>Ga0007796_10000485_pt1 | contig 12815 bp, 6 predicted proteins | sample CryBogmetaGMA0M_FD_60373 | JGI IMG/M metagenome (GOLD analysis project Ga0007796, IMG submission 60373) | Freshwater microbial communities from Crystal Bog, Wisconsin, USA - MA0M | ecosystem: Environmental > Aquatic > Freshwater > Lake | place: Crystal Bog, Wisconsin, USA | collected 2009-07-06 | reverse complement strand
TTTGACAATAATATTACTTTGTTGTGTTTCATTACGATGATATAATTTAATGGTTTGTATTAAAAAACCATTACTATTTTTCGTTTTATTATTGGTTAGTTGTTTAACAATACTAGTGGAAGACAAATCGTTTTTTATATTAATTATATTATGTGCATCATTTAAAAGAGTTAGATGCATTAAATTTTGATGTAAATTTCGGAGACAGTTTAAGTCGCTTATAATTGAATTAATGTTGTGTATTTTGTTAAAAGAGTAAGTGCACAAGTTTCGTAAAGCTCTTTTGTCTGATATAAATATTAAAAGAGAATGTTCATCGAGTCTAAATTTATCAAGTTTATTAAATGAGCCACATAACTCATATACTAAAAATTTTAATACCAAATAATTTGGATCTATGTTGATAAAAAACTTAGATTTAACAAAACTTGGTTTAATAAGGCTACTATTTAATTTAAGCTTATATTCATATAAGTCATAAAATAGATCGTAAGAAATTTTGTTTAATATCCTATGAACGTCACTTTTAGGTATATTACAATTACCATGATTAATTAAATTAGCTTGTATTTTGTGTTCAAATATAGTTTCAACTTTGGGTGACATGTCATTTAACAGACCTCTAATATTAAATATTTTTGAACTGATTTTATTATTAAAGGGTTTACTAACATTTTGTATAACGGTAAATATAAGAAATAAACTTGTAACAGTAAAAATAAAATGACCTTGTCCATTAAGGGTGGTATAAAAGATCTGGATTAAAGAATCATTAAATTCTATACTGGTTACTTGTGGTTTTCAAATGTAATTAATAGAATTTGTCTTTTCTGTATCTGTATGATAGGGTAAAATATTAGCTGCATTTTTAGAGTTTTCTTTTGTTGAGCAGTAAAAAAAGATAGTAGCTACAATTACAACTATTAATACCATGTTATCGTATTCCAAATATACATAGAAATTACTAAATTGAATATATTAAATAGCACGTGAAGGTAAAATTAAAGCAATTAAATATACTAAATCAATGGAATTGGGGCTAAACCTTTATATTGTAAATAACAATTTACTGGAAGAAGCGTAGTTCTAATAACTAACTTAGAAGCCTCTGAATTGGCTAGGTGTTCAAACGCGATGGCACACTCTTGTAAATTATAGTTAAAGTGCATTCTACACAAGTCATTAAAGGCTTCAGGGGCTAAATGATGCCTTATTCGAAAACTGTGTGCTCACTCTATAGAATCCTCAAGTAGTAATTTCATAGTGTCGGAAATAGGCATTTCGTCCACAATTAGAGGTTGACGTCAATTAATTGAACTGTCGTTCGGTAGAATCTCACTACGGTAAAGACGTCTTAAAGAGCGAACTTTGAACACCTCACCGTACATATTGAGCTGATCTGTAGTGAATGATAGGTTTCTTGCTCAAATAGCTTTTTTAAAAGCTAACTTGTCTAATTCGGAAATTAGATTAAAGTTTTCTAATTCACTAAATAGGCTTGTCGAGAGGTCTATTCTATAGCCTTTTATACTACCGGCAACTAAAACCCAATTTATAACCGTAAATGATGTTAATAATAACAATTGAGATCTATTAGCGGTTGAAAACGTGTCTACCCAATCCATAAAATACATATCTTGATTAGGGTTGTTTAAACCTGATATTCCTAATTTAATTTTGTATATAAGGTCGTCAAAGTTATGGTGAAAATTTTCTATACTGTCAATTTCAGATGTATTATCTGTCTTTACTTCTTCTATAGGTTGTAGATTTTCCTCCAAATTGGCGTTGTTATTATTGTTATTATTGTTATTATTGTTTACACCGAGTAGTAGATTTCAAAGAATATTGAGTTTTTCTTTCATTTGTCTTAGTATATTCAAATGCAGAGCCTCGGGTCTTGCACCCGATGTCTATAGGGTATGAACCTATAACGTATCTATACTAGCTCCGTTTTCTATCGTATTAGAATTAACCCTTTTTATAGGTTAAATTAAACGATTCTCCGCTATATTTAGATACGTCATAACTATTAATATTTGAATAAAAATTAAATTCTTCGGTTTTTGTATTACTGTTTATAAATAAATTTACTAAAATGTCAATATTTTCATCACTTAGTAGATTACTATCGTAAATGTTATAAATATAGTTAGAATTATTTTTAAAATTGTTAGAGTGATTGTAGTTTATATTGAGGGGTTTAATAGAGTTATCAAGAGTCATTAAATTATATGGTAGTGATTTTTTAATAGACTCTACATAGAACTTATTATAAAAATAGTTATGAGCTAAAAGCACGTTTTTATTGAATTTAAAGCTTAGCACTGTATCATGATACCTTATTAATGTGTTAAAGTACATTTTTTTAAAAAGTCATAGACGAGACTCGTCGAATTTGTCAAGTAAATGACTATTATTAAAACTAGTTTTATAGTTAGAAAACAAAGGGGAAGCTTGTTGTAAGTTAAACTTGTTTAAATTAGATGAAGCTCATACATTATTATTAGATAATTTAGAAATAGTAGTATTATTTCCTATTAATTTTTTGTATTCAGTAAAATAATTAGTATTTATAATAAATCGATCAGATAGTGGTATATTTCGAGAAAGTCAACGAGATTGCTTTAATATATTTGTAGATTCATTCAATATGTTTTCAAATACTGAAGAATATAAAAAGTTTTTGTTAAATGTATTTATAGTATTTACGTTTAAAGAAACTGAGGTATTTTCTTTGAATGAGTTTGAGACTGAGTAAGATTTATTTAAATCTTTTAAATAGTAGTTATAAGTGACACTTTTAGATTCATAGTCGAAACAAAATAGAAATTTACCATTTATATTAAAAAGAATGCTAGGTTTACCTTTTGTATATATATTGCAATTTTGTTCATTAGAATAATTTATTCAAAATAAGTTATTTTTAATTTTAAAAAGTACATGAGATAGTGTAATATATTGATTAAGCGCTATATTGTCATTACTATTTAAAACGTAATTGGGGTACATTTTTAGTTTTATGTCGCTATGTATGGCTTTAACATTGAAAACATTATTGTTTTTATAAATGTCAAATTTCGAAGGGTTTAATAAATACAAATAAAAGTTTGTTAAGTATACTTTAAAGGAGTATACATACAAAAGAAAAATAGATAATATAAAATTAGTATAGTCATAAACAACATCTTTAAACAAAATAAGAAATAAATTATTAAACAAGTCTAAAAATAAAAATACATTTAACTTATAGTTAAAAATAATTATAGCAATAATTAATAGAATTACAAATATTTTAATAAATGATGGAACAAATGAGAGTTTTATGTTTTGAATTTTATAGTTTGTTCACTTCGAATTTTTAAAAACATTACCTAAAGTAGAATATGTTTTATACGACTTCGAGGATCTTTCATAAAATATTTTTAAAAAATGATATATAGAATGATTAAACTTTGCATTGTTTGAATACATAGAATTAAAAAAATTTACTACTTTTGAAATATGTCTCAAAAAAAACAAGTATTTGTTAAAAGTTATATCACTAATTTAAATAGAGATAGCACTTTACGACGTTGTATCAGTCTAGAAACAGGACCCGATATAAATTTAGATTTAGGATCATTTTTTTTTTTGATGGTGAATCCTGAATTACCGGTAAAATATAATTGAAAATTTGATTTATTAAAAAGCTTGTAATTTGAACGAACTAGATATATTCGACATATGTCACCTTTTACAGAATATTTATATTTGAAACCTTTGTATTCTATTCGAGGAGGTTCTACTACTCTAGCAGAAGCCTTAACGAAAAAACCGGGTTTAGTTTTTTTGCGTACGAAGCCTTTATATAAGTGGAATACTTTTGATCATCTAATGTTAGTGCTATCGTTTATGTTTACTCACGTTAATTTCTGTACCAAATGTGCACTTTCTCAATTTAAACAGTAAGAACTAGACATTATATTAGCATATTCTCGATGATTTCACAATCAGTTCAAATTTACAATATTTTATAGCTTTAGTCTAAAGCTTGTCTTTAGGAAAAAATCTTAGATGAGCTTCTTACTTTATATTGTATTCAGCAATTATCTCGTCATAACGTAGCTTAACAACATGCTATGTCTATAGCAATTGTTTTACCATAGGTTACTCTATCCCAGTCCTCTCGTACTAAGGCAAGGTTCTAAGTTTTTTCAATTTAACAGCAGATAGGGACCAAACTGTCTCACGACGTTCTGAACCCAGCTCACGTACCATTTTAACGGCAGAACAGGCCGACCCTTGGAAGATTGTTCTCAACCAGGATATGATGAGCCGACATCGAGGTGCCAATCAACTCCGTCGATGGGAACTCTTAGGAGCCATTAGCCTGTTATCCCCGGCGTACCTTTTATCCGTTAATCGATAAACTTATCAATAAGTAATATCGGGTCACTATGGCTGGCAGATAAAAAAATCCACCCTTAAAAAATTTGTAAATTTAATAATCAAACTAAGCTTTATTCATTACAATGATCACATAAGTTATATGTTTCGCAAAGTTTTTGCACACCCCCGTTACTTTTTAGGAGGCCACCGCCCCAGTGAAACTAGCATCCTTACAAATTAAAATAACTTTCATTTTTTGTAAATTAAACTAAAGATTTTAATAATTACGGTTAACGACTTTAAAAAAAATCTACCCTAATGTATTAAAACACAATAGTAATATAAGGTTCTAGTAAAGGTGCACGGGGTCTTTCCGTCCCGCTGTTCTATCTAGGCATTTTCACCTAGTATTCGGATTCACTAGATTATAGTTGGAGACAGTGGGACAGTCGTTACACCATTCATGCAGGACGGAACTTACCCGCCGAGGAATTTCGCTACCTTCGGACCGTCAGAGTTACAGCCGCCGTTTACTCTAGTTTTGACTGATAAGCTTTAACTTATAATCATTTACTGTTAAGCACCGGGCAGGTGTCAGACTTTATACATCATTATTAAATTTAGCAAAGTCCTGTGTTTTTGATAAACAGTCGCCATCCCCTTTTTTTAGATACTTTAGTTTATTAAAGTCCCCCTTATCCAGACGTTACAGGGTTATTTTGCCGAGTTCCTTCAACTATATTCTTCTATCGCCTGTATATACTCTATTAATCTACTAGTGTCAGTTTTAATACGTTTATCTAAATTAAGAATGAACCACATACACCCTGAAATTAATCAAGGGCCACTTATATTTTTCTAGGATTTATTAAGCCTTTATAACTAGACATTCATTTTTAATAGTTAAAAAAGCGCTTTTAAACGTTTTGTTTTTTAAGACTTAATAAACCGTCAAATAAGTAGTATACTCTTCAAACTTACGACACTGGTCTTTTTTTAAGAGGACGTATTTGACATTTAGGTTTTACCGGTAAATGAAACTCTAAGATTTTCGGCGGATATGATAAACACATCTTTTCGTTACTATCACTAACATTATTAAAACTGATGTCTCCAACTAATCTCGCAATTAATCTTCATCAACTTACAGAAAACTCCACTACCAATAAAATTTCGTTGCTTCGGTTAACAATTTAATGCCTCTACATTATCGGATTAAAAATAGCTCAACGTTTATATTCGTTACGTTGTACTAAACTAGTGAGCTTTTACTCTTTCTTTAATGAATGGCTGCTTCCAAGCCTATCTCCTAGCTAGCTTACTATAAATAAACCTTTTTACTTAATTGTTATTAGGCACCTTATCATACGATCTGGGCTGTTTCCCTCTTGACATATCACCTTTGCGCGAATATGTCTGAATACTTATATTGAAATCATCTATATTGTTAGTTTTTCGAAACACGGTCGAATATACAATCACCGTGTTCAAAAATTACTCTACCCTAAATGTTTAATCATAAGCTTATTACTTAAATAATTTTCGTGGAGAACCAGCTATCACTAATCTTGAATGGCCTTTCACCCCTAATTACAGATCTTCCCAAGCTAATGCAACAGCTACGAGTTCGGTCCTTGAATTTCTTCGCAACCTGTCCATAATTAGATCGATTAGCTTCGGGTCTGATAAGTTTAACTAAATCGGATTAACTACGCCTACATACAAATTAAGCTCGCTAAACTTATCAACTCGTTAGTCCATTATACAAAAGGTACGTTATAGCTGATGCATTAACAGATTACACATTAAGTTTCAGTAGATATTTCATTTCTAATGTTGATAAATTTTAACCTTTTCCCTCACGGTACTTTTCGCTATCGATACTAAAAATTTTAGCCTTGGAAGTTGATTCTCCCCTGTTCAACTACATAATTACATTTTGTAGCCTACTCTTTAAACTAATTATTAAAACACTAATAATAAATACTATATTTTAAACTAATTATTTTTAACTTTTGATCAAATTCTTGTAGATTGATGCACATTTTGTTGAAATGAAAAGTTTTGGTTTCTTATAAAAAAACCAGAATTTACGTTTTCTATAGATTTGCTTTCTTTTATCTGAGAAAATATTATTTTAGAATAAAAACGTTTTAAAAGAAAAACTGATAGTATAGAACATACAAGACCAAAGAATAAACTATAGTTAATAAGAAAAAATTCAAACGAATTAAACGAAAAATAAGAATACTTAAGCATCATAAGTACGTTAGTATCATTATTAAAAAGAGATGAAAATAAATTGGTATGTATAACACTTAAAAATCAAGTTTTACCTAAGTCTGAATTTAAAGACGAGTCTACTGATCTAGAAAAAAAGTAGAAATATATTATACTAAATAATAGCATTAAAGACAGTACAAAAAAGTTTTTTGAAGAAGAAGAAAAAACAGATTTTTGATTAAGAAATGCACTAAAATGTAAAGTGAATATGAAAAAAATTAAACCCACACCTAAATCTATTACTCACAAAAAGCCAATTAAAACATCCATTTCTTTTATTAAAAATAGGATACCCGAAACTATTAAATATACACCGGCAGTAAAAAGAAGAATTGTTACATTAAAAACATATGTAAAAACAAAAATCGTTGAAAAAAGAATTAATTCAACAAAGAAATAGTCAAAAAAAACCAATTATACAGATTTTAATTAGACTATTTGATTAATTAAATTAACTCAGGAGGTTTTATCAAATGATGTGAGTCTCACTTTATCCATAAACTGTTTATCATCTGTGTTAAAAACGTCGGATATAGAAGAATAATGCATAAAATGAGTACATCATAGGAAAAATAAATCTTTTTTCATAAAGTAAACTATAATAGGCATTCAATGATGGAAACGTCCGCATATTTCCATACACTGACCTCAGAAAATACCAGATACTAAAAAGATAGTAACTCTATGAGAAGAGTAACCAGGTACACAATCAATTTTAATACCAGCTGACGGTATAGCTCATGAGTGTATTACATCACGAGATGAAGCTATTATATGTAATCTAATTTCTATAGGCATTGCTATTGCACCTGTAGCTTGTAATTTTACCATATTGGTTACACCGCGTTTTATAGGTCTATATTGATTTTTATACATATTATTTGATTTACCTAATTCAGTACTGTTATTTAATCCACCGAATAAATAAAAGAAAAAATAATTATTTATAGAAGATAAATTTACAGATGAATTAGAAATACCCCTATTCATTATGTTTAAAAAGTTTTTTAAAAGATCAAATTTTAAAAAAGCAGTATTAGTGTATAGTAGTTCTCTACTTACTTCTGAACTAAAGTTTATGGGATCTACTAGTAAAAAGCCGTTTTTAACTTCATTTAAAAGTTGATTTTTAGGTGAGGCAACTAAAAAAGAAGGAATAGTTGTTACAAAATGTTTATTCCTAAAATAGTTTCTGTATAAGAATTCTCTTTTTGAAAGTATATCTACTAATATACTTGAGGTATAATAATAGGATTGTATTGAAGAATAGGGTCTTCAAGATGATCTTATAGGCGTATTTACTCCTGAAAATGATGGAGTAGATAAGTTGGTATTACTATTAAAAATTAAGTTAGATAATCAATAATTATTACATTTTGTTAAAAGGTTTTTTAATCCATTGACAGACTCATAAGCATTTAGGTTTAGCTCATTTAGTCTATATCAATTATGAGACCTAGAATAAAAGTAAGGTGTTTGAGATCAACTAGGTAAATAATTTTTACGTGATTTAGCCAGCCTATTTAAATAGTTTTCACTATCATTAAGTGTATCATTTTTTTGAGTGTTGTATTCGAAACTTTTATTGAAATAGGGGACTCCTGTTAAAGAATATCTAGCTGCTGATGAAGGTTGTATTTCTATTGAAGATCATTTAGCTTGTCAATCGAATCATAGATATCGAGAAGCATCACTTTTTAAAGAAACTAAGAATGGGATATCAAAAAAGGGAATGTTTAATGAATTAGTAATTGTATATAAATTGTTAAAATTAGTATTTGAAAACGATGAATACGAATTAAGAGAGAAGAAAGACTCTGTATTCTTACCCAGCATCGATTCATAAGATGATTTTGGTTGAGTTAAAAACGGGTGTGAAACAAAAGAATTTGATAGGTCTAGTAAACGTGCGTTTGATCTACCTTCATCAAATCTAGACTTAAAAACTTTCTGTATTGCGTTATAAGTAACTACTGAGTTTCTAGCTGTTAGTCTTAGTTTTAATGGGTTAACATTTCTTGAAGTGTTTACGGGGTTTAAATAGCTTGTATTAGCATCATTATACATATAAAAATCGTTATTTCAGTAGAATTCTTCATAGTTACCTCTAAAAGCATTAAGTATTTGAGTATAAGATATAGGTGACATAAAATTTACGTTTTTTAACATTAAGTACTTTTGACTATTATAAAATAAACTGCTTGATTGTTTTAAGTTTTCGTACGAGTCATCCAAAGAGTCTATTAATGTTTCATTGTAGAAGGGTTTGAAATTTTTTCTAGTAAGATTACTTACTAAAGATAAACAATCATCGTTAAAAAGTGAAACAGAGTTTACAAATGTGTTATAGTTTGATTTTTTTAGAGATTTAGATGATACGTCAGATCTAAATTTTTTATTACGAGAACCTTTATTAAAAATTAATTCTTGTTTGTTAAACGTGGAGTTGTCCTTAAATTCATTTTTTAGAGATAAATATTCCTCACTCGATGGTGTACTAATTGAGGATTCTCATAAAGCATCTTCTAGCATTTCTAGAGATTGTCAATTTTTAAAATCATATTCAGCAAACTCAGTTACTCTGGGAATATAAAACATATTATTTAAATTTGAATTATTTAACATGTTTGAAATTCTATGAGATTGTTTTGTGTTCGATCAATACGTTAATCAATAGTTAGAAAACAAGTAATTGGGCGCGGTTTCCTCTTTACTATTAAATAACACAGGTGTTAATTCGTCGTTTGACACGAAATACCTATCAAACTCTTTTGTTTGCATATGAGACTTATTTGTGTAAAGTGGTGTATGAGACGTATTAAATGTTAGGTTGGTACTTAATAAAGGTTTTATTACCTCTGTATTTAATCAATTTGAACTGCTTGAAGAATATAAGTTGACTAGTTTAGGACTTAGATGGTTTTTAACAATAGGTTCCATAACTGACTCAAAATTATTATTTCGTGTAGTAAGGTTAAAGTTATTTTTATTTAGTTTAAGTTGATCAGGAATACGTATATTACGTTCTGAACTTAAAAATTGTAAATTAGTTGATTTTAAATCTTTAAACTTAAAAGAGCTTTCGTTGTTAATTATGCTTGACACAGTTTTAAAACTAGAATTTAGTGTCAATATGTCAGAAGGATAAAAAGAAGAAGAAAACATGTTGATGTTCTTAAGATAGTTTTTTGAACTTTTAAATGATTTTTGAAGGTTTTTATTTAAAAAACCATACTTAACTGAGTTAGAGTGTGTTTTAGAATCGGTCATGTTTGAAAAAATACTAGTAGTTGTAGGATAAAAAGACATTAAATTAAATATTGAGTTGTTTGAAAAAATATTCGATATATTTTTAGCACTTAATAAAGAAGAATTACTAATTAAGTTATAAGCACTCATATTTGTTTGATTTGTAACACGGCTAAATAATGAGTTAAATGGTTTTTTTATCATTTTCATATTTGAATTTAATGTAAAGTTGACGAATTTAGTAACACCCTTATTGTCTAATAATGACTCGAAAGAGGAAAGATTAGAGTTTAGAGAAGTATAGCTATGTTGTCTAAAAGTTCCATAAGAGTATGAATCATTAAACTTAGATGTATTTAAATACATATTATTAATTTTATTATACCTATTAGACAATCTAGAAACAGTAGAATTACATTGTTGATTACTGGTTTTTGAAAAATATTGAATTTTTTTAAAAGCTGAGGAATCTTTAATAGAGCTTAAACCTATATTGTTAAAAGATGAACCGTTTATTAATCTTGAGTTATCTGAAGGGGATAACAGAAGATGAGCAGGTGAAGAAGAAATATTTTGCATGTTTTTCTTTTGATAAGATTTTCAAAAAGAATTAGCATTCAAATTTTCACTAGATGAATTTGAGTACTTTAATGAATTACCTATCATAGTTGAATATGACGGTTTAACATTATAGTTAAGGTCTAAAGTTTTCGGATAAAAGTATTCTCATCCCCATTGATAAGCTCTAATACCTATAACTATCTGACCTGTACCAAAACCATCATAGTAGTCCGTCGCATCAACAGTTTCTGAAATAATAATAGCCATAGCTCACGAAACAGGAACACAGGCTGTTATTAAGTCTGCACACTTTGAACGACTCACACCTCTAGTTTCTCTTTTAGGTTGATTTCTAGCACTGCAATACTGAACTGACATTAAAAATGTTACAAAATAGAACATAATTAATGAGATAAAAAAAAATCAAAGTCAGTGCTGATAATGCAGTATATGTATAAACCACACCTCTTCATGAACAAATGAAGGAGAAGCTATAAATGGTTCAGGGTAATATAACTTAACAAAAGGAGCAGAAACCTGTTCAATAAGGTTTTCTTCACCAGCTATAGAACAAACAACTGCGTTCATTATTGCATCGTAGTCATCAGGAAAGACTCTAAGTAGATGCTCATAGTCATTTTTAATAAAACCTAGTGAAACCATATCACTAGATAACTGATCTAAAAATGTATGTGGGGTTTTTTCGTAAAAGAAGCTAATGGGGGAGTTTTCAAAAAAAGAATTTATAAGTGATGAGTTATTATAAAGATAGTTTAAAAATGTACCATCATTGTCTCTAATAATATATCAGATTCAATTGGTATAGTTTTTTGTAAAAACTCACCCATAATGGCCGAAATGGTCAACATTAAAAAGATCGTTTATTGTTGAATAGCAAAAGAAATCAGAATAAGTATCCATTAATGAGAATTTTTTGGGTAATAGGTTTTCGGAATTTAAATAAGCAAGTCATTGTTTTAACAGAAATACATTAAAAATATACTATTTAAATACTATATTTTTAAAAAAAGAAACTAAAAGAAACAAAACCAAAAAAAGATAACATTAGATATATAAAAGACACTCGTTTTATAAATACAATAGATATAGAAGACGGTAAAGTATAGTAAGTTAATACACGTTGCTGCTTTTTAAAAATCAAATGTACATACATCTTATCTAATTACTTTACTAAACAAGTTTAAAGTTAACGTAACCAGAATAGAAAAGGGTTTTATAGAAACTATAGAAATTCATGATTCGGTGATGCTTAATGAGTGGGCTAACGGCTTTAAAGAAAAGGATAAGAATACACAGTACATAAATAAATAGTAAAAGTCACCGGAATCTACAAGTTCGAATCCATATTTTTCACTAATTAGAAAGCCTAAAAAGGCTGCTAAAAGAGCAGCAGATCCTCCCGAAACTATGTCATATGCGGGTGAACGAGAATATTTAAGTTTTGTGTAAAGTCTTTCTTTTCTTAAAAAGTTTACATTAATTATACTATTATTTATATTATGATGGTGTGATTTCTTATTAAAGTACTTAGACATAAAAGATTCGTATTTTAAAATAACTTTATCCAACACGTTATTATAATACAGACTTAAATTACCTGATAAAGAAATATACTCATTGTAAAAATGATTGTTAACTTTATCAAATTCAATACAATTAAAATCTCTGTTTTCATATAACAAAGTTATAAGCTGTATTTTGTCATCTGTTACATTGGCTGACGTTTCATCGCAGCTTAGACTTAGATTAAAGTTAAATTCTTTATGTTTTTTAAAAAGTATAGAATTAAACCTATCACCGTTATTAAGAAACTTGTTAAAAGGATTTACATCCTCTAAAAATATCATGCCGTTAGTCGATTTATCAATACCATAAATGAATAATATAATAATATATTTTTTTTTTATTTGAATTTCATTTAAGACAAAATCGTAAATAATACCTGCTAAATTCTTAATAAATTGAGAATAGCAAGATTCGAACTCGCAACCAACAAATTAAAAGTCTGCTGCTCTACCATTGAGCTATATTCCCGTTTAAGATAAACAAGTATAAATCCCTCAAAGTAGTTAAACAAAGCTATATTTATATTAAAAATATAACTTTTGAGTTAATGGTAGAGCTAACACACCTAGTTTTGCTTTTATAAAAATAGTTATATTGTATTGAACTTTTGTTGTTTACAATTTTAAAAAAGTTTAAAAAAAGTACTTTTTGAAAATTTTTAGCAAAATTAGAAATTGTGAATAGTGAAGTACTGCAGACATATTTAGTATACGAGATATTATAAAAAGGTATTAATTGAAAGACATTTAAAAACAATCTATAGT
>Ga0007796_10000483_pt1 | contig 12837 bp, 6 predicted proteins | sample CryBogmetaGMA0M_FD_60373 | JGI IMG/M metagenome (GOLD analysis project Ga0007796, IMG submission 60373) | Freshwater microbial communities from Crystal Bog, Wisconsin, USA - MA0M | ecosystem: Environmental > Aquatic > Freshwater > Lake | place: Crystal Bog, Wisconsin, USA | collected 2009-07-06 | reverse complement strand
GCGCATCGCCACTGCCGTGGCCCAGTGTATCGTTGACTTCCTTGAAGTGGTCCAGATCGATAAAAAGCACCGCCAGTTGTTGCCCGTCGCGCTTGCAGCGCCGGATTTCCTGGTCCAGCCGGTCGGCCAGTGTGCGGCGGTTGGGCAGTCCGGTCAGCGGGTCGAACAGGGCCTGCTGGCGGATCAGCGCCTCGGTTTGTTTGCGTTCGGAAATGTCGCTGTGGGTGCCGATCATCCGCAGCGGGCGCTTGTCGGCCGCGCGGCTGACCACCATGCCCCGGCTCATGATCCACTTCCAGCTGCCATCGCGGCAGCGCAGGCGGTGCTCATGCAGGTAGCTTGGCGTCAGGCCATCGAGGTGCCGTTGCAGGGTGGATTGCATCGATTCGGCATCGTCGGGGTGAACCTCGCAGGCATTGCTGCTGTGCGCAATCCTCCAGTACTGCGGCGGGTCCGCCAGTGCGTTGCCCGGTGTATGCGCGGAACCGGCTGCTGGAATGAATCGGTCGTCATCCTCAAAACCATACAGATGCAACAGGCCCCGGGAGTAGTACTCCATGCCATCGGCGATATCCCAGTCCCAGACGCCGTCACCGGTGTTTTCCAGTGCCAGCTTCCAGCGGTCTTCAGCTTCCTGCAGCGCAGTCCAGGATCGTTTTTGTTCCGTGATGTCCTGAATGACGGAGGTCAGGGTGGCCAGCCGCCCGTCGCGCCAGACCAAGGTGCCCGCAGAGCGCACCCAGATCTTGCGCCCTTTCATGGTGAGCGCCTCCAGCTCGAAGTCGTAGTGCGTGATGGCGGGCTGAAGCTGGCCGTACCACGCAACGATGGTCTTGAGCGAGGCTTGCGGCAAAAAGCGTTCGGCGGCTGCAATGATGTTTCCCGGGGTGAATTCCTCGGTCGAGGTTTCGAAAATCCGGTACGTGCTCTCGGTCCAGAAGGTTCGGTCGGATTCCAGGTCGATTTCCCATCCGCCCACCAGCGCCAGGTCCTGGATCGCATGTATCAGCAGGTCCTGGCGCTTGCTGGTCTTTTGCGCTTCAACGTGCTCGGTGATGTCGGCAAAGGTCCGGACCATGCCGCCGTGGCCCAGCACCCGCGTCTTGACCTTGATGGTGCGCCCCTGCTGCGTTGTGCGCAGGTAGCGCGCGGGCGGCGGCGCACTCCCGCCAGACAAAATATAGTCGCGCGCCGAGGCTTCGACGCCCTGCGCCTCAGGACCGAAGTCGTTGTGCGCGAGCTGCAGCTGGTTGATCTCCTGCAGGCTGGGTTGCAACGCCAGAAACCCGGCATCGAGGTTGAGCAGTTCGCAGGCGCGGGAGTTAAAGGAGATGAGCTTCTTGTGCACATCAAACACAAACACACCCTGGCTGATGTTCCCCAGCGTGCTCTGCAGCAGGTCGGTTTGAGCCACCAGCCTGGCGTTGAGTTCGAGCAACTGGGCTTCGGCCTGTTTGCGCTCGTTGATGTCGACATGCGTGCCGATCATGCGCAGCACCTGGCCTTGGGCATCCCGGGCCACGGCCAGTCCGCGGGAAGCCACCCAGGTCCAGGATCCGTCCTTGCGGCGCAGGCGCAAGTCGCAGCTGAAGTGCGGGCTGCGCCCTTGCAGGTACTCGTCCATCGCGGCCTTCACCGCAGCAGTGTCGTCCTGGTGCAGCCGGCTGGAAAACTCGTGGTAACTGCGGCGCAGCTCGCCCGGGGCGTAGCCCAGCATCTGTTCCCACAGAGGCGAATGCGTCTGCTCACCGCTGGCAACATCCCAGTCCCACATGGCGGCGCCCGAGCATTGCAAGGCCAGTTTCGAGAGGTCCTCGCGCAATGCCAGGTCGAGTGCCTGCGGGGTTGCGGTGGGCGTGGGCGGCAGCATGGACGGCGAGGAGGGTGGGTCAGGGTCTTTGGAACGGCGTCAGGGAATGGTATCCGTTCCGCGGCGCACCCATTTTTCCAGCCACTGGGCGGCATCATCGACGTAGGTGAAGACGGCTGGAATCACCAGCAGGCTCAGCAGGGTGGAGGTCATCAGGCCGCCAATCACGGCGATGGCCATGGGCGAGCGAAAACTGGTGTCGGCGGCGCCCCAGCCAATGGCGATGGGCATCATGCCTGCGCCCATGGCCAGTGTGGTCATGATGATCGGCCGGGCGCGCTTGTGGCATGCGTCCATCAGCGCTTCCAACCGCGACATGCCGTGCTCGCGCCGGGCCAGGATGGCGTATTCCACCAGCAGGATCGAATTCTTGGTGGCCACACCCATGAGCATGATCAGCCCGATCAGCGAGGGCATGGAAAAGCTCTTGTCAGCCAGCAGCAGGCCGACAAACGCGCCGCCCAGCGAGAGGGGCAATGCCGCCAGGATCGTCACTGGGTGCAACAGGCTCTTGAACAGCAGCACCAGCACAATGTAGATGCACAGCACGCCGGTCAGCATGGCCAGGCCGAAGCTGGCAAAGAGTTCCCCCATCACTTCGGCATCACCCACCTCCCGCACGGCCACGCCCGCAGGCAGGTTGCGGATGGCCGGAAGACTTTGCACGGCAGCAGCCACTTCGCCCAGGGGCATGCCCGAGAGCTCGATGTCAAAGTTGATGTTGCGCGAGCGGTCGTAGCGGTCGATCACGGCCGGTCCGCCGGCCATGTCCAGGCTGGCCACCTGGCTGAGCATCACCGGGCCTTTGACGCCTGGCACCGCTAGACGGCCCAGCAGGTCCAAATCGGTGCGCGCCGAGGCCTCGAGCTTGACCACGATGGGCACCTGGCGCTGGCTCAGGTTGAGTTTGGGCAGGGCAGCGGCATAGTCGCCCACGGTGGCGATCCGCAGCGTCTCTCCGATGGCGCTGCTGGTCACGCCGAGGTCGGCGGCGCGGGCAAAATCGGGCCGCACCGCAATCTCGGGCCGCACCAGACTGGCGCTGGACGCTACATTGCCCAGACCCGGGATTGTCCGCAGGTCCTGCTCCACGGCGCGGGCGGCGGCGCCGAGTGCGGCGGGGTCTTCACCGGTCAGCACCAGCACGTACTTTTCGCCAGAGCCGCCGAGCCCGACCTTGCTGCGGATGCCCGCAATCGGCGTGAGCGCATCGCGGATGCTTTGTTCGACCACCTGCTTGCGCGGACGGCTTCCGCGCGGATCGAGCAGGATCGTCAGCGTGGCCTTGCGCGCCTCGGCCACGCCCTGGGGCGCAAACGGATCGGAGCCGGCGGCGCCCCCGCCAATGGTGGTGTAGACGCTGCGCACATGCGCCACCTGGCCCAGCCGCAGCCGGGCCTCTTCGGCCATGGCGCGGGTTTGCGCCAGGGTGGCGCCCGGGGGCAATTCCAGGTACGCCTGGGTCTGGGAGTTGTCGTCGGGCGGGATGAAGCCCTTGGGCAGCAACGGAATGAGCATCAGCGAGCCGGCAAAGAAAGCGCCGGCCGCCACCGAGGTGACCAGGCGGTGCCGGATGCACCAGCCGGCCCACTTGAGGTAGATCTGCATCCAGCGCGGGTCCCGCTCGGCCGTGACGATGGGTTTGAGCAGGTAGGCCGCCATCATGGGCGTGAGCACCCGTGCCACCAGCAGCGAGGCCGCCACGGCCAGCGAGGCCGTCCAGCCAAACTGCTTGAAAAACTTGCCGGGAATGCCCGCCATGAAGGCGGTGGGCAGGAACACCGCCACCAGCGTGAAGGTGGTGGCGATAACGGCCAGGCCGATTTCGTCGGCCGCCTCCATTGCGGCCTGGTAGGGCGTTTTGCCCATGCGCAGGTGGCGCACGATGTTTTCGACCTCGACGATGGCGTCGTCCACCAGGATGCCGATGACCAGGGACAGCGCCAGCAAGGTCACCACGTTGATCGTGAAGCCCAGGTAATGCATGCCGATAAAGGCCGGAATGGCAGACAGCGGCAGCGCCACCGCCGACACCAGGGTGGCGCGCCATTCCCGCAGGAACAGCCAGACCACCAGCACGGCCAGGGCAGCACCCTCGTACAGCAGGTGCATGGAGCCGTCGTACTCATCCTGCACCGGCGTGACGAAGTCGAAGGCCTCGGTGAATTCCATGTCCGGGTGCTGCAGGCGCAATTCGGCCAGCGCCGCGCGCACGCCGGCGCCCACTTCCACTTCGCTGGCGCCCTTGCTGCGCGCCACTTCAAAGCCCACCACCGGCTTGCCGTTGAGCAGGGCCGCCGAGTGCAGTTCTGCCACGGTGTCGCGGATGGTGGCGACCTGGTCGAGCCGGATGCGGCGCCCGTCCGCCAGCGACAGTTCCACCGCCCCCAGCGCCCGCGCCGATTCCACGGTCGCCAGGGTGCGCACCGGCTGCTCGCTGCCGCCCACATCGGTACGTCCGCCGGGCGCGTCCTGCTGCACCGCGCGCAACTGGCGCGAAATTTCTGACGCCGTGGCGCCGAGCGCCTGCAGGCGCACCGGGTCCAGTGCCACCTGGATCTCCCGGTCGGCACCGCCCACCCGGTTGATGGCCCCGACGCCGCGCACCGAAAGCAGCCGACGGGCGACGGTGTTGTCTACAAACCAGCTCAGGGCCTCGTCATCGTTCTGCCGCGATGCCACCGTGTAGGCCAGCACCGGCGAGCCGGCCAGGTTGACCTTGGTCGCCACCGGGTCGCGCAGGTCGGTGGGCAGGTCCGAGCGAATCTGCGCAATGGCGGAACGGACGTCATCGAGTGCCTCCTGGCCCGACTTTTCCAGGCGGAATTCGGCGGACACGGTCAGGCCCCCGTCCTGGATCTTGGTGTAGAGGTGCTTGAGCCCCTGCGTGGTGGCGATCGCGTTTTCCAGCTTGCGCGCGACCTCGGTTTCGAGCTGGGCCGGTGCAGCGCCGGGCAAGGCCGCCGAGACGACCACCGTGGGCAGGTCCAGGTCCGGAAAGTTCTGCACTTTCATGGCGTTGAACGAAAGCACACCGGCAAAGGTGAGCATCACGAACAGCATCGCCGCCGCGATCGGGTTGCGGATCGACCAGGCTGAGACGTTCATCGTCCGCGCTCCTTATTTGCTAGCAGAAGGCGCAGGTTTGGCGGGGGCTGGCGCAGGTTTTGGCACCGGGTCGGCAGCGTTGCTGATGCGCACCGTGTCGCCATCGCCCAAGAAGCCGGCACCGGAAACGGCGATGGTCTCCTCCGCATCCAGGCCCTGCACCACTTCCACCATGTCCCCGGAGCGGCGGCCCAGCCCGACTTTGCGCATGCCCACCTTGTGGTTGGCGTCGACAACAAAAACGTAGTGGAAGCCGTCGCGCACGACCACCGCCTGCTGCGGCACCGTCAGCCCCGCGCTGCTGCCGAGCAGGAACTCGCCCCGGGCGAACATGCCCGGCTTGGCTCCGAGCGCCGCGGCACCCGGCGCCAGGTCCACATAGACCAGGGCGGTACGTGTCTGTGGGTCCACGGTGGGTCCGACGATGCGCACGCGGCCGTCTACCCTGGCATCGCCGGCGGTGGTGATCCGGACTGCGGATCCTGCGCGCAGGCGCCCGAGCTCGGCCGAGGTGACCTCCGCACGCCATTCCAGGCGCCCCTGGCGGATCAGGCGGAACAATTCGGTGCCGGCGCCCACCACGGCGCCCACGGTGGCGCTGCGGGCCGAGATGGTGCCGCTGTCCGGTGCCAGTACCTGGGTGTGCTGCAGGCGCAGATGCTGCTGGGTTAACGCGGCGCGGGCACTTTCGAGGCGTGCCTGCGCGGTCAAGTCCGCAGTGAGCAGTTGGTTGATCTGCTGCTGGCTCAGGGCGCCGGTGCCCAGCAGCGTGCGTGCCCGCTCGGCATTGCCGCTGGCCTCAGTCGCCTGTGCGCTGGCCTCTGCGACCGTGGCCTTGGCCTGGGCCACATCGGCCAGCACGCCCTCGGACGCAAACACCGCCAGCGGCTGGCCTCGCCGGACCCCATCGCCCACTGCCACCAGCACGTCTGCCAGGCGCAGGCCGCTGACCTCGGCGCCCACGCTGGCTTCCTGCCAGGCGGCGATATTGCCGTTGGCCGATAGGGTCAACGGCAGGGTGGTGCGGATGGGACGGGCGGTGGTGACCGTCATGGAGGGTTTCGGGTTCGCCGCTGGCTGGGTGCTTTGCGCCCGGGCAGGCCCTGCGGCCAGCCCGTAAACAGCAGCCAGGCCCAGCGCCAGGCCCAAGAGCGCTGCCCGTGCAGCAGGGGAGTGGAGAGGATTGTTCATGGTGTTTCGGTGTTCGCGGGAGCGTCGGCGGGGGTCCAGCCGCCGCCCAATGCCCGGTACAGGCTGATCCAGGCGTTGCAGCGTTCGAATTCCAGTTGCAGCGTGCTGGCTTGCGCTGCCAGGACCAGCCGGCGCGCATCTTCCAGGTCGCCCAGGCTGGCAGACCCGGCCCGGTAGCGGGCCTCCGCAGCTTGCAGTGCAGTGGCATACCCCCCTTGCGCGGTCCTGGCGTTGCTGCGGCGCTCGGCGGTGCCGGCCAGCGCCAGCAGGGCGACTTCAACCTCGCGCACCGCCTGGCGCGCCTTGCCCCGGTAGGCTGCCGCGGCCTCCTCGTAGCGGGCCCGGGCCGCGTCTGCCTGCGCCAGGCGACGGCCGCCATCGGCCAGCGGCAGCGAGAGGGAAACGGGCCCCACCGACCAGGTCGTGAGGTCAGCGGTGCCTGCGGCATTGCTGAAAGAGAGCGCGCCGATGGATCCGGCCAGCGTCAGGCGCGGGTAGCGCTGGGCCTGGGCCGCGCCCAGGTCCAGGCTGGCGGCGGCCACTTCGCGCTCTGCGGCATACAGGTCGGGTCGCTGCGCCAGCACGGCGGCCGGCAGCGTTGCTACGGAAAAAATAGCATCCAGCCCAATATTCGTGGGAGCTCGGAGCAGTTTGTGCATCAATTCCTGGTCAGCCAGACCGGTCAGCGCCCGCAGTGCCTGGCGGTCGCTGTCGCACTGGACCTGCTGCTCTGCGGCCCGCGCCTGGCCTTCGGCCGCAGCGGCACGCGACAGGGCGGCGCTCGCACCAGCCAGGAACCCGGCGCCGGCACTGAGGTCGGCCATTCGGGCGCTGGTCTGGCGCGAAACCGCGTCAGCACGCGCCACTGCGAGTTGCTGCTGGCAGGTGTGCCAGCCGAAGTACTGCAGGGCCACTTCGGCCGCCATTGACACCCGCGCCTCGTGCCACTGGGCCTGAGCCCCCTGCACCCGCGCGTCTGCGGCCTGGGCTGCCAGCTGGTTGCCGCCAAAAATATCCATTTCCCAGGAGGCTCCCAGACCCGCCTGCAGGGCGGTTCCAGGGGTTGGGCTGGTGGCGTTGACACCCCGTTGGGCACTGGCGCTGGCATCCAGGCTGGGCAGGTTGGCTGCCCGGGCGCCGCTGGCTGCGGCGCGGGCCTGCAGCAGCCGTGACCGGGCGCTGGCCAGCGAGGGACTGGCAGCCTGGGCCGCCTCAACCAGTTCCACGAGTACGGGATCCTCCAGGCGCTGCCACCAGCGCGCCAGTCCGCCAACGTCCCCGCCGTGGGGCAAGGGTGCCTGCCACTGCGCCGGCACGCCAGCCGGGGTGCCCGGGGAGGCGGGCGCAACCGACGGCACCGATCCGCAGGCCGCCAGGCCAAGGGCCAGGAGGCAGGCTGCCAGCGCTGCTGCCCGTCGGGCGGTGCGATCGGCTGCGGCGGTGCGCACGCGGGTCTGCAAGGGGTTGAATGCGGGAGCCAAATGGGTGGTGCGAACGGGAATAATGAACGCCTGAAGTCTTGAGCTTAACGGTTGTGCGAAGCCCCCTGTCAGCCCAAGGGCTCAGGCCGGGCGCGCCAGACGGGTGGGCGCCCCCCATGTGACCCTGCCGGTGGGCCACGGGCCCACCGAGGACGCGGTGGCCCGGGTGCTGCCGGTGCTGCAGCAAACTGCCCGCGCCATGCGCAATTCCGTCTGAAGTCGGCACGCGCGCATGGCGTACCATTGGCCTTTACGAACAGGAGACAACTGCAGTGAACAAGCTATTCCCCAGCGCGGCAAAGGCGCTTGAAGGCATCGTGAAGGACGGACAGTTGATGGCCGTGGGTGGTTTCGGTCTGTGCGGCATACCCGAGGCGCTGATCGATGCGCTGCGCGACAGCACGGTGGGCAACCTGACGGTGATTTCCAACAACGCCGGCGTGGACGGCTTCGGGTTGGGCAAGCTGCTCGAGTCCCGCCAGATCAAGAAGATGATCTCCAGCTATGTGGGAGAGAACAAGGAATTCGAGCGCCAGTACCTGGCGGGCGAGCTGCAGCTCGAATTCACGCCCCAGGGCACGCTGGCCGAAAAACTGCGTGCCGGCGGCGCCGGCATTCCGGCATTCTTCACCAAGACCGGTGTCGGCACTCTGGTGGCCGAAGGCAAGGAACTGCGCGAATTCGATGGCGAAACCTATGTGATGGAACGCGCATTGGTGCCCGATGTGGCGCTGGTCAAGGCGTTCCGGGCCGACAAGTCCGGCAACCTGCAGTTCCGCTTTACCGCGCGCAATTTCAATCCCGCTGTGGCGATGGCCGGGAAGATCACCGTGGTGGAAGTCGAAGAGATTGTGGAAACCGGCGACATTGCACCCGACCAGGTGCACCTGCCAGGCATTTATGTGCACCGCATTGTGCTCAACAGCGCGCCGGAAAAGCGCATCGAAAAGCGAACCATCACCGAAAGCGCAGGAGTTTGAACATGAGCTGGAGTCAGGACCAAATGGCAGCGCGCGCTGCCCACGAACTCGAAGATGGTTTCTACGTCAATCTGGGCATCGGCATCCCCACGCTGGTGGCCAACCATGTGCCGGCGGACAAGGAGGTGTGGTTGCAGTCCGAGAACGGCATGCTGGGCATTGGCCCGTTTCCGACCGAAGACGAAGTGGATGCCGACCTGATCAACGCGGGCAAGCAGACGGTCACCACCATCAAGGGGTCCAGTATTTTTGGCTCGGAGCAAAGTTTTGCCATGATCCGCGGCGGCAAGATCAACCTCAGCATCCTGGGTGCCATGCAGGTCAGCGAAAAGGGCGATCTGGCGAACTGGATGATTCCGGGCAAGATGGTCAAGGGCATGGGCGGTGCGATGGACCTGGTGGCCGGCGTGAAGCGGGTCATTGTGCTGATGGAGCACGTGGCACGCAAAAAGGACGGAACGGTAGACCTCAAGATCCTGCCGCAGTGCACCCTGCCCCTGACCGGTGTGGGCGTGGTGGACCGCATCATCACCGACCTGGCGGTCATGGACGTGACGCCGGCCGGGCTCAAGCTGGTGGAGCTGGCTCCGGGCGTGACCATGGAGGAGTTGCAGTCAAAAACCGGCGTGACGCTGGCCTGAATGCGCCGCCAGCCGGGCCCGCGCCGGATATGATTTGCGCAGACGCAGCCTCATCCACCCTGTAAGGAGAAACCCATGTCGAGAGCGCTTCGATGGTTGGTGTTCGTGTTTGTCGTGATGTTCTTCGGCACCGGCGCGCTGATGGTGCTGGTGGTCAATGCCGATGATGCGGCACCGCAGTGGATCTCCCTGCTGGTGCGCAACCGTGCCATCGTGTTTGCCTGGCACCTGGTCTGCTGGATGATCCTGGGCATGTTCACCAACTATTACTGGGACTTGTTCAACATGGGCAAGGGGGTGGAGTCGATCCAGGTGCCGCGGCTGCTGCTGCCGCTCATGGTCTCGCCATTCGTATTTTTGCCCACCTACAACCTCTGGCTGTCATCGAGTTCGCAAAGTTACCTGCTGTTTTCGGTGGTCGCCATCCAGAGCGGGTTTTTCTGGCATGCCCTGTTCACCAAACTGGCCCCGCTGGAGCGCCCGGCAGTGATTCCCTGGACGGTGAGCAACGGCGGCCGCGGGGCTGCCAAGCAGCCCGCCTCCGCGGGGCAGGAAACTGGACGATAAAACCAAAAAAATAAGCAGGCCCTTAGGGGCCTGTTTGTTTTGGACCGGTTGGTCGGTGCGCAGTGTTGTTTCTTGATGGACTTCAATTTTCAACCCATGTCTTCTTCTCAATTTACCTACGGTCAGCCAAATAGCGAAAAGAGCCCGGTCCTTAAAGAAGAGCAGATCGAGTACGGCTTTATTGGCAGACTGCAGGGCCTCAAATACGAATACCGCGCAGATATCCGCGACCGCGCCACACTAGAGCGCAACTTCCGCGAAAAGTTTGAGGCGCTGAACCGGGTCAAGCTAACCGACGGCGAGTTTGCCCGGCTGCTGGACGACATCGTCACCCCAGACGTATTCACCGCCGCCCGTGTGCTGCGCGAGCGCAATGCCTTCACGCGTGAAGACGGCACGCCGCTGAACTACACCCTGGTCAATATCAAAGACTGGTGCAAAAACACCTTTGAGGTGGTGAACCAGCTGCGCGTCAACACCGACTACAGCCACCACCGGTATGACGTGCTCATCCTCATCAATGGCGTGCCCTGTGTGCAGATCGAGCTGAAAACGCTGGGCATCCACCCCCGCCGCGCCATGGAGCAGATCGTTGACTATAAAAACGATCCGGGCAACGGCTACAGCAAGACGCTGCTGTGCTTTTTGCAGTTGTTTATCGTCAGCAACCGCACCAGCACCTATTACTTTGCCAACAACAACGCGCGGCACTTCAGCTTCAATGCCGACGAGCGTTTTTTGCCCATCTACCAGTTTGCCGACGAGGCCAACCGCAAGATCACCCAGCTGGACGACTTTGCCGACAAGTTTTTAGCCAAGTGCACCCTGGGCCAGACCATCAGCCGCTACATGGTGCTGGTGGCCTCTGAACAAAAGCTGTTGATGATGCGACCCTACCAGGTGTACGCCGTCAAAGCCATCGTGGACTGCATCCACCAGAACTGTGGCAACGGGTACATCTGGCACACCACCGGCAGCGGCAAAACACTGACATCGTTCAAGGCCTCCACGCTGCTTAAAGACAACCCGGACATTGAAAAATGCCTCTTTGTGGTGGACCGCAAAGACCTGGACTGCCAAACCCGCGAGGAATTCAACCGCTTCCAGGAAGGCTGTGTGGAGGAAAACACCAACACCGCCACACTGGTGCGCCGCCTGCTGTCTGACGACTACGCCGACAAGGTCATCGTCACCACCATCCAAAAGCTGGGCCTGGCGCTGGATGAAACCAGCCGCCGCAACCAGCAGCAAAAGAAAGACGGCAAGACCACCTTCAAAGAGCAGCTAGCCCCGCTGCGCGACAAACGCATCGTCTTCATCTTTGACGAATGCCACCGCTCCCAATTTGGCGCCAACCACGACGCCATCAAAGACTTCTTCCCCAAGGCCCAGCTCTTCGGCTTTACCGGCACGCCCATTTTTGAAGCCAACGCCACGGCCAAGCAATACGAGGGTGAAGAGGGGCAGTTCCGCACCACGCAAGACCTGTTCCAAAAACAACTGCACGCCTACACCATCACCCACGCCATTGAAGACGCCAACGTGCTGCGCTTTCATGTGGATTACTTCAAGGCCGAGGGCCAAAACGCCAAGTCGTCCCCACCCAAACCCGGCGAGGCCCTGGCCAAGAAAGCGGTGATTGACGCCATCCTGGCCAAGCACGACACCGCTACCGCAGGCCGCCGCTTTAACGCCGTGCTGGCCACCGCCAGCATCAACGACGCCATCGAATACCACCGCTTGTTTGACGCGCTGCAACAGGCCCGGCAAGCCGCCGACCCCGCCTTTGTGCCGCTCAACATTGCCTGCGTGTTCTCGCCCCCGGCAGAGGGCGATGCCGACGTGAAGCAAATCCAGGAAGACCTGCCCCAAGAAAAGCTGGACAACCAGCAAGACCCCGAGGGCAAAAAGGCCGCCCTCAAGGGCATCCTGGCCAGCTACAACGCCCGCTACGGCACCAACCACACCCTGAGCGAATTCGACCTGTACTACCAGGACGTGCAAAAACGCATCAAAGACCAGCAGTGGCCCAATGCCGACCACCCGGCTGCGAAAAAGATCGACATCACAATCGTGGTGGACATGCTGCTCACCGGCTTTGACAGCAAACACCTCAACACCCTGTACGTGGACAAAAACCTCAAGCACCACGGCTTGATCCAGGCGTTTTCTCGCACCAACCGCGTGCTCAATGGCAGCAAACCCTACGGCAATATTCTGGATTTTCGGCAGCAGCAAGCCAACGTAGACGCCGCCATTGCCCTGTTCTCAGGCGAAAAAACGGGTGAGCAGGCCCGCGAAATCTGGCTGGTGGACAAAGCCCCCGTGGTCATTGACAAGCTGGACGCCGCCGTCACCAAGCTGGCCGACTTCATGCAAAGCCAGGGCCTGGCCTGCACGCCAGAGGCCGTGCACAGCCTCAAGGGCGATGAAGCCCGCGCCGCCTTTATCAAAACTTTCAAAGAAGTGCAGCGCCTCAAAACCCAGCTGGACCAGTACACCGACCTCACCGCAGACAACACAGTAGCCATCGAACACATCCTGCCCGCAGAAAACTTGCAGGGCTTTCGCGGTGCCTACCTGGAGACCGCCCAGCGCCTGAAGCAGCAGGCCCAGCAAGGCATGACGGGCGGCCAGAGTGCCGGTGGCGCGACCGAGGTGGACCAGTTCGACTTTGAGTTTGTGCTGTTTGCCAGCGCTGTGATTGATTACGACTACATCATGGGCCTGATGGCGCGTTTCTCGCAGCAGGGCGCGGGTACCAAACAGAAAATGAGCCGCGACCAGCTCATCGGCCTCATCCAGGCCGATGCCAAGTTCATGAACGAGCGCGACGACATTGCCGCCTACATCAACACCCTGAAGGCCGGCGCGGGTCTGAGCGAGGCCGCCATCCGCGAGGGCTACACCAAGTTCAAGCGCGATAAAGACAGCGCGGAGCTGGCTGACATAGCCACCCGCCACCAACTGGCCCCTGTCGCCCTGCAAACCTTTGTAGA
>Ga0007796_10000479_pt1 | contig 12860 bp, 11 predicted proteins | sample CryBogmetaGMA0M_FD_60373 | JGI IMG/M metagenome (GOLD analysis project Ga0007796, IMG submission 60373) | Freshwater microbial communities from Crystal Bog, Wisconsin, USA - MA0M | ecosystem: Environmental > Aquatic > Freshwater > Lake | place: Crystal Bog, Wisconsin, USA | collected 2009-07-06 | reverse complement strand
TCATTGAACCACTTAACAATTCCGGTCGCCATGCGAACTCCATTACATAAACTTAAAACAACCGTGATGAGGGTAAATACTTTTTAATCAGTCTCGCTCCACAACACGCCTAAATAGAACTTCTTCTGAAGCCTACCCCCTGATTGTTTGCCCTTTTTGTAGGGGTGTCAAGGAGTTATATGCACTTATCCCTTAGTAATTACCCCATTTTGAGCTAAAAATGCCCCAATATGCGTTAAACAGGCGTTTTTACCGGTTTTTCAGCAACAATAACCCAGTAAATTAAAGTTTAGATATCTGTGTTTAGAATGTTTCTTATGAGCTCCACACCAAAAAATCCCACTACTGGCGTACCAGGTAATCCTTATGCTGAGGACACCATTCTTCTCGAAAAGCAGGCTGAGAAAGTTAAGGCCCCTTCGATGTATAAAGTTTTACTATTAAATGATGATTACACGCCAATGGAATTTGTAGTGATGGTAATTCAGGAGTATTTTAATAAAGATCATGAAACAGCTACACGCATCATGTTGCAAGTTCATTTAGTTGGCAAAGGTATTTGCGGGGTATTCACTCGCGATGTTGCTGCGACTAAAGTGCATCAAGTTGTTGAATTATCCCGTGAAGCGGGCCACCCACTACAGTGCACTATGGAGGAAGCATGATTGCCCAGGAACTAGAAGTCAGTTTACACATGGCGTTTGTTGACGCGCGGGCATCACGACACGAGTTCATTACGGTCGAACATTTGCTGGCTGCATTGTTAGACAATGCGACCGCAGTTGAAGTACTTAAAGCCTGTGCGGTTAATATTGCCGAGCTACGTTCACAGCTTAAAAACTTCATCAATGACAACACACCAGTCGTACCTGGTAATGATGAAGTTGATACACAACCTACGCTTGGGTTTCAGCGGGTGATTCAACGCGCCATCATGCACGTGCAATCTACTTCGAATGGTAAAAAAGAAGTGACTGGTGCCAATGTCTTGGTTGCGATCTTTGGTGAAAAAGATTCGCATGCGGTATATTTCTTGCAACAGCAAGGCGTAACTCGTTTGGATGTAGTCAACTTCATCAGCCATGGTGTTCGTAAAGACCAGGCTGAGCATGTGAAGCCTGCAGATACAAGCCAAGAAACAGAAGAATCTCCTGCGTCTGGTAAAGAGAGCCCTCTAGATCAGTACACCCAAAATCTGAATGCCTTGGCTCGCCAAGGCAAGATTGACCCCTTGATTGGTCGCGAGAGCGAAGTAGAGCGGGTGATTCAGGTACTTTGCCGTCGCCGTAAGAACAACCCACTTTTAGTTGGAGAAGCTGGCGTTGGTAAAACTGCAATTGCAGAAGGATTGGCTTGGCGCATTGTAAAAGGTGATGTGCCTGATATCTTGGCTAATGCAACGGTCTACTCTTTAGACATGGGTGCCTTACTTGCTGGCACTAAATATCGCGGTGACTTTGAGCAGCGTTTGAAGAGCGTTCTAAAGTCTTTAAAAGATCATGCCCATGGTGTTTTATTTATTGATGAGATCCATACTTTGATAGGTGCTGGTGCAGCATCTGGTGGCACCTTAGATGCAAGTAATTTATTAAAGCCTGCCTTGTCGAATGGCCAACTTAAATGTATTGGTGCAACTACCTTTACCGAGTACCGTGGCATCTTTGAAAAAGATGCAGCTCTATCCCGTCGCTTCCAAAAGGTTGATGTCGTTGAGCCAACTGTTGATCAGACTGTACAAATTTTGCGTGGCCTAAAGTCTCGCTTCGAAGAACACCATAGTGTGAAGTATGCGGCTGGTGCCTTAGTGGCTGCAGCTGAACTCTCTGCGCGTTATATCAATGATCGTCATTTGCCAGATAAGGCAATCGATGTGATTGATGAGGCTGGTGCGGCACAACGTATTTTGCCTAAATCTAAGCAGAAGAAAACCATTGGTCGACCAGAAATCGAAGAGATTGTTGCTAAGATTGCTCGCATACCGCCTCAGTCTGTGACAGTAGATGATCGCAGTAAGTTGCAAACCTTAGATCGTGATATTAAGAGTGTGGTCTTTGGTCAGGACCCTGCAATTGAAGCCTTAGCTAGCGCCATTAAGATGACGCGCGCCGGTCTTGGAAAGATTGATAGGCCAATTGGTTCATTCTTATTCTCAGGCCCAACAGGCGTTGGTAAGACAGAAGTTGCAAAACAGCTCGCTTACATTTTAGGTATTGAGCTTTTACGTTTTGATATGTCCGAGTATATGGAGCGTCATGCAGTCAGTCGTTTGATTGGAGCTCCTCCAGGGTACGTTGGATTTGATCAAGGCGGCTTGCTTACTGAGGCCGTGACGAAGAAGCCACATTGTGTTCTGTTGCTCGATGAGATTGAAAAAGCCCACCCAGATATTTTCAATATCTTGTTGCAAGTGATGGATCATGGCACCTTGACGGATAACAATGGTCGCAAGACTGACTTCCGTAATGTCATCATCATCATGACCACCAATGCTGGTGCAGAGGCGATGCAAAAATCTACTATCGGCTTTACTAATGCACGTGAGTCTGGCGATGAGATGGCAGATATTAAGAAGTTTTTCACTCCGGAGTTCCGTAATCGCTTGGATGCCATCGTTTCCTTCAAGGCCCTTGATGAAACGATCATCATGCGTGTAGTTGATAAGTTCTTAATGCAACTAGAGGAGCAACTGCATGAGAAGAAAGTTGACGCCACATTCAGCACTGCATTGCGTGCTCATTTAGCCAAACATGGATTTGACCCATTGATGGGTGCTCGCCCAATGCAGCGGATTATTCAAGATACGGTTCGTAAAGCCCTTGCCGATGAATTACTCTTTGGTAAGTTGGCCCAGGGCGGGCATGTCGATGTGGATGTGGATGCAGAAGGTAAGGTACAGCTTAGCTTTGATGTTCCTAAGTTGCCTGGCAAAGCGGCTAAGGTTGACGTAGCACCTGCAGAAGAGATTTAAGTCGAATCTAGAATCTGGTAAGAATAAAAAGCCACCCTCGGGTGGTTTTTTATTGAGCAATGCTTGATTTTAGCTGCGACCTGTACTTCCAAAGCCACCCGCACCGCGGCTACTCTCAGTGAATTCTTCAACCACTTTGAGTTGTACTTGTTGGACTGGCATTACAACTAGTTGAGCTAAGCGCTCCATCGGTTCTAATTTGAATGGGGTTGAGCCGCGATTCCAGGTACTCACCATTAGCTGGCCTTGATAGTCAGAGTCAATGAGGCCTACTAAGTTTCCTAAAACGATTCCATGCTTATGGCCAAGACCTGAGCGTGGCAGAATAAATGCCGCATAACGTGGATCTTCAACAAAGATTGCCAGGCCTGTTGGTACTAATACGGTTTGACCTGGCGCTATCTCAATAGTTTCATCTATGCAGGCGCGTAGATCTAAACCTGCGCTACCTGGTGTGCCATAAGTAGGTAGTTGATTGCGCATACGTTCATCGAGAATTTTGACTTGAAGAGATTGCATGAAATATCCTAAAACGGGGAATGTAAGTAAAGGTAAAACAGTTTAAATTTTCTTAGCAACTAGCGTAATGAGTTGCCGTGCAAGCTGAAGTTTTTCAGCCCGAGCGATTTTTTTGCTGCCAGATTCATCAATCACTAGTAATTGATTGAGATCGCTGCCAAAGGTTTCTGGGCCGATATTACCAACTACCATTGGAATACCTTTGCGCAGTCGTTTTTCAGTAGCGTGCGCTTCTAAATCGGTCGATTCAGCTGCAAAACCTACGCAGTATGGGTAAGGTTTGCCACCTTTCGTTTTTACAGTTTTTGCAACGTCCAACAGAATATCTGGGTTGGCAATGAATTCAATGCTTGGCGCTTGTTTACCTTGACGCTTCATTTTTTCTTTGGCGGGCTTTGCAATACCCCAATCAGCTACTGCAGCAACGGCGAAGAAGATATCGTAATCAGAGACGTTTAGTGTTGCTGCATGCATTTCTTTTGCGCTTCTGACATTACTGCGGGTAATTTTTCCAGTAGCCTCTAACGGTGTCATTAAGTCACAAGGACCGGCAATGAGGTGGACCTGCGCACCTGCTTCAACGGCTGCGCGCGCAATCGCAAAGCCCATCTTGCCTGAGCTGTGATTAGTGATGCCGCGTACTGGATCGATTGCTTCAAAAGTAGGACCAGCAGTAATCAATACCTTTTTACCGGCCAAAGTCTTTTTCTGGAAGAAGGCAATAATTTGTTCAGAAATTTCAGAAGGCTCTAGCATTCTGCCCATTCCTACTTCGCCACAAGCCTGAAAGCCGCTTGCCGGACCAAGGAGGGTGACCCCATCTATATGAAGACGTTGAACACTGCGTTGTGTAGCCGCATGCTCCCACATTTGTTTATTCATTGCTGGCGCAAGCAGGAGTGGACAGTCCCTTGCTAGGCAAAGCGTACTCAGTAAGTCATCAGCCAAACCTAAAGATAGTTTGGCCATCAAATCAGCACTAGCAGGTGCAATCACAATCGCATGTGCAGAGCGGGATAGCTCGATGTGAGCCATATTGTTTGGAATAGTGCTATCCCATTGGCTCAAATAAACCGGATTACCTGTGAGTGCCTGCATTGTGACTGGCGTTACGAATTGAGTTGCAGCTTCAGTCATCACCACCTGAACGGAGGCACCTTCTTGCATCAACTGACGAGCAAGTTCAGGAGTCTTATAGGCGGCAATGCCACCAGAGATTCCGAGAATAATTTTCTTATTTAAAAGTGATTGCATGGCGCCAGCTTAATGGGATTGAGCAGATTTGCCAAATGACTTGTGCAATTCTTCAAAAATAATGAGAACAGCCCCAATACAAATAGCGCTATCAGCAATATTGAATGCTGGCCAATGCCAGTTAGCGTAATGTAAGTCAATAAAGTCGACAACGGCACCGTACATTAGTCGATCCAATACATTCCCTAGGGCGCCACCCAGAATTAGGCTAAGGGCTACACACAGTAGTTTGTCGTTCTGGTTTTTGCGAAGCAGCCAAGTAATATAGATACAAGCTAGTAGACCCAAAATAGTGAAGAACCAACGCTGCCAGCCTGAGCTTTGAGCTAAGAAAGAAAATGCTGCCCCGGGATTTAAAAGTAGCAGCCAATTCATAAAAGGGAGCACTGGTTCTGGAATGCCTAATTGCAAACTACTCAATGCCGACCACTTGCTTAGTTGATCTAAGAGTAAAGTGATTGCAGCAATTGCCAGAGAGCGCAGAAATGAAATACTCATTGAGTCGATCTGTTAAGCAAACAAGCGGTGATCACCATCACCAAAAAGGTTGCTAATGCAGCGTCCACAGAGCTCTGGATAATCATTATTCTTGCCAACATCCTGAGTGTGATGCCAGCAGCGGCCACATTTCTTGTATTGGCTTCCACGTACTAAAACCTCAAGACCATCTTTGCTAAGTTCAATATTAGCGCTTGAAGTAATCGTTACAAAGCGTAAGTCATCCTCCAATGAGTGAAGGATTGCAAAGTCAATATCATCTACTTTGATAGTGAGCTCAGCTTGCAATGATGAGCCAACATTACCTGCCTCACGCTCGACCTCAATTGCTTTAGTAACTTCAGAGCGAATTTCACGAATACGATGCCACTTAGTCAGTAATTCATCTGCTTTAGCAATTTCGGGGAAGTTGCCGAACTCTTCCATAAAAATCGACTCAGGAGGTTTGCTGGTCGAGCCATGTGGAAAATCCTGCCAAGCTTCTTCTGCGGTAAAGGAGAGAAAGGGAGACAACCATTTCAAAAGATTACGGGTGATATGGAATAAAGCATTCTGCGCTGCACGGCGATCAGGCGAATCAGGTGCACTGGTATAGAGACGATCTTTTAGAATGTCCAAATAGAAGCCACCTAAATCTTCCGAGCAGAATGACAGTATGCGAGTTACTGCCGGATGAAATTCATAAGCTTTGTAATGCGCCTGAACATCAGTTTGGATTTGATTGGCTAGCGCGACGGTGTAGCGATCAATCTCAAGCCATTGATTAGCAGGCATGGCGTGTTTGCTGGGATCAAAATCAGATAAGTTAGCCAATAAGAAGCGCAGGGTATTACGAATGCGACGATAACTTTCAGTCACACGCTTGAGAATCTCATCAGAGATGGTCATCTCACCTGAGTAATCGGTGGAGGCTACCCACAGACGAATAATTTCAGCACCCAGCTTGTCTGCAACTTGCTGTGGGGCAATCACATTACCTACAGATTTACTCATCTTGCGACCTTGGCCATCGACTGTGAAGCCGTGAGTTAGCAGGGCTTTGTATGGCGGCTTGCCATCGAGCATTGCACCAGTCAGTAGCGATGAGTGGAACCAGCCACGATGCTGGTCTGAGCCTTCTAAATACAAATCAGCTAAGCGTCCATTAGGAGTTTGGGCATCAGCTGTCAGAAGCTCGTTGCAGTGCGAGCCACGAATCACATGCCAATGCGTTGTGCCTGAATCAAACCATACGTCTAGCGTGTCACGATTCTTTTCATATTGAGCAGCTTCATCACCAAGTAATTCAGCAACTTCTAATTTCTGCCAAGCTTCGATACCACCTTTTTCTACGCGTTTAGCAACCTCTTCAAGTAGCTCGACAGTGCGTGGATGGGGTTCACCACTCTCCTTATGAACAAAGAAAGCCATTGGTACACCCCATTGGCGCTGACGTGACAATGTCCAGTCAGGGCGGTTAGCAATCATGCTGTGCAAGCGTTGCTTACCCCAAGCGGGGAAGAACTCAGTACTATCAATGCCGGCTAAGGCAGTTTCACGCAAGCTAGCTTTGCTATCTAAAGGCTTCTTATCCATGCTCGCAAACCACTGGGAAGTTGCGCGATAAATGATGGGTGACTTGTGGCGCCAGCAATGCATGTATGAGTGGGTATAGGTTTTGTCACGCAGGAGACTCCCAGCCTCACGCATTGCTTCCACAATCTTAGGATTGGCTTTCCAGATGTATTCATTGGCAAAGAGTGGCAACCATGATGCGTACACACCATTTCCCATCACTGGATTCAGAATATCGTTATCAGCAAGCTTATTTGCTTTGCAGGACTTAAAGTCTTCTTCGCCATAAGCAGGTGCAGAGTGAACAATGCCAGTACCGGTATCTAAAGTGACGTACTCAGCCGGATAAATTGGGGAGAGTCGCTTATAACCATCATGTAGTGGTGCAAGTGGATGCCAGAAAGAGATATTGGCTAGTTGCGCACCTTGGCAAGCAGCAATGATTTTCCCCTCTAGACCATAGTCCTGTAGGCAAGTCTCAACACGATCTTCTGCCAGAATTAATAACTTATTACCGACATCAACCAAAGCGTAAGTCAGCTCAGGATGAACGTTCATTGCCTGGTTAGCTGGAATGGTCCAAGGTGTTGTGGTCCAAATCACAATCTGACCTGGTTTATTTGGAAGTTCAGAAAGACTAAATGCCTTAGCAAGTTGTGAGCGCTGCGCATCATCGAAAGCAAAACCTACATCAACAGTTGGATCAGTTTTATCTTGATATTCCACTTCAGCTTCTGCAAGAGCGGAGCCACAGTCAAAACACCAATTCACGGGTTTTAAGCCGCGGAAGACATAGCCCTTTTCCCAGATCTTGCCTAGCGCCCGAATTTCATCAGCCTCATTACGGTAGTTCATGGTGAGGTAAGGATTATTCCAGTCGCCCAGAACACCTAAGCGCTCAAAGTCTTTCTTTTGCTTATCGACTTGCACTTGCGCATAGGCGCGCGCCTTGGATTGCACCTCAGCCGTCGGTAAGTTCTTACCAAACTGTTTTTCAATCTGAATCTCAATTGGCATGCCATGGCAGTCCCAGCCAGGAACATAAACAGAATCAAAGCCCATTAACCAACGAGACTTCACAATCATGTCCTTCAGGATCTTATTTACTGCATGACCAATATGAATATCACCATTTGCATAGGGAGGACCATCATGCAAGATAAATTTTGGCTGATTGGCATGTGCTGCACGAATCTTTTCGTAGAGCTTATTTTTTTGCCACTGAGTAACCCATTGTGGTTCACGCTTAGCTAGGTCTCCTCGCATTGGAAATGAGGTATCTAGAAGATTGACGGGGTAAGAATTTTCTTTTTCAGACATAAGCTTTTTTCTGGAAATAATTTCTGGCGTGCTTTGCATCTGCTGCAATTGCATTGGTAAGTGCATCGAGGTCATCATACTTGGCCTCGTCACGAATTTTTTCTAAGAGCTCTACGGTAATAATTTTTCCATAAACGTCTTGTTGATAATCAAAAATATGGGTTTCAAGTAGCACACGGCCTTCATCTTCTACCGTTGGCCTGACTCCCAGGCTGGCCACGGCTGGCAGGGGCTTATCCGCAAGGCCTACTACTTGCGCAGTGAAGATGCCGGTGGTTGCTGGTTTGCGATGATGTAAATGATTAGCTACTGCTAAGTTCAAAGTAGGAAAGCCCAGTTTGCGACCTAATTGTTGACCATGAATCACGTGACCAGAAATTCCATAAGGGCGGCCTAGTAATTTTTCCGCTTGATTCATATCGCCATTCGCTAGCGCTGCTCGTAAAGCAGAACTAGAAATCCGTTCACCATCTTCTAGAATAGTGTGAATACTAGACACTTCAAAACCATACTTTTCACCAGCAGCTTTGAGACTTGTAAAGCTACCTGCACGTTTTGCACCATAGCAAAAATCATCGCCAATCAAGATCCATTTAGCATTTAGACGTCTCACAATAATTTCTGATACAAATTCCTCAGGTGTCAGTCTCGCAAAAGCAGTATTGAAATGTTCCACTACAACCCGGTCAATTCCAAGCTCTACAAATGCCGCTAGTTTGTCGCGCAGATTCAGAATGCGGGGAGGGGCTTGGTCTGGCGAGAAGAATTCTTTGGGGTGTGGCTCAAAGGTCATTACGCAGCTCACTAAACCTCGCTCTTTGGCGCCATCTACGAGCTGTTTGAGTAGGGCGCGATGACCCCTGTGCACGCCATCGAAATTACCAATGGTCAGGGCACAAGCAGGTCCTGCAGAAAACTGGGTCGGGCCACGGAATACGTTCACAAAATCGCTTTCAGGGTAGCCATCAATTATATTGTGGGCATGCTTTCTATCGTCACCTTAATCTCAGGCCGCGGCTCTAATTTTGAGGCCATCGTCAAAATGGCTCAAAAAGAGCATTGGCCAGTCAAGTTTGCTGGCGTCATAGCCAATCACTCAGCAGCTAGGGGCCTTGATTTTGCTCGCTCCCAGGGTATTCCAACCTTTGTTATAGACCACAAAGAGCATGCTAGCCGCGCCTCCTTTGATGCAAGTCTAATCCTGCAAATTGATGCCTTAGGGGCTGATTTAGTGGTTTTAGCAGGCTTTATGAGAATTCTGACGCCAGAGTTTATTCGTCATTTTGAGGGTCGACTCATCAATATTCACCCAGCCCTCTTACCTGCATTTCCTGGGCTACACACCCATGAGCGAGCTTTAGAGGCAGGCGTTAAGGAGCACGGCGCCACTGTGCACTTTGTTACTGAGGGGGTAGATGAGGGGCCGATTATTTGCCAAGCCTGCGTTCCAGTGCTCGAAGGGGACAACGCTGACACCTTAGCAGCTCGTGTTTTGAGTGCTGAGCATCAGATTTACCCGCGGGCCGTAAAATGGTTCCTTGATGGACGATTGCGAATAGAAGGTAATCAAGTGAAGCTTCAACCCCCAGAGTCGCAATTTTTTAAATTATGAGTGCAGAGCGTCCATCCCGTAAATCTGGAAACAGACTCGCCCCACATAAAAGTTACGCTGCTAAATCGAATGATCCGCTGCGTCGTCCAGAGCGCCGTAATGCTAGCGGAAATTTAATTGCCCCTGAGGGACAGAAGAATTTCTCTAATGCCAAGGCATTGCCTCAGCATGCCATTCATTTAGAAAGACTTTTACCTGAGTTACTGAGTTTTGAACAACCATCTGATCGCGTAGTCAGTCGCTATTTTCGTGCTGAGCCACAACTTGGTAATCGTGATCGTGCACTAATTGCCGAGAGTGCTTTTGCAATTTTGCGTCGTAAAAATGAATTCTCACAATTTGCCTCTAGTGGCGAGGGATCTCAGGCTAGACGCTTAGCCTTATTGGGTTTGCTGTCTGCGCTATCTGAAGGTGGTTTGGGTTCTGCCAATCGTGCAGAAAGTGCCATCGCAGATTTAGCGCATGTTCTTAAGCCAGGTGAATATGAATGGTTGCAACGTTTTTCGACAGTAGATCCTGCTGCCTTAAATCCACTCGTTCGCAATAATTTACCGGAGTGGTTATGGGAGGCATTTGGAAAATATCCGGGCGAAGAAACACGGGAAGAGTTAGCAAAATCATTAATGCATCCAGCGCTATTAGATTTACGTGCAAACACCATGAAAACTAATCGCGATGAATTACTAGCCCAGATGAACGCATTGGGCGGTCGCTATCAAGCTATTCCAACTCCATACGCACCAGATGGTGTGCGCATTATGGGTAAGCCTGCTTTACAAAATACAGCTGGATTTAAAGCAGGTATGTTTGAAGTTCAGGATGAAGGCAGTCAACTCCTCGCTTATTTACTTGCCCCTAAGCGTGGCGAGATGGTGGTTGACTTTTGCGCTGGAGCGGGCGGAAAGACCTTAGCGATTGGAGCCCTCATGCGCTCTACAGGGCGACTCTATGCATTTGATACATCAGAACGTCGTTTGGCCAACTTGAAGCCAAGGCAGGCCCGCAGTGGTCTGTCTAATGTGCATCCTGTGTGGATTGATAGCGAGAACGATGCCAAGATCAAACGTTTGGCAGGAAAAATTGATCGGGTTCTAGTGGATGCCCCTTGCAGTGGAATGGGTACCTTGCGGCGCAATCCAGATCTTAAATGGCGTCAAACCCCAACAGGGGTTTTAGAGCTTAATCAAAAGCAAATGAATATTTTGGCTTCTGCTGCCCGATTATTGAAACCAGGCGGCCGTTTGGTTTATGCCACTTGCAGTCTTTTGCCGCAAGAAAATCAGGCAATTGCTGAGGATTTTCTCGCAAAGCACCCTCAATTTGAGGTTGTGCCGGCTGCCGAAGCTCTCAAGCCGCTCTTTACAAAAGACAAGCTCCCTTTAGGTTGCAGTCCAGATAATCCTTGGTGGCAGCTTTGGCCTCATATTCATGGAACGGACGGCTTTTTTGGGGCTGTTTTCCAGAAGAAAGCCGCTGCTCTTGCCCTGGGCCCTGAAAAAGAGGTCAAAGTCAAAACCAAGAAACCTGCGAAAGAATTAAAATAACGGTTTAGACCTCTTTAGGGATGCACTTTTGAATACAGCTTCAAGTTCAGGTTTTGATTTATTTCTCAATTGGTTGGCCAATGGCTATCTCGATTGGTCCTGGTGGCAAATTACTGCTTTTACGCTGGTGGCTACTCACATCACCATCGCTGCGGTCACCATCTTTTTGCATCGTTGCCAAGCGCACCGTGCCTTGGATTTGCACCCGATTGTTTCTCATTTCTTCCGTTTTTGGCTCTGGCTCACTACTGGTATGGTGACCAAAGAGTGGGCCTCGATTCATCGTAAGCACCATGCGAAATGCGAGACTATTGATGATCCTCATAGCCCCAAAATTCTGGGGATTGTTACCGTACTTTCTCGGGGCGCAGAGCTTTATAAAAATGAAGCGAAGAATCAAGAGACCATGCAAAAGTTTGGTCACGGTACACCTGATGATTGGCTTGAGCGCAATATCTATTCCAAGTTTTCTTGGCAGGGCGTTGCCATCATGCTCATCATCGATGTATTTTTATTTGGCGGTATTGGCTTGACGGTTTGGGCTGTTCAGATGTTGTGGATTCCAATTACTGCAGCCGGCGTCATTAACGGTATCGGCCATTTTTGGGGCTATCGTAATTATGATTGTGAAGATGCCTCTACCAATATTATTCCTTGGGGAATTTTGATCGGCGGCGAAGAGCTTCATAATAACCACCACACCTTTGCAACCAGTGCTAAGTTGTCAAACAAATGGTATGAGTTTGATATTGGTTGGATGTACATTCAGATGATGAGTGCAGTCGGTTTGGCTGATGTTAAGAAAACTCCACCCAAGCCAGTACTGAGTAATTTGCGCCCTGCCGACCATAACACTCTGGAAGCTATCATTGCCAATCGTTATGAAATCATGGCTCGTTACAGCAAAACATTACGTAACTTTTTTAGTAATGAAGCACAACATATGCAGGTTTTTGCTTCTCATTTAAGTGATGCTCGTACTTGGTTAGCTAAAGATGAGTTACGTCTAAGTAAAGAAGAGAAAGCTAAGTTAGAAGAACTCATGGCAAGCAATGCACAGCTGCGCAAGATGATTGAAATGCGCCGCGATCTCCAGGCGATCTGGGGCCGCTCTAACGCTACCAGAGAGCAATTAGTTGCACAGTTGCATGCTTGGTGTCAGCGCGCCGAGGAGAGTGGCTTAACAAGTCTTCGTGAGTTCTCTTTGAGGTTGCGTCGCTACGCGTAACCGAGCTCAGTGCTCATTTCTAGGCAATAAAAAACCCGCTGATGAAGCGGGTTTTTTATTTGCTGGAAGTAAATTACTTCAGCTTTGTTTCTTTATAAGCAACGTGCTTGCGAATCGTTGGATCAAATTTCATGATTTCCATCTTCTCAGGCTTCGTACGCTTGTTTTTTGAAGTTGTGTAGAAGTGACCAGTACCTGCTGATGACTCTAACTTGATTTTTTCTCTGCCGCCTTTAGCCATTTGCGCGCTCCTTAAATTTCGCCACGTGCACGTAGATCAGACAACACAGCATCGATGCCGTTCTTGTCGATAACGCGCAAACCAGCATTGGTTAAGCGCAAGCTAATCCAACGGTTTTCAGA
>Ga0007796_10000478_pt1 | contig 12866 bp, 14 predicted proteins | sample CryBogmetaGMA0M_FD_60373 | JGI IMG/M metagenome (GOLD analysis project Ga0007796, IMG submission 60373) | Freshwater microbial communities from Crystal Bog, Wisconsin, USA - MA0M | ecosystem: Environmental > Aquatic > Freshwater > Lake | place: Crystal Bog, Wisconsin, USA | collected 2009-07-06 | reverse complement strand
AGCATGTGCCATTGCCGAACATTCCAAGTGCCAGCCAGGTCGTCCCGGGCCCCAAGGAGTTGGCCACGATGGATCACCTGGCTTAGCGGCTTTCCAAAGTGCGAAGTCACGTGGATCTTTTTTAAATGTTAAATCGGCATCCTCCGCCGATTGCAAGTCATCTAACTTCTGATTTGAAAGTGTTAAATAGGATCTAAGTGAAAGTACATCCAGATAAACATCGCCATTGCCCGGCGCATATGCGCTGCCATTAGCAATTAACTTTTCCATCAATTCAATCATCTGCGTTATGTGCCCGGTTGCCCGAGGTTCATAAGTTGGTGGCAAAACATTTAGTGCGGCGTAAGCATCGCTAAATGCTCGCTCGTACTTCATGGCAACTGCCCACCACGGAATTCCCTCATGGACTGCTTTATGTAAAATCTTGTCATCAATATCGGTTACGTTGCGAATAAAAGTAACGTCATAACCACTTGCACTAAGCCATCTACGTAAAATATCGAAGTTCACGCCACTTCGAATATGTCCGATGTGCGGTGGGGCTTGAACAGTTGCACCACAGAGGTAAATACCGACTTGGCTCGCTTTTATTGGCTTAAATTTTGAGACCGCACGATCGGCAGTGTTATATAAGTGCAGATCGCTAGCCATGTACCAATCCTATCTTTAACATCTTGTAATTAAACTCGTGCGATCAACGAGGTAGCGATTGCCGAGATGCCTTTGCCTTCGCCAGTAAAGCCCAAACCATCTGTCGTGGTTGCGGTTACTGATACTTGCACCCCACCAAGTGCTGATGAGAGCGCAGAAATTGCTTCACTGCGGCGTGGCCCAATCTTTGGCTTATTGCCAACAATTTGCACTGCTACGTTTTTGATTTCAAAGTTAGCGGCCGCCAAAATCTTTACAGTTTCGGCAAGAAGCCGAGCACCTGTTGCGCCGGCATATTCCGGCTTATCGACGCCAAAATTTGATCCCAGATCACCGAGCCCAGCGGCTGAAAATAGTGAATCACAAATTGCGTGTGCTGCGACATCGCTATCTGAATGGCCTTCAAGTCCAACTTCATTTGGCCAAGTTAAACCAGCAAGAAATAATGGGCGGTTTGGATTATCCGAAAACGCGTGTGCATCAACACCAACACCAACGCGAATATCAACATCACTACTCTCGATTAAATATTTTGCAGCAGTAGCAAGATCCTCAGGTGTTGTAATTTTGAGGGCACGAATTTCGCCTTCGATGCTTAAAACTGGAATTCCCAGCTCCTCAACCAAACTCGCATCGTCGGTACCTTCGATGTTCTGCAGGTGTGCCAGTGCCAAAGTTTTTCGGCGAAAACCTTGTGGTGTTTGGACCGCGCGAAGTTTGGCACGATTCGGAGTCTTAGTTACATAACCGTCGTTGTTAACGCGCTTTATTGTGTCGGTTACTGGAAGGGTAGGAATTACCGCCCGCTCACCAGCGATTAAAGAATCAAGAATACGAAGTGCTAACTCGCTTGTGGCCAGCGCACGGGCCGCATCATGAACCAAAACATATTCAATATCCGCACTAACTTCTGCGAGCGCTAATTTCACACTTACAGTTCGAGTTGCTCCGCCAGTAACAATTTTTACCGAATTACCAAAGAGTTTCTTAAAGTTTTTCTCATACCCAGCCGGTGCCGCGATAATTATTTCCGAAGCAATGGGTGAAAGATTTGTTACAGCATGCTCAATTAAAGTACGCCCAACTAATTGGACGAGGGCTTTGGGTAAATTGGCACCCAACCGCTCCCCACTCCCGGCAGCCGGGATGATGAGAGCAGTTTTAGGAAGCGAGGACCTCATCGAGCATTACGCCAGCTTTTTCTTCATCTGTGCGCTCGGCAAGTGCGAGTTCGGAAACCAAAATTTGCTTAGCTTTTGAGAGCATGCGCTTCTCGCCAGCAGATAGCCCACGGTCTAGATCGCGGCGATAAAGATCGCGAACAACTTCGGCAACTTTAATAACATCTCCGGAAGCCAACTTTTCAACGTTCGCCTTGTATCGACGGCTCCAGTTTGTTGGTTCTTCGGTATATGGCTGGCGCAATACATTAAAGACTCGATCTAACCCGGCGCTATCGACCACATCGCGGACGCCGACTAGGTCAACGTTCTCTGCTGGGACGCGCACTGTCAGGTCACCTTGGGCAACCTTCAAAACTAGGTAGATTTTCTCTTCGCCTTTAATGGTCCGGGTCTCAATTGCTTCAATGAGAGCCGCTCCGTGATGGGGATAAACAACGGTTTCGCCGACCTTAAATGACATTAATTTGGCCTTTCGATAGAGGCCAAGGATACCATTCACCAATGCTTAAGAAAAACCTGAAATCAGCCACTTCTGCGCTCATCGGAGCCGCCCTTCTAGCGACGTTGACTGGCTGCGCGAATGGCCCAGATGCCCCAACGCGAATGGTTAAGCAAGTAACAGATGGCGTTGAAGCAACATCAGGCTCTATAAAAGCGGTAAATGTTTTACTTGTTGCACAAGCTGATGGTTCAGCAGTTCTCGTTGGAACTTTTGTCAATGAAGGCGCAACACCAGATGCAATTACTGCAATAACTCTCAAAGGAATTACACCAACTGGGTTTAAAACTGCGATGCTTGATCAAAACAAGCCTGCTAGATTTACTGGTGATTCCGCAAATGCAAGTGCAGTATTTCCAGGTGCAGCAGCAGTAGCAGGTGCGCGCTTGCCGTTAGAAGTTACCTTCCAGAACGCCGGACCAATGAAGCTTGATGCAATTGTTCGCGCGCAAGATGGTTACTACGCAAACACCACTAAATAAGTTAACTAAGAAAACTAATCTTCGAACTTATATCCAAGTCCACGTACGGTTTGAATTAGTACTGGATTGGCTGGGTCTTTTTCAATCTTTGCGCGTAGCCGCTTAATGTGAACATCTAAAGTTTTTGTATCACCGAAGTAATCACTGCCCCAAACCCGGTCGATTAACTGGGTGCGAGTTAGCACGCGTCCAGAATTACGAATCAAGAATTCAAGTAATTCAAATTCCTTAAGCGGGAACGGCGCATCGCTTCCATTTATCGAAACCTTATGTCGCTCTACATCCATTCGAACTGGCCCAACAGCCAATATGCCATCAGTTACTGCGGCCTCATCGCCTCGGCGGCGCAGAACGGCGCGGATACGAGCAACAAGTTCGCGAGATGAATAAGGCTTGGTTACATAGTCATCGGCGCCGAGTTCAAGTCCAACTACCTTGTCTACTTCGGAATCTTTTGCTGTTAACATAATTACTGGAACGCTAGAACGAGTTCTAAGTTGGCGACAGACTTCGGTACCAGATAAACCGGGCAACATGAGGTCGAGCAATACTAAATCAGCGCCATGACGATCGAACTCTTCGATGGCCTTCGCGCCATCCTCCGCAATTAACACTTCAAAACCCTCGCGGCCGAGCAGGTAGGCAAGGGCATCTGAAAATGATGCTTCGTCTTCAACAACAAGGATCTTCGTCATTTGGTTGCCTCCACGGCGGATATTTTTTCATAGGTTTGTATTTCATTCACTTCGTTAACTAAGAGCGGCAATCGGATAGTGAACGTGCTTCCGGCACCTTCAACGCTCCAAACTGAAACATCCCCGCCGTGATTTGTAACGATATGTTTCACGATTGAGAGTCCAAGGCCAGTTCCACCAGTCATGCGAGAGCGTGCGGGATCTACTCGGTAGAAACGCTCAAAAATGCGCTCTAAATCTTTCTCTGGAATTCCAATTCCTTGATCGGTAATTGAAATTTCACAAATTCCATCTAGCTCTTTCAAAGCGATTGCAACTCGAGTCTTGTCTGGACTGTAATTAATAGCATTCTCAATTAGATTATTAATTGCCATTGTAAGTTGTTCGCGATCACCATTTACATAGGTTTGTAATTCATTTTTATAGAGAATTTGCACCTGACGGTTCTCGGCATTTAAGCGAGACTGATCGATAGCATCTTGGACACATTCAGAGATCAAAAACTTCTGGGCTCGCTTTAACGGATCATCATCTTGAAGTCTCGACAAGTTAATGATTTCTTGGACCAGATCGGTCAAGCGCTTTGATTCAGTTTGCATGCGGTTAGCAAATCTTGTGATTGCTTCTGGGTCATCACTTGCACCCAAAACAGCCTCACTCAATATTGAAAGAGCACCGATAGGTGTTTTTAGCTCATGTGAAATATTTGCCACAAAATCTCGGCGAATAGAATCAAGTCGACGCATTTCGCTATCGTCGAAAATTAAAATTGTGATTAAACCGCGAACTCCGATTGGTGCAACACGAACGAGTAGGTCGTGCGTTCCGGCACCAATTGGACCACGTGGTAACTCGAGAGTCGCTTCTTGAATTTGGCCAGAGCGTCTCGTCGCCCTAACTAATCGAAGAAGGGATTCATTAGTGAGGTGCAGATCGCGAACTAAATTAAAAGTCGCTATCCCTTTTGATTGAAAGACAATTCCATCGCCCGGGGAGAGCACGATGCTCTCGGCGTCAAAGAGCGTCAACAAATCTAATTCTTCATCTGAAATTAATGAACTATCCGAGCCGAGTTCAGCGTTGGAACGTAATTCGCGTTGGCTGGAAATCGAAGCGCCCTTGCCGCTTTTCCGATTTATCCAACCCATGGGTTAATCGTAGGAGCCAAGAGCAATCACCCGCACCTATTACCCGCTTTTGCCCGCAAAAGGCCGATTTCTTAACCTTCCGTTTGGCTTCTATTCAGGGCGCGTTAACGATTGAACCGCTGTTGGCGCCGAGCAGCGACTATTCTTGGGCAATGCGCAACGCTTTTCACGACGAACTAGATGCAATCAGCGCCAGCTTGCTCCAAATGGTTGGCTTAGTTAAGTCCGCACTCGCAGATGCCACGACCGCGATTATTAATGCTGATCTCGCCCTAGCTGAGAAAGTCATCGCTTCGGATGCAGCAATTGATGCGATCCAACACGACCTAGATGCGCGCACTATAAATTTGATGGCTCGCCAACAACCTGTTGCATCTGATCTTCGAACACTTGTTAGTTCACTTCGTATGAGCGCCGATCTTGAGCGGATGGGCGATCTTGCGCACCACGTAGCAAAGCAGGCACGTATGCGCTATCCAAACTGTGCGGTACCACCAGAGCTAACCGAAACAATTATTTCAATGGGTCGCGTTGCTAATGCGATTATTGACAAGCTAGCTGTCTCAATGGAGCATCGCGACACGGTTCGCGCCCTTGAAATTGAATCAGATGATGATGAGATGGATGCACTTCACCGCAAACTTATTGCCGCGCTCCTTGATACCAATTGGTCACATGGGATTGAAGCGGCTATCGATATGACTTTAATTGGCCGTTATTACGAACGCTGCGCCGACCATGCGGTTTCTATTGCGCGACGTGTTTATTTCTCAGTGACCGGCGAATACGTCGAGATTCGCGACTGAGGAATAGAAAAAAGAATTTTTAGCGCTTCAACAACCATTAAGAAAATAGCAGCTGGAAGTAAGTCAACACTTCGCTTCATAAACCAAGGTAAACCATTAACTAATAGCCATTTAATCTGAGCCGTTTTAGAACTTTTTTGAATTTCCATAACTTCCGGATCTTGTAAATCCCAGCCACGGCTACGCAACTTTTCCACCATTTCGCGTGCTAATAATTGGTGGCCCTTTGGTCCGGGATGCATCCGATCGATATGCCAATTTCGTAGATCGTGTACGTTGGGAATTTCACGCGTTTTAATTAGCAAAATATCTAACTCTTCAGCAATCTTGGCGTAAACCTCATTGACAGCCTCAACCCGGCGGCGTAACACTCGCTTTAATAATTTTGGTATGCGAAGCAAAGCGTTTGGATCATGCAGTTCAACCATAATAACTTCGCTGCCTCGTGACATTAGCTCATCACAAGCCTTGCGCAAATTTAGGTAAAGTTCTTTGGGGTCAAAACCATTTCGGAGTAGATCATTTCCACCAGCAATAACTGCACAAATATCTGGTGCGTGATCGATTGCCTTTGAAAGTTGCACCTGTGAAACTTCAGCGGATTTAGCTCCTGGCCTAGAAAAATTTAGATAGTTAGTTTGATCTTTAAAGCAATTAGCTAAGTAGTATGCCCAACCACGCATCGTGCCATCCGGTGCGCTATCTCCAGTACCAAATGCCGCGCTATCTCCAATAACCGCAAACGTAAGTGGTCGCGATTCCAGGAAAGCGGTCGACATTAGCTCGCCCTTAACCGACGCTTTGTTGAAACAAATGGTGCGCTCTGACCGATCTCTGTTATGCCATGGTGGTTGCGCATAGTAAGAACAGTTGTCTCCCAAGGGAATTGTTCTGCAACTGCTCGTGCCCGAGCCCGCATATTTTTCTTTCCAAGTACTGAGGCAATTGCATCCGCAAAACCAAAGCCAGTATCAACCGCAGTTGCACCGGCTGGATTATTTTGGTCTAGTAAAAGAAATTCACCGACCGCACTTGTCTCTGAAGCAACAACGGGAGTTCCAGATGCAAGTGATTCCAAAGCTGCAAGACAGAAGGTTTCTAGTGGTCCGGGAGCGAGTGAGACATCGGCGCAGGCAAGAATTCTGGCAACCCGTTTGCGGTCTGCGATATATCCCAACGTATCTATCGGGTGACCCTTGGCCAGGTCGCGAATCTTCTTCCACATTGGCCCAATTCCGACAATCACTAAGCGAGCATCAACGCCACGCTTACGAAGTTCTATTAGCGCTTCAATGCTTCGTTGCGGCTCCTTTTCTGGTGAGAGTCGCCCGCAATGAACTAGTAATACTTTTGCACCCTTGAGTAGTTCACGGCGATAGGCAAGGGAACGATTACCTGGCTGAAAAATCTCTAAGTCAACACCAAGCGGTGCTCTTACTAAATTTTTGGTACCGATCTCTTTGAATTCACTGGCAGCAAAATCGGTTGTTGTAACGACTTGATCAAAAGTCTTGGCAAGCCGGCGGTTATGGGCATTTACTAAAATGTCTCGAATCCGCTTGGGAAATGGAAGAAAGCGTTCGGCAAGTCCACGGAGTGTTTCATGACTAAATACGATCGTCGGGATTTGTTTACGTCTGGCCCAACGCCCGATTGAAAGCAAGGTGAAGCGATCTGAAACTTCGATCCGATCTGGATTTAGCTCCGCCAATAACTTGCGCAGCTTGGAGTTGCTTCGAATTATTTGATAGCCACCGCTACCCGGCAAAATTATGCTTGGTAGATAGATTTTTAAGCCATATGGCGTTGGCTCTTCGAAATAAATAGTGCCTGGGACTATATAGATGAATTCGTGACCATAGCGAATATATCCCCGACCCAGTTCGTGAAGTGTTGTTTTAATGCCACCTGAGTTGGGTCCGTAAAAGTTTGCGATGTGTACGATCTTCATGCGACGACCTCATCTACTCGGTTGTGCTTTTGGTCTATCACTTCGTTGTAGTGGTTTAAAAGTTCAGAATTGATTGCAGACCAGGTGCGCTGCTCGACTGACTCGCGAGCAAGCCGAGACATTTCATTTCGATCATTTCTTAATCGGAAATGTAAGACTGCTGCTTCTAATTCATCAGGACGATGAATATTCATGACATATCCTGTTGTCCCGTGTGTAACTAGATCTGCTGGTCCACCAGTTGTTGGGACTATGCAAGGAACGCCGGATGCCAAAGCTTCCTGCACTGATTGGCAGAAAGTTTCATTTGGTCCGGGGTGAATAAATAAATCTAGGCTGGCATAAATTCTTGCAAGATCCTCGCCACTTTGAAAACCTGTGAATATTGCACTTGGAATTTCTTTCTCTAGCTTAGCCCGAGCGGGACCTTCTCCAGTAATCACCAACTGAATATTTGGATCGCGTGCAATAAAGCGTAGATCTGAAATTCTTTTCTCATTTGCAATTCGACCAACGTAACCAATAATTGTTCGCTTGCCACTTGGATCCCAAGAGTTGCGAAGTTCCGCGCTGCGCTTGGTTGGATTAAAGAGCTCGCTATTCACACCTCGACGCCACAAGTAAACATCTTTTACACCTTGCTCGCCCAGCTCTTTACACGCTGAGGTTGACGGTGCCAGAGTGCGATCAGTTTGCGCATGAATCTTTCCAACAATTTTCTGAAGTGTTGAGCCAGCGATACTTAAACCGTAATGGCGGGCAAATCCAGCAAGATCTGTTTGGTAAACCGAGAGCGTTGGAATTCCTAACTTGCGACCAAGCTTTGCGCTGAAACTACCGAGTGCAAATGGTGATGCCAAGTGCATGACATCTGGCGCAAAACCATCTAAAACATATTCCAGTTTTCTAGATGGCAGTCCAACTGGCATTCCGATTGGAAAAACGTTTTGAATTGGTAGCGCTGGAATAGTTTTAACCCGATGTCCGGCATATTCTTTTGGTGTGTTCTCGGCTTCTGGTGCGATAACCAAGGCCTGATGGTTGTTCTGTGCCAAGTTTTCTAGGATGCGAAGAACCGAGTTAGTTACCCCATTTACCTGGGGCAAAAATGACTCTGTCACGATCGCCACTCTCATGGGTAACAATATGAGGGGATGGGGAAACCTAAAGGCAGGGTTGAGGTTAAGTGTTCCTTAATGTCTGGTTAACTATTCGTGCGTTATGCGCACAATTTACCGTTTACCTTGGTTCGCTACCGCTTCAATTGCAGCCTTTGCCGCAGCGGGATCTAAGTACTCGCCACCCTTTTTGATTGGCTCAAAATCGCCATCAAACTCGTAAAAGAGTGGGATGCCGGTTGGGATATTAACCCCAGCAATGTCAGTATCTGAAATGCAATCGATGTGCTTCACAATTGCCCGAATTGAATTTCCATGCGCAACCACCAGAACGGTTTTACCTGTGTTCATATCCGCGGTGATCTCGCCTACTAAATATGGAATAAGACGATGGACAACATCTTTTAAACATTCGGTCTTGGGCATATCGGCGCCAAGATGTGCATAACGCGGATCACCAAATTGAGAATACGGATCATTGTCTTCGATCGGTGGTGGTGGCACATCAAATGAACGGCGCCATAATTGGAATTGCTCTTCGCCATATTGGGCCAAGGTCTCCTTCTTATCTTTACCTTGCAAGGCGCCATAGTGGCGTTCATTCAAACGCCAAGATCTGCGGACTGGAATCCAGTGACGATCGGCAACATCAAGTGCGAGTTGTGAGGTATGAATGGCGCGACGTAAAAGTGAAGTGTGAACAACATCTGGAAGTAGATCGCGCTCTTTAAGTAGTTCGCCACCGCGCTTGGCTTCAGTTTCACCGAGTGCAGATAGCTTTACATCAACCCAACCAGTAAATAAATTCTTCGCATTCCATTCGCTCTCGCCATGGCGAAGCAGGATCAGTTTTCGGTTCATGGCTTAATCTTATTATGAAAATAAGTGTTCAAATGCCTTCAAGTTTGCGAGTGATTCCCCTCGTGATACTCGCCAAGCCCACTCGCGGCGAATTGCAGATGAAAATCCGAGTTCAAGAAGCTGATTAAACGAAGCATCTGAATATTGGAGCACGGCTCCAAGAATTCGATCAATTTCACGATCGGTTACCGCACCAAGTGGCAGGCGTCCAACTAAATAGACATCACCAAGTTCGTTGATCGCATAAGCGACGGAATACATGCTGGCATTTTTCTGCAGTAACCACTCGTGTACTTTGTCAGCGTTCTCATCAGGCTTACGAATAACAAAAGCGTTGATGCTTAGAGAGTGATCACCAATTATTAGTGCGCAATGCGTCTGCAATTTCTTCTCACCTGGCAAGGTAACAAGAAAAGTATTTGGGTTGGCCTGTTCAAAATCTAGATCGTGAGATTCCAAAAAATCTTCAATTATTACCCTGGGATCCAACATTGCCTTAAGCCAACATCATTGTGCTAGCCAGAGCTTCTTCTCACCTGGGTTGGAAATTACTTGGTCATAGACATCAAGTGTCCGCCGCGCCGTTGCCTCCCAGCCGAAGTGGGACGCATGTTCAATCGCTCCCATCGAAAGATGAACACGTCGTTGTGGCTCAGCAATTAATCGAGAAATAACCGAGGCCCAAGCTCGCGCATCATGCCCGTCGACAAGTGAGCCAGAAATTCCATCTGCTACTGCGGTTCGCAAGCCACCAACTGCGGTAGCAACTACTGGTGTTCCGCATGCTTGCGCTTCCAGTGCAACTAGTCCAAATGATTCGCTATAACTTGGGACGCAAACTAAATCTGAGGCTCGATACCAATCAGCCAATTCTGCGCGTGGTACCGGATTAACGAAGTGAACTAAATTTGTTACGCCAAGAACCTCGGCAATTGCTGCGATGCGTTCTGGTTCCTTTGATCCAGCGCCCGATGCTCCACCCATAATTACCAACGCCAACTTCGAACGAAGATGTGGGGTATGGGCCACCATTTCTGCAATCGCACGGACTAAAACTTCTGGCCCTTTATGCGGCTGAATTCTGCCGACAAAAGTTAACATGATCGCATCTGGTGCAATGCTCAATTTTTCGCGAGCAACTGACTTGCCATGACCTGGCGTAAATCTCTGCAGATCAACACCGGGTGTTACGACATGTACTTTGTCTGGTTCGGCATCATAAAGTGAGACCAAACTTGCCGCCTCGGAATCAGTGTTGGCAATCAAAGCCTTGGCATTGTTAACAATCTGTTCTTCACCGAGTGCACGAATTACCGGTTCTGCCGCTTCGCCATCAGCCAAATTTAAATTCTTAACTTTTGCCATCGTATGCATTGTGTGAACCAGTGGTGTGCCAGTTCGCTCCGAAAGCATCCAACCAAGTTGTCCACTGATCCAATAATGTGAATGGATGATGTCATAATAATTATCGGGCTTACCTGATTGGTGGTTCATAAATGCGGAAGTAAGTGCGCCAATCTGTGATGGCAACTCTTCTTTAGTTAAAGTGCTAATTGGTCCGGCTTCTAAATGATGCACGGTGACACCTTTTGCAATTTCAACAGCATCGGCCAGGCCTGATTTATCCGCACGGGTAAAAATATCTATTTCAACACCAGCAGCCGCCATCTTGATCGAATTCTCAACAACATAAATATTCATGCCACCAGCATCACCCGTACCAGCTTGTTCCAACGGCGAGGTGTGCACCATTAATGTGGCGATGCGGCTTTTCATGTTTAAAAGTGTAGACCCACTCTTAAATCAACGCTAAATGGTTGCTCGAAGCCCGCCTACGATTGCGCCGCCGCCGTAAACGTTGAACAGTTCTTCGGGAGTCTCAATTCCCCACTCGGCAAAGGCGGCATGAATAATCGTTGAAAATGCGCGAAGTGAACCGTCGCTAATTTTAAATACCAAAGTACGACCATCTTTAAGTGAAGCAACTTCAACACCCTCAGCGCCTTCTTTCATAAATAAACCAGGAACCGCCTGCATCATACGAGTCGTAAGTCTTCCCTCACCGGCCACCATCTCGGGATATTGCAGACAAGCGTTAAATACTTCTTGGTGTACTGAATCTTTTGAGATAGTAAAGTTATGAATTCCTTTTGCTAGCCCAAGTGATGACATAGCAAAAAGTGGTGCACCGCAACCATCAAAAGTTTTATTTGCTACGGACTCACCAATCATGCTTTCAATCTCTTTCAAGATCGCGACTTGAAGTGGATGAGTTGGCTCTAGATAAGTCTTGGTATCCCAACCATTAACAACACATGTGGCAAGCATCCCAGCATGTTTACCGCTGCAGTTCATCGCAAGTCTGGTTGCCGGAGCCGAGCCCCAGTTCGCCCGCTCAACTTCACCTAGCGGCTTATCTGTTGCATTTTGCAGCGCCGACTCATCAAGTCCAGCGCCAGCCAATATTTCTAGCACTGCATCTTGGTGCATCTTTGAGCCAGAATGACTTGCAGCAGTAAGCGCCAAGTGCTTTTGAGTTAACTTAAGGCCATTTCGAACCATTGCAGATGCCTGCATGCACTTAACAGAAGATCTGGGAAAAATTGGAAGCTCTGATGAGCCTTTAGTTTTATAAACCGAACCATCCGCGTTGAGCATAACAAGATGTCCGGTGTGAATAGATTCGACCATTCCATTGCGGGTAAGTTCGGCTAGTACTTCGCCAATTAGTTGCTCAGACATTTTCTTGGCGCTCCATTGATGACCAGATGTGTGCTTGAAGTGTTTGACCTTCAGCAGCCATGTCGTAGGCATAAAATAATTGACCTTCGACTAAACCATAAAGACGCGAGCCGGCTGTAACAATTTTTGCAGATGGAGCGGAATAGCCTTGATCCATTGCTAATTGAATCTTTGGGCCATCGTGCACCCCAACCCAGCCTTCAGAAATTCCAGTGTTATGTGCAAGTACAACTTCTAAAACTTTATTTGGCTTTGGGCGCCAGAAACCAACTTCCGAACCACCTGGTCGAATAATTTCGCCTTGTGCATCAATGATCCAACTGCGTGAGAAGTAATTTAGAAATGGCCGGCCATCATGATTAAAGACAACTTCCTGAATAAATTCGAATGGCTCGATCGTTGGATATTCACCGCGCCCTTTACCGCGCCAGGTACCAACCATCCATGCCAATGGATTTAAATCTGGGTGCAGGCCTTCGGGAATTGTAAAAACCATGAGCTACTTATCTCCTCGCCAAGTTTTGATCGCACCGCGCGCGCTAACGACCACAAGAACTAATCCCACCAAGCCGGTAATCGCTATTAGCAGCACGCTAGTTACCGTCTCCACCTGCCAAGACTAACCTGTACCGGGCGGGCTAGAGTTCGACTATGAGCACGAGACGCAAATTAGTAATCAAAGTTATGGCTGGCACCAATGATCCAGAACGTTGTGCCCAGGCATTTACT
>Ga0007796_10000477_pt1 | contig 12868 bp, 13 predicted proteins | sample CryBogmetaGMA0M_FD_60373 | JGI IMG/M metagenome (GOLD analysis project Ga0007796, IMG submission 60373) | Freshwater microbial communities from Crystal Bog, Wisconsin, USA - MA0M | ecosystem: Environmental > Aquatic > Freshwater > Lake | place: Crystal Bog, Wisconsin, USA | collected 2009-07-06 | reverse complement strand
ATCGCTTGAGGTGGACCCAGCCTGCCAGAGCAGGTTGGGCGGATGGCGATTCCGTGATCCGCCATCCTGAGGGGAGCGAAGGCCCCCTGGGCCAACCCATGCCATGGCCCGCACCCCCCGGCGCTACGCCGTGCACCTGCATCTCAGTGGTGGTCAGAGCGAAATCGCCCACTTCAAAACTTTGGAAGCCTTTCAGCAGTGGTACGGCGGGGTCCTGACCGCGGCCTCTTCGTCATCTCCCGCATCCGACACCTTTGTGAATGTGCCGATGGGCGATCTTGAGGGAGAGTATTTGGTGTTGCGTCCCAGTGCTGTGATCGGCATCCGGGTCGAACCCCTCTACGGCTCCCTCGACGATTGACCTGATGGAATTGCTTTGGGGAGAGGCGTTTTTCGCCGGTGCCTTGGCCCAGTTGGTGGCACGGCTGAGCAACCTGCCTGCCGTGGTGCTGCTGTTGGCCACCGGGCTGTTGATTGGTCGAGCTGGCTTGGATTTGGTGCAGCCAGAAACCCTGGGCCGGGGGCTGGAGCCCTTGGTGGGTTTGCTGGTGAGCTTGGTGTTGTTTGATGGCGGCCTGAATTTGCGCCTGGCCGGTCGCGACCTCCAGAGGGCCGTGGTGCAGTTGGTGTTGGTGCGGGGCGTGCTCGGTTTGGTGGGTGGGGCTTTGTTTGCCCATTATTTGGCAGGGTTGCCCTGGCCCTTGGCCTGGGTGTTTGGGGCGATTGCCCTGGCCACTGGCCCCACGGTGGTCACGCCGATGGTGCAGCAGATGCGCCTGATTCCAGGCTTGGGGCAGCTGCTGGAAGCGGAAGGCCTGATCCTTGAACCGGCTGGCGCGGTCTTGGGCCTGCTGCTGCTGCAACTGGCCTTGGGGGATCTCGATAGCTGGCAGGATGTGGCTGCACTGTTGGCGTTGCGGCTCGGTGGGGGCGTGGCGATCGGCGCCCTGGGTGGTTGGTTGCTGGTGGAGGTGCTCAAGCGCCTGCCCCCCAATTCCGACGGCCTCAAGCTGCAGCTCAGCCTAGGGATGCTGTTTTTGCTGGTGAGTGGTGCCCAGGCCCTGTTGCCAGAAGCGGGTTTACCGGCAGCGGTGAGTGCCGGGGTGGTTGTGGGTTTGCGGCTCGATGCCGAGGCCAGCCAGCTCGATGAGCTGATTAGTCAGTTGGCCCAGTTGGCTATCACCGTGTTGTTTCCCCTGCTGGCAGCGGATCTGTCCTGGGGTGAGCTCAGCCCCTTGGGTTGGGGTGGGGTGGCCTGTGTGATGGTCTTGATGGTTTTCCGTTGGATCGTCATCCAGGTTGGCGGCATTGGCCTGCCCTCCCTGGGTTGGCGCGACAAGTTGATGCTCAGCTGGATTGCCCCCCGCGGCATCGTGACCGCAGCAGTGGCCAGTCTGTTTGCCATCCAGCTCCAGGAGGCTGGTATTGCCGGTGCCGGTGCCTTGAAGGGATTGGTGTTCCTCACCATCCTTCTGACCGTGGGTATCCAGGGCTTCACAGCTCCCGCCCTGGCCAAGGGCCTGGGGTTGGTGCAGACAGAACCGTTAGTGGGAGTGCAGCTAGACGGAGCCACCCTAGAGGGTGCGCTGGATTCGGGCCCTGTCCTCGCCACTGCGGTGCAGGAGCAGCCAGGTGGCGAGTAGGTCGGGGCCCTGGAGGCTGCCCAGCAGGGCGGCGCGCAGGCTCTTCATGAGTACGCCTTTTTTGACACCGGCGGTGGTGGCTGCTTCGCCCAGGAGTGCCTGGGCCTGATCGGCGCCCATGGGCCCTTCATTGAGCTGGGATAGGAGAGCGGCCAGGGCCGCTTGGGCACCCTCGCTCGCCAACTGGGCCTGGGCCGCTTCGTTGAGGGGCGGGCAGGTGAAGAAGGGTTCGGCCTGGGCAACCCCATCGGCCAGCAGGGTGAGGGATGGGCCAATCAGCTCGCAGAGATCCGCTTGCCAAGTCCCATCGGCGTGGACGGGATTGGGGGCGGCTCCACCCCAACCTTTGGCAGTCCAGAGGGGCTGTAGTTGGTCGCGCAACACGGCCGCCCCCTGCCCGTGGAGCACCTGGCCGTTCAGCCAATTGAGCTTGTCCCAATCGAATCGGGCCCCTGCCTTATTCACCCGCTCGAAGCCAAAGACGGCCGCGGCTTGCTTGAGGCTGAAACGCTCGTCCATGCCCTCCGGCGGCGACCAGCCAAGCAGGGTCATGTAGTTGGCCAGGGCCTCAGCGGCATAGCCCATGGCTTGGAAGTCGCCGATGGAGGTCACCCCATCGCGCTTGGAGAGCTTTTTGCCCTCCTGGTTGAGGATGAGGGGAGTGTGGGCAAACACGGGCACTTCCGCGCCCAGGGCCGCGTAAAGCAGCAATTGCTTGGCCGTATTGGCGATGTGGTCTTCGCCGCGGATCACATGGGTGATGGCCATGGCGGCGTCATCAATGACCACCACGAGGTTGTAGAGCGGATCACCGATTTGATCGGCGGGGGCCCGTCTGGCGATCACCATGTCGCCGCCCAGATCGGTGCCAGCCCAACGCATTGGGCCGCGCACCAGGTCGTTCCAGGTGATGGTGGCGCCATCGTCGATGCGGAAGCGCACCGTGGCCTCCCGGCCTTCGGCGATGAAGGCGGCTTGCTGCTCAGGGGTGAGGTTGCGGTGGCGGTTGTCGTAGCGCGGGGCCTGTTTGGTGGCGGCCTGGAGCTCCCGCATGGCGGAGAGCTCGGCCTCCGTGGCATAGCAGCGGTAGGCATGGCCTGAATCCAGGAGACCTTGGATGGCTTTCCGGTGGATTTCGATGCGGGCGCTTTGGATGACGGGCTCTTCATCCCAATCAAGACCGAGCCACCGCAGCCCTTCCAGGATGTTGTCGGTGTATTCGGGCTTGGAGCGCTCCCGATCGGTGTCTTCGATGCGCAGCAAAAACTTGCCGCCCTGGTGGCGGGCAAACAGCCAGTTGAAGACTGCTGTGCGGGCCGTGCCGATGTGCAGGGTTCCGGTGGGGCTCGGCGCCAGGCGCACGCGGACGGCCGAAGAACCCGTTTGCGCTGAGCTCACCAAGGAACCCTCCAATTAGAAGGGATGAAATTGAACGGGACTGACGGGATTCGAACCCGCAACTTCCGCCGTGACAGGGCGGTGCTCTAACCGGTTGAACTACAGTCCCAGGCTTTAAATTTCCAGGCTGCTCAAAAAGCAACTGGATTAGGTTTCACGATTTCAGGGAATCGGGACCTCAGGCCGTCGCTGATGCGACTTAAAGAGTATCCGTGATCGAAGGTCCCATCGTCAACCGATTGGAGCCGTTGGAACCGTCGAACGGATGGCTTGTCCTTAGGGACGGAAGCCTGCCGGTTCAATCAAGCGAACTTGATTGCCCCTGGCCGTGAATTCACGACCTTGATCACTTTGAACAACCACACGACCCCCGGATTTAACCCGGATGACACGGGCCCGAACCCAGCCAAGAGCGGCTGATTCGAGCACCTTGACCACATCGCCGGGTTGTAGATCCAACTCCATGTTCGGAACCACGAAACTGCAAGGGGGGACGTCGAACGCGCCGTGGAGGACTTGAACCCCCGACATCAGGTTTTGGAGACCTGCGTTCTACCAACTGAACTAACGGCGCAATGCCGACGCCCCCGTAGACAAGAGGGAAGATCTGTTGAGAGAGATCCTCAGCGGTCGAAGCGTTGCTTGACTCGAGTGGCTTTACCCACCCGATCACGCAGATAGAAAAGCTTCGCCCTACGCACCTTACCGCGGCGCTCCACTTTCACGGAGGCGACCTGGGGGCTGTGGAGCATGAAAACCCGCTCCACACCGATGCCTTGGAAGATGCGGCGCACGGTGATGGTCTCGTTGAGACCGCCGTGGCGCTTGGCGATCACCACGCCCTCGTAGGGCTGCACCCGTTCCTTGCTGCCTTCCCGGATGCGGACGCCCACTTTGACGGTATCGCCCACATAAATCTCGGGAAGATCGCTCTTGAGCTGCTCGGCTTCGAAGGAGCGAATCAACTCGTAGGCGCTGAGCTTGCCGGTGGTCACGCCTGCGGCGGCCTGGGCGGGCTTGTCCTGGACCGCAGTTGCGGCAGGGGCCTCAGAGGTTGCGCTCACCTGCTCCTCGTTCACGTCTTCTGCTGTCATGTCCTTTGAATCCGATGCCATCTCAGCTCCGCTACGCCTGACCAAACCACCAGTGTACCGGCTCAGGTGTCGGCATCCCTTCGCCCCCGATTCAGCTGGAGGCGCAGGCGCTGGACGGCCAGCGAGGCTCCGGTGAGCAGCATCCAGGCCAGGCCTGCCCCATTGGCCAGTACGTAGAGGGTTTCGCCCTGGGGCCCCACCCAGTGCTTGAGCCATTCGCCCTCGTGCAAAACCATCAAGATGTGGGCCTGATCGCGCCCTAGGCCAGCCCAATCCCGAAGCACCCGATAGCCCACGCCGGTGGTCACGGTGAGGGCCAGGGGGAGGAGCACGAACGGGGCGATCACCGCGTGGGCTTGCCGCAGGCGCTGGGAGATGGAAGGAGCCATAGTCCCGATGGTTTACCCGCGCCCCACAGTGAGCCACCTGTTGGTAGCTTGAATCCCTGTGGAAATCCAGCCTGGCGGAAAACCAGGTTGGCTGGACAGCTTCTTTGCCCTGGCGTTTGCATGAATCTTTTCGCCGACCTCCTGGCCAGCACCAAAGGGGCGAAGCCCCAGGGCAGCAGTTCAGGGGTCATTGAAACCGGCCCTAGGATCCAGAAAGGCCGTAGGGGCGTTGAGGTCAAATCAGCCCGCGAGCTGGAAACGATGCGAAAAGCCAGCCGCATCGTGGCCACCGTGCTGCGGGAAATTATGGAGTTGGCCGCCCCTGGCATGACCACCGGCGACCTCGATCGCCACGCTGAAAAGCGCATCCGCGAGATGGGCGCCACCCCAAGCTTTAAGGGCTACCACGGATTCCCGGCCAGCATTTGCGCCAGCATTAACGACGAAGTCGTCCATGGCATCCCAAGCAGCAAGCGGGTGATCCATGCTGGCGACCTGTTGAAGGTGGATACCGGGGCCTATTTCGATGGCTACCACGGCGATAGCTGCGTCAGCCTTTGCGTCGGGGAAGGGGCCACGGAAGACGCCCAGCGACTCACCCGGGTGGCCCAGGAATCTTTGATGAAGGGGCTCGCCCAAATCAAGGCTGGCAACACCCTGCTCGATATTGCCGGTGCTGTTCAAGACCACGTTGAGGCCCATGGCTATGCCGTGGTGGAGGACTACACGGGCCATGGGGTGGGCCGGAACCTGCACGAAGAACCCTCTGTGTTCAACTTCCGAACCCGTGATCTGCCCAACATGACCCTGCGGGCCGGGATGACTCTGGCGGTGGAACCGATCCTCAATGCTGGCAGCAAGGCTTGCCGCACCCTCAAGGATCGCTGGACCGTGGTCACCACCGACGGCACCCTTTCGGCCCAGTGGGAACACACCATCGCTGTGACTAGCGATGGCTGTGAAATCCTTACTGATCGCGATTTTTAAACCTTCGGGAGTTTTAAACCTCCGGGCCCCTGCTGGTGAGTGAGTAGTACAACCAGCGCCCCAGGGTGGTGAGGGGCATCAGCACATAGGTGAGCGGGTTTGGGGTCACGATGATCAGGTTGCAGCCCCAGTGCGCCTGGGTAAGCACCTGGTTGGCCACAAAGTTGGCGCCCATCAAGCCGATGGGATTGAGCTCTGAGCGAAAGGGGCCCAGCACCAGCCTTCGCACACGAATCGGGCGCCCCCCCGAGGCCCAATCCAGGGATCGCAGGCTGATGAGTTGACCGAGCAGCCGTTTACTAATTTCGTAAAGCGGACTGACGGCCGGTTGGATTTCCGCTTCTGACGTGTTGACCCACAGTTCCGGAGCAGTCCCTCCAGGGCGCCCTGCCGCCTGCTGGGCAAACAATTCCGCCAGGCGCCAGCAGCTCAGGGCATTCACCTCGAGGGCCGTGGCGGTGGCATCCTTGCTGCGGTTCTGGTGGGAATTGATGCCATGGTTGAGCACCAACACATCCACCCCAACTAGTTCAGCGGTGAGGGCAGCCTCCTGGCCTGTTTGCCAACGCACCTGGCGCAGGGGGATGATCCCGCCATTCCGGTCGCGCAGGATCAACGGCTGATCACGGCTGGAGATGGCAATCAGTTGGACGCCGCGGCGATGCCAGGCCTGGAGGAGGGCTTGTCCCAGGGCTCCACTGGCTCCGGTGATGGCCACGGTGATAGGCCCTGGGATGGCTCCGGTGGGGCCCCCTGGTGGTTGGGTAAGAGCGGTCATGGCTGGTGATGGCAAACCTTGGCCAAGACGCCAGCATGGAGCAGGCCTCCCGATTCGATGGTTGTGACGGGTTTATCTCCCTTAGGCAGCACCGCTTTTGACACGGCTCTCCCAGAAACTGCTCTCCCAGAAACGGCTACCCCTGATATGGCTCCCCTGGTGCCCCTGTTTGCCCCCTATTGCGGCGGCATTGCCCAGCAAAGCGATCTGCTGAAGGCCCTGGGCTTTTTAGCCCAGGGGTCGTGGCAGGGAGTCCGCCAGCTTGAGGGCGGCAGGACCCACCCCTATCGCCTGGAGTGGCATGGGGAATCGGCGCCGCTGGAGATGCTCCGCTGCAAGTTGCTTTTCCCGGCGATGCCGGAGTTGGGTTATCGCTTTTCGCTGCAGGCCCACCAGCTGGTGCTCTGGATGGTTCAAATCGAGGGCGAGGATCTTCCCCAGGCATTTTGGCGCTGGTTGTTGTTGGGGCAGTCCATGGCTGGGGAGGCCTAAATTGCATGGCCAAGGGTCCTCGGCACGGTTGATTCATGGCTACTACCTTGCTGATTGGATCGTGCGAACCCTTCAGCGGTAAGTCGGCTGTGGTCTTGGGTTTGGCCCGTCTTTTGGGCCGACAGGGCGTCAAGGTTTTGTTTGGCAAGCCGCTAGCCACAACCCTGCAGAACCCCGCTGATGCCCATGGGGATAGGGGCGGGGCCGTGATTGATGCCGATGTGCGGTTCGTCGGCCAGACCCTTGGCCTGGCCGATAACCAGTTGATTCCTTCCCTTCATGTGCTCGCGCCTGAAACGGCCCACGCCCGCTTGCTGGCGTCTGATGTGGGGCCAGGGCCTGGCTTTGAGGCCTTGCGTGAGCAGCTGGCGGCGGTCCCTGACGGGGTGGCGTTGCTCGAGGCGGCCGGCAGTCTCCACGAAGGTCTGCTTTATGGATTGAGCCTGGGCCAGCTGGCAGAGGGTCTTGATGCCCCCGTGGTGCTTGTCCATCCTTGGAACGACAGTTGCAGTATCGATTCGCTGCTGGCGGCCAAGGCCCAGCTCGGCCACCGTTTGGCGGGGGTGGTGCTGAACGCAGTGACACCAGAGGATGTGCCGATACTCCGCGCTGAGGTGGTGCCTGCCATTGAGCGCTTGGGACTAGCGGTGTTGGGCGTGATGCCCCGCAGCCCCCTGCTGCGCAGCGTCACGGTGGAGGAGCTGGCCCGGCGGCTCGATGCCCAGGTGCTCTGCTGCCGGGATCGTCTCGATCTGCTTGTGGAAACCCTCTCGATTGGCGCCATGAACGTCAATTCGGCCATGGAGTTTTTCCGCCGCCGCCGCAATATGGCCGTGGTTACCGGCGCCGATCGCACGGATATCCAGCTGGCGGCCTTGGAAGCGTCCACCCAGTGCCTGATCCTCACGGGGGCGGGAGATCCGCTCACCCAGCTGCTCAACCGGGCCGAAGAGTTGGAGGTTCCGCTGCTCAAGGTGGAGCACGACACCCTGACCACAGTGGAAGTGATTGAGCAGGCTTTTGGCCATGTGCGCCTCCATGAGGCGGTAAAGGCCACCTATGCCGTCCGGCTGGTGGAGGAGCATTGCGATTTCAGCCCCCTGCTCACCCAGTTGAAGCTGCCCGCGATCGCTGGCTAACGCTGCTAATTTCACTGGGCAGGCTGCGGGCTGTCGGTGACGCGATCCCTAGATTTTCCAGCGATCGATCGAATCGATACCCTGGCCCAAGAACTGGCCATGCTCCAGGACCGGGGCAAGCGAAGAATTGCGATTCTGGGTAGTCGCCACCTGCCCGTGGTGGCTGTTCACCTGGTCGAATTGGTGGCGCGCTCCCTGGCCCAGGAAGGCCACAACCTGATCACCTCCGGTGCCCAGGGGGTCAACGCTGCGGTGATCCGCAGCGTGTTGGAGATTGATTCCAGCCGCCTCACCGTCTTGCTGCCCCAGAGCCTGGACCGTCAGCCGGGTGAATCCCGCGAGCTGCTGGAGAGGGTGCTGCATTTGGTGGAAAAGCCCGAGCACGATGAGCTGCCCTTGCCGATGGCCAGCAGCCTCTGCAACCAAGAGATCATTACCCGCTGTGACCAGTTGATTTGCTTCGCTTTCCACGACAGCGAAACCCTCCTGGCCAGCTGCCGGCTCGCCGAAGACATGGGCAAGGTGGTCACCTTGATGTTCTTTGACTGAGTGGCCAGCTCAAGGGGCGCGCTCATTGGGTCAGCAGAGCCCTGAGCCCTTCCACGTAGAGCAACCCCGAACACAACAGGCCGGCCGCCCAGGTCATGCCGCGTAGAGGGGGCACATTGCCCACGTAGGCGCCCACATACACGAGCCGCAGGAGCGGATGCAACCAGGCGGCGGCAATGGCAACTGGCGCCGTCGGACCTGCAATCAGGCAGAGCAGGCAAGCCGGTGCATGCAAGGTGAAGGCTTCAAAGCTGTTTTGGTGGGCCCAGCTGGCCCGCTTCCCCCAGGCCGGGAGGCGATCAAACATGGCCCGCGGAGCGGCCATGTCAGCCATGGTGAAGTCGGCCTTGGAGCGGCCGGCGCCCAGGGGCACCACACTCAGCACCACCACGGCGCCGGCAAGCACCAAGGACCAGGCATAGGGGGCAAGGGTGGCGGCTTGGCTCATCGGGGTGGGAGTTTTGAGGTTCCTTTTCTAGGGTGGCCCCAATCCCGTTCGCGTGTGCCATGGCCGACACCTATTCCTTCGACGTGGTGAGCGATTTTGATCGCCAGGAATTGGTGAACACCCTGGATCAAGTGCGCCGGGATGTGGGCCAGCGCTACTACCTCAAGGATTCCGTCACCGAGATCGACCTCGAAGAGACCAGTCTCACCATCACCACCGCCAGCGACATGACGCTCCAGGCCGTGGAAGATGTGCTGCGTCAGAAGGCCACCAAGCGCAACCTTTCGCTCAAAATTTTCGATTTCCAAACCCCAGAGGCGGTGGGCGGCAATAAGGTCAAGCAAGTGGTGAAGCTGCGCAAAGGCCTCTCCCAGGAGCTGGCTAAGAAGCTCAGCAAGACGGTGCGCGACGAGCTCAAGAAGGTGACCGTGGCGATCCAGGGCGAAAGCCTGCGCATCACCGGCAAGAACAAAGATGACCTTCAGCAGGCGATCCAGCTGCTCAAGGACCAAGACGTTGACGTGCCCCTCCAATTTGAAAACTACCGCTAAGCAAGGCGAAAGCTGGAGTTTTTGGCTGGATCGGGGAGGCACCTTCACCGATGTGGTGGGCTGCTCCCCATCCGGCGACCTTGTGGTGCGCAAGGTGCTCTCCGTGCAGCCGGGCAGCCTGGGTGATCCGGCCGTTGCCGCGATCCAATCCATCCTGGGAATCCCTGCAGGCCAGCCCATACCGGAGGGTTTGGTTGATGGGGTGCGCCTGGGCACCACCGTGGCCACCAACGCCTTGATTGAGCACCGGGGCCAGCCGGTGCTGTTGCTGATTAACCGGGGCCTGGCCGATCTCCCCACCATCGGCGATCAACACCGGCCTGACATCTTTGCCCTCCGGATTGAACGCCCCCAGCCCCTGGCGATGCGGGCGATTGAGGTGGATGGCCGCTTGGCCGCCAGTGGCGAGGAGGTGGAACCCCTCCAGCTGGACGCCAGTTTGGCGACCCAGATTCGCCAAGCCATGGTGGATGGCTACCGCAGCTGTGCCATTGCCTTGATGCACAGCACCTGCAACCCCTGCCATGAACAACAACTGGCCGCCTGGGTGCGCCAGTTAGGCCTGGAGCAGGTGGTGCTCTCCAGTGAGCTCAGCTGCCAGCCTCGCCTGGTTCCCAGATGCCAAACCAGCCTGGTCGAGGCAGCCGTGGCTTCGGTGCTGTTTGGCTATTTAGACCAGGTACGCCAGGCCCTGGGCCTGGCCACCGGCTTGCGGGTGATGCGCTCCAGCGGGGCCCTTGCAGCTCCTGGGATGCTCCATGCGAAGGACACGATCCTCTCGGGCCCTGCGGGCGGGATGGTGGGGGCCGTTGCATCGGCCCGCGATGCTTTGGCGGCCCTGGGGCAGGCCGATGGCCCGGTGGTGGGCGTGGATATGGGTGGCACCTCCACCGATGTCTTCTATGCGGAGAGCACGGCCCAAGGCGCCGCTTGGGAGCGAAGGGCGGATACGGAGATTCTGGGCCTGCGGATCCAGGCCCCGATGCTGCCGATTCATACCGTCGCCGCAGGCGGGGGCTCAGTGGTGTCCTTCGATGGCGAGCGCTTGCTGGTGGGGCCGGTTTCCGCAGGGGCCGATCCGGGACCGGCCTGTTATGGCCTCGGCGGTCCTGCCACGATCACCGATGCCCATGTGGTGCTGGGGCGGCTGCCCAGCTCTGCCCTGCCGGCTGTTTTTGGCCCTGGGGGGGATCAACCCATCAACCCAGAGGCGTCGTGGGCTGTGTTGTCCGATTTGGCTGCTGCGATGGCTGGTGTGGCTCCAGGCATCACCCCAAAGCAGGTTGCTGAGGGGGCCTTGGCGATTGCCATCGAAACCATGGCCCAAGCCGTGCGCCGCATCACGATTCAACGGGGCCATGATCTCCGCCTGGCCCTGCTGGTGAGTTACGGCGGGGCGGCGGGCCAATTGGCCTGCAGGCTTGCCCAAAGCCTGGGGATTGGCCAGGTGGTTTTGCATCCGCTTGCTGGGGTGCTCTCGGCCTACGGCATCGGGGTTGCCCCCCAGGCTGTGCTGTTGGAGAACCTGGTGCGTCGCCCCCTGGAGCTGGCCCTGGTGCAGCAGCTGGTCAGCCAGCTGGAGCACCTGAGCGCTGCAGGCGTTAAAACCCTGGAGGCCAGCGGTGATTTGGACCCCGACCAGCGTCCCCAACGGCTGGTGCGCTTGGAGTTGCGCCTTGCCGGCAGTGAGAGTGGCCTCGAGGTGCCGTGGCCCGAGGACCAAATTCTGGCGCCTGCCCATGATCTCTTGGCCGCCTGGCGGGATGGTTTTGCGGTGAGCCATGGCCGGCGCTATGGCTACCAACCCCCCATGCCTGAGTTGGTGGTGGAACGCCTGCTGGTGGAGTTGGTCTCACCGGTTGGGCGGCAACCATTGGCCTTGGACGGGGCTCGCCGTGCCTCGCCCGGCCCCTTGGCCCCAGGGGAGGAGCTGCAAGGTCCGGCTTTGCTGGTGGACGCCACGACAACAACCGTGCTGGAAGAGGGTTGGCAGGCCCGGGGGCTTGCCGGCGGAGCAATTGTTCTTGAGGCGCTGGTAACCCCTGCTGCGGGGGATCTACCGAGCGGTGTCGTTTCTCCAGGGGGGACGCCAACGGTTTCTGATGGTCCTGATCCGGTGCTGTTGGAGCTCTATAACCATCGCTTTGCCGCGATTGCTGAGCAGATGGGGGAGCGGCTCCAGCAAAGTGCCCGCTCGGTGAACATCCGCGAGCGCCTCGATTTTTCCTGCGCCATTTTTGACGGTGCCGGCCAGTTGGTGGCCAATGCCCCGCACATTCCCGTTCACCTCGGCTCCATGGGTGAAAGCGTGGCGGCCTTGTTAAGCGCCGTGCGTTGGGGAGAGCGACCACCCTTGGCCCCTGGGGATGTGGTACTCACCAACAACCCCTTCAAGGGGGGTACCCATTTGCCCGATATCACCGCAATCACACCGGTGTTTGCAGAAGGCCGGCGTGGGCCAGAGCTGGTCTTTTTTGTGGCCTGCCGAGGCCACCATGGCGATGTGGGGGGGATCACACCCGGTTCGATGCCGGCCCTAAGCCGTTCCATTGAGGACGAAGGACTTCTGCTTGACAACGTCTTGTTTTTGCATGAAGGCCAGCTCGATCTGGCGGCTTGGCAGCAGCGGCTGGCGGAGGGCGTTTGGCCCGTGCGCAATCCCGAGCAGTTGCTGGCTGATCTACAGGCCCAGGTGGCCGCCAATCGCTATGGGGTGGAGGCGATGCAGCAGCTCATGGCACGGGAGGGCCTGAGCCAGGTGCAGGCCTACATGGGCCATGGGCAAGCCAATGCCGCGGAGTGCGTGCGACGGGTGATCGGGCAACTCAGCAATGGCCGGCACCAGGTGGAGCTCGACGATGGGGCAGTGATTGCCGTTTCCATCGCCATTGATCGGGACTCGCGCAGGGCCCGCTTGGATTTCAGCGGGACCAGTGCCCAGCAACCCAGCAACCAAAACGCACCATTGGCGGTCACCAAGGCCGTCGTGCTCTACGTGTTTCGTTGTTTGGTGGGGGAGAAGATCCCGCTCAATGCCGGTTGTTTTGAGCCCTTGGAGCTGATTGTGCCCGAGGGTTGCTTGCTCAATCCATTGGCGCCAGCCGCTGTGGTGGCAGGCAATGTGGAGGTGTCGCAGGCTGCGGCGAATGCCTTGTTCGGCGCTTTGGGAGTGCAGGCTGCAGCCCAGGGCACGATGAACAACCTCAGTTTTGGCAATGCCACCTGCCAGTACTACGAAACCATCTGCGGTGGTACCGGGGCTGGGCTCGATCTGGCTGGCCATGGTTTTACTGGGGCTTCAGCCGTGCAGAGCCACATGACCAACTCCCGTCTCACCGATCCAGAAATTCTGGAAGCGCGTTATCCCGTGCGGTTGGAAAAGTTTGCCCTGAGACAGGGG
>Ga0007796_10000475_pt1 | contig 12880 bp, 11 predicted proteins | sample CryBogmetaGMA0M_FD_60373 | JGI IMG/M metagenome (GOLD analysis project Ga0007796, IMG submission 60373) | Freshwater microbial communities from Crystal Bog, Wisconsin, USA - MA0M | ecosystem: Environmental > Aquatic > Freshwater > Lake | place: Crystal Bog, Wisconsin, USA | collected 2009-07-06 | reverse complement strand
CTCTTTTCCAAGTTCTCTGTCGTCTATAAATTTGCCAACTCTTAATTTACGAGAGGTATACTTCACTATAATTAATCGCAGATTCTTTACTATATTTTATTACAATTCAAAAAGATGTTGCTAAAAAAATGTTGCGAACTTGGACATCTATCATGTAGAATTTCCAAGAGGTGAATCTGTAAACATAGTAAACAATGGTAAAAATGCAAATGTCAAACGTAGATAGCTTAAAAGTAAGAAGCGAGTTGCTGGCAAATAATAAAAAATATACTTTTTTTAGCTTAAGGAAAGCAGCTTTAGAGCTGAATATAAACCTAAAAGAGCTTCCAAATGTGATAAAAATTATACTAGAGAATTTGCTGAGAAAGGAAGATGGCAAAAATGTGACCCTTAAAAGCATCAAAAGCTTGCTTAATTACTGCAGTGATGATGTGAATCAGGATGAAATTCTGTATTATCCTTCAAGGGTTTTGATGCAGGATTTTACAGGAGTGCCTGCTGTGGTTGATTTGGCTGCAATGAGAGATGCCATGAAAAACAAAGGGCTTGACCCTAAAAAAATAAACCCGCAAATTCCTGTTGATTTGGTGATTGATCATTCAGTGCAAGTTGATAAATTTGGTTCATCAAAGTCATACGCAGAAAACATAAAGCTGGAATTTCAAAGGAACAACGAGCGTTATAAATTTTTGAAATGGGGACAAGAATCATTTGAAAATTTCAGGGTAATTCCACCTGGCAAAGGAATTTGCCACCAAGTGAATTTGGAATATTTAGCAAGTGTTGTTTCTGAAGTTAAAACAGGCGGCAATGACGTTGCCTTTTTTGATACTGTAGTTGGAACAGATAGCCACACCACTATGATAAACGGACTAGCCGTGCTTGGTTGGGGAGTTGGTGGAATAGAAGCAGAAGCCACAATGCTTGGGCAACCAACATCACTGCTGGTGCCAAAAGTTGTTGGATTTAAGCTAACAGGAAAATTAAGCCCAGGAATAACTGCAACAGATATGGTTTTAACAATCACCGAAATACTCAGAAAGAAGAATGTTGTTGGTAAATTTGTGGAATTTTATGGCCCTGCATTAAAGCATCTCTCTTTGTTTGAAAGAGCAACAATTGCTAATATGGCTCCAGAATATGGGGCAACATGCGGTTATTTTCCAATTGATGCTGAGGTTATCAAATACCTAGATTTAACAGGTAGGAGTAAGTCACAGCTTGCGCTTGTTGAAGCATATGCCAAAGAGCAAGGCGTGTGGTGTGAGCATACAGATGATGATAAAATGAAATTTAATGAGTATGTTGAGCTTGATATTAGCCATATTCAGCCGTGCATTGCTGGACCAAAAAGGCCTCAGGATAAAATATTGCTTTCTGAATTGAAATCTAAAGAAGGTAGTAGGCCTGACGATGACAAATTAAAAGATGGAGATATTGTAATTTCTGCAATAACCAGTTGCACCAACACATCCAATCCATATGTTTTGATGGGGGCGGGTTTGCTGGCAAAAAGAGCATATGATCTTGGATTAAAAACCAAAAAATGGGTAAAAACATCATTAGCGCCTGGTTCCCAAGTTGTTACAGAGTATCTAGAAAGATCTGGTTTGATTTACTATCTAGAAAAATTAGGATTTTACTTGGTTGGATATGGTTGCACAACTTGTATTGGCAATTCTGGACCTCTTTCAGAAGATATTGAAAAATCCATTAAAGAAAACAATCTATCCGTTTCTGCAATTTTATCTGGAAATAGAAATTTCGAAGGGAGAATTCATCCACTGGTTAAACAAAATTACTTAGCTTCTCCTATGCTTTGCGTTGCATTCGCTTTGGTTGGCACAATTGATATCAATATCTTAAAAGAGCCAATAGGAATCGATAAACATGGAAAAGAGGTGTTTTTACATGATATATGGCCAAGTGATAATGAGATAAAAGGTGTTGTGAATGGTATCATCACTAAGGAAATGTTTGTAGAAAAGTATAAGCACATTCTTGAAGGTGATGATGAATGGAAGAAAATTCATATTAATAAAACAACATGCTATTCATGGCAAGATGACAGTACTTATATTAAAAGCCCTCCTTTTTTTGATTTTGAAATTGAAAATTCATCTATTGAAAATATTGAAAATGCTAGAATATTGGCAATTTTTGGTGATAGCGTAACAACAGATCACATAAGCCCTGCAGGAAATATATCGCCAAACCACACTGCTGGCGAGTATTTGCTCAAAAAAGGGGTGAAGCAACAGGATTTTAATTCATTCGGCTCAAGAAGAGGCAATGATGAGATAATGGTGAGAGGCACATTTGCTAATATTAGAATTAAAAACAAATTGGCTAATGGCAAAGAAGGAGGATTTACTCAACATTTTGATAAAAATGGAGTGGGCACCGCTATGACAATTTACGATGCTTCAAGCAAATACATCACAGAAAATGTCCCTCTTGTCATCTTTGCAGGCAAGGAATATGGAACTGGCTCTTCAAGAGACTGGGCTGCAAAGGGCACGAAATTGCTTGGAATAAAAGCAGTAATAGCGGAAAGTTTTGAAAGAATTCATCGCTCTAATCTGATTGGCATGGGTGTTTTACCGCTTCAATTTGTTGATAACACGTTAGAAAATATAACATTAAAGGGCGATGAAACCATCACGTTAATTGGTTATAATAAGGTGAAACCGAAGGGTTTAATAGAATGTCAAATTAAGAGAAACGGCACTGTAATTAACAGCTTTAAATTGCTTTCTCGTATTGATACTGAAATAGAGCTAGATTATTTTTTAAATAATGGTATTCTAAACCTTGTTTTAAAACAACTTCTATAGTAATGCTGAGTAGTGGGATTTCAGAATTAAATGGATAATTTAAAAGATAGTATTGCGAATTTTAAAATTGGCGCATTAGCTAAAGGATTTACCAATCTATCATCTCAGAAAGATATAATATTTGCCGTTGGCATTTTATGTATTATAGGTTTTTTAATTTTTCCAATATCGCCAGGATTGTTGGATTATTTGTTAAGTTTATCAATAGCTTTTTCTGCTCTGATTTTAATGACAGTATTATTCATTGACAAACCCCTCGATTTTAATGCATTTCCAAGCATCTTGCTGATTGTGACTATGTTCAGATTGGCACTCAATATTTCAACTACTAGATTAATTTTGGCAGATGGCCATCTTGGTCCTTCTGCGGCAGGACACGTGGTAGAAGCATTTGGATTTTTTGTTATGCAAGGCTCAGTTGTTATAGGTGCAATTGTTTTTGGAATATTAACTATAATAAATTTTGTTGTTATTACTAAGGGCTCAGGACGAATTGCTGAGGTAGCAGCAAGATTTAGCTTAGATGCCATGCCAGGTAAGCAAATGTCTATAGATGCAGACTTATCTTCTGGTATCATTAATGAGGAACAAGCAAGAGAAAGAAGAAAGAATCTGGAAGATGAAAGTACATTTTTTGGTTCCATGGATGGGGCCAATAAATTTGTACGTGGAGACGCAATTGCGGGCTTATTAATAACTTTCATCAACTTCATAGCTGGAATTATCATTGGAGTTGTTCAAAATGGTATGAGCTTTGATGAGGCTATGCAAACATATACTTTGCTTACAATTGGAGATGGGTTAGTAGCACAAATCCCTGCACTTATTGTATCAATCAGCGCTGGTTTATTAGTAACTAAATCAGGAATACATGGCTCTGCCGACAAAGCAATTTTGCAACAATTAAGCAAGTATCCTCAAGCCCTATTTGCATGTAGTGGCTTATTAATCGTGATGAGTGCGATGCCTGGCATTCCGTTTGTTCCATTTTTCATAATCTCCTTGCTATCTGGAACGCTTGCATATTTTTTAAACAAACATAAGAAAGAAGCAGAAAAATTGGAAATACAATTAAAGCAACAACCAGAGAAAAAAGAATTAACTCAAGAGGAGATGATTATACAGTCGCTTCACATCGACTATCTAAAAATTGAATTAGGTTATGAACTATTGCAAATGGTGGATAATAACCAAGAATATAAATTGACTGATCAGATAAAATCGTTACGAAAACAAATCGCCCAAGATTTAGGATTCATACTGCCATCTGTAAGAATACAGGACAATGTGCAACTTGAACCTAAAGTTTATGTAATAAAAATCAAAGATATTGAATGTGGTAGAGGTGAATTAAAACCACTAAATCTATTAGTCATCAATCCCGCAGGCGGTGCGATTGAAATTAATGGAGAGGACACTACTGAACCGGTATTTAATTTGCCTGCAAGATGGGTTGATAGAAGTGCTAAAGAAGAGGCTATTTTTAAAGAATATACAGTTATCGAACCTATAACCATTATATCCACTCATTTAACTGAAATAGTTAAGGAAAACATTACAGAATTATTGACCTATAGTGAAACAAAAAAATTATTATCTAATTTAGAGGGTGATCATAAAAAACTTGCAGATGAAGTTGTTCCAGGTCAGATTACGGTTGTTACCTTCCAGAGAATATTGCAAAGCTTATTAAGTGAATCGGTGGCTGTAAAGGATTTACCCTCTATACTAGAGGCAATATCTGAAATTGCCAACAGCACCACAAATGTAGCCAGAATGGTTGAGCATATACGGACAAGACTCAGCAAGCAAATATGCCATAGCTTTTTGAACGAAGAAGGATTTATTCCAATAGTAGTTTTGTCTTCACATTGGGAACAAATTTTTATGGAAAATTTAGTGGGAGAAGACGATAGTAAACATCTTGCAATGCAACCAAGTAAGTTACGTGAATTTGTTGAAAGCATTAATGTTAAATTGGATAAATTAGCTACTTCAAGAGTTACACCTGTGTTGCTAACATCTCCAATTTTAAGACCCTTCGTTAGATCGGTAACTGAAAGATTTAAGCCAAATTTGATAATTTTATCGCAAAATGAAATTCACCCAAAGGTAAAAATAAAAACTTTTGGTGAGGTTTAAAAATATTTTAATAAAATATCACACATAGATTCAGAGGTGTTATACAATAAAAATTAATTCTTCAAGAAAACAGCTTGGTAACTCTCAGATAATTTAGTTGCTCTATCTATCACTACACTGTATATACAAATAATTATGAGTCCTATTTATAAATAAAATTATTTTATTATGTCAATTTTACCTTTGATTTATGCTCCTCATCCTATATTTAAAATGAAGGCAGAGCCGGTAGCAGATATTAATGAAGATATACGAAAAATAGTAGATGATATGTTCTCTACCATGTATGTTGAAGATGCCGTAGGTTTAGGCGCTAATATGGTGGGCATACTAAAGCGAATAGCTGTTGTTGATTTGCAAGATAACAATACCAAATCTCCCCTTACTTTTATCAATCCAATAATAACTTGGCGTTCTGATAATATGCAAACATATAAAGAAGCTTCATTATGCTTCCCTGGCATCTCTGCGGAAATTAATCGCCCTAGTGCAATAAAGATTAACTATTTTGATTATGATGGAAAAGCACAAGAGCTAAAAGCAGAAGGCTTTTTGTCAGCTGTTATACAACATGAAGTAGATTATTTAGATGGAAAAATTTTCTTGGACTACCTTTCAAAAATGAAACGCGACATATTAATCCGCAAGGTAGAAAAACATATAAAAAAGTATCCGCCACATTTTCATGATAAACATTGTAATCATTAAACGCTAAAGTAACACCTTAAAACAAGAGTAAAATTAAGCAACTTCTGATAAATTAAAAGGAGTTGCAAAATGAGTATAAAGAAAGAAAAGATAGATAGAGGTAGTCCTAAGAATTAAAACTACCATTTTTATAATTAGCATTAAGGACGATGTTTTAGATTTATCAAATATATACAAATAAAGTGGTTATTTTCATTTTTCTACTTAATTATAACTTAGATAGTGACTAACAGTGCTTAATTATTTTTTTTATCAAATAGTAAATTTTGCAACTCGCCATTTTTATACATATCTTGCACTATATCACAACCACCTACGAATTCTTGGTTAACATACAGTTGTGGGATGGTAGGCCAATCAGAATATTCTTTTATACCTTGTCTCATCTCATCGTTATCTAATATATTTATTCCTAAAAATTCAACTTCTAAAATATTTAAAATATTAACAACCGTTGCAGAAAACCCACACATAGGTATTTCTGGTGTGCCCTTCATAAATAATACGGTTCTATTTTCTTCAATAATTTTCTTAATTTGATTATGTATATCTTGGTTCATGGTTTATAGATTATTTTGTTTTAAAAGTTTGGATAGAAAGTGCATGTAAATCAGTTCCCAAACAATCTTTGAGAACTTTATGCACTAATTTATGTTGCTCTACTCTAGAAAGATTATTAAATTTTTCAGATGTTATTTTAACGCTGTAGTGATTGTTGTCACCGACCGTATCTACTAACTCAATTTTAGAATTCGAAAATCCTCGTAAAATTGTTTCATATAGAATATCATAATTAATCGGCATATTATTTCGCTCTTTCTAAGTATTTTAATTCTTTAATATCCACGATTACCCTATCTCCCATGTTTATAAAAGGAGGCACCATAATTCTTGCTCCATTTTCTAATATAGCCGGTTTATATGATGATGCAGAGGTTTGTCCCTTTACTACTGGTTCACATTCTTTGATTGTTACTTCAGCTGATGAAGGTAAATATGCGAGTAACGCCTCATTATTATACATTTCCAAAGTTATCTCCATGCTCTCTTCTAAAAATGGAAGTTGATCACCGACTAGAGCTTTATCTATACTTTTTTGTTCAAAATTTTCCTGATCCATCAATATTAAAAAATTACCCTCTTCATATAAAAATTGATACCGTTGCTGATCTAATCTTACTCTTTCAACATCTTCGCTACTTCTGAACCTATGATTAATTTTGGTACCAGTTTTTATATCCTTCGTTTCCAATTGAATATACGCACCTCCCTTACCTGGTTGAGTATGCATAGTTTTTAATACTACTAAGTATTTATTATCGTGGGATATAACATTACCTACTTTTACGTCATTAGCACTAATTTTCATTTTTTAAGACCTAAAATATTTATTTTTAACAGTATAACACATTGCTCTACTTCCTTATTACTGGTTTTTTAATTATTGATAGCATTATAGAGCAAAATATAAAGAGAATAATCATTAATATTGAAATATAATTTGAAAAATGAATGTCGAAAAAACTTAAAACCATTTTTAATCCTACGTATATCAGCATGTAACCAATTCCATGCTTTAAATATCTATAATCTTGGACAGCATTTGACATAACAAAATACATAGACCTTAATCCTAAAATGGCTAAAATGTTCGAGCTAAATGCAATAAATGGCTCTTTAGTTATTGCAAGTACAGCTGGCACAGAATCTAAAGCAAATATGATATCAGCTTTTTCTATAACTAAAAGAGAAAGTGCAAGCGGGGTAATGAAAAATTTATTATTCTTACGAAAAAATAATTCACCATTTTTAGAGTTATCACTATAATTAAAGTGTTTTTTTATAAATTTCAAAATCAAATTATTATCAAATGAATTTGATTTAGCTCCACCCATAAGTGGCAATTTATAACCGCTATACATTAATAATAACCCAAATGGCAAAAATATCCATTCAAACATATGAATAACATATATGCCAAGTGTAATCATGATAAATCTGAAGATTACGGCACTTAAAACACCAATAAATAACACTTTATGCTGATGCTTATCCTCAATATTAAAATATTTAAATATCAGTATAAAAACAAAAACATTATCAATACTAAGTGATAATTCTATACTGTAGGCCGTTATATATTCCACTGCCATATCAATTCCAGCATGAAAATATATCAGGATCCCCACTGACACAGCCAGCGCTATCCAAAGTATTGATAAATGTATCGCGCTTTTAACACTAATTTTTTTTGAATTCCTAAGCGAAACTCCAAGATCAACGAAAACTGCTATAAATACAACTATTATTAAAAAAATCCAACTATAATTTGGGAACATAAAAGATGCTAGTTACAAACCATTAATTTATCTATATCAATATAGTATTTATAACTAGCTTATGCCAATATTATTTAGAACCTTTGTCTTTTTCATCATTTACTTCTTCATATTCAGCATCAACAACTTTTTCATCTTCATTGCTGTCATTGCCACCATTCGTTGAAGCGTTATCCTCACTAGGTGGTTGTTGCTCATTACCATAAACATGTTGCCCAATTTTCATTGATGCTTGAGTTAGGCTCTCAACTTTACTATTTATTTCACCAACATTTTCTGAATCCATAATAGATCTTAAATCCTTGATAATATTCTCAACTTCCTCTTTGTCTGTAGATGAAATTTTATCTCCATATTCTTTCAAACTTTTTTCTGTGGAGTGTATCAAAGAATCTGCCTTATTTCTTGCCTCGACTAAAGCTTTTTTCTCCTCGTCCTTGCTGGCATTTTCTTCTGCATCTTTAACCATTTGCGCAATTTCTTCGTCAGATAAACCACTGGAAGATTGTATAGTAATTTTTTGCTCCTTGCCAGTTCCTTTATCTTTTGCTGATACATGAAGTATACCGTTTGCATCAACATCAAATGTTACTTCGATTTGCGGCAAGCCTCTAGGAGATGGTGCTATGCCTTCAAGATTAAATTGTCCTAACAGCTTATTATCAGCTGCCATTTTTCTTTCTCCTTGAAACACTCTGATTGTAACAGCAGATTGATTATCTTCTGCAGTTGAGAACACCTGGCTTTTCTTGGTTGGTATAGTACTATTTCTTTCAATAAGAGCAGTTAACACCCCACCAAGTGTTTCAATACCAATAGTAAGGGGCGTGACATCAAGTAAAACCACATCTTTCATATCACCACTTAATACAGCACCTTGGATAGCAGCGCCAATTGCTACAACCTCATCAGGATTAACACCTTTATGCGGCTCCTTTCCAAAAAATTCTTTCACTTTTTGAATAACTTTAGGCATTCTGGTCATGCCCCCAACCAATACTACATCATCAATACCTGCAGCAGAAATACCAGCATCTTTTAAAGCAGCCTTACATGGCTCAATAGTTCTTGTTATTAAATCTTCCACTAAGCTTTCAAATTTAGCCCTTGTTATTTTAATATTCAAGTGCTTTGGACCTGATGAGTCTGCTGTGATATATGGTAAATTAACATCAGTCTCCATTGAATTAGAAAGTTCAATTTTTGCTTTTTCTGCAGCTTCTTTTAATCTTTGAAGCGCCAAAGGATCTTTCATTAAATCCATTCCATCAGTCTTCTTAAATTCATCACATAAGTATTGCAATACTTTTAGATCGAAATCTTCTCCACCTAAGAATGTATCCCCATTTGTTGATTTCACTTCAAATATTCCATCACCAATCTCAAGTATCGAAACATCGAATGTACCTCCACCAAGATCATATACAGCAATAACTTTGCTTTCAGATTTATCAAGACCATATGCAAGCGCTGCAGCTGTAGGTTCGTTAATAATTCTAAGTACTTCTAATCCTGCAATTTTACCAGCATCCTTTGTAGCTTGCCTTTGTGAATCGTTGAAATGAGCAGGCACTGTAATGACGGCTTTTGTCACCTTTTCTCCTAGGTAATTTTCAGCTGTTTCCTTCATTTTTTCAAGGATCATCGCACTAATTTGGCTTGGAGCATAATCTTTATCGCCAATTCTCACCCAAGCATCATTATTCTTAGCTTGAACTATTGAATAAGATGCTTTATTTGCTAATTCTTTAGTTTTAGGATCTGAGAAAGTTCTTCCAATAAGCCTTTTTACTGCAAAAACAGTATTTTTTGCATTAGTCACAGCTTGCCTTTTAGCTGGCTGACCAACTAACTTTTCACCTTTTTCAGTAAACGCAACAATTGAAGGAGTTGTTCTCATTCCTTCTGAATTTTCTATAACTTTAGGATTCTTACCATCCATTATTGCTACACATGAATTTGTAGTACCTAAGTCTATGCCAATTGTCTTACTCATCTTATTAAAATATTTGTTACTTTTAAACTTATATAATAACAATTTTTTTTAACACAAGATTACTTCGCAATTTTTTTGTTTCCTTTCTCTATTATTGCTAATAACACAAAACCTACAATTGCCACAATCAAACTGATCGGCAAGACTAAAAGTGCATCACGGAAATTTTCCGCGCTATATACAGGACTACCTTGTACATTTTTATCTCCACCCCAAAAATAATGCAATAACACACCAATAGCTCTATGAGAAATATATCCAAAGCCCATCATTAGCATATTTGCAATAGCTGAAATAAACGTAGCATGTTTAACATGAACAAGAGCAATAGATTTTGCTATTAAGACTACTTGATAAGCACAGAAAAAACCTATTATAAAAAATACCCATTTTAAAAAGCTAACATTCACTACTACTCCAGTTAATAGCAATGCTAAGCATAAAAGCATAGCAGCGCCACTAGCTAGTAATATCCCATAATAAGATTTTGTTTTTTCGAATATATAACCCATTACCACAAGACCAACGGCCATTCCTATATAAACTAATTGAGTGATATCGCCAGCTTCTTCATTAGTAAGCTTATAGGTTGTTTTTAAATAAGGGTTACTCCATGCATCTGCAAATCCTTCAAGTGGACCTATCATCAAGCCACCTAAAACACCTACTAGTAATACTATTTTATTAGAAAACAAATATTTAAAATCATGCATTATTATTGCAACGCTAAATTTTTCTTCTGATTTAGTATTTGGTATTGCGAAATAACTGAAGACAGCTAATGCTAGACCAACATATATTATATAGTTTAGTGCCTCTTGCCATCCTATGTAGGAAATAAGTCTAGCTAAAGGCCCACTACCAAATACTGCCCCTAGCAACCCGATTGTTATCATCCATCCCAACATTTTTGGAAATTTTTCTTCTCCAAAACCTAAGCGCAATAGCTTAAACGCACCAACAGCCGCTCCCGAAGAGCCAATACCTATTAATAATCTACCATATGTTGCAATCGCGAAATCATCCATATACGCAAGTGGTGCAAATCCTATTACAGCTAAAAGTATACATAATGGGATTATTTTCTTAGCATTAAAATGATCTAAAAGTATGCCAAGTGGTATATGCATCGCAACATATCCTATGTAATATATACCAGCAAAATGACCTATCTCATTCGCATTTACGTGGTATTTGTCCATTATATCGTCCATTACGATATTGGGAAAAACTCTTTGCACAAACTGATATGCATAGAAAAAAGTTAGTGCTAACCATGTAGACCAGGCAACTAGTATGGAAGACATTTGAATCTCATTATTTGTTTATAACTGCGAGATACTAAGTGTTTTTTATGAAATTACAAGTATTTTCTTTACTTTTAGGATGTTAGTTGCTAGCTATTTAGTAAAAAGTTTATATAAAATAATGAAATATTCAGAGATTAAAATCGGCGAAAATTGCCCAAATGAAGTGAATGCAATTATTGAAATCTCGATGAATTCAGACCCTATAAAATATGAGTTTGATAAAGAGATAGAGGCAATGGTTGTTGATAGATTTATGCAATCAAGTATGCAATATCCATGTAATTATGGGTTTATTCCCCATACTTTGTCAGGCGATGGAGACCCAGTTGATTTATTAGTATATACCAATTACCCAATTGCAATTAAATCTGTTGTAGCTGTCAAACCAATAGGAGTGTTGCTTACTGAAGATGAAAAAGGGCTAGATGAGAAGATATTGGCTGTACCAACCAATAAAATTGATCCATATTTCAAAAATATCAATAACTACACAGATTTACCAGAAATTTTAATTAAAAAAATTGCCCATTTTTTTGAAAGGTATAAGGACTTAGAAAGTGAGAAGTGGGTTAAGGTTAATGGCTGGAAAGACTTTGATCATGCACAAAAGATAATCCAAGTCGCAATTGATAGGTATAATGACGAAAAAAATCAATAAGTTATGTTATGTATGTCAAAATATAAAATCATTTCTTTTTATAAGTTTATAAATTTAGAGAATGCTCAATCCTTAAAAACTGAATTGCTTGGTTTTTGCAATCAATATTGTATCAAAGGCACTATCATAATAGCTACTGAAGGAATAAATGCGACTTTGTCTGCAGATACAAACTCAATAGATAAATTTTGTGATTACTTAAAGGAGTTTAATCTTTTTAGAGATATGAAATTTAAAATAAGTTTTGCTGAGATTTTGCCATTTAAAAAGATGAAGGTAAAGATAAAAAAGGAGATAGTAACATTCGATGTAGAGGAATTGGATCTATCTCAAAAAGGTGACTATCTAACTACTAAGGAGTGGGATGAACTTATGAAAAAAGATGATACCATAGTAATTGATACTAGGAATTATTATGAATATGCAATGGGCACTTTTAAAGGTGCAATTAATCCTCATATTCATCATTTTACCCAACTCCCAAAATGGCTAAAAGGTAATCTCAAAGAGGGTGATAAGAAGAAAAATATAGCAATGTTTTGCACTGGCGGAATAAGATGTGAAAAATCCACTGCGTATTTAAAACAACTAGGTTTTGAAAATGTATACCATTTAAAGGATGGAATAATAAAATACTTAGAAGATAATCAAAAAAATCCAAATTCAACTTGGCAAGGTGAGTGTTTTGTTTTTGATGATAGAATCACTTATTAAAACTTTAATCCTTTAAGATGCTACCCTGCCACACCAATCTCCTAATCTCCTTAAATCAATATAATGGTTTATTCAATTCTTTATTTAGTAAGGTCATACCCTCTATAAACTTTTCTTTTTGAGCATCATGATAATTATAGAAAGCCAAAAATCTTGGAAATTCACTGTATATACAT
>Ga0007796_10000471_pt1 | contig 12911 bp, 8 predicted proteins | sample CryBogmetaGMA0M_FD_60373 | JGI IMG/M metagenome (GOLD analysis project Ga0007796, IMG submission 60373) | Freshwater microbial communities from Crystal Bog, Wisconsin, USA - MA0M | ecosystem: Environmental > Aquatic > Freshwater > Lake | place: Crystal Bog, Wisconsin, USA | collected 2009-07-06 | reverse complement strand
CCACATCCGCTCGACGCTCGAGACCGCCATCCTCTACCGGCTCGACATCTCGCAGTCGCCGGTCCGCGTGACGCCGTTCTCGGCCGACGTCGTGCGGGCGATGCCGCTGCCCCTCGCGCCCCCCGGGGCCGTGGATGCGTTCCTGGAGTGGATCAACGCGTGGATCCGCCTCACCGCGGTGCTCAACGAGACGGCCCGCAGCATGGGCCAGCCCGACACCTATCCCTTCGTCCTCAGCGGCCCGGTGGTGGCGAAGATGTTCTTCGTCCACGGCGTGGTCCAGGGCGACCGGGTGAACAAGACGGCACCGCCGCCGGACGCCCTCGCCGTGCCGGCGGCGGGCTGACGCGTCCGCGGGCCGCCGTCATCGCGTCACTCCACGACGACCCGCGGAACCTCGTCGGCGATCGGCAGGCGGATCACGAACTCGGAGCCGCCCGCGGGCCTGTGTGCCGCGGTGATCGTCCCGCCGTGCGACTCGACGATCGCCCGGGCGATCGCGAGGCCGAGCCCCGTGCCGCGGCCCGCGTCGGCCGACGGCGCCGCCCGGTAAAACCGCGCGAAGATGCGGTTCTCGTCCCCCTCGGGAAACCCCGGGCCGTCGTCGGTCACCGCGATCCGCACGACGCGGCCGTCGACCGCCGCCGAGATCGTCACCCTCGTTCCGGGCGGCGTGTGCCGCGCGGCGTTCTCGAGCAGGTTCACGAGCACCTGCTCGAGGAGGAGCCCGTCGACGCGGACGAGCGGCAGGTCGCCCGGGAGGTGGACGGCCACCTCGTGCCCGGCGAGGCCCGGGCCGACGCGGTGGATCGCCGACCCGACGATCTCCTCCAGCACGTGCCACTGCAGGCTGGGCTTGGAGACGCCGGCGTCGAGCCGCGACATCTGCAGGATGTTCTCGAGCAGCCGGGTGAGCCGTCTCGACTCGGCCTCGATCGTCTCGAGGAGCCGGCGGCGGTTGTCGTCGTCGAGAACGCTCGACCCGAGCAGGCTGCTGCTCGCCCCCGCGATCGCGGCCAGCGGCGTGCGGAGATCGTGCGACACGCCGGCGAGGAGATTGCTGCGCACGACCTCGGCCTCGGCCTTGATCCGCGCCTCGGCCGCCTCGATCGTCATCCGGTCGCGATCGAGCGCGAGCGCCAGCTGCGCGGCGCAGGCCTCGAGCAGCCGGCGCTCCTCGGGATCGGCGAGCCGGAGCATGTCGGGAACATGGAGGCCGATCGCGCCGAGCGTCCGGCTCGAGCCGACGAGCGGCACGAAGAAGGCGATCGCCGCCGGCAGGGTGTTGGTGCCCGCGCCCGCCGTCTGGTCGTGCGCGATCGCCCACTGCGCCGCCGGCAGGCTGAGGGGATGCTTCGCCACCGAGGTGTCCCATCCGGCGACGAGTGCCGGGGGCCCGGGGGACTCGTCGAGGTAGACGGCCGCCTCGCCCCCGAACAGCTCGGCCACCTTCCGCGCGGCGGCGGAGGCCAGGAACGCCTGTCCGGATGACCCGCCGAGCTGGCGGCCGAGCTCGTAGAGCGCGGCGGTGCGCCCCTCCCGCTCGCGGGTGCTCTCGACCTGTCCCCGGAGCCTCGCGGTCAGCGTGCTGATCACGAGCCCGATCGCCAGCATCACGGCGAACGTGACGACGTACTGCAGGTCGTCCACGGCGAGGGTCAGCGCCGGGGGCACGAAGAAGAAGTCGAACAGCATCACCGCCAGCATGCTCGCCAGCACGGCCGGCCCGCGGCCGTGCCGGAAGGCCGACCAGGCCACCGCCGCGAGGAAGAGCATGACCGTGTTGGCCTCCGCGTCGGAGAGGTCGAACCGGCGCAGGCCCCACGCGGCCGCCGCGGCCGCGGCCACGGCGGCCGCCGCCGCGAGCATCCCGGGCCCGTCGATCCACGGCCGCCTCGGCCCCGGCACGCCGGACGCCGGGCGCGGAACCTCCTCGCCGTGCACCACCGACACGTCGATGTGTCCCGCGCGTTCGAGCAGGTCGTCGACGACGCCTCCGAAGAGACGCCTCCGCCACGCCGGCCGCCGGCTCCTGCCGATGAGGATCTTCGTCACGTTCCGCGCGCGGGCGAGGTCGATGAGCGTGTCGGCCACGTCCTGCCCGGCGACGGTGACGGCCTCCGCGCCGAGCCTCTCGGCGAGCCGCACGTGCTCGGCGATCCGCTGCCGGGCCGGGGTGTCGGCCGGGGCCCCGGTCACGTCGACGCAGACGGCGAGCCATTCGGCGTCGAGTGCCGTCGCCAGCCGCTTCGCCGTGCGGATCACGCGGGCCGTCGTCGGGCTCGGGCCGATGCAGACGAGCAGGCGGTCGGTGGTGGCCCACGGCTCGGCCGTGGCCGCCCTTCGCCGGGCCGACTCGACGTCGGTGTGGACGCGGCGGGCGGCCTGCCGCAGCGAGAGCTCGCGGAGGGCGGCGAGGTTCGGCCGCTGGAAGAACCGCTCGAGCGCGTGCCGGGCCTGCTCCGGCAGGTAGATCTTCCCCGCATGAAGCCGTTCGAGGAGCTCCTCGGGTGTGATGTCGATGAGTTCCAGCTCGTCGGCCGAGTCGAAGACGTGGTCGGGGATCGTCTCGCGGACCACGACGCCGGTGATCTGGCCGATGACGTCGTTGAGGCTCTCGATGTGCTGGACGTTGAGCGTCGTCCAGACGTCGATGCCGGCCGCGAGCACCTCCTGGACGTCCTGCCACCGCTTCTCGTGGACGGAGCCCGGGGCGTTGGTGTGGGCCAGCTCATCGACGAGGAGGATGTCGGGCCGGCGGGCCACCGCCGCATCGAGGTCGAAATCCCGCAGGGTCACGCCGCGATAGGAGGCTTCCCTCGTCGGGATCGTCTCGAAGATGTCGGCCAGCGCCTGGGTGTCGGGGCGGGCGTGTGGCTCGACGTAGCCGATGACCACGTCGCGCCCCTCGGTCCGGGCCCGCCGCGCCGTCTCGAGCATCGTGTAGGTCTTGCCCACGCCGGCCGCGTAGCCGAAGAAGATGCGCAGGCTCCCCTTGCGCACGCGCCGCTCCTCCGCCTCGACCTCGGCGAGCAGCACGTCGGGATTGGGTCGGGGATCCGCCATCGATCACAGTGGGTGGAGAGGCGGTACGGTCCCGTCAGCGGGCGGCGTCGAGGGCGAGGTTCAGTCGCAGCACGTGCACCCGCGGCTCGCCGAGCATGCCGAACTGCCGCCCGATCGTGTGGCGGCGGACGAGCTCGCGGACCTCCGCCTCCGGCAGGCCGCGGGTCCGCGCGACCCGCGGCACCTGAAACTCCGCGGCGGCCGGCGAGATGTGCGGGTCGAGGCCGCTGGCCGACGCCGTGACGAGGTCGACCGGCACGGGCCCCTCCGCGCCGCCGGCTCGCAACGCCTCGATCCGCTTCCGGACCGCCTCGAGCAGCGCCGGATTGGACGGCCCGAGGTTCGAGCCGCCCGACGCCGTCGCGGCGCAGGGCACGGGGGCGGTGGCCGAGGGGCGGCCCCAGAAGTGACCCGCCGCGGAGAACGACTGGCCCACGAGGTCGGAGCCGACGGGCTTCGCCCCCGCGGCGAGCGGTCGGCCGGCGGCGTCGATGAGGCTGCCGGCCGCGGCGTGCGGGAACGCCAGCCGGGCCACCCCGGTGATCAGGGCGGGATAGACGATCCCCGTCAGCACGGTGAACGCGCCGAGGAGAAGCGAGGCGGTGCGAAGCTCACGGAGCATGGTGGGTTCCTCAGGCGAGTCCGCAGGCGGCCATCACGAGGTCGATCGCCTTGATGCCCAGGAAGGGGACGATGAGGCCGCCGACGCCGTAGACGAGAAGGTTGTCGCGGAGGAGCTGGGCCGCGCCGACGGGGCGGTAGGAGACGCCCTTCAGGGCGAGAGGCACCAGCGCGATGATCACCAATGCGTTGAAGATCACGGCCGAAAGGATGGCGCTCGCCGGCGACGTGAGCCGCATGAGGTCGAGCGCCTTGAGCGGCGGGTAGGTGGCGGCGAAGGCGGCCGGCAGGATCGCGAAGTATTTCGCCACGTCGTTGGCGATGCTGAACGTCGTGAGCGCGCCGCGGGTCATGAGAAGCTGCTTGCCGATGTTGACGATCTCGATCAGCTTCGTCGGGTTGGAGTCGAGGTCGACCATGTTGCCCGCCTCCTTCGCGGCCTGCGTGCCGCTGTTCATGGCGACCGCGACGTCGGCCTGCGCGAGGGCCGGGGCGTCGTTCGTGCCGTCGCCCGTCATGGCCACGAGCCGCCCTCCCTTCTGGTAGTCGCGGATGAGGGCGAGCTTCGCCTCGGGCGTCGCCTCGGCGAGGAAGTCGTCGACGCCGGCCTCCGCGGCGATGGCGGCGGCGGTGAGCGGGTTGTCGCCGGTGATCATCACGGTCTTGATCCCCATCTGCCGCAGCTCGGCGAATCGCTCCTTGATCCCTCCCTTCACGATGTCCTTGAGCTCGATCGTGCCGAGCACCCGTTCGTCGCGGCTCACCACCAACGGCGTGCCCCCCGCCTTGGAGATCGCCTGCACCGCGGCCCGCACGTCGTCCGGCAGGAAGCCCCCGAGGCTGCGGACGTGGTTCTCCACCGCGTCGGCCGCCCCCTTGCGGATCTCGTGGCCGTCGAGCGACACGCCGCTCATCCGGGTGCGGGCGGAGAAGGGCACGAAGTGCGGGGCGATCGGCTCGAGCTCGCGGCCCCGCAGGCCGAACTGCTTCTTCGCCAGCACGACGATGCTCCGGCCCTCGGCGGTCTCGTCGGCGATCGACGCGAGCTGCGCGGCCTCCGCGAGCTCACGGTCGGGCAGTCCGGCTGCGGGGATGAACCGGGCGGCCTGGCGGTTGCCGAGCGTGATCGTCCCCGTCTTGTCCAGCAGCAACACGTCGACGTCGCCCGCGGCCTCCACGGCACGGCCCGACATCGCGATCACCTTCGCCTCGCTCAGCCGGTTCATGCCCGCGATGCCGATCGCCGAGAGGAGGGCACCGATCGTCGTCGGCGCGAGGCACACGAAGAGCGCCACGAGCACCGTCAGGCCGATCGGCCGTCCCTGGCCGGTCGCCGCGACGCCGAACACCGAGTATGGCAAGAGCGTGGCCACGACGAGGAGGAAGATGAGCGTCAGCGCCGCGAGGAGGATCGCCAGCGCGATCTCGTTGGGGGTCTTCTGACGGGCCGCGCCCTCGACCATCGCGATCATCCGGTCGAGGAAGCTCTGGCCGGGGAGGGTCGTGACCCGCACCACCAGGCAGTCGGACAGAACGCGGGTGCCTCCGGTCACCGAACTGCGGTCGCCACCGCTCTCGCGGACCACGGGGGCGCTTTCGCCGGTGATCGCGCTCTCGTCGACGGAGGCGACCCCGTCCACCACCTCGCCGTCGGACGGGATCGTCTCCCCCGCCGCGACGATCACCAGGTCACCGACGACGAGGTCGGTCGCCGCCACCTCGCCGGCCGGCTGCTTCGTCTGCTCGTCGTAGCGACGGGCGGTGACGGTCGTGCGGTTCTTCCGCAGCGAGGCGGCCTGGGCCTTGCCGCGGCCCTCCGCGATCGCCTCGGCGAAGTTGGCGAAGAGCACCGTGAACCAGAGCCAGACCGCCACGCCGAGGATGAACCCGGGCGACTCGCCCGTGCCCCCGCCGAGCGACGCGAGCCAGAGGATCGTGGTCAGGATGCTCCCCACGTAGACGGCGAACATGACGGGATTGCGCAGCTGGACGCGGGGGTCGAGCTTCACGAACGAGGCGGCGATCGCCTCGCGGAGGATCGTCGCATCGAGAAGGCCGGGGGTGGTCGTGGTCATGGAGGAATCACGGCGCGACGTGGTGGAGCCGGAGATGCTCGACGATGGGGCCGAGGGCCAGGGCGGGGAAGAAGCTCAGCGCCCCCACGACCACCACCACCGCGACGAGGAGCGCGACGAACAGCGGCGTGTGGGTGGGCAGCGTGCCGGCGCCGGCGGGCACGTGCTTCTTCGCCGCGAGCGAGCCGGCGATCGCGAGCACGGGGAGCATCACCCAGAAGCGGCCCACAAGCATGGCGAGGCCGAGGGTGCCGTTGTAGAAGGACGTGTTGGCCCCGAGGCCGGCGAAGGCGCTGCCGTTGTTGTTGGCGGCGGAGGAGAACGCGTAGAGCACCTCGCTGAAGCCGTGGGGGCCCGGATTGAGGATCCCGGCCCTGCCGGCCGGAACGACGACGGCGACCGCCGTGCCGACGAGCACGGTCGCGCAGGGCAGGAGGATCGCGAGGGCCGCCATCTTCATCTCGAACGCGCCGATCTTCTTGCCGAGGTACTCGGGCGTGCGGCCGACCATCAGCCCGGCGATGAACACGGCCACGAGCGCGAACACGAGCATGCCGTAGAGCCCCGACCCGACGCCGCCGAAGACGACCTCGCCGAGTTGCATGAGCCACATCGTCACGAGGCCGCCGAGGGGGGTGAACGAGTCGTGCATCGCGTTCACCGAGCCGTTCGACGCGGCGGTCGTGGCCACCGCCCAGAGCGCCGAGGATGCGATGCCGAAGCGAGTCTCCTTCCCCTCCATGGTGCCGCCGGCCTGGCTCTCCGAGGCGGCCTGGTCGACGCCGAGCGCGGCGAGCGCCGGGTTGCCCGCCTGCTCCGCCGCCAGCGCCGCCACCACCAGCGGCAGGAAAAGAGCGGCCATCGCGGCGAGCATGGCCAGGCCCTGCCGCCGGTCGCCGACGAGCTCACCGAACGTGAAGCACAGCGCCGCGGGGATGAGCAGGATCGCGACCATCTCGAGCAGGTTCGAGAGGGGCGTCGGGTTCTCGAGCGGATGGGCCGAGTTGGCGTTGAAAAAGCCGCCGCCATTGGTGCCGAGCTGCTTGATGGCCACCTGCGACGCCGCCGGCCCGACGGCGATCGTCTGGGCGGCGACGACGTCGCCCTCCGGGCCGGCGAGCGGCTCGAGCAGCGGCACCTCGTGCGTCGCGGCGAAGGTCTGCACCACGCCCTGGGAGGCGAGGGCCACGGCCAGCAGGGCCGACAGGGGGAGAAGGATGAACACCGTGCCGCGGACGAGGTCGACCCAGAAGTTGCCGATCGTGCCGGCCGAGGCCCGCGTGAAGCCCCGCACGAGCGCCACGAGCACGGCCATGCCGGCGGCGGCCGAGACGAAGTTCTGGACGGTGAGCGCCAGCATCTGCGTGAGGTGGCTCATCGTCGCCTCGCCGGCGTAGCCCTGCCAGTTGGTGTTGGTGACGAAGCTCACCGCCGTGTTGAACGACGAGTCGGGCGACACGGCGGGCAGGCCGGCGGGATTGAGCGGCAGCAGGTGCTGAAGCCGCTGGAAGCCGTAGGTGGCGAGAAAACCGACGAGGCTGAAGGCGATGACGGCCGTGGCATACCGCTGCCAGGGCATCTCGTCGTCGGCGTCGATGCCGGCGAACCGGTAGAGGCCTCGTTCCAGCAGTGTGAGCGGGCGCAGGAACGGCGGCGTGCGGCCCGAGTAGACGTCGGCCATGATGCGGCCGAGCGGGTAGGCGAGGGCCGCGAGCACCGCGACGAGGATCGCCAGTTGTCCGAGCCCGTCGAGCGTGGCCATCGCCCAGCCGGTGCCGGCTGCGGCGAGGACCGGCGGCGCCGAACTCATGAAAACCGCTCCGGCACGAGGAGCGCCGCGGCGAGGTAGACCGTCAGACCGATGGCGACGGCGAGCCCGAGCGAGGTCGTCCAGTCCACGGTCAGTCCTCGTTGCGCAGGCGGCCCGTGGCGGCGGCCAGCCACCCCGATCCGGCCAGGAAGATCACGGCCAATCCGATCCATGCGGCATCCACGAATCATTTTCCTCGCGTCGGGTCCGACCCGCGACCAGTTGAGCAGATTCGCCGTCACGGCGGCAGCCTCGCCGGCGGAGCGAGGGGCGCGCCGTCAGGCGGTCGCGCAAGATTGGCCGCCGGTGCCGCCCCGCTGGTTCCACGGCATCTTCGCGAGCATCATCGCCATGCCGCAGGTGTCGGTGACCCCCGCGAAGACGAGGCCGCAGCCGATGAAGCCGGCGATTCCGGCACCGACCGCCTTCCACGTGGGATCGGGGCCGAAGGCGGCGAGCGCCGCGCCGACGGCGACGATCGATCCGGCGCAGATCCGCACCTGGCGTTCGAGCGACATCGCCTTTCGGCCGCGGACGACCGGCACGCCGGCGGCTTCGCAGGCCGCGGTGCCCCCCTCGACGCTCACCACGTGCGTGAGGCCCGCGGCGGCCATCTTCTCGCAGGCCTTCTGGCTCCGCGTGCCCGACTTGCAGACGAAGTAGACGGGTCCCCCGCCGGCGAGCGCCGACACCTCACGGGGATCGAGCCGGTCGAGCGGCACGTTCTTGGCGAAGTCGACGTGCACCTCCCCGTACTCCGCCGGGGTGCGGACGTCGATGAGCGTGATCGCCTCGCCGCGACGGCGGAGATCGCGAAGCTGGTTCGGGGAAATCGTGGCAACCATGGCAGGAGCCTCCGGGGAGCGTTCGGCGCCGCGCGGCGGGCGGCCGATCAGGAAAACATACCGGGAAGCGGCGCGCCAGGGGAACGGCGGCCGGTGGCCCGCCACGGCGGTGTTCGGGAGGGACGCCTGCCCGTGGGCGCGGACGAGCCAGCCGGCAGGCCCCTCGATCACCACCACGGCCTCGGCATCGCCGGCGGCCATGACGCGCCCGGCGCGCACCGACACCGTTCAGCGGTCCGCTCCCCCCTCCTCGAGCGCGACCATCGCGCGGCCGAGGGCGTCCCCGACGCGCATAAAAGTCTCGGCGTTGTGATGGTAGTGGTAGTCCTGGTTCTTCGGGGATGCGGCGGCGTCCGGCCAGAACCGCCTCACGTCCACCGCCTTGACGTTCCCCTTGAACTCCGGGTGCCGGCCCGAGTCGCCGTCGACGGCCAGCTGCGCCTCGGCGATCGTGCGGCCGAATCCCTGGGTGCCCGGGTTTCCACAGCCCGTCGCCAGCACGAACGGTGCGTTCGGCACCGCGAAGTCCGCGCGCAGCGACGTGATGAGGTGCACGAGGTTCCCCTCGTAGCGGCCGGCGTATGGCTCACTCTGGTCCTTGTGCCCCTGCCACCACACGAAGCCGGCGATCTCGTAGCCCTTCGCTCCCGGGAAGAAGGTGCCGAGGTCGGCGAGCACCGCCTTCGCGTTGCGGACATCGTCGTCGTACTGCTTGCCGGCGTACCAGTCGACCGGCTGGCCGTGCTTGTCGAGCCACTCTGGCGGTTCCGTCCGCAGCCCCCTGGCCTCGTCCATCGGCCACGACGGCGGGCGGTCCTTGTAGCCGGCGAACACCGTGGCGACCTCCGCGCCCGCCTTGTCGCGCGTGGTGAACGCATAGCGCTCGCTGCCGGGCGGAAGATAGTCCCAGCCGAGGCTGCGGTTGCCGATGCAGGCCTTCAGCAGCAGGACCGGCTCGTCGTGATGCGTTCCGACCACGTGGCCGAACCCCAGTTCCGGCCCGATGCGCCCCTTGGCCGGGGGCGTGAGCCAGTCGTTGGCATGCACCTTCATCGATCCGCGGTCCTGCATCACGAACGCGTAGCGGACATCATGCCGCACCGTCCAGCGGCCCGCATCGTCGAGCAGCCAGGGAAACAGTCCGGCGTCGTGGCAGACGGTGGCGAGCGTACCGGGCGTGCCCCGGGGCTCGACCGCGCCGAAGCCGAGCATGTTGGACTGACCCATCATGACGTAGACCTTGACGGGCCTGTCGAGCGACGCCGGTGTGCCGTCCGGGTCGGGAAGCACGGCGGCGACGTCGGCCCGAATGTCTGGAGCCGTGATCGCGATCGCGATCGCGGCAGCGAGGATCTGGACGGTGCGCACGAGGCGCGGCAGGCGGCGGGGCGTCATGGCTGGTGAGGTCGCTCGCAAGGGCCAGGGCGGGGCGACCACGTCCCACGCGGGACGTGGTGAGCGCGGTGAGGTCGGGGCTACTTGTGGTCGTGGTCGCCGTGCGGCTCCTCCGCGAACTCCCCGGCGTACGGCGTGCCCCCCACCTCACCGCTGATCGTTCCTGCGAACTCCCGGACGTTGCCGAGACTTTCGTGTGTCCCACCGTAGCATGACGACGTGCCGTCGCCTTCGCCGGCGAGCGGCCGGGGCGCGAGTTCGACCTGGAACGCCGGCTCCCGGATCGTGAGCAGGAGCGTGCCGCCGGCCGCCTTCACCGGTACGGGGGTCTTCTCATCGGCGCCGAGGACGTAGATCACGGCCTCGTGCTTGTCGTGATCCACCGTGAACTCCACGTGGTACTTCCCGCCGCCCCAATCGGCGAGCGTCCCGTCATGGGGACCTGCGCCGTGATGATGGTGGCCGCCCTCGTCGTGACCGTGGCCCTGGTCGGCCGGCGTCGCCGCCACGGTGGCCGGCGGCGGTGCGGCGGGCTGCGAGCAGCCCGCCGCGAGGATCGCCGTCGCGAGCAGCCCGCAGATCGTGAATACGTTCGATCGAGTCATGCTTCCGTCTCCCTGTCGAGGTCACGTCGTGCCCCGTCGCGCGACGGGGTCGTGTGTCGTCAGTCGTCGTCCGCGAGATTCTCGTCGTCGTCGCCCCGTGCCCGGGCGAGCCGCACGGCATCCTGGCCGCTGAACCTCCAGAACAGGCCCGGGTGGATCAGGAACTCACAGAACGTGGAGGTGACGAGGCCGCCGAGGATCACCGTGGCCACCGGATAGAGGATCTCGCGGCCCGGCTCCTGGCCGCCGATGACGAGGGGAACGAGCCCGATGCCGGCCGTGAGGGCCGTCATGAGCACGGGGGCGAGCCGCTCGAGGCTGCCGCGCAGGACCGTGTGCGGGGAGAACTCCTCGCCCTCGTCCTGCATCAGGTGGAAATAGTGGGTCACGAGCAGGATGCCGTTGCGGACGGCGATGCCGCCGAGCGAGATGAATCCCACGAGGCTGGCCACGGAGAGCGGCTGCCGGGTGATGACGAGGGCCAGGGCGCCGCCGATGAAGGCGGTGGGCAGGGCGTTGAGCAGCTGGAGCACGATCCGCACCGAAGGGTAGAGGATCATGAGGACGACGAACATGCCCGCCACGGACAGGGCCGCGAGCACCACGATCAGCGCGGTGGCGCGCCGCTGGCTCTCGAACTGGCCGCCGTACTCGACGAAGTATCCCTCGGGGAGTGCCACGCGATCCCGGATCCGCGCCTGGATCTCGGCGACGGCGCCCGCCAGGTCCCGGCCCTGCGTGTTGCAGCGGACGACGATCCTGCGGCGGGCGTTCTCGCGGTTCACGGCGTTGGGGCTCGTGCCCTCGCCGATGTCGGCCAGTTCGCGGAGTTCGATCTGGCCCCGCTCGTCGGGCAGGTCGATGCGCAGCCGGCCGAGGTTCGCGTAGTCGGTGCGATAGCCCTCCTCCAGCCGCACGAGGAGGTCGAAGCGACGCTGCCCCTCGAGCACCTGCGACACCACCTCGCCCTGGAGCGCCGTCTGGAGGATCCTCGCCACGTGCTCGCGGGTGACGCCGTGGAAGGCGAGGTCGTCGGGGCGCAGGCGGATGCGGAGCTCCTCCGCCTGCTGGATCGGCTCGATCACCGGCGGTGTCACGCCCGGCACCGTCTGGATCGCCGCCTTGATGCGCTCGGCGGCCTGGATGAGGACGTCGAGATCGTCGCCGTGCACCTTGATCGCGATCTGTGCGTAGACGCCCGACACCATGTGGCTGATGAGGTGCGCGAGCGGCTGCTCGACCTCGATCGCCACGCCGGGCACCTCGCTGCCCAGCTCCGCGAGGAGCTTCCCGATGATCTCGTCGCGATGCCGTCCGCAGCGCGGATTCATGCTCAGGATGTATTCGCTCGCGTTCACCGGCGCCGCGTGCTCATCCATCTCGGCCCGGCCCGTCCGCCGCATGAAGTGGATGATCTCGCCGTCGGGACGGGCGTCGGTCCTCTGCATCGCCCGGAGCTTCGCATCGATGGCCGCCGCCACCTGGTTCGAGGCGTCGAGCGACGAGCCCGGCGGCAGGGTGACGTTGACCTGCACGCTGCCCTCGTCGAACGGCGGCAGGAAGTCGCGGCCCAGCAGCGAGAGCTGCCACGCGGCGAGCGCCACGCCCACCCACGTGGCCGCGAGGAGGACGCCGGGCCACGCCATGCTGAAGCGGATCAGCGGCGTCGCCAGCGCCTTCAGGCCGCGCACGAGCAGCCCGTCGTGCTCGTGATGGGTCGCGCGCGACTGCGGCAGCAGGTAGTACGAGAGGACCGGCGTCACCGTCAGCGACACGACGAGGGACGCGAGGATCGACACGATGTACGCGACGCCGAGCGGCGCGAACAGGCGGCCCTCGACGCCGGAGAGGGCGAACAGGGGGAGGAACACGAGGATCACCACCGCGGTGCCGAAGACGATGGCGCTGCGGATCTCGCGGCTGGCGTCATAGACGACGCGGAGCGCCGGCCGCGGACGGGGCAGGGCGTTGTTCTCCTTCAGCCGCCGGAAGATGTTCTCCACATCCACGATGGCGTCGTCGACGAGTTCGCCCATGGCGACGGCGATGCCGCCGAGCGTCATCACGTTGATCGACAGGTGGGTGCCGGTCAGCATCCCCGCGACGCGGAACACGAGTGTCGTGATGACCAGCGAGAGCGGGATGGCGGTGAGCGTGATGAAGGTGGTCCGCAGGTTCATCAGGAAGAGGAAGAGGACGATCAGCACGAGCACCGCCCCGATCACGAGCGCCTCGCCGACGTTGAAGATGCCGCGGTCGATGAAGTTCTTGAGGCGGAAGAGTTCGGAGTTCACGACCACGTCGGCCGGGAGCGAGGCTTCCAGCTCCCGGAATGCCTCCGCGATCCGGTCCGTGAGGGACCGCGTGTCGACGTGGGGCTGCTTGGCGATCGTGAACACCACCCCCGGCACGCCGTTGATCGCGCCGTCGCCGCGCTTGAACTGCGGCCCCTCCACCACGTCGGCGACCTGGTCGAGGAGGATCGTGCGCTTGG
>Ga0007796_10000469_pt1 | contig 12928 bp, 9 predicted proteins | sample CryBogmetaGMA0M_FD_60373 | JGI IMG/M metagenome (GOLD analysis project Ga0007796, IMG submission 60373) | Freshwater microbial communities from Crystal Bog, Wisconsin, USA - MA0M | ecosystem: Environmental > Aquatic > Freshwater > Lake | place: Crystal Bog, Wisconsin, USA | collected 2009-07-06 | reverse complement strand
GGCATCAGGCCGCAGGACATGCTGCTGGCCATGAACGGCAATCAGCTGCAGACAAGTGACGAACTTGCGGCGTCGCTGGCCGCCATCGCCCCTGGCCAGCAGGTGAAAATGGTGGTGGGCCGTGACAACCGGATCGAAGACGTTGTGGCACAGGCCTCGGCACGCCCGCCAGAAGCGGTGTCTCGTGACTGGCAGTCGTCCGGGTTCCAAAACGCCCCCCCGCAGTCCGCTGGGGCTGTTCCCGCCGCCACACCGCCAGGGATCGGCGGCCCCGCGCGGCTGGCACCAGCAGGACAGTCCCTGGTCGACGAACTCCCTGCGCCGGTGGCCCTGGCTCAGCCCGGCATCCTCCCGACAACTCCCCGGCCAGCCCGGGCGGTCGCGGAAGCGGCAGCGGCACCGCGGCTCGCGTCAGGAAGTTCGGCACCGACGGGACGAACGGCACTGGGAGTGAGAACGGTACCGGTCGACCCAAACGTGCAGTCTCGGTTTCACCTCTCCGACACCCACGGCGCGTTCGTCATCGGCGTGGTGCAGGACCTGCCGGCAGCGAAGGCCGGCGTGCCGCCGGGAAGCGTGATCGTTGCCATCAACAACCAGCCTGTCCGATCGCCCCGGGACCTGACGCAACTGGTGTCGCACGGTCCCGTGGGTACGCCCGTGCCCATCCAATATGTGCTCCCTGGAGGCCAATCGAAGCATGCCGATGTGGTGCTGCAATCGTTGGAGCAGCCGCTTGAGCGGGCGTTGATCGGCGGCGGCGATGGCGGCCAACCGGCGGAGCCGCCGGCCCTTCAGCCGTCGCCGCTGACCACGCGACGCGTCCAGCCGACCGCTGGATACCAGTCAGCCGAATCTGATCCGCTGGCCCAAATGGAAGGGCTGCTCCGCGTCATGAGCACCAGGCTCGAGCAGATCGAACGTCGCCTCGATCGCATCGAGGCGGGCAGTCGGTAGGCCCTCAGGCCGCCGGCCGATCCGAGTGGCAGGCCGTAGAGACCAGACCAAACCGGGCCAGTTCGTCGTCCAATGACACGCCGACCGGACCGGGCAAGAGCCCCGAACGCCGAGCGTGCCGCGACGGTTCCTTGCGAACGAGCGCCTCGCCAGGACGATGTCCACGCGATCCAGCCCACGCCTCAGCCTCGTCGGAAAGATGGACGAGCAGGCGCTCAACGCCTGACCGCTGCAGTTCCAATGCATCACGGTCGAGGTCCGGAGGCACGTGGATCGCCCGGCTCACCACACCGCGGGCCCTCGACCAGGGGCGGGGAATGGCGAACCGATCCCATGTGCTCAGTCGCCAGGGTCGCTCATACCCGAACCCCATGATCACGATCGGAATCCGCATCGTGCTTGCGAGGAAGACACAGCCAGGAGCCAATCGGCGGCGTGGTCCCCGCGGACCGTCGGGAGTGATCGTGAGATTTTCGCTGTCGGCCCGGCTCGCCAGTTCGCGAAGCGCCACCGAGCCACCCTTGAACGTACTGCCCCGCACCACGCCGAAGCCCATCAACCCGGCCACGCGGGCGAGAATGTCGGCATCGTGATGCCGCGACAACAGCATGGCGATGTTGGAATGCCCGCGGAGATACAGCGGCAGCAGGATGTTTTCATGCCAGAACACGTAGATCTTCGTGCCACGGTACTCGGGATGCACCGGGTCGACCGTTGGATCACCGAAGTCCACACGGTAATCAAGCGTGCCCATCCACTGCCGTATGCAGGCCGTGGAGAGGAGGGACGTTGCGCTGATGGCCAGCGAAGACTCGAGCTTCACGAATCCGTTTCCTTTCTTGTCTCAACTCATTTTCTCGACCGAACGCAGAGAATGCCGCGCTCACTCACCCTATCGCCGCCGGGGCGGGAACCACGTTCACGACTCCCACCAGGTGCCCTCAAAGACCTCCTCGGCCGGCCCTGTCATGAAAACATGGCCGGAGCCCGCCCAGTCGAGTTCCAGGGCCCCGCCAGGCACCTCCGCCACGATCCGCCGTGCGGTCCGCCCGGTGAGGACGCCCGACACGCACACGGCCGAGGCGCCCGTGCCACAGGCCATCGTGATGCCGCTGCCGCGTTCCCAGGTCCGCATCCGCACCCGCTCTGGTGACTGTACTTCGACGAAATGCACGTTGACTCGTCGGGGAAAAAGCGGGTGGGTTTCAATTCGCGGACCGATGGCCTCCAGCGGCACGCGGGCGACATCGCGACAGTAGAAGGTCACGTGCGGGTTGCCCATCGACACGCAGGTCATCCGGGGATCGAGCCCCGCCGCCTCCCACCAGGCCTCCGGCGGGCCAAGTGCAACGCACGCAGCATCGATGATGCGGCCACCGGTTGATTCCACGGCAGCGATCTCAGCGATCGCTACCGGAATCTCGCTCGCCGCAAGCAGTGGCTCCCCCATGTCGACGCGAACCTGCGAACGGCGGGCTGAGATTGGCGTCACCTCGAGCGTGAGCACGCCTCTGCCGGTCTCGATGGTCACCGGCCCGGCCGGCACCCGTCCGCGGGCCACCACCAGGTGCGCCACGCACCGCACTCCGTTGCCACACATTTCCGACTCGCTGCCGTCGGCATTGAACATCCGCATCCGTGCCGCGGCTACTGTCGAGGGCATCACCAACACGAGTCCGTCGCCACCGACGCCGAAATGCCGATCGGCTATCCGCGGCGCCAGGGCGGCCGGATCCGCCGGCGTCGGCTCGGCAAAGCAGTCGATGTAGACATAGTCGTTGCCCGCCCCCTGAAGCTTCACAAAGTGAATTGCTCGTGCCGTCATCCTCTCTCCTCTGACCACGCCCTTGTTGTGTTCATCGCCGCCGATCATTCCGGACGCGATCATGCTCGTCGGCATGCCGCCAGTATGACGGCAGACCAGCCTGCACACGCAATCTGCCGCACGGTCTCGGCCGTCACCGCTGATTCTCCCGCCGCAGCCCCGCGTTTCGCAGACCGTCCTGATCGCGCCGCTGCGACTGCAATTTCTGAATGGCCGCAGCGAGGGTGGGGAACGCCTCGCTGGTCATCTCCGGATGCGGGAGCGTGCCGTCCACATGGATCAGCATGAACTGCCCACTCGCACCGCCAAGCACGCGTTTCATGGCGGGCAGTTGTGTCGCCGAGTCACCCATGATCGAGCGAAACGTCATGTGCACATTCGAGTCGAAGTCGATCTCACCGTTGCCGACGAGGCTGATGGCGTCGCCGGAGAGTTCGATGTTGTCGAGATAGGCACGCGGTCCCTCAATCCGAAAATCGACGATGCTCGACCCAAACGCATTCAGGTCGGGGGCCTTCACCCGGAACATCTTGAGCATCGCCACCACCAACGGAAGTTCGTAGATATCCGCGTCGCGCAGCCGCACCTGTCCACGGCCGGCGAGCGAGTGGGATCCGGCCCGGGAGCCGCTCACCTCCACCGTGCTGAAGACACGCCCGCGGTAGGGGTGGGCGGCGGACATGGTGTCGCCGGCCAGCCGTTCGAGGTCTGCATCTCCGAGCGACGCCGTCACGGCAAACCCGCCGGGATCACCGGCGGAGACACTGCCATCAAGGAGCAGCGTGCCCCCCGCCACGCGTGCCGACACCCGCCGCGGCGCCCCCTGCTCGCCGCCCCGGTCTGCGGTCGCGCCAAACCGCACACCGCTCGAGTCCATCGCAAGCGGTCCCTGCACCGCTGTCAGCTGGATACCCCGCCACATCGCGCTGTCGATTGCCATGTCACCGAATGTCTGCCAGGCGTGGCCGTCCGACTGGCCGCGCAGGCGGATGCCACCGTGAACGTGCTCGAGCGGCGTTCCGATGTCGAGCGACCCCTGCTCCACGTCAAGCTGCATGTCCCATGATGCGGCGGGTGGACCGGCGGTGGAATGAATGTCAAGCGACCCAGCCATGGAGAGCAAGCCGCGGAGATTCACCCCAGAGATGGCCTGCTGCAGCCCCAAGGGCAGCGCCTGCAGCACGTCATGATCAGCGCGGAAGCGGTCCGCAGAGAGTTGCTCGAATGAAACGTGCCAGCCTCCGCCCGGAACAAATCGACAGACGCCCCCTGCGGTGACGGTCGTCCGGTCATGCGTGCCGCGGACCCGCTCGAAGGTGAGCATGCCGTCCTTCCAGTGCAGCTGCCCACGGAGCCGCTCGAGGCGGTAGGGAAACCAGGCCGGCTCGATCGACACCGTGTCGCCTTGTGGGGTGGCCTCGATCTCCACTTCGGTCCGCCGTGCCTTCACGTGGTGCCGCACGGTCGCGGAGAACTCCGCGTTTCCACGAGGATCGACATCATCCCAGACCTGCCTGACACCTGCGGGCAGGGCATCGCGGAGTTCGCGTTCAAGAACGACTCCGGTACCGGCGAGGTTGAGCGTGAGTTCGCCGTCGTTATCGCCGACCGGCACGAGCGCGCCGGAGCACCGCACGACACCCGTGTCATTCGATCCCGTGATGTCACGAATCGTCCAGTGCCCTCGATCCATGCGGATGCTGCCCGACACATTCGACAGTGGATACGGAAAGCCCGCGTAGGCCATGCTGCACTGCGTCAGGCGAATGCCCAACGAATTGGCATGGCCACCCGGCATTTGCGGCGAACGTTCGTGCCTGAACACGAAGTCAAACGTGCCCGATGCCCGCAGCGTGCGCACGATGTCGGCGCTGCGCGGAGGCATCGCGGCAAGCAGCGTGTCGTCGATCCGCATCCCCTCGCCCCGCACCTCCAACATGCCAGCGGTGCCACCAGGCTCATTCGTCGCGGCAGCCGGCGGGACCGTGCGAAATGTTCCCTGCACCTGCACCGGATGACCGCCGGCCTGGCCCGTGAGATGAATCGACAATGTTGTGCCTTCAAGCACGACCGTGCCCACGGTGCGGTCGAGTCGGTACGGGAACCGATAGTGCGTCAACGATACATTGCGGCAGCGCAGGGAGACGTTTGGCTCGATCACGCCATTGCGGCGGGCCACCTGCGCCCGCAGGTCGACCTCGCCTGCCGGCAACAGCTTGCTCCACTGCGACGCCATCGACTCAGGGAGCAGTCCCTCCCAATGCCGCCCCACGACCAGCCGTTCAGCCTCCAGGAGCAGGTCGAAGTCCGCAGTGTTGGTCCAACCCGCATACCGGCCACTGCCGCGCAGGAGCGTCGAGCCGGCGTGCGCCTCCAGCTTCTCGAACTGCAACCCCGCGCGATCGACCTTGAATGCCGTCGTCACGTCACTCATCGCGAACGGCAGAGATGCGTGTTCGAAGCGGCCCGACTCGAGCCGACCCGACACCAAAAAATTGGTGTCCTGCATCGTCGAGAGCGCGCCCGCTGCCTGCCAATCCATGCTGATGCGTCCCCGCAAACCGGAGATCCTGTCCCGCACGGCATCCGCAGTCTGTCCACCCCCTGCCGGTAGCATGCCGACAATGCGTGGAGTGAGTTCGAGCGACTGCACCGCTCCCCGCAGGTCGAATGTGCCCGCCGCGACGGCAACACGGCCCGAGAAGTTCGCCCGTTCGAAGAGATCCCCGGCGGCGGTGCCTTGCACCACCGCCCAGCCCGCGTTGCCAGATCCCTCTTCGGGCTGCATCTCCAGCGCAATCTGCCTGACGACAGCCCGTGCCTGCCGCGGCAGGTCATCGACGAACAGCGTGGCGTCGTCAACCATCACCGGCACGATCGGCGCACCGCCAGTCCGGCGTTTCACGAGTCCAGCCACGGTCCATACGCCATCTGCCTGCCTCACCGCATGCAGCACGGGCCGACGGAGTCGCACAGCGTTGATCCGAGGAGCTCCTGCGATCAGATCGGCAAGGTTCGTGCTGCAGGCCAGACGAACCTCTTCAACCCAGAGTATTTGTCGCGATTCCTTGGGCAGAGACGGGTCGATGATCGACACGCCACGGACCACGATGCCCTCTCCTTCGACGAGGCTGGCTCCCTGAACCTGCACCGAGAGCGCGGGGAATTCCTGCGCGAGCCGCTGCTGGATGCGGATCCGCACCTCTTCGCCGAGCCGGTTCGAGCCGATGGCGCCTGCAGCCACCACGCCAGCCACCGTAATCGGCAGGGCCCAGCGCACGAGCATCCAGAGCGTATCAGCGAGCGATTTCAAGGCAGGTGTGCCACAAGGGCGAAGCCGGGTGCTTTTCAAGGCTCCCGCGACGGGACCGCGACGAGGGGCGGGGAAAGTACGCCGCAGGCCAGTTGAGGGTCAAGACGCCATGCCCCTATCTGGCCGACGGAAAGACCGCCATTCCCCCAGACTGCGGCCCCCTGCTATAGTGCCCGCCCGGTCTGGTCCGCCAATCACCCGTTGAAGACAGCGGGCCGTTTCCAGGGGCTCTCTCATCAACAGCTGCCTTTGCAGCAGCATCCACGCAAGGGAAATCTCATGGCCCACAAGAACACGACTGCCGCAAAGAATGACTGGGTGGAACCGGTCACCACCGGCCTCAACCCCCAGCGACTGCTGTGGGCGGGGTTCATGGCGATTCTCGCCGCAGGCGTGGGATTCTCCATCCGTGCTGGCATCCTCGGGCAGTGGGCGGAGCAATACGGCTTCACGCAGACGGAATTGGGCGCGATCACCGGCGGTGGCCTGACGGGCTTCGGCATCATCATCCTGCTGTCGAGCCTCATCGCCGACCGCATCGGCTTCGGGCCGCTGATGTTCGCCGCATTCGTCATGCACCTCGTATCGGCTGCGCTCACGCTCGCGACCGGTGCCGCCTACGAGGCAGGCGGCAAGCCGCTCGCTTTCCAGTGCCTGTTCTGGGGCATGTTCCTGTTTGCCATTGGCAACGGCATCGCCGAAGCCGTGGTCAACCCGCTCGTCGCCACGCTCTTCCCGAACAAAAAGGCGCACTACCTCAACATCTTGCACGCTGGCTGGCCGGGCGGACTGATCCTGGGTGGCTTGGCCAGCTACTTCATGGCCGGCGGCGCGGGCGTCAAGCCGGTGCCGTGGCAGTTTCAGATTTCGCTGTTCCTCGCCCCCGTCGTGCTCTACGGCCTGATGATGCTCGGCCAGCGGTTCCCCAAGAGCGAGGCGAGCAGTTCGGGCATCAGCTACCGCGACATGCTCGGGGAACTCGGTCTCGTCGGCGCCGCGGTGATCTGCGGCCTGCTCGCCCTGTTCTTCAAGAGTGACCTCGGCCTTTCCCCGCTGGTCGCTGGCGGCATCGCAGCCGGACTCCTCGCTGCATTCGGTGCCGTCACCGGTTTCCGCTTCGGCCATCTCCTTCTCGCTGCCCTACTCCTCATCCAGGGGCTCGTGGGCTACGTGGAACTCGGCACTGACTCATGGATCTCGAAGATCACGGGGACGATCATGAACAGTCCGGCCAATGGCCTGCTGCTGTTCGTTTACACCTCCGGACTGATGTTCATCCTGCGATTCTTCGCGGGTCCGATCGTGGAGCGGATCTCGCCGCTGGGCCTGCTGGCGGTCTCCGCCCTCTTCGGTGCGGCAGGCCTGACCCTGCTGGGTAATGCCGAGGGCGCGCTGATGTGCGTCATTGCCGCCACCGTGTATGGAATCGGCAAGACCTTCCTCTGGCCTACGATGCTGGCCGTGGTGAGCGAACAGTTCCCCAAGGGTGGCGCCATCACGATTGGTGCCGCAGGCGGCGTGGGCATGCTCGCTGCAGGCCTCCTGGGTGGCCCAGGCATCGGGTTCCTGCAGGACCAGAATGCCTCGGCCAAACTGCGCGACTCAAGCCCCGCCGTCTACGATCGCTACAAGGCGCCGAAGGAGAACGAGTTTCTCTGGATGAAGACGGTCGGCCTCGACGGCTCGAAGGTGGGCGTGCTGGAGGACGGCGGCAAGGAGGCGCAGCGTGCGCTCGAACTGATGGAAAAGGACAACGCCAAGCCGGAAGCCGTGGCGTCCCAGAAGAAACTGGTGGACTGGTGGACGTCCTCCGCTGGCCCGTCGGCGGCAGAAGACAAGCCGCTCGTCGAGCAGGCTGGACTGTTTGGCGGTCGGCAGGCGCTCACACTGACGGCCTTCGTGCCGGCGACGATGTTCGTCTGCTATTCACTGCTGCTGGGGTGGTTTGCGATGCGGGGCGGCTATAAAGCCCGCGGCATGCACCACTAGCTTTACGCCGAGCACGGTCATCCAGGCTGTCTCGGATTGAGTCCTCATACGAAAAAGGCCCGCGGCGCTTTCGCACCGCGGGCCCTTTTTCTATTCAGGCTGGCCCCTGTTGGGCCGGTCACCTTGTGCCATGCGGCAGGCAGACTTGAGTGCACTGCCGAAGGAATCTCCAACCCCCGACTACCGCACCGCCTCCAGCAGCATCTTGGCGTTGGGGACGCTGTGCCGGTGCACGAGGCCGTTCTCACGAGTCTCGATCACCGTCGCCACCGGGCCCACCTCGCGAACCGTGCCCTCGATGCTGCCCACGGTCACCGCGTCGCCCGCCTGCAACCGCTGGCGGACGTAGTAGCCCGAGAGGATGCCACTCATCACGTCGCGACCGCCGAGGCCGAAGGCCAGAGCGAAACCCGCCGAGAGCCCAGCCGACCCAATCAGGATCAGCTTCTCGAGCAGGGCGAACTGGATGCCGAGCTGGTTGAAAGCAGCGATGAACGTGAGGATCGAGAGCACCCAGTAGCAGCCGCCGGCCAGATACTCGGCGTAGGTCAGCCCCACGCGATCGGCACTGGTCGCCACGACGCCGCGAAGGAAGGTCGCCGCCAGGAGACCGATCACCACGACCACTGTCGCCACGAGCAGGCGGGGAATGTAGTTCACCACCTCGCCCATCGCGTCGGAGATGCTCTGGAGGCCGAGGATGTTGAACGCCGCCATCACGAACACGCACATCAGCAGCCAGAAGACCAGGCCACCAACGATCGATGGCAGCGGACGCCGGATTCCGACATCGTGCATGCTCTTGGCCAGGCCACTCTTCTCGGCAGCCGTCTGCAGGCCGATCTTCTCACTCACCACCGTGATGATGCTGGCCACCCAGCGGGCCAACACATAGCCGATCACCAGCACCGACACCATCGCCACCAGCTTCGGAGCCAGCATGATCACCTGGCTCCACGCCTGTGTGAAGCTGTCGACGAGCGCCTGCTTCGACACGCTGACGGTCTCCGCAGCCGTCTGCCCGACCGTCGTAAATTCCTTCATTGCGAATGTCCCCTTATCGATCCCCGACCCTGCGGGAATTATGCATTGGCCCGCAACCCAATCTGCTCCACCGGCGCCACACCGGCGAGTGTCTTTCCTGTCGGCGGCCGGAGCAGCGGTGCTGTCTCGGCCTCCAGAGAGTGAGTTGCCGGCCGGGCCCGCCGTGTCACACACGTGTCACAAAAATTTTTTGAGCCGATTTACCGCTCGTTTTCCGGACCGCTCCCGGCCTGCTTTTCCAGCGTTTGGTCACGGGGGGGCCAGGTGCCGGTCAGCGTGTACCGTGCCGCCGCGGCCAGCGCGGTCGTCATGTGCATGACAGCCCACCACGTTGCCCCGAAGGCGAACTCGATCACGTGCAGCACGAGCAGCCGTGGATGCAGTTTGCGGCGCACCCCGTCCGTAAAAGTCCGCGCCGTCGGTACAGGCGGCACTTTCTCACCGGCCAACTGCTCGAATGGATCCATTGGTTTCACCCTTTCTGCATCGCCCATCACGCCTTAGCCCTTCGTGTCACGATCCGCGTCAAACAGACCGCTTGCCTTTGCCGCCAGCTTTTCCCTGATCCTGCTGATCCGCATCCGACAGGCACCCGCCGACGTGCCGAACATCTCTGCCAGCTGCTCGTAGTCGTGGTTTTCGGCGAACCGCATCAGCACAAGCGCCCGATCCTCATCGTCGAGCCCCTCGAGCAGCATGCGGATGTCGTGGGTAGCGTCGACCGCCGCGGTGCCCTGCGGCTTCGCGTCGGCATGCGATTCGATCCGCTCCTCGCTGCCAGAATCCTCCCGTCGGCGCCGCCGCGATCTCGATCGGCGAAGCATCAGGCAGGTGCGGATGGCCACGCCGTGGAGCCACGTGGAATAGGTCGATCGTCCGGCAAACTTCCCCCGCTCAAAAAACAGCCGGACGAATACCTCCTGCGCGGCATCCTCCGCATCGTGCTCGCTGCCCATCAGCCTCCAGCAGACCCTCCAGACCTTCTCGCGATAACGCTCCGTGAGCGCCGTGAACGCCGCACCGTCCGACCCCTCCCGAGCCGCCTGGGCGGCGAGCTGCTCGTCGGAGAGGCCGGCAAGCCCCTTGATGTCGGAGATGGTATGGGCTGCGTCTGCGTCCACCAGTGTGTCATTCTCCGCGATCGACAAGGAGCACCGCGGCCGACAACACGCGAGCCCGCACGCCCCTCGGCAGATCGATCGCCGGGGGAATCGCCACGGCGGTGTCGGCTGCGGAAACCGTCATCGCGGCAAGTTGAAGATAGTGCCGCGCGGTCATGTCGCGTTGGGGCCAGCCCTCGCGGTGCCACAGGGCCACGAAGATCTCAGCGAGCAGGTGCCGATCGAGTCCGGCCAGCTTCTGGGTCTGCAGCGTGATGCCACCGTCAGCCTGCCGGTGCGAATGCGCCTCCAGCAGATGGTCGGCGGCGCTTCGCAGTGCGGCGGCTACCACCGCGGCCTGGCTTCCCAGCCGGACGAGCGACGCCGCGGCGGCCGGGTAGGGGCCCAACTCGCATCGCGGTAGAATCTCGTGCCGCAGAAAATTCCGTGCATAGCGGACATCGGCATTGGTCGCATCCTCGCGCCAGGGCTGTTCGCACGATTCCAAATATGCCCTGACAACACTGCGCGGCACCGCCAGCAACGGCCGCAGGATCGCCATGCCTTCGCTCAGTTGCCGGCTGCAGGCCATGCCTGCCAGGCCCGCGAGGCCCGTGCCGCGGAGGCTGCGATGCAGGATCGTTTCCGCCTGATCATCGGCCGTGTGGGCAACGACGACAAACCGGGCTCCATGCTCTCTGGCCACATCAACGAAAAAATCCTGCCGCAGTCGCCGCGCCCTCCCCTCGATCCCCTCTCCTCGCACACCATCGGGCGCACGCACTCTCAGATCGCGAATGGCGCAGGTGATCCCGAGCCGTGCGGCCAGGTCGGCCACGAAGTCGGCATCGGCCGCTGCCTCTTCCCGTAGGTCGTGCCTGGCATGTGCCACGATCAGCCGAGGCCGGGCCCCCTGCCCCGAAGCCAGACTGTGCAGACCGAGCAGGAGAGCCACGCTATCAGCACCTCCGGAGACCGCCACGACCGTCCGCCCCGACCAGAAGCCGTGTGTGGGCAGAGCGGCGGCAAGGGCAGCGAGAAATCCTCCCGAGGGCGTGGTCGCATCGAGTGTGCACATGACGCCCATTGTGCCCTCCAGACGCCCACAGGGCGACGGCTAGAGAGGCGGCGAAGTCTGGGCAAGCTCGTTCCGCACGGAGGAAGCGGCATTGAGCGGTCTGTGAAGCCTGGCTACCCTCCCGATCCCGACGGCCCCTGAGCCGACGATGCCATCAGGCGATCAACAAAGGATCTTCGCATGCAGCCCCGGCTTCATCATTCCTTCCGCCTCGCAGTTCTCGCTCTGTTGCTGACGTGCCTCACCAGCGGCTGTTCGATGATCACCACAGTCGCCTACCTCATGGCACCCGAAAAAGATGCCCCGGCTGAATTCAAGGGGCTGCGGGGCAAGCACGTCGCCGTGGTCTGCAAGCCAATCGTAGAACTGGAATTCAGCGACGCCAGTTCCGCCCGAGAGCTCGCCACGATGGTGGGATCAAAGTTGACTCAGAACGTCCGCAAGGCCCGTGTGATCGAACAGCACGAAGTGGCCCGATGGATCGACGAGAACGCCTGGGTCGACTACCCGACTCTCGGCAAGGCGCTCGATGCCGACATCGTAGTCGGCATCGATCTCGAGCAATTTCGCATGCACGAAGGCTCGACACTCTACCGCGGGCGGGCGACAGCCAACGTTCGGGTGTACGACGTCGCCGAAAAGAGGGTGCTGTTCGAGAAACAGCTCGATGATTTTACCTTCCCGGGCGACAGCGCGGTGCCCGCCACAGACCAGTCGGAAACACAGTTCCGGGCGCTCTTTCTCCAAGTGTTGTCGGCGAAGATCGCCCGCAGCTTTCACGCCTATGACAGCCGCACGACGTTCGCGGAAGAAAACCTGACTTTTTGAATACACGCAAATCACCGACATCGTGTCGGTGTTCGCTTGAGCAGCCTCCGGCTGCTGCGCGGGGCCGCCATCCAGGCGGTCGATCGTGTGACGCTGCTCGGCATCCTGCTGCCATGACGGGTGGATGCCTGGCTTCACTCGATTCCTGATCGTGAGGAGCCGGTCGGAGGCACGCGCAGGAGCTGGTGCATTCTGCGACTCACGAGCGATCCACCATCGCCCAAGAGCCTCCCGTAGCAGAATCCGCCAGCGACGAGCATGCCGCAGCCGGCGAACCAATGCGGCCCATCAGCACCGGGTTCATCAACGCCAGGCACGCTTCGAAAAAGTGCTTCCACTGGGGAATATTTATCTCGTGCCACACAGGACTGCGGAACAGGATGCTTTTTGTGACCCTGACGTCAGCCCAAGGGGCCGGAGAATCGCCGGCCGGCCATATCCCTCGCGAACGCGATCTAGAGATTTTTCAACGGCCGTTTCGGTTTGGGGGCGTCAAGCACCCGCTTCTTGTCGTCTGCAGGCGTCCCAGGCATGCCACCGTTGCCGCCTTCGCTTGCCTTCGGCACATTGACGCCGGTATACCGCTCGCCCCACGTGTATCCCAGCGGCCGTCGCAACTCCTCGGCAGCCAGGAATGCCCAGGGCGTACCTGGATGGTCACGAACCACACGCTCGAGCAGCATCACGGCCTGTTTGGAAACCTTCTCTGTCTGTGAGCCCACCTTGGAAACATCAGTGCTCTCCTCGAGCACCCACGTGTCATTTTTCGGATCCTTGAACTTCATCCCCGACTT
>Ga0007796_10000466_pt1 | contig 12965 bp, 28 predicted proteins | sample CryBogmetaGMA0M_FD_60373 | JGI IMG/M metagenome (GOLD analysis project Ga0007796, IMG submission 60373) | Freshwater microbial communities from Crystal Bog, Wisconsin, USA - MA0M | ecosystem: Environmental > Aquatic > Freshwater > Lake | place: Crystal Bog, Wisconsin, USA | collected 2009-07-06 | reverse complement strand
TTTGATTGCCCAACTTGAAGTGTTTAAAAATCAACTGAAAGAATAGAAATGACCCAAATTGATTATCTAAAATCGCTAATGGCAGGAGTAGAAATGGTTCTACTATTCCAGTGCAACTTTCTGAACTAAAATTTTTAATGACATAAATGGAGGAAAAATGAACGATAAAATACTTGAGCTTGCTAAACAAGCTGGATTAAAGTTTCCATCAGAGGTTGCATTAAGCCCCCTGAGATAAAGTTCGCCGAGTTGATTGTGTTGGAATGCGGTGAACTAGTAAAAGCCAGACTAAATCGTATTCCCGATGATCAAGATGATTGGGATGGACACAATTACGGAGAAACTGCTGCGGTGTATGGATTATTAGACACATTTCAGGAACACTTTGGTGTTGACTGCGATATAAAGAATTCTAAATTTGGAGTTAAAGAATGAGACTAATTGATAAACAAGTAAAAGCAAATCCAGAAACATTTGCTCCTGAGTTGGTAGTGACTGTTGCACTCCCTCTCCACACAACAAAAGATAATCCTGATGATCCTAAAACTTTTGAACAATTGGGCAAAGAGTTTTTACAATTGATTGAATCAAAGGAAAAAGAATGAAAATATATATTGGACCATACACAAGCTGGATTGGACCATATCAAATTGCAGAAAAATTGCTATTTTGGATGGACAAAGATGCTGATGGTCGTGTGCATAAATTTGGTACATGGCTTGGAGAAAAAAAGGACGGTTCGGATACTGTGCTGACTAAATTTTGTAATTGGGTGCAGTCTAAGAAAAGTCGCAAAATTAAAATTCGCATTGACAATTACGACTATTGGAATGCTCATAACACTGCATCGCTGATTCTCGAACCACTGTTCAAAAAGCTGCGTGATGCCAAGCATGGGTCTGGATTTATCGATGATGAAGATGTTCCCGATGAATTGAAGTCAACAAGTGCAAAGCCACTGACTGAAGAAGAAGAAAAACAATGTTACTCAGATAATAATTTACATGCTCGTTATGAATGGGTACTAAATGAAATTATCTGGGCACTTGAGCAAGATAACAGCGACTGGGAAGATCAATTTTGGAAAACTCATCCAGAGATTGATTTCACTGATTACCCCGAAGACGAAGGCAAGCTATTAATTCCAGTTCGATTGAAAGTTAAAGGCGACTGTGATTGGGAAGGGCGTAAAGCATATCAGGAACGTATTAATCGTGGATTCAAACTCATGGGCAAATATTGGCAAACTCTGTGGGACTAATCAATTTTGAATAAAACTTTATCAAAGTGGAGTCATCTGCCCAACGCGAGTCACATCGACTCCATACTTGCTTCAGTACAGTCACATCCAGATCAATGGGCTGCGGCGTGGGATGCGGTTCGTGGTGCGGCGTATGATGCGGCTTGGTCGGCGGCTTGGTTGGCGGCGCGGGTGGCGGCCTATGATGCGGCGCTGGTGTTGGCGGCAAGTTCGGCGGCTTGGGATGAGGCTTTTGATGCGGCTTGGTCGGCGATTCTAGCACTGGTTGCTTATGATCACTGTGCCCAATATCTCGACATGACCAGTGATCAGTTGCGTGTATGGGCTGCACTAAGCGAAAATCCAGCACCGGTACTGCTAATACCTGCTACAATTGCACGTGAGAAGATTAAAGAATTGGCACTAGTATAGGAGAACGCAATGGTAGATATGGGACAAGCCGATCAATCTCTGTATCGTAAAGGTGGCAGTGAGAAACCTAGGATGTGCTGGACACGAGCTCTTAAGCTGGCGGCAAGTGATATGGGATATGATCACTATCTTAGTGTGCCAATTGAAGCAGATGAAGAACTCAGACAGCGTGCTTACAAAATAATTGACGGTATCAAGTGATACCTATTACAATACACAGATCAACAAAGGAGACACTGTGGCAAATGTAAAGATTAAGTTTATACCGGCCGGTATGATGACAGTGGATATGTATCTTCCGGGTGGCAAGGAGACTGCACGACGTGGTGTGGCTAGCGGCTTGTATGTAGAAGAGTCCAAATGGTTTGAAGTCAACGGGGATAGCAAAGACGCTGCCGAAGACGCATTTGATCTCACTAACAATCCAAGTAGGCAAGATGAGCGCGAACAAGTCTATGGCCGGGGTCGCTCACTTAATGTTGGGGACATTGTTGTAGTAGGCGAGGAGGTGTGGTTGTGTGCTCCTATGGGATGGGTGGAACTGTGATGTACGGCTACAAAGCATTCTACAATGGGAAGACTTGGGACATACACGCGGACTCGCTGTGGGCTGCAAAGCAAGCTGCGATTAAGATCATCTGCCCACCTCGCAGCAAAGAACACATGGTGTCAGTTGTGCTGTGCGAGGCAGAAGGCAAGCAAGTAGTAGTTTCTACTGCGGCAATTTAATCATTGACCAATGGTTGCAGTGTGCTATAATAAGCATATCGCAACAAGGAGTAGATGATGAAGCAACTGTTCAAATACACTGCAGAACACATTAGCCGGGGCACTGGGACCAAGTTTGTGCGCCAGCTAGAGTCAGAAGATGTTGATGTTATGCACGCAATGATGGATCCTGTGTTTGAAAACCAGTTCATCATGTTTGTGAACTGTACAGATGCAGAAGCAAAGGTTATCAAAAATCGTCTGTGGGAACTGAACAACGGTGCCTACAACGAAATGATTGTTACTACTGCTGACGAACTCGAGGAGTACATATGAAGTACATTGTGCTTAAGAGTGCTACTATGGGATGGATGGCACTGTAAGGTGTGTCTTAATTTTTTTACTTGACAACTCACTCTTTTGCGCTATAATACACGTATAGCAACACACAGGAAAGATTATGGCAGCACTTAAAGACATTCGCGGTAACTGGGCTGAAGTGAGTTTTATCAATCTCAGCGGTAATAAACGCCTGAAAATTTCTACGCACAAAGTTCACTCTGGTGTACTTGTTACCAGCGCTACCGTGATTATAATGGAGAATGGCTTTGAAACACATAGGATGTTTCAAGACTACTCCTATCGGGTTATTGTCGATAGACCCAAGCGCGTGACCAGTAAGGTAGTTGAAGAGCAGCATGGTAAGTTGATGGACGACAAACCCAAGCTGCTAGCTATCATTGGGGCAGCTGAGGCACATTATCGGGATACGTAAAACGCATAGCGGATCACGTGGTTGTGCTATAATAAGTGCACAAACTTCAGGAGTGGCTGATGACAAAATGGAAAATTATGCTGTATGGATTGCACATTGATACAGTGTTCTATGACAACACGATGAGTGAAGTCGAGGTTCTACTGAGTCTCATCAATCACAATGGCTATGACGCAATGATTACTCTGATGAGAGCAAAATGACACGCAAATACACAACACGACTCACTGAAATGGTTGAAAGTGGCGAGTTTGACATGGGGACAGTGCTTTCAGCTGCTCTTGGCTATATGAGTGAAGACGATGTCAAGAGCATGTGCGAGGCAAATGACTTTTCACCATTCATGTTTGATGATAGTGAATCCAATTTTGACGACGTCGATTTTGATGACCACCAGCCCACTGAGTCAGAAGAATGGGCATCCTACGACGTGGATTGCTGACATGAACTTTCGCACATGGTGCCGTGATATTTGGTTTGAGCATATCGACGAGATGATTTCGTATACGGGCAAAGAGCCCGTATACACTGGTCGGGAATACTTTAGAAAGTATCGCTGGTGGCTGCGGCGTGAATACAAGTCTCGCAAACAAGGTGTTACCACTTGACAGTAATTACAAACTACTTACAATAAGGTCATAGCAGCCAGGAACAGTTATGCAAATCACACGTAAAAGCCCACTAACAGGTATTTCCAACACCCAGGAGTTGGACATTACTCAGGATCAGTTAGATGAGTTGAACTCGCGTAGCCCCGGTCGCCGGTCGGTGCAAGATATCTTTCCGGACCTTAATGCTAGCCAGCGTGAGTTTCTTATCACCGGATATACCCAAGAAGACTGGGATGAAATTTTTGGTGACTCCGAAGAATAAGAGTAGTAAGATTGGTCAATCTATCTAAATATATGTTGACCAATCTTACAAAACGGCTGTATACTACATACTTCAACAACACACTAGGAGTTTATTTTGACACAGATTTGGGTCAGTATCGTCAAGGGAGTTTACCGTGGCAAGACCATTTCGGGCGTCTTTCCGCTTGTGAAAGGCTACGTTGATGGTGCTCGTGGCGGCTATATCACTATCAAGAATAGTGATCACGAAGAAGGCACCCCCATGGTGCAACGTGTTCAAGTCGAACATGACGGGTATACATTGCTTGATGAGACTGGCGAAGCACTGCCGGCTCACATTGTTGTTGGCACTACAGCAGTAGGAGGCGGGGTGACTTCCACTACTGACTACGAAGCTGCATTTTCTGCAAGCGAAACCGAAGACGAAGCAATGGAGCGTATTCGTGATACGTTTACAATGCTTGACAAGATCACTGACGCTGCGGCGCGTGGAGTTGTGCGGGGCTTGGTTGTCTCTGGACCTCCTGGTATTGGCAAATCGTTTGGTGTCGAAAAGCAGCTGGCAGCAGCTAACATGTTCCGGGTCATAGATGGCAAAGATCCAAAGTTTGAGATCATCTCCGGTGGCGTCAGCCCAATCGGCTTGTATCAAAAGCTTTACAACAATCGTGCACCACAACAGGTACTGGTGTTCGATGACTGCGACGGAGTACTTGAAGACAGCGAAATGCTCAACTTGCTCAAAGCTGCACTGAACTCCGGAGACAAGCGTCGCATCTGCTGGAACAAGGAAAGCCGTGTGCTGTTGACAGAAGACATTCCCAATGCGTTTGACTTTGAAGGTAGTGTGTTGTTCCTTTCCAACAAGGACTTTGATCGCGAAATTGAACGTGGCTCACGTATTGCTGCGCACTTGGAAGCTATCATGAGCCGCTGCCATTACTTGGATCTGGAGATTGGCTCCATGCGTGACAAGTTGCTGCGCATCAAGCAAGTTGTTATGGATGGAATGCTTGAGTCCTACGACTTTACTCCACAGCAAGAATCTGACATCGTTGCGTTTGTTATCGACAATTCGGAGTACTTGCGTGAATGCAGCTTGCGCATGGTAAAGAAGATTGCTGATTGGGTGAAAGCTGATCCCAATGAATGGTATGCTACTGCTGAAGCAACATGCTTGACTAAAGAAGCGTACTTCAAGCGCATGTTGGAGCGCAAAGCAGCACGCAATCAAACGTTGTTGCTTACTGCGTAATATACGACAAAAAGTTTGCCAAGTTGATTGTAATTTAGAAAAGACTCGCAAAGGTCTTTTCTTTTGACTATACGAGTTGGTGTTCTTGACACTTGAATACTGAAAATGCTATACTAGGATCATAAACAAACATAGGAGTCTATTATGGCCTTTACAAAAATCTCGTCAACACAAAAATCGTTTTTGGAATCTCACCTCCGAGGCACTGGTCGCGCTATTAGTTCGGCACAGGCTCGCGAAATCTATGGCATCAAGAATTTGCGTGCTGTTGTTTCCACTATGCGTCAAGCAGGTCTTACTATTCGCAAGCAAAAAAACACAGCTGGGCGCACAGCATACACTATCTCACGCAGAGATGCTGCAGGTGTTCAAAGCAAGATCTTTGCATAAGAAAAAACTTGTATAGCAAGAAGCCACCTTAGGGTGGTTTTTTTTGATAAAAAGATTATAAAATCCGTTGACCGTTACGCCATTCTGCCATAAAATACATACATGCATTAAACAAAACAAGGTGCATAAGTTTAACTTTACCAACCAAAGGAGTTTTATGGCAAAAGGTATCCGCCAATTCGTTAACACTACGTTCAACAACACGCTGCCGCAGCTGGCTGAACTGGGACCAATTGAGTTTCGCCGTGAAGTGATGGCACAAGCTGTTATGGCTTTTGAAATCACCATCGCATCGGCTGCAACTCACTACAACCATGCGCTCAAGATGGCTCGCATTGCTGATCCCAAAGCAGTCGAGAAGCTGGGCCGCGATGAGTCCAATAAAGGTGGCCGCAAGCCTGTTAGCACTGTGGATGTCATCAAGGTCAAGACCGGCGAAGTTGTTGCATCCGGTGTGAGCAAGGCTGCTGCTGAGCTGCTGATCAGCAAGGCTGCTGAATCCAAGAAGGCCAAGCTTGCAATCAAGGAAGCGGCTGCTGCAATTGTTGCTGCTGACACTGCAACTGCACCGGCCAACACTGCAACTGCAACTACTGAAGGTGTTGGTTCTGAGCCCGAAGCTGCTCTTATGTAAGAAAACAAGACCCAGGGGGTCTTGTTTGATTAGTGCCCAGATACTGAAGTCGGTCGGGTTACGGCTTACCCTCAGAGTGGTTTGACCGTAGAGTGAAGGCAAGCAGATACTGGCACTAATCAAACAAATGGTAGACATTGAGCACAACTGTGCTATAATAAAGACATAGCAACACAACAAAGTTATTATGCTGTATCAATTCCAAGATGAAAGCGTTGACGAAGAGTACAACGATTTTGACGACAAATACGATTCTCACACTGATCACGACGAGTATGTTATGAATCAAGACGATTGCGCTGATCCGCGTGATGTTTACGACATCGAGTATGATTGCTAACACAGGAGAGACCGTGAAAGTCATTCGCACCACTACATTCTATGTGAAGACTCCAGTTGGATACGAAATCACTCGTAAGGAGCAACATGAGTGCGATTACGATGAGTTACCAATTGACCACTGGTACTCCGAAACCATGCACGTTGGTTGGGAGTGGGCAATTGATAGCACTATTAGCAATACAGTTGCACTCTTTTAGAACCGGCTAAAAGAGTGCAAAAATCAGCATAAAAACACTCATCTACCTTAACAGTAATGCCAAGATAGCTGGTTCAGATTTTTAAGTCAGATTTTTTTGCCAAATTTTCAAAAATAATTTTACAAGATGGATTGACACTTGTGTGTAATGCACATACACTGTACACATATAGTAACAAAAAGATTATCATGCTGTTGAATAAAAATCACATTGACGCTGTTACGAGTATGGATGCTACCGCATTGATCCGCAATGGCTATCCCGAGGACTCTGTGCAGACTGCTGTATTTAAAGGCATGACACCGGGTGGGTCTTTTGTTTACGTCTGCACATCTTACAACCCACACAACGACAGAATTGAAGATTTCAATGTGTATGTGAAATACGATCTCTCGTTCAATTTGATTGCTGACTATTAAAAGTGTGCTAAAATATAGCACAGTCATGCTATATTTTACAACAACGCAAAAGGATCTGTAATGAAAACATCCGAAGTATTCAAACTGGCAAAGCGGTATTTGGCCAAAAATAACAAGGAAATTGACGGTATATTCGAGAAACAAGAGTATATTTGTTTGGCAATTCAAGGGGCTTATTGGAATGAGCCTGAGTTGCACGGTAAAGGCTACTGTGTCGATAGGGCCAAAGCCATAATTTCCGATCGACTTGGAGGACTCCAATCTTTTGAGGAGTGGCTCGACCTTCATCACAATATTAAAGCCCCCGATATTTACAGTTCCTTTAATATGGACGAGGAATGCACTGTATTCGTGGATAAACTGCAAGCCACACGTCATAAATGGGTGAATAGCATGATCAAGGAATTTGCAGCTAAAGGCGATTAACCTTTAATCTGTGCTATAATACACGCATAGCAACACACAGGAGTTATTATGCAACATCAGTACAGCACCAAACTTTCGTACAAAGCCAAAAAAGGCATGTTCCCAGCCATGCGAGGTAAACTGTTTGAAGGCGATGTTGAGATTGCCACGTTTAAGCGTGCAGGAGTATCCAACGGATGGATTTCTCCAATCGAATACAAGTTTCACTCTCAAGGGGCACGGAATCGGTTTGATGACTTTGCAGACTGTCTTTCAATTGAGGAAAGCATCGAAGCATTGATTGAAGATTAGACTGTATAATACAGCTACTGCAACAAACAAAGGAGTTTACATGACCTACAAAATCACTGAGCAACAAATCGCAACGGCGGCCGAACTGGCTTGCTTTTATATTACGCCACAAGGTCTGTGGTTGCGTATCACGTACTGCGATATGGATGAAGGATATTTCCAAGCTCTTGATGAAAACACTCACGAGGAATATACCTTCCACTTTGATGAGATGGTAGCAGAAAAAGAAGTTCCGCATTTTGAACACTTGATCAGAACTGAACTATAAAATCTGTGCTATAATAATAGCACTGCGCAACAAGTGCAGCAACAAGGAGCACACTATGCAACTTAATCCAATGCCGTTTAACATCAAACTGTTTACGCACAACGCTGAATCCAAGATGCTTGTTTCTGATATGAGCGATTTGGGTTGCAGGGCGGGCGATGTACCTTTCAAGCAGCTTTACGATGATGCTGCTGACGAAGGCATTGGGGTCTACAACCCTCGTGCGGGCAGTGGTATAAGAATCGCAAGCGTGTTGGTTACCCTATTTCACTGTGGCGTGCTGTGTTCTCGCCACTGCCACGATTTGGTCTCTTTGAAGAACACGAGGCAGGTTGCCCAAGTATGGAACTGCGTCATTACATCCTTGCGCGTAAATACGAAAATGAAAGCCCATGATCACACTGCACCGCACCGGCAGGTATATGCAAAAGCTGAATTCACTTGAACTGTTTCGCAGACTGATCAAAGATGGATGCAAATGGCACGGGGATGTAATTTCCCCAAAGTGGAGCGAGTGCTTGTACTTTACAGATGATTCTCGGCCGGCTGTGCTTAGGACATTGAGCATGTATAACGAGAACACAGACTACAGGCTGGAAGAGTACTCTGTTTGGATTATTTAGGAAAAAAGTGTTGACGTAGGAACCGATTGCGGTTATAATACACTTATCGCAACACACTATAGGAAGTTTATGTCCGCAGCACTGCTCGCAACACGCAAACAGGAAATCATTAATAAAGTAAAAGCCTGTATTGAAATAGGTAATCGCCTGTATAAAATAACATTGCCTAATGTCAGTGTGCGCTTTGATCTTAAAGGTCGCTCCGCTGGCATAGCATGTCGCGATGGCGCGCAGTATTCTGTGCGTTTCAATACTGACATGATGATGCGCGATGCGTGGGATCATATCATCAACGACACTGTGCCGCATGAAATCGCACACTCCTTTTGCCAATTTGATCGTCGACTTGGATACCATCACGATGCAGGTTGGGCTCGTGTTTGCCGTGCGCTGGGTGGAACGGGTGCTCGCACACACGACGAAGAGGTCGTGTATGGAAAAGGAACCACTTACGAATACACTACCAACACAGGAAAGACTGTGCGCGTAAGCGACAGGCATCACAATTATATCCAATCAGGTCGTGCACTTACTTGGCGTAAAGGATTGGGTACTGTTACCAAAGACAGCCCATATAGCATTGTTGGAGTGAACGGGCGCACACTGGCTGCACCTGTTGTTAAGACTCCCGCTACTCATGTTGTACCTGTGCAGAATATCATTGGTGTAACTCATCCCACTGTGCCAGCTAGGGTCGTAGTTCAGCCCGCTCCTCTTAACGTATCTGTGCGGGCAGCGGCACATGCAGCACTGGCCAACCAACAGACGCAGTATTTGCAGGAAGTATATGCATTGGAATTGAATGCAATGGAGAAGCGCATTGCACGCTATTGCAATCAGGACAACCGCGTTGGCTACTACTGGGCCAAGTAAAGTTTCAAAGGGGGCGTAACCCCTTTTCCTTTGTCGTATATTATACAACAAAGGAAAGGACACAGAATGAAAGAAATAACGCAAATATCTGTTATCACCCACGTTGTGATGTCAAATGGCACGCTTGAACTAGCTACACACATTACCGGCAATGGTTGCATTGTTAAATTTCCACCCGATGATATTTTTATTAGCTGGGAAGAAATGACAGATGTTGATCGGCTAAGTGAGTTGTTCAGCAATGTCCCAGTTCGCATTTTTGTTCCAGTTGTTAGGCTCATGGGTAAAATTTACAATGGGCGAGACGCTTTCAAACTTATTGTCTAAATTTCAATCTTAAATTTCAAAGTCAGATTTGGATTTTTAATTCTTAAAGTTGCGGCAGAATCTTGTGCAGGAATCTCGCCTAAAGACTTGCCGGCTCATGCAAGACTCACCCGAGGTGCACGCTCACAATGTATCACTACACACTAATACTAAGCGATGAGCAGCGTGCATTACTTGTCAAAGCCTTAGACTATTTCTCAACAAACGGTGTTGAGCGGTTTGGCACAGAACACGAGGATGCAACTGCATTACGTGATCAACTTAAAGTGTGCAGAGAAAATTCCTTTGGTACAGTAATAAATAATTTGACGAAATAGTATATTGTATCTTGATACGAGTTATCTCAAGGATCACTACACATTCGTTTACTTATGATGTGTATACCGGCGTCACCAGGGAGTGATTGCAGTCTCTACGCAGCTAAGTACGCAACAGACTGTTATGCGTAAAAGATTGGTAGCTATCCTACCTTTGCCTCTAACAAGTCTAATGTATTAGAGGCGGTATGCAGGCATAACCAATGATGGGCATACCTGTCTAAACGACATGCCACATTACCGCCTCTATTTTTCCATCTTGGATCTTAATTTCAGATCTGCAATAGAAATTCCAAGATTGGCCACACCCTCGGAACAGTCCATTGGGTCTGCGCTTATGACGCCGAGGGTGACCGTGCCTCGGTTTCAGTCATCATGGTCCGCGCTTATGACGCCGAGGGTGACCGTGCCTCGGTTTCAGTCATCATGGTCCGCGCGTATGACGCCGAGGCTCACAGTGTGCTACACCTCGGCGTCATACGCACGCAACTACAATAGACGCAAGATTGCACGCAAGCTTGACGCATGCGTGCAATTGTACAGCACTAACGTGCTGTTAGACCCAATAAAGGGAAGATTTTTTAGCAGATTTAGCTTTTGCTACGAGCGCAGTAGCAGCTTCAAACGACAGACCCTCAGCGACAACAGTTCCGTCGCTTTTGCGCTTGACGGTAAACTCAGTCTGTTGCAATTCGACAACAGGATCGGCTTGCACGGTTTTTGCTTTAGGCTTGCGCCCGCCCTTCTTGTCCTCAGCACGACCCAAGTCTGCAACGAGCTCAGGCTGCGCGGCACGCACTGTTTTGAATGCATGATTGTAGTGTGTTGCAGCACTTGCAAGCGTGATGCCAAACTCTGACATTGCGTATGCAATAACATTGGCACGAAAAACAGTGTTCCCAACTTCAGCACGAGTGGGCAACAGTTCCACAAACTTGTGATTGACATTAACGCGAATTCCCCGGTCCATTTCAAACTCCTATTTGGTTGATGATGTGTTTAGTATAACACAAAGAAACAACTTTTTAACATTTATTTTGCATTTTGTTGAAACGTTGTTTTCTTTGCGTGCTTTCATTATAACAGAAAGAAAAGTACTGTCAACAATTATTTTCATCTTTACATATCTTTACATATCTTTACAATTCATTTAGTCTCGGTACGACAGCATCTGCAACTTGATCATGTGATCCGAGGCACAGGTCTGTTGGCCATTGGGGTGCGAATGGGTTCTCGGTACGACAGCATCTGCAACTTGATCATGTGATCCGAGGCAAAATTGTGCCTAAAGAAAATTTTATAAATTTGAAAATAATTGTTGACAGTAGCTTTCTTTGTGCTATAATAAAAGCACTGTACAACAAGTACAGCAACAAAAAGGAAAGTAAAATGGCACTGTATAAAATCACACTTGTTGTTGAAGTTGAAGCAGATGACATCAATGAAGCACGCTGTCTCGCTGCAGAGTTTGGGGACGTAGTGCAAACTATCAGCGTGGATGGCGAGGTTGGGGACGTAGTGCAAACTATTGTTGAAACCGCATAAAAATGTAGCACAGTTAAAAAACTGTGCTACAATACACAAGTCATCAACTAATAGGAGTTTACACATGACACTGCAAGCTGTTTACCCAACAAAGAAAGCTCTCAAAGAATCCATTGGCAAGTCGCTGAAATATCGCGAGACGTCGATGTTTGGCCCTGAATACAAGAGCACGGGCAAGTTCGCTGTTGCTGACAGCAGCCCAGCACGCAAATGGTTTGCGACTGTTGAAATGGTTGACGATAAAATTGTCAAAGTGACTTAACCAACACAGCGTAAACAAAGGGACACACTGTCCCTTTTTTTGTGAGCCAAGTAGTCTCGCATAAAGTCCATAGGTCATTCTAAGAATCTAAATTGATTTACCGAGATGAAACTTCTAGCCTAAATTTCCAGATCAGATTTACAAATCAGATTTGGATTTTTGCCTAAGATTCCTGCGTGCATTTCCCGCGCATACGCGCATAGGCCTATAGGCTCATAGACCCAGTCTCGGACTTTACCAGCTGATAGTAAGTGTTGTGACCGAGGCGTATTCACCATACGGCCGTAGGTAACTTACAACAACTTAATGCATTGATTTTAACAGGTTTTTGTAAAAGGTCTACACCTTATAGGTCAGGGCGTGCACAGTCTCGGCAAGATTTTAGTGCTGCTCTTGAGCACTTGGCCGAGACTAAAAATAAATCTATGCAACCATTGCATGTGTTCAAACTTGTGCTATAATACATGTGTTAATCAAGGAGTGATATATGCTGCGCAATTGGTATGTGGAAGTTCGTTTGTCTGGTTCCATTGAAGGGACACACTGCTTGGCTTATTCCGAGTATGACGCAATGCGTATTGCGGAAAGCCGCTATCCTGGTGGGAGGGCAATGAGCGCTATCTTAGAGGGATAATAACTCCCTCCAACGGGTAGTGGTGGCAGCACCCGAGGAAGGAGTCTCGGCCGGGTGCTCATTGGAAGAAAAATCCTATTCCGAGGAGGGGGTTCTCGGCCGGGTGCTCATTGGAAGAAAAATCCTATTCCGAGGAGGGGGTTCTCGGCCGGG
>Ga0007796_10000464_pt1 | contig 13000 bp, 7 predicted proteins | sample CryBogmetaGMA0M_FD_60373 | JGI IMG/M metagenome (GOLD analysis project Ga0007796, IMG submission 60373) | Freshwater microbial communities from Crystal Bog, Wisconsin, USA - MA0M | ecosystem: Environmental > Aquatic > Freshwater > Lake | place: Crystal Bog, Wisconsin, USA | collected 2009-07-06 | reverse complement strand
GACGGCGAGGCTACGCTGCGCCTTCCCCCGCCGACCGGTCCGCACCCATTCCCGACACCCGCATCACCATGCTCACGATCCGCCTGCCCGATGGCACCGTCCGCGAGTTCACGGGGACGGGCCGCGTCGCCGACGCCCTGCCGGCGCCGCCGGCCGCGAAGCCCGCGACACGTCCGATCGCCGCGGTCCTCGACGGCCGGACCGTCGGCCTCGACACCCCGCTTCCCGCCGCGGGCACCGTCGAACTCGAACCGCTCTACGCCGGCGACCCGCGGGCGCTGCCGGTGATGCGGCACTCCGCGGCCCACGTCATGGCCCGCGCCGTGATGCGGCTCTTCGACGGCGTCGAGCTCGCCTTCGGGCCGACGGTGGGCGAAGGCTTCTATTACGACATGCGTGCCGCGCGGCCGATCACCGACGAGGATCTCCCCGCGATCGAGGCCGAGATGCGGCGGATCATCGAGGCCGACGAGGCCTTCGAGCGGGTGGAGGTGCCGCGCGGGGAGGCCGTCGCGATCGTCCGCGACCTCGACCAGCCCCTCAAGGTCGAGCACATCGAGACGGGGCTGGCCGAGCACCCCACGCTCTCCTTCTACCGGCAGGGGGAGTTCGTCGATCTCTGCCGCGGGCCGCACGTGCCGAGCCCCGGCTGCATCGGCGCCTTCAAACTCACGAACATTGCCGGCGCCTACTGGAAGGGAGACGCCAACAACGCCCAGCTCCAGCGGCTCTACGGCACCGCCTGGTTCTCGCAGGCCGACCTCGACGCGCACCTCGCGGCGCTGGAAGAAGCACGCAAGCGCGACCACCGGGTGCTGGGCAAACAGCTCGATCTCTTCACCACGAGCCCGCTCGTCGGCTCGGGGCTCGTGCTCTGGATGCCCAAGGGGGCCACGCTCCGCGCCACGCTCGAGGCCTTCGTGCGCGAGGAGCTCGCGGCCCGCGGCTACCAGCCGGTCTACACGCCCCACATCGGCAAGGTCGACCTCTACAAGATCTCGGGCCACTACCCGTACTACGCCGACAGCCAGTTCAAGCCGATCGTGATGAGCGACGACGAGCAGTACCTGCTGAAACCGATGAACTGCCCGCACCACACGATGATCTACAAGGCGCGGCCGCACAGCTACAAGGACCTGCCCCTGCGGCTGGCGGAGTTCGGCACCGTCTATCGCTACGAGCAGTCGGGCGAGCTCGGCGGCATGACGCGCGTTCGCGGCTTCACGCAGGACGACGCCCACATCTTCTGCACCCACGACCAGGTGGAGCAGGAGGTGGAGGGCTGCATCGACTTCACGCTCAAGGTCCTCGAGAGCCTGGCCTTCGACGACTTCCGCGTGCGGCTCGGCTTCCGTGATCCCGCGAGCGACAAGTACGTGGGCCCGCCCGAGCGCTGGGACGAGGCGGAGGCCGCGATCGAGCGTGTGGCCCGGCGCATGAACCTGCCGGGCTGCGAGCCCGAGCCGGGCGAGGCCGCCTTCTACGGCCCCAAGATCGACTTCGTCGTGAACGACTCGCTCGGCCGCGAGTGGCAGCTCGGTACCGTGCAGCTCGACTACAACCTGCCGAGCGCCGAGCGGTTCGACCTCGAGTACATCGGCGCCGACAACACGAAGCACCGCCCCGTGATGATCCATCGCGCGCCCCTGGGGAGCCTGGAGCGGTTCGTGGGCGTGCTCATCGAGCACTTCGCCGGCGCGTTCCCGCTCTGGCTCGCCCCCGAGCAGGCCCGCGTGATCCCGGTGAGCGAGAAGAGCGAGGCCTACGCCAAGCAGGTGCAGGCCCGCCTCGAGGCCGCGGGCCTGCGGGTGGGCATCGACCTGGCCGCCGAGAAGCTCGGCGCCAAGATTCGCACCGCGCAGCTCGAGCTCATCCCGATGATGGTCGTCTGCGGCCCGCGGGACGAGGCGGCCGGCACTGTGAGCCTCCGCGACCGGATCGACGGCGACCTGGGCGCGATGAGTCTCGACGCGGCCGTCGAGCGGCTCCGCGACGAGAACGCCCGCCGGGCCGTCCGCCACAAGCCGAAGCCGCTGGCGGGCGGCGGCGCGGCGACGCAGTCGGCCGACTACTGAGTCCTGCCGGCCGGTCGCGCCGGGACGACCACCGGAGCCAGGTGCCCCAGATGCCCCGCTTCGCGCTGCTCGAACACACAGGCGCGCCCGACGACCCCGTCGGCCGGCACTTCGACCTTCTGCTGGAGGGCGACCGGGCCTGCCGGACGTGGCGGCTCGTCGAGCCCCCCGTCGCCGGCGGACCCGCGGTCGCGGCGCACGAACTGCCCCCGCATCGGCTCGCGTGGCTCGACTGCGTCGAGGCGGAGGTGTCGGGCGGCCGAGGCGTGGCCCGCCGCGTCGACGCCGGCACGTTCGCGGTCGTCTCGCTCGACGCCGCCACGCTCGACGCCGCCACCGCGATCGTGATCGCCGTCATCGGCGGTGCGGCCTCGGGCCGTATGCGCGTCGAGTCGGTCGGGGGCGGTTGGGCCGTGAGTATGATGGCATGATCCCCGGAGAACGCCCGATGAAGCCCCGTGAAGTGCTCGCGATGTGCCGCGAGAAGGAAGTGAAGGCGGTCGACCTCAGGTTCACCGACTTTCTCGGCGCCTGGCAGCACTTCACGATCCCGGTCGCGAAGCTCGAGGAGGACACGTTCGAGGACGGCCTCGGCTTCGACGGCTCGAGCATCCGCGGCTGGCAGGCGATCAACGAGAGCGACATGCTCCTCGTGCCGGTGCCGTCCACGGCGGTGGTCGATCCGTTCGCCTCGATCCCCACGCTCGTGATGATCTGCATGGTGCAGGACCCGATCACGCGCGAGGACTACTCCCGCGACCCGCGGAACATCGCCCGCAAGGCGGTCAACTACCTGAAGAGCACCGGCATCGCCGACACCTGCTTCATCGGGCCCGAGGCCGAGTTCTTCGTGTTCGACGACGTGCGATTCGACCAGAACGCCCACGAGGGCTACTTCCACCTCGACAGCGCCGAGGCCGAGTGGAACCGCGGCCGCGCCGAGGGCCCCAACCTCGGCTACAAGCTGCGGCACAAGGAGGGCTACTTCCCCTGCGCCCCCGCCGACCAGCTCATGGACCTCCGCAACGAGATGATGCAGACGATGATCCACTGCGGGATCGACGTCGAGGCGCAGCACCACGAGGTGGCGACGGCGGGCCAATGCGAGATCGACATGCGCTTCCAGGAACTCGTGCGTATGGCCGACCAGATGTGCCTCTACAAGTACATCGTGCGGAACGTCGCCCGCCGGTACGGCAAAACCGCCACCTTCATGCCCAAACCGATCTACGGCGACAACGGCTCCGGCATGCACACCCACATCTCACTCTGGAAGGAGGGCCATCCGCTCTTCGCCGGCACGGGCTACGCCGGTCTTTCCGAGATGGCCCTCCACGCGATCGGCGGCATCCTCCGCCACGCCCCGGCGATCCTCGCGATCTCGAATCCCACGACCAACAGCTACAAGCGGCTCGTGCCCGGATACGAGGCGCCGGTGAACCTCGCCTATTCGCAGCGAAACCGCTCCGCGAGCTGCCGGATCCCCATGTACTCGGCGAGCCCGAAGACGAAGCGGGTCGAGTTCCGCTGCCCCGACCCGACGTGCAACCCCTACCTCACGTTCTCGGCGATCCTCCTGGCCGCCATCGACGGCATCCAGAACAAGATCCATCCGGGCGAGCCGCTCGACCGCGACATCTACGACATGCCGCCGGAGGAACTGGCCGACGTGCCGAAGGCCCCGGCCTCGCTCGACGAGGCGCTCGCCGCGCTCGAGCGCGACAGCGACTTCCTCCTCCGCGGCGACGTGTTCACCGACGACGTGATCGCGACGTGGCTGAAGTGGAAGCGGGAGAAGGAAATCGACCCGATGCGGCTGCGTCCGCATCCGTACGAGTTCTGCCTGTATTTTGATGCGTGACGAGCCATCCATGGCCTCGTCACGCAGCGCCTCCGGCGTCCATGTCGCCTCCGGCGGTGATCGCATCCGGCGATCGGTTTGATGCGTGACGAGCCATCCATGGGTTTCGGGGGCGCGCGCCGCCGGGGGCAACGGAGGCCTCCTTCGCGGGAAACTTTCGCGCGGCCTAGGACGGACGTTCTTCCTCGCGCGAGCGAAAGTTTCAACGCTCGTCGACCTCCGCCGCCCCCGGCTCCCTAGGTGGTTAGGCAAGAGATCCTGGCCGCTGCGAGGGGCTGCCCGTGCCCCGGGAGCCGGCGTTGGGAGGCCGAGCGGAGCCAGGATGGCGAAGTGAGGACTCCCGCGAGTGAGCGGAGGCCGGGAGGGCCGCAGCGAACGTCCGGCGACGGGGCACGGGCAGCCCCGACCCACGCGAGACGTCGCGTCGTCCCGTTCGCAACGATCAGCGTCACGGCACGCCGACAACCATCACGAGGCCGACATCGTCGTTGCCCTCCACCGTCGCCGCACCGGGGGCCACGGGGCCGCCGTCGTCCTCGCCGTCCGGCCCGACCGAATACGCGACCGCCGCCGCGTCGGTCCGCTTCAGCACGAGCGGCTTGCCGTCCGCGAACGGGTCGCGGGGCACTCGCGGCATATAGTCCGGTAGGAGCGCGTCGAGTGATTCGGGCAGCGCTCCCTTCCGCAGTCGATGCCTCGCGGCGGCGACGAGGACCGTGGCGGAGCGGTGGAGTGCCTCCGATCGGCACTGCGTGCGGAACACGCCGCCGATGGCGGGCACGATCAGTCGCGTGAGCACTCCGGGCGGACGGGCGGTGACGTCCCGCTCGATCGCATCGGTCTCGCGCTTGGACTCCGCGTAGTCCGGCGGTGGCTGGCGGGCGGCGAGTTGCTGGTAGCGGTGCATCACGTGCCGGTAGCCGGCGATGTCGGTCGGCAGAAAGAACGCCCGAAAAACGGGGCCCAGATCGGCCGCGCCCATCGGCGCCGGAGCTTCGTTGCCCACCGCCTGGAACTGCCAGAGTTGCGCCGCGCCCATCGTGCCATCCGCGAATGCAGCGAGCATCGCCAGCCCGAACGCCTCTTCCCCGAAGAGGGCCCTCGTCAACGTGGGCGGCCGGGAAATCAGAGCGCGAACCGCGTCGCCCTCGAGCGCCGGCAGATCGGCGGCGGTGAGCGTCGGCAGAACGTCGGCCAGGGTTTCCAGCGCGATCGTGTCGAGCGCGATCCCCACGAGCGCCGAGATCAGGATCGGCTCGGCGGCGGCGTGCCGGCCGAGCCGCCCGATCCGCGCGACGTCGGCCAGCGCCTCGCCCCCCCGGCCATCGGCCGCGGCCTGCCGGGCCGCCAGCGCCAGGAGTCGCCCCTCGGTGCGCAGCGCCTGCACCTCCGGGAGGAGCATGTCGAGCGAGGGCCGGGTCCAGTCGCGCACGAAGCGGCAGGCGTCGCGGTCGGCGGCACGGCGGACGAGGTCGAGCGTGGCGGCATGGCGGGCGAGGAACGCGGCCGTCTCCGGCCCCGGCGTGCCTCCGCGCTTCCCGAGCGGCGAGTCCTCGCCGGCGAACGACGTCTCGGCGGCGATCGCCGCGGCCGCCTCCTGGTGAAGCACGGCGGCGTTGTCGTCGTCGGCCACGGGAGGCGCCAGGTTCGCCTGCATGAGCTGCGCCGCCTCGAGCCGCAGGTACGGCGCCTGCGCCGCCACGGCGTTGTCGAGGATGAGGAGGATGCCGCCGCACACGGCCTTGGCGATCACGAACAGGGCCGCGAGGCCCACGACCGGCCAGTGGGCGGCGGGGGGTTCAGCGTTCCCGTGGGACGGCACGAGCCCGGCACGCGTGATCCACAGGCCGCCGATGAACGCCGCGAGGAACACGGTGAGCACGTGCGGGAACCAGTTCGCCGTGACCCGCACGACGAACGCGAGCCACCAGGTGCCGGCGAGCAGGGGGAGGAGCGTGAGCACCGGCACGCCCGCGCCCACCGCAGCGAGGAGCGACCGCAGCCAGCCGCGGCTCGTGCGGGCGGCGGCCGCCGTGAACGCCGCCGTCCAGAGGAGGCTGGCCGCGATCGCGGCGGCGAAGAACATGGCGTGCCCCATCAGCGATTCTCCTCGCGCCTGCGGTGATCCACGCGCCGAAGAAAAACCCGCGCGCGCCCCTCGAGGACTCGGGTCGTCGGCCGGCGCGCGGCCCACCGGGCCGCTCTCGGGCCGTGAATCCCTTCGACCGTCATTTTTGCCATCCCGATATCGCCGCGGGCATCCCGTTCATCTATTCTTGCATACCCACTGCCGACACCCCCATTTCGGGACCGCGACATGCCGAGCGCCATGAACGACGCCCCCGACCCCACCGGTACCGCCCCCTCCGCCAAGCCCTCGGCCGTCGAGGTCGCCAAGGCCGCCAGCAACTTTCTCTGCGGCACCATCCCGGAGGAGCTCGCCGACGCCAGCCCCGGCTTCGGCAAGGCGAGCGTGCAGCTCCTCAAGAACCACGGCACCTATCAGCAGGACGACCGCGAGACCCGCAAGGCCGTCGACGGCAAGAAGAGCGAGCGGCAGATCTCGTTCATGATCCGCACCTGCGTGCCCGGCGGGAAGCTGACGGCCGAACAGCTGCTCTCGGCGATCGACCTCGGCGACGAGGTGGGCAACGGCACGATCCGGCTCACCACGCGGCAGTCGATCCAGCACCACGGGGTGGTGAAGGGGGACCTCAAGGCCTTCATGCGGCGGATCCACGAGATCCAGCTGACGACGCTCGCCGCCTGCGGCGACGTCGAGCGCAACATCATGTGTTGCCCGGCCCCGATCCACGACAATCCCGTCCGCGACGAGATGCAGGCGACGCTCGACAAGCTTGCCAAGCACCTCGCCCCGCGGACCCGCGCCTATTACGAGATCTGGCTCACCGATCCCGACACCGGCGAGAAGACGCTCGTGGGGGGCACGTCGGGCGACAAGGACGTCGAGCCGATCTATGGGCCCACGTATCTGCCCCGGAAGTTCAAGACCGCCTTCGCGCTTCCCGAAGACAACTGCACCGACGTCTACGCCAACGACCTCGGCTTTCTCTGCGTTCACGAACACGGAAAGATCCTCGGCTACAACGTGCTGGCCGGCGGCGGCATGGGCGTGACGCCGAGCGCTGCGAAGACCTTTCCGGCGCTCGCCAAGCGGCTGGGCTTCGTTCCCCCGGAGGACGTGCTGGCGATCGCCGAGGCGATCGTGAAGGTGCAGCGCGATTTCGGCAACCGCACCGACCGCAAGACGGCGCGGCTGAAGTACACGATCCACACGATGGGACTCGAAGCCTTCCGGGCGAAGGTCGAGGAGTATTTCGGGAAGCCGCTCGCTCCCTGCCACCCGGCCGACATCCACGGTTTCGACGACCACATCGGCTGGTTCGAGCAGGGGGACGGAAACCATTTCTACGGGCTCAACGTCGAGAACGGCCGCGTCCACGACACGGGCAACTTCCGCCTGAAGACCGCCCTGCGGCGGATTCTCCGCGACGTGAAGCCCGGCGTGCGGATCACGGCCCACCAGAGCCTGCTGTTCACCGATCTGGCGGTCACCGACCGCGAGCGGATCGCCGCCATCCTCCATGACCACGGCGTGAAGACGTCGGAGGAGATCAGCACGCTGCGTCGCTGGAGCATGGCCTGTGTCGCCCTGCCGACCTGCAGCCTGGCCGTGGCGGAAAGCGAGCGGGTGCTGCCCGGTCTCATCGACGCACTCGAGCCGGAGGTCGCAAAGCTCGGCCTCGCCCACGACGCCTTCACGGTGCGGATGACCGGCTGCCCCAACGCCTGCGCTCGCCCCTACAACTCCGACATCGGGATCGTGGGCCGCACGCTCGGGAAGTACACGATCCTCCTCGGCGGCCGGCTCCTCGGGAACCGGCTCAACGCGTCGTACAAGGACGTCGTGCCCTTCGAGGATCTCTCGAAGGAGATCATGGCCGTGCTCGCCTGCTACAAGGCAGAACGGCACCCCGGCGAGACGCTCGGCGACTTCTGCCACCGCAAGGGCGTCGACGGCGTCCGCGCCTGGGCCGACGCGTGGCTGGCCGGCGCCCGCGGCCACGGATGACGATGCGAGGGAAGGTTTCGATGCGGATCGTGCGCCACCGCGCGATCATCGCCGCGGCCTGATCGGTCGACTCCCGCTGCCCGGCCGTCGCGTTGCTCGGGAAGACCGACGTGGGGGCCGTCTGGTCCGCGATTCCAGTGACCTTCCGCCTGCCGACGCACCGCGGCAGGCAACTCGTGGCCTTCTCCGACACGCCCCGCGACCGAGCGGCCCCCGCGCGGCACCGCCTCAGGCCGGCAGGTCGTCCCACATCGGGCACCAGAGCGGCTGCCGGGGAAAGAGCTGCGCGGCAAGCTTTTGCGCGACCTGCGTCGACGCCTCGAGCCTCCCCGCGGCCGCCGCCTCGACCGGATCACACTGACCGAGCAGGAGCCTCGACAGTTCGGCGTCGGCCAGCCGCAGGTAGCTGCGGCCGACGCGGCCCGGATGGATCGTGGCCCGCCGCTCGGCCCCCTTCGCGTCGGCCACGATGACCGACCCGCGAAACGAGGGCGCATCGAGACCGAGCTCCACGGTCTCCCGGATGTCGGCCGCGACGACACGGGCCGCGACGGCCGGTGCCACCGCGGTGAGCAGGTCGAGCGGCCGGAACACCTTCGCGACGAGCATGCGGTCGCCCCCCTGCACCAGGCTTTCGCCGCCGGCCACCGCCTCGTGGAGCGGATCGGCGGCGCTCGACTCGTAGACGATCTCCTGCCGGTCGTTCTCGATCGCCTCGGCACAGACCCGGGCGAGAATCTCCCGCTCGAGCCCGGCGAACTCCGGATCGGCCATGATCTCCAGCACGCGGTTGCCCGCCTGGATCGCGTAGCCCACGATCCGGGCGCTCGACTCGTGGAGCTCGTAGCGATCCTGCCCCACGAGCGCCACGATGATCGAATCGAACGCGCCGCGGCTGACGAGCCAGCGGCAGTAGTTTTCACTGCGGTCGAGCGGACCGACGAACCGCGAGGCGTTCTGCCGGTAGATGCGCAGGATCGCGGGCAGTTCGACGTGCCGCCACTGCCGCATGGTCACCGGCTCTCCCACGCGCTGCGGGGCGTCGAGCAGACGCGCGAGGATGTCGGTCGGCCGACCGGGCGTGGCCGAGTCGCGGCCGAGCACGCTCCAGCCGAGGTCGTGGAACGAGGGCGCGATCCGCGTGCGGGAGAGCGCGACCACGGCGCCCGACTGCCGCATCCTTTCCTCCGCGGCGCGGACGAGCCGCTGACCGTGGCCGGCACCGCGGCACTCGGGAAGCACGGCGACCCGGTCGATCACCGCGCCCCGGACGGTGGCCTGACCCACGAGCAGGTCGCGGGGCACGATCTCGACATGACCCACGATCCGTCCGGCGAGCCTGGCGACGAGCCGATTGGCGGAGTCGTGTTCGGGATGATCGACGGCGGCGTGGAACTCCGCCCGCGACGGCGGCGCGGGGAGGCCGGCGAGGAGCTGGAGAATCTCGCTCTGGTCACCCGCCCGCGCCGGCGCCACGTGGCATTCCTCGAGCATCCAGGCCGGGGGCTTGAGCGGCAGGATCGGGTGGTGCGGAACGTGTTGGATCGCGGGCCGCTTGGCGACCGGACGCCGGCTGACGACCGTTCCCGACGGCCTGATTTCCAGGGTTTCCACCGGTTCGGCGGCACCGCGGCCACGCCCTGTCCGGCCCGCGGCGGCAGGCCTGCGATCGGTACCCTCGGCGAGCCGCAGCGGGCTCGTGACGGCGGCCGGCTTGGCGACCTGCTTCCGCTTCGCGGCGACCGGCATCGCGACCCGCGGGCCGGCCTCGGCCGAGCGACGAATCTTCAGGCTCGTCCGCGGCTTGCGACGGCGGACGGCGGGAGTGGTAGCAGCCGTTGAACGGGCGCGAGCGCCGGATCGCGACGCACAGCGAGGCGCCGACCGACGCCCACAACCTCGACGGGCCCCGGGAATCGCTCCGGCAACCCCCTCGGAACGACGCCTCGGGAAACGATCCACCCGATGCATGATGCCTCCTTTCCCTGGAGCGGCACAGAAACAGTCCGTTGGCGAACAATCTATGCGGGGTTCGACCGGTTTTCCAGTAGCAGGAAGGATTTGAGAGCGTTTTCCGGGAAAAAACACCACGGATACTCCCGCGATCGCAGCACGTCACGGGCCCTCACGGCGACCGCGCACTCCGCCGCCCGCCGCTCCGCCGCCTGCCGCTCGGCGTCGAGGTGCGTCGCGAGCCGCTCGTTGGCCGCGCGGATTTCCCGGCATCGTCGCCGCGCGAGCGTGACGGTCGGATGCGTGTCGATCCACCTTCGTTTCGCGGCGATCAGGTCGCGGATCACCGCGGACTGCCCGGACCGGGCGTCGAGGTGCCGCTCGGGATGGAACTCGAGGTCGCGGAGCATGAACCGCGCGTCCGCCAGGCCGCGGGCCGGATCCGCGTCGTCGAGTGCGGGAAACACGCCCCCCAGCGGCAGCCGCAGCGTGCCGCTCACGACGGCGTGCCGCGGCGGGTCGGATCCCATCAGCCGCCGCACGACGTCGTCGGTGATGGCGTCGTAGGCCGCCCCGCCGATGCCGTGGACGAACACGTCGGCCACCATCAGCCGCGCGACGAGGGTCGTGACGATGGCCCGTGGCCGGAGCCGGATCGCATGCTCCTCCAGCCGGGACAGGCTGTCGACCCACCGCGAGGTGGAGGTGTCGGCGGCGATCGGCAGCTCAACGCGGAGCGTCTCCATGTCGGAGAGCGCCAGCGCCCCCGGCATCGCCGTGTTGGCGAACACCCGCCGCCGCCGCGGATCGTCCTTTGACCACATCCACCACGGCACCTCGATCCACTCGCCCGACGAGTCGTGCCGAACCGCGAGGTCGGGCATGGGTCGGCCGCGGCCACGGACCCGCCTCTCCCGCCGATACGCGGCGAGCGCGGCGTTGTAGGCGTCGTGGAGCCGCCGCGCGTTCGCGAGCAGCCAGCCCGTGAAGACCATCACGGTGGGCAGCCGCACGAGCTCGCTCACCGGCAGCTCGAGCGTGACGAGGCCGAGCCGCTCCTCGAGGATGTGCCGGGCCTGCGCGAGGCCGAGGCCGAGGCGGTGGCTCGCCCGCGCCCGCTCGACGGCCAGCGGCCACCAGCGGCGGAGGATCGGCTGGGGCACGAGCGGTGCGAGCAGGCTCGAGGCCCGATCGCCGAACGAACTGAAGCACGCCGTGTCGAGCACGGGCCGCTCCTCCCAGGCCATCTCGCTGCCGAAGGCGTCGAAGGGGACGTCCTCGACCTGTGCCGACACCGGCGTGCCCGTCGGCACCGGCACGCTCGTTCGTCCGCAGCGATCGCTGTCGACGACGAGATTGAGGGCGGTGCCGCCGACTTGCCGCGCGTAGGCATCGAGGGCCGCGTTCTTGAGCCACACGCCCGGGTGGAAGAGCTCCGGCTGGTGTCCGCCCACGATCAGGGGCCGAGCGATCCAGTCGGCCACGTCGGTCGGCCGCGTCACGTCGCGGTAGTGGCCCGTGTACTCCGCCGCGACCATCAGCACCTCCCGGCGGGTCGCCGCGACGAGCTCCCAGAGCCGCATGTCGCCGATCCGCGGATCGAGGGCGGTGCGAAGAAGGCGGTTGTTGTCGACGAGCGCCTCGATCGAGCCGGTGCCCGGACCGGGAACGACCGGCGGATCGACGAGCCGCGCCCCGGAAGACGCAGGCGGCGTGTAGGTGCGGCGCGACGGAGGCATTACCGGAACAACGGGCCGCTCGGAAGAACGCTGCTCTCGCCGCCTTCGGACGGCCTCATGACGCCGCGTCGTCGCCGCCCGCCGCGGCGGCGACGGCCGCCTCGGCACGGTCGAGAACCCGCCGATAGTAGGCCAGACGGGTCGCGGCGTCGTCCAGAGCACCGCCGAAACTCCGCGCCAGATCGAGATACACCAGCGGCACCGGCAGCTCGACGATGGTGAGCCCGGCCGCGGCCGCCTGCACCCACACCTCGAGCGGCATGGCGTAGCCCGTCTCGGTCACGTGCAGTCGCTCGAGGGCCCGCCGCGAGTAGGCCTTGAAGCCGCAGAACGCGTCGGTGAGCGCGAGCCCGAGGCGGGCGTTGATCTCGGCGGTGATCTCGGCGTTGATCTTCCGCCGCCCCTCGGGGGGAGCACTGTCACCGTCGAACCGGCGGAGGTAGCGGCTGCCGCTGACGATGTCGGCCGCGGCCGGCCCGCCGCCGGCCGCCGCGATGAAGTCGGGAATGAGTCGCGGCTGGTGCTGGCCGTCGCAGTCGATCGTCACGAGGCCGTCCCACGGACCGGCGAGCGTTTCGCGAAACGCCGTGGCGAGCGCGGCGCCGTAGCCCGTGTTCACCGGATGGGCGACGACGCGGACGTCGCCGCGGCGGGCGACGCGTTCGGCGAGTCGCACGGACGTGCCGTCGGTCGATCCGTCGTCCACGACGAGGACGTCGGCGGTGAACCGCAGCACCTCGTCGAGCACACCGTCGACGTGCTCGGCCTCGTTGTAGACCGGCAGGGCGGTGAGGAAACGGGCCATGCAACCGCCTTCCGGGACATTCCCACGTCGGGATCGAATCCCACAAGTGTAGCGCACGAACGAGGGCAAGCAACGCGGCCGGCCGGAACGCTACAGCCAGTCGACGGGGTCGCGCTCGTCGCGGCTGGCATGGCAGGCCAGGCCCGGGACGGCGGCCGCGAGCCGCCGGGCGAACTCGTCCATCGAAAACCGCTCGCTCGCGTGATGGCCCACGGCGATCACCGCGAGGCCGGCGTCCCGGGCCGCGATCGCGTCGTGCATCTTGATCTCGCCGGTGAGGAGCGTGTCGCACCCCGCCCGCACGACCTGCGGCACGCATTCGCCGCCGGAGCCGCACACGATCCCCACGCGGCCGGCGGGCCGGCCCGCGTCGCCGGCGAGCTGCACGTGCCGCGCGCCGAGCGCCGCCGCCGCCGCCGTCGCGAGGTCGGCCACCGTCCGGCCCGCGGTCGCGGTGCCCGCGCGGCCGAACCC
>Ga0007796_10000459_pt1 | contig 13067 bp, 7 predicted proteins | sample CryBogmetaGMA0M_FD_60373 | JGI IMG/M metagenome (GOLD analysis project Ga0007796, IMG submission 60373) | Freshwater microbial communities from Crystal Bog, Wisconsin, USA - MA0M | ecosystem: Environmental > Aquatic > Freshwater > Lake | place: Crystal Bog, Wisconsin, USA | collected 2009-07-06 | reverse complement strand
ACTTCCCACCGCCGGGCGAGCTGGAACTGGCCGTCGATATTGATCCGGTGAGTGTACTTTAGGCAGCAATTCCATGAAGGGCTTAGCACCGGCATGGGCCCGGCATGAGCCTGATTTCAAGGAATTCACTCACAAGGCTGGAAAACTGTAACGGTTGCCCGGGCGCTCGGCCCCCAAAGGATGAAACTCCAGGTTATTCCCGAAAAACTTGAAATTTGATGTAGACAGAATCCGGCACATCTTCTATCTTGCCGCCCGTTGGTGGCTGCCTGCGACGTGCCTTCACGGGCCGGCGTGGGCGAAAGCGACAGGAAGTGTGACGCGGCATGACCCAGGCAAGGACGCTAAGGTCCAATCGCACAACTGACGGGTGTGAGTTGGTGGATTGGTTTTCCAAGGTTTGCCCCTGTCTGAAGGCATGCGGTCTCGGTTCTAGCAAGGACCTCGGGAGCACCCTCTGTGGGGGGCTGGTCCGAACCATCAATCCCGAAATATGGACCTCGACGCTTATGACGCCAGATCGGTTGCCCAGGTGGTCTGGGCATCAGATTTGGCGAACCGCCCCCGGTCGGAACACCCCCGCGTCGGGGTGGCTCCCCTGGAGCCTGGTTTGGCTCCCATCTCCGGTGAGCGACTCTCGTGATTCAGGAGGATGATCGAATGTTCAAATCTGGTGGATGGGCCACGCTGCGGACGGCTGTCGCCACGCTGGGACTGGGTGCACTGATGGCCCACAGCGCCGCGGCCGGCTCAATTGATTCCACGTCGACGACGAGTACGCCCAGCTCGTCCGTAACCAGCTCGCTGCCGAGCTCCATGAACTACGCAACTTCGGGCTCGATCGGCCTGACCGGCGTAAATGGCCCTAATGTGCTCAGCTTCATTCCAGAAGTGTCGGGTGCCTTTACTACCCCATCTGCCTTCAGCCTGGGTACTTTCGTTGTGGGCTACCTGCCCAGCGGCGTTAGCACCACGTATACCAACACTCCATTTTCGCTGACCTACACCACCCTCAACGTGGATGGCACGGTTCCCACCCCGAACCAGTCGCCAATCACGATCACGGGTACCCTGAACGGTACGGTCAGCGGGTCGACCCAGTCCAGTGTACAGGCGACCTTCGACCCGATTCAGTACAACTCGTTCCTCACGGGTTCTTACATCAACAACCTGAGTGTCATGGACCCGACGGTTTCGCTGGTTCCCTCGACCACCAACGGCGGCCGCACCACGGCCCAGGCCCACCTCTCCGTGAGCCCTGGCCCGCCGATTCCAGAGCCAACCACCATCGCTTTGTTCGCCACTGCGATCGTTGGCTTCGGTCTCAAGAAGCGGTTTGGCCGTCGCACCGCCCAGGTCTGATCGCTCGCGTCGATCAGCCGGCCATTCCTTGAATTCACAACCCGGTTCGGCCCTTTCAGGGGCCGAATTGGGTTTTTTTGTTGCGCGATTGCGTCGAACGAAGCCCCCGACCCCTATTCTCGGCCCTTGTCAGCCTGTGGTTAGACTCCGGATGATATGATCAATAGGCAGTGCGAGCCAGCGTGGCTCCCGGCACCGATCTGGACGAGGACCGATCTTGATGAGCAGCCCGGACCCCACCGAACTCATGGCTCGGGCACGCGCCGGCCAGAAAGAGGCGTTGGGGGAATTGTGCGCCCTGTACCGGAATTACCTGCGACTGGTGGTTCGAACGGGACTAGGCCCACGCCTACGGGAGCGGCTGGAACTTTCTGATGTGGTTCAAGAGGCACTCGTGGAGGTGGTGAAGCAGTTCCCCCAGTTCACCGGTCAAAACGAGGCAGCGCTGGTTGGCTGGTTGCGCAAACTGGTGGGCCAGAAGCTTGCCGACCTTGGGCGTTACCACAACCGTGCCAAACGCACCGGGGGGGCCGGGTTGGTGCCACTGGATGGTCCCTTCGATCCCGACGCGGATGGAGATGGCGATGGAGGCGGGAAGCTGCTGGATGTGCTTGCCCTTTCCCAGACCAGCCCCAGCGAGGACGCCAGCCGGCGGGAACTGACGGTGCTGCTGGCCGACGCCATTGCCGACCTGCCTGAAACCGAGGCCGAGGTGCTCTGGCTCTACCACGCGGATAATCTTTCCTTCGAGTCGATCGGCCAGCGGCTGGGAGTCAGTCGCAAGGTGGTTCGCGGCCACTGGGCACGAGGCCTGAAGTCGCTCAAAAAAAGGATCGATCGCGTATGAATGTCGGCCAATCGGTCACCATCACAATCCATTCGCGTCTGCGATGGAACCCGACAGGTCTCATCCTTGAAACGGATGCCGCGTACCACTTCGAGGCCAGCGGTATCTGGTTCGACGGCCGGTACCGGTCCACGGCCGATGGATACTCCACGCCATCCTGGTTCCGTGGCGTCAACGAGCGATTCTTGAGTCTTCCAGGCGCGAACTGGTGCGCCCTGATTGGCTCGGTTGGCAAGCAGAAGGGTGACTACTTCCTCATCTCCCGGCATTGCAATTTTCGACCCACTCGTGCCGGTGAACTGTTTTGTTTTGCCAACGATGCCCCCTGGCTGCGCTGGAATAACCGGGGCGAGGTGGATGTGCGAATTACCAGGCGGTCCTAGGACCCGGTGAAGCGTGGTGGACCGGCTCTTGTCCGATGACGCTGATTCAAGATGAGCAGGCAAGCATCTCCCTGAGTCAGGGGAACGCCATGAGCACACCCGTCGCCGATTCCAATCCGAGTGAAGAGGACGAACGCCTGGGGGAGGCGATTGAGGCCTACCTGACGCTGGTCGAGTCGGGAGACGCGCCCGACCCCGAGGGATTCGCGTCCCGCTATCCTGAACTGGAAGCGGAACTGCTCGAAGCCTTCGAGGGACTGGCCCTGGTGCGCGGCCTGGTGGGAGATAGCCGGGGCGAATCAGGCTCACTGAAGGCCGGCCGCCGGGTGGCGGGCTATCGCATTGTCCGTGAACTCGGACGAGGCGGCATGGGGATCGTCTACGAGGCGGTACACGTCGATCTTGACCGGCCCGTGGCGCTCAAGGTGCTGGGTCACGCCGCCACGCCCGATTCCAACAGCCGACAACGGTTCCTCAACGAGGCCAAGACGGCGGCCGGGCTCCACCACACCTACATTGTTCCGGTTTTCGACGTCGGGCAGGTGGGAAGCCTTTGCTATTACGCCATGCAACGCATTGAAGGGACCGGGCTGGACCGGGTGATCAAGCTGCTCAAACAAACACGGAACGCGTCTGGCGTGGACACTCCTTCAAATCCACGCCAGACGCCCAGGACCGCTGTCACCGAACCTCTTGCTTCCGGGCAAGAAACAACCAGCGCCAGCCGGTCGGGGCCGGCAAGCCGACCGTCGCTCACAGACGCCACGGCGTCTTGGAGCCAAAGCGGCTCACGCGCGTTCCGCGGGCGGACTCGCGCCCCCAGCGATGAGGACGCAACGCCACCCTTCAACCCACCCAGCGGAGCCGGGTTTTTTCGATGGGTGGCGCTGGCCGGCAAACAGGCGGCCGAGGGGCTGGCTTACGCCCACCGCAGGGGTGTGATCCATCGCGATATCAAGCCATCCAACTTGCTGATGGATGAACGGGGGAATACCTGGATTGCCGACTTTGGCCTGGCCAGCCGCACCTCTGATCAAGTGCCTGGCCACGCGCATTCCGCGGGACCGGTGGGCACCCCCCGCTACATGAGCCCCGAACAGGCCGCCGCCGGACCAGTCGATCCCCGGACCGATCTCTACAGCCTGGGTGCCACACTGTATGAAATCCTGACTCTGAAGCCCCCCTTCGATGGCGACAGCAGCAGCAAGGTGATCGAACAGATCCGCGCCAATGATCCGGTTCCACCACGCCAGATTGTGCCTCGCGCCCCCAAAGACCTGGAAGCGATCATCCTCAAGGCAATGGCCAAACGCCCCGAGGATCGCTACGAATCATCCGAGGCGATGGCAGACGACCTGACCCGGTTCCTCGCCTCCGAACCGGTGAGCGCCCGGCCGCTAGGCCCCACCGGTCGCCTGGTCCGCTTCACCCGCCGACACCCATTCTCTTCAACAATCTCCACCAGCGCGGCTGCAATTGTGCTGACCATTGCCACCTGGGCCTACCTGCGCGTCTACAACGAACGAAACTCGGCCATCACCGCGCAAGAACAAACGGCCGCCGCCATGGAACAGGCCCGCGCGGCCACCCGGCGCTCAGAGGCGGCACGCGCCCAACAACTATGGCGTGAAGCCACCGTCATCCGACTCTCCGCCCTGCCCGAACGGCGAACCGAGGGGCTGAACCGGCTCCGCGAATCGGCCACGCTTTCCAGCGATCCCGACCTGCGTGCTCGGCTCCGCGAAGAAGCCGTGGCCTTCCTTGCAATTCGCGATGTCGAACCGCTTCCGGCCCTGCAAACCGGCCCCAACTGGGGTACCGTGTTCACCCCCGGTGCCCATCCCGCCAGCCTGGCCACGCTCGCCGAGGATGGCGAGTCGATCAGCATCCGGCGGCTAGACAATGGCCAGCAAATCCAGCGCCTCGAACTGCCACACCTCGATCGCCGCCGCAGAGACCAGTCTGGGCCGCCGCTCTGGCCCATGAACCGCGGCGGCCAACGCCCGCTACCGGGAATTGCCCCATCCGGGTCGTTCCTTGCAACCATCTGGCCTAACGGCCAGGGACTGCGACTCATCGAGCCACGCACCGGAACCATCCATGCCGAGATGTTCCTCCCCGATCGCCAGATCGAAGGGATTCTCGCCACGCCCGACGGCCGCCGACTGATCACCCTGGAACGCGCGGGCGGGGCTCCTGCTTCCGCGGGTTCAGCACGGTCGTCCAGACAGGGCGGCATGGTGTTCCCCTCCATTCGGGCCGTCCTCTGGGATACCGCGAATCTGGCCGGTCCGCTGGCCACCATCGCGGAACCGGTTGTCTCGGAAGCCAACCCGCTCGCCGGCCGGTTCCCAGACATCCCCGTGGTGGCCGTGGGGCCCGGGAGCCAGGAAATCGCCCAGACCTGGGTTCAGTTCCAACCCCGCGAATCCGGTAGCACCATCGCTTTGTTCGCTGCCGACACCGGCGCTGAAACGAGCCAAATCACCGGCGTTCCCGGCACGATCACCGCGCTGGCCCTGGGAAGAGACCACCTGCTGGCCGCCGCCCTCAGCGATGGCAGCATCCGGATCTGGGAAGGAATCTCCCATGCCTCCTTACCCGGCCTGTACCATCATCAGACGACCGTCCGAAACCTGACGTTCAGCCCCGATGGCGGCCTGCTCGCCCTGGCCGGCGGCTCCACCGGAATCGAGGTCTGGGATGTGGCCACCAACACCTTGGTGGCCGCGCTCCAGGCCCCGTCCGCGGTTTCCAGCCTGAAATTCAGCCCAGACGGCAAAACACTGGCCGCGACCACCAACTCCGTGATCGCGCACTGGCAGATTATCGAGCCGGTGGGCCAATCGGCACTCACTGGCTTCGACGGACGGATCAGCTCCGTGGCGTTTGGCCCGACGAGCACCCTGGCGGTGTCTGATTGGGCCGGCCAAAGCCGGCTCTGGTCACCCACCGAGGGGCCCAGCATGGGCCGATCGGTGGCAGGCCCACGCGAAACCGGGCCCCTGATCTTTGACGATCAAGGGAAACTCCTCTCGATCAACGCCGAGGGACTCGACCGCCGCCCGTTCGAGTTGCTTGCCACCACCACCGCGCTTCGCTTCAGCGATGCGGTGCCGGTATCCAGACAGCCGCTGGATCCCCCGACGCTCTCCCAGATCGCCATCATGGTTCAGCCGCCATCGCTCAGCGGGGGTGCAGCGTTGGTGGCGCAGGGCGCCATGCAAGACGCCTTCCGTCGCACCCAGATGCGCCGCACGCCCGCATGGATCACCTACGCGCAGGCCGATTCCGGGAAACGACTGGCCCTGGCACGCGGGGGCGAAATCTTCCTCTGGAACACCGATCGGCCGGTGATCCTGCACCGGCTGATGATGCCCGAAAACGAACGGATCCCCGGAGCGCCCGAAAACGATCGGCCTCGATCCGGTGGTCGGCGCGGACGCCCCGAAGGTGGCCCCCGACCTGGACCACCAGACTCTGGTAGCGGCCCAAGACCAGGCAACAACGGCTCCAGACCGTCGCGAGGCCCCTGGGGATGGATGGCCCTTGCCCTCGATCAGTCCGGGTCCGCGCTCTACCTGCTCGACGCGGAAGGGGTCCTCCACGCCTGGACACTCTCTGAAAGCGCGGACGGCCTGATTGTAGCCACGCCCCAACCATGGTCGGTGCCAGAGCAGAAGTACACCGGTCTGGCATTCAGCCCCGACCAGCGCTGGCTGGCCTGCGGCAAGAACGACGGTCAGGTCGATCTGCTCGATCCCATCTCAGGAACAATCCGTACGTCCATCACTCGTACCGGTACCAGCAGCGAGGCCCGCGGCCGGATCACCGCGCTGGCTTTCTCGCCCGATAGCCGTACCCTGGCCGTGGGCGACCAGGCGGGCACGCTCGAACTCTGGTCACTACCCGGGTCAAATCTGCCGATGATGACGGCGCCCGAACCTTCGATCCGTATGCTCAAGTTCCCGCCCCACGTCGGATCCGTGGGCCCGATCGCCTTCGACCGCAGCGGACGGTTCCTGGCAAGCGCCGGCGACGACAAGATCGTTCAAATCTGGGGGCTCGACCAGATCGAGCAGAATTTTGAAAACCTGCACCTGAACTGGACCCGGCCAGTAACTCGGCCCAGCTCGGCCCAACCATGACCGAGCCACGCACGAAACAACGATTTTAAAGACGATCCGGCCCATCAACGGCAATGAAGCCGGCGTTGCCAGGCACACGCCAAACCCCGAACCGCACTTGTGCCGACCGATCAGAGCAGGCTTTCCAGCAACAGCTTGAGCTTACGCACTTCGAGTTCGACGTCGAAATCGTTTTCGGGCTTATCGAAAATCGCCACGGTCAGGCCGCGGTTGTAGCCCACCCGTTCCAGCATATTCACGATCCTGCCGTACTCGATCTGCCCCTGCCCCACGCGCAACTGAAGTTCGCCGGGCTTCTTGCCAGAATCGCGCAGATGCACGTTCTTGGCGTAGGTGAACAACTCGTCATACTCTTCGCTCTGATGCGGCCCGTTCAGGATATGGCCTGGGTCCAGCACCAAGCCCAGACCAGGAACCGACTCGCAGAGCCGCCTGGCGTCCTGGGGGATCGCGGTGATTGCGTCGCGGTGCGTGGGCACCGCCAGCACCAGCCCCTCCCGGCGCGTGATGTCGACCAGTCCGGAGAGCCGGCGGACCTCGGCATCGAATGAGCTGCCCCGGGGCGCGGCCGGAACGCTCAACACAGCCACCGTCAGGGCACGGGCAAAGCGACACATCGCCGTGAATCGCTTCGTCAATGTTTCGGCATCCACTGGGCCAAAATCAAGGTCGAGCGAAGCTACGGTCAGGCTCGGACCGGCCCGCAATTGAAGCAAGGCGGCTTCCGGATTTTCAGCCACTTCCGAAGGCCGCAGGTGCGGACCCTGCTCATGGATCGCCAGATCGATCTTGTTGAATTCGTACTCGATCATCCGGCGCAGGACCGCGTCGAGTGGCAGACTCGCGAAGCAAAGCGTGCTGCAGGCGACAAACACCGACCCCTCCTGGCCCATCCTCGGGCAACCCGTCCAACTGACCTCTTCAACTCCTCCGTGACTGAATCTTACCGAACTCGCCGTGTGGGAGGTAGGTCAGAGTCCGCAGCCTGGCCCGTGCGAATCAGGTCGGAGGTCTCGGAGCTCAGCAGCCGTTGTGTTGCTGTTTTCACTCGATGCGAACCAAGCAGCCGGGCAAAGTCGGCATATCGCCGAGCCCGGAACGCTTGCACGGCCTCCAGCAGAACCCGCTGCGTACGCCTGCCGGGTTCGGAAAGGCCCTGACCTTCGACACTCACATCATCGATCCAGAGCGTGCCTGGGGTGGCGCCCAGCCATTCGTAACGCAGGCGAAGCGAATCGAGCCCTTCCGGCGGCAATCCAGAAATCCTGACCAGCCGCTCGTTCCAGTCGGTCGAGACGGGAACTTCGGCCAGCCTGGAATTCACCACGCCGGCCGCCTCGCTTTCCACCCAAACGCGGACCCGGCCCTCACGATCGGCCTTGAACCAGCTATGAATAATCAGCGCAGCGCCACCGGGTGGCAGGAACGGATCGCTGACTACCAACGCGGGCGCGACCCGCGCATCGAGCCGCAGGGAGCTGGAGCCGCTGTGCGCCTCCTCGCGGTCCAGTTGAACCTGGTTCGAGGCGTCTCCATGCCCGATCCAGCCGGCAGGGTCTAGGCTTGGGTCGCCGCCGCCAACCTCCGACCCTTTCATCGGCCGCGCGCCGGCGAGCAAGGCCGTGGGGCGAACGCCCGGTTCAGAGACCTCGAAACCAGGCGACGGAGGCCCGACCAGGCTGCTTGGCTTATTCAACCGCCCCAGCCTGGCCACAATCCGCTCCGCCTGTTCCTCTAGCTTTCCAAGCTCGGGTAAATCGGTCGGCCCCGCCTCGACCGTGGCATCCATGTCCGAGATTCGCAGGGCCGCGACGCCGAACGGAGGCAGCGACAAAACCAGTTGCCGAGCACCATTTTCACCCCGGGCGGGTGTCAGGCGGGAGCCCCGGTCCAGGTCCTCCACCACCGCGGCCGAACTGGTCTTCAGCACGCAGGTTTGCAAGACGTCGTACGGGCTGTCATTGGCGATCGAGACATAAGTACGACCATTCGATTTCCAGGAACGAAGCGCAACTCCAGACGGAAGCCGTGGCACGGGCGGGCCAGCACTCATCGAAGCCGGCAGCGCCTGAAACAGCCGCGCGAACCGGGCCAGCCGCTCTTCCTGGCCGGCCACCGATTCCACAGCGATCATGATCCAGCGCGGGTCGGCGCCCGCCAGCGCATGCCCCAGCGGTTCATCCGCCAGCGGCGTTGGGGCCTGAAGCGTCAGCCGATCGGAATGAACCGGCTGAACTCCGGAATCGAGCCAAACACCTCGCCCGGCAACCCGGGCCACCATTTCGTCCAGCTCTGGACTGGTCGCAACGTCATGTGCAAGCGTGTCTGGTATCAAGCTATTACCACGAAACACGACCAGAGAAGGGGTGCGCGCGGGCCACCGCTTCAGCTCCAGCCCCAACTCTCGCCAGGCGGTGTCGGGCGGCAAGCCGGCCCGCTCTGCGCGCCTGGCCGCGACCCCGGCCGGGCCGTCGTCCACGCCCGGCGTTACCACTCCAAGTAAGAGCCCTGGCGCCAGGGTCTCTAAACCACGCGCCCAGTCGGCATATACCTGACCCAACCGGTCGGCGCGCCAATCCAGCCAAACCGTACGCGCGGCCGTGGTTACAAACTGAGCCCGTGTCTGGAACCGGCCAGGATCATCGCCACCGCGGGCAGGTACCTGGCTGGCCTCCTTTGCCGGAAATACCTCACGCACAAAGTCGGCATACGTCAGATCATCCAGGCCACTATCCGGTAAACCCAACACCGTGGGTCCGGCACCCATCCGAATCACCACGCCCTGCAATTTCGCCTGCTCCAACGCCGGCCGAACCACCTCTTCAATGCGCCTGGAAACCGCGGCGCGAACCTGGGGGTGCAACGTCTGGTAGGCTTGCCGATCAACCTCACCCGAGCTATCCAGCCTGGCCAGATTCCTGGCCAGCGCTTCGGCTGAGCCAGGCAAGGGCAGGCCGGGTAAGGGACCGGAAAGGTCGAGTGAAATCCAGCTCCCCAGCCCCTGGGATGCGAGCATCCCAAGCATGAACTGGAGCGTGTCTGGCCCTGTCGAATCTTCCTGAAACTGCCCTTCCAGGCGGGTCCGAACTGGGCGGTCGGCCAGACGATCGGGCAATACCACGGCGGTAGCGCCCGTCATTCGCGCGTAGGAGATCAGGTTGCTGGTTCTGGCACTCACATCAACCATGGCGTGCTCTGGAACATAACCTCCAAATCGACTCAACGCGTGCCGGCCCGTAAGATCAAGCGCAAGGCCGCGACCGGAACCAACCGCCCCCTTCTCGGACTCGGTCGAGCGATCAGGCTCGGGCACCTCGGTCAATTCGATCGTGCCCACCCGCACGTCCGATCGCTCGCTCCGATTACAAATAACCACCACCGGATGATCAACGTCGGGCCAGACCAGCCAGCTCTGCTCGGCCGGTCCCGTGGTTTCCTCCGCCAAGACACCGCTGGCCAGCGTGTCCAGGAACAACCGTTCCTCATCCCCATCCGTTTTGGCGGGGGCGACCAGCGCCACACCCACCGAATCCGGTTGACCGGCTGGGAATGTCACTTTCAACCGGTGCGGTCGACCCGGGCGTTTCACTTTCAACTCGGCGGCCACCCAGGCAAGGCCGCTGGGAGAGCTCGCCCCCAGGGTAGAAAGATCATCACGTCCTCGCCATTCCCGAAACCGTTCGCGAAAGCTGGGCGCGGCCAGCGTCGAAACAGGCACGGGCCAGTCACGCCGGCTGGGCGAACTGAACAAGGCCCGACCCATCGCCACCGCATGGCCAGAGTGCCCCCGGCTCAGATCCAACGTATCGGTGGACCGCTCTTGCACACTCACCACGCGGGCCGCTGGAACGCCAGCCCCCTTCACCGTCGCCGGAGGCACAACCAGGGTCACTCGTCGCGTGGCGACCCCGCTCAACGTTCCCACCCCAACCCCTGCCCGTTTCCGCTTCAGCCAGCGGGTCAAGCGGGTGCCCTCTTGCACAACCACCTGGTCCCACGACGCTTCAACCTCCAGCAGGTACGTGCCGGGCTCCATCGGCATTGCCACATCAAACCGCCGCACCGGAGCCACCGGCGCGTTCGTGGTAACAGCTTCTGCCCCACCGGGATGGCGCCACACCACGTCACCACCTCCAACCGGCCTCAGCTCCGCACGGTAACGCAGGGTGATCGGTTCAACCTCGGCTGTCAAAATGTTAAACCCCACCATCACCGGCACCTGAGCACCAGCCGCAACCAGGCCATTCCCCTCGGGCATCCGAACCTCAAGCGCATCCCAGTCCACACGCTTCACCGTCACCGCCACCGGAAACCGCGGAAGGGTCTGCTGCGATCCTTCCAACAAACCCTGGATCGAAAACTGCGTTCGCTGGCCACCCGCAGTCACATAGATGCTGGATGACAAACTCGTCTCAAGACGTAACCGAACCGCTCCCGAAACCGTATCACCCAGATTCCAGACCGCCGGATTGACAGAACTGGGCGCAGGCTCAACACACCCCTCGGCAGTGAACGACTTCGCATCCACCACACGCCCTTCACCACCAAACTCAAACAGTACAGGGTCCCGGCCCACCACTCGCCCGCGACCCTCTTCCCCCTCCGGCAGCCTCGGAAGATTATTCGGTGCCCACGCAATCTCCAGCGTGAGCCGAGCCGGAGGACTCTCGCCACGCTCCCCCCTGCCACCCGCCTTACCAGCAAACGCCGGAACGACCATCGGTGTCAGACAGAAACAGGCTAAAGCCAATACCAGCCGCGCGGACCAGGGTTCCCAAATCCTGCGCCAAGGATTGAACATCAATCGCTTCGCCGATCAAGCAGCCCGCCAGATACCCCTAATGCATCCATGCATGAAGGGTGTATCAGTTGGTCACTGTGTTGACTGAGCCATGGTTTAATCACTCAGTCCCTATCGGTCAAATCCAAACAGATCCCTCAAAAAAAGCCGGACAAAAGCTCAAGGTTTCACAAAAATTATGAGCTTAAACCCAGAAGAGCCACATTCTGGAGAACCCACGAAAGATACACAGTTTACGTAACAACACTTCCAAGCACCAAGCTCTGGCCCAAGCCCGCATCTTCGATTCACGCCAAACAATCGGACCAAACCAACCGATAATGAATCTGGTGAAGAATTACGAGTATTGGGACGTTTCCATAGGCTGACAGTCAGAGCGAGGAAGTTATGGGGGCCATTCGCGCATCGGCTCAGGGAAATCGCCCTGAATCAGGGCGTAGATTCTGGCTGGCTCTTGCCGCCTGCCTGCTTGGTTTGGTCCAACCGGTACAGGTGAGTGCTCAGCCCGAACCGGGCGGTGGCCGGCCGCCGCTTGAGGCGTCGTCGGCGTTGCCGGCCTACGCTCACCGTGACTTTTCGGTTCAGAAGCTGGGCAAGGGCGCACAGGCGTACTGGCTGATTGAGCCGGCTGAACCCACGCCGGCGAAGGCGCCAGTGATCGTCTTCTTGCACGGCTGGCTATCGATCAACCCGGGGATCTATGGTGCCTGGATCGAGCACCTGGCGCGGCGTGGGGCGATTGTGATTTACCCCCGGTACCAGATTGATATCTCGACCCCACCGGCCGAATTCCTGCCCAACGCCCGGGCCGCGATTCTAGATGCCCTTGACGTGCTTAGTACCGGCAATGGCCGAGTTCGCCCCGACCTCGATCGGTTCGCGATGATCGGTCACTCCGCCGGCGGCAACCTGGCGGCCCAGCTCGCGGCCGTGCAACTGGCTCCATTCCCCAAAGCCAAGGCCGTGGTATGCGTGATGCCCGGCGAGGTGCTGCCCCAGTCTGAACCTCGGCTCGACAGAATCCCGGCCGACACGCTGCTGCTGGTCATTGCCGGAGACCGCGACCTGGTGGTGGGCGACCATCGTGCCCGACAAATTTATCTGGAAGCGACCGCGATCCCCGCCAACCGCAAGGAATACGTTCTGTACCGCAGCGATCATTCAGGCCCGCTCCCCTTGCTGGCCGACCATACGGCTCCCCAGGCTGCTCTACCGCAACTGGATACAGGCGACGGCCCGTTACGACAGGTCCAGATGGGCCAGGCGACCGTCGATCTGCTCGATCGCTTCGGGTTCTGGCGCGTGACCGACCTCACACTCCGCACAGCGTTCACTGGACTTAGCCTGGACGAAGCTACCGAGAACGGCAACCTGATCAGGAACCTGGGCCGGTGGGGGCACGGCAATCCGGTCCGCGTGCCCCTTTGCGGCGATGATCTGAACGCCATCCCCCGCGTCATCCCCTCCAACGGCGCACGCCTCATTGCCTGGCCGGCGTTGCCGGGCACATAAGCAGACAATCAACG
>Ga0007796_10000457_pt1 | contig 13101 bp, 11 predicted proteins | sample CryBogmetaGMA0M_FD_60373 | JGI IMG/M metagenome (GOLD analysis project Ga0007796, IMG submission 60373) | Freshwater microbial communities from Crystal Bog, Wisconsin, USA - MA0M | ecosystem: Environmental > Aquatic > Freshwater > Lake | place: Crystal Bog, Wisconsin, USA | collected 2009-07-06 | reverse complement strand
AAATGAAGAAGTCACTCGTATTCGTTGCAATGTTAGCTATCGCTTTGGCCGCTTGCGGTAAAAAAGAAGAAGCAAAACCTGCTGAAGCTCCTGCTGCTGCTCCAGCCGCTCCTGCTGCTGCTGATGCTCCTGCTGCTGCTCCAGCCGCTCCTGCTGCTGCTCCTGCTGCTGACGCTAAGAAGTAATCTTCTTCTTGAAGAAAAAAAGCCGCTGAAAAGCGGCTTTTTTATTGACTAGTTCACAGCAAACTTACCTCGCTAGTTGCTCATTCAACAGAGTGAGCAACTGGGAGCCAGCAGCTGTGTTTTCTGGCTTACCATCGGCATCTTGCACATAAACACTTGCTGAATTTTCCCCAGTATTCTTCACAAGTACTTGATACTTTTTAGCTTGTAAGACGGATTCATCTTTACTACTAAAGAGTTTTGAGAAAAAGCCCTTACTATCGCCTACATCCTTCGCATTAACATAGCGAACATAGTAAACACCTGTAGAACGATTACGATCTTCCACCGTAAAGTTAGAGCGGTCTAAAGCTAAACCAACATCACGCCAAGCACGATCAAAACTTGCGCTCATCTCAATATAGGCTTGATTGCCATTTTGGACGAGTTTTGCTTTTGGTGTCTTAGGTCCCAAAGGCACTGCAACCATTGCTTTAGCCTGTTCCTGAGTCATGCCTAAGCGTTCCATCAAGCGCGCCAAGAAAGCCGCTTCTAGTTCAGGATCGTTAGGGCGGGCAGTCCAAATGGTGTAAGTACATGCACCACTTGCATCGGTCACGCACTTCTCTAAAGCACCTTTTTGAGTGATATAGATTTCTGTTTCAGCAGGCTTGCTGACTTCAAGACGTGTTTTATATTTGTCCCGCTCCCCTGTATCGTAGATCGAATCTAAAACGCTACCTAAAGCTGAACGAATAAAGTCTTGCTGAATTTTCGCTCGGTTCTCAGCCCAGTCCGTTTCCATGATGCCGGTAGATGGCGAATCCACCGTGAGAAGAAAACCATTCTCCTGCCAGAAGTCTTTTACCTGGGGATATAACTCCGTCGCAGGCTTATCTACTACTAACCAACGGCGCTCACCATCCCGAGCAATACGCATACCCGGAATTCCTGTCATCACATTGCTTCTTAACTGCACGGATTTCTTAAGGGCAGCGTTGTATTCAGACATGGTTGCCGTACCATCCTGAACAATATAGCGTCGATCAGCTTGCGCAGTAATTAAGTCAGGAGGGTATGACAAATTCGGGCCTCGCACCGCTCCTGCAGACTTGTAATCGATGGTGTCATTGCTAGTAACAGTTTTACATGCGCTAAGCACTGAAGCAGCGGCAATTGCAACAAGCAGAATCGATAAATAGCGGCGGAGTATTTGCATCAAATTCATCATATCAAGTCAGCCTGTTTTAATGCTGCCTTCAAGGGTTCACGCAATGAAGCACTTAAAGGGGTTAAGGGCAAACGGATACCCGCAGTGATCTTGCCCATTTCATAGAGGGCCCATTTCACTGGAATTGGGTTTGCTTCTGTAAACATTGCTTTATGAACCGCGAGCAACTGATATTGAATCTCGCGGGTTCTTTTCACATCATCTGACATGGCAGCCACACATAACTCATGCATCAGCTTTGGGGCCACATTGGCAGTTACCGAAATATTTCCTTTGCCGCCCATCAGCATTAGCATAGCTGCGGTTAAATCATCGCCGGAAAATACCGAGAAATCGCTATGACCTGCACGCTTAAGGTCATTTATCAGCAAGCTACCCCGCTCTAGACTACCGGTCGCATCTTTAATGGCAATAATCCCTGGCACACCAGCGAGGCGAACCACAGTCTCACCCGCTAAGTCCGCCACAGTGCGCCCTGGCACGTTATATAGAATCATCGGCAGATCAACAGATTCAGCAATCTTTTTGAAATGGGCATACATGCCCTCTTGCGTTGGCTTGTTGTAATAGGGAACTACTTGTAAGCTGGCATCAGCGCCAACTTTTTTTGCAAATTCGGTTAGTGCAATTGCTTCTGCTGTTGAATTACCGCCAGTACCGGCAATTACAGGAATGCGGCCAGCGATGTGATCTACCGTTACACGTATCAAATCACAATGCTCATCTACAGTGACAGTAGGAGACTCGCCACTAGTGCCAACAATCACAATGCCATCGGTTCCCTCGTTGACATGCCAATCAAGCAAAGAGCGTAAGCTCGCATAATCTAAGCTCCCGTCATCAAACATTGGCGTAACAATAGCCGGCATGCTGCCAGAAATGGTTTTTTTATTGCCTTTAGATTGAACTGTGTTTGTCACTAAATAGGTACCGAGATAGACTGTCTTAAGCTTGAAATTGTAACGGAATGCGCTCTTTTAACCCGCCTTTTACAGCACAAAGGCGCTGAACCATAGCTGGTTTGGGCTGATCCACATAAATATCCTCGTAGGCAATGACTTGCAGCTGATGACGGGCCGCCAAAGCGAGCAATTCCCCAGGATTTAGTAGGAAATTCGGGTTAGAAGGTTTACCAAACTCTCCATTTCCCAGGGCAAAGGTTTCGTAGATTAAAACCCCGTTTTTTTGCAACATTTCGACTAAATGATCAATATGGGGACGATAAAGATAGTTACACACGACGATCCCCGCAAATTGAAGTCCACTCAGCGGCCAATCATTTTGCTCAAGATTTAAGCATTTTGGCGAAATCAATGGGGATTGCAGAGCTTTAACCGCAGCGATATCTTGATCTACTGCCAATACTGAATGTCCAAGCTGGGCTAATAACTGTGAATGGCGCCCTGAACCACAAGCAAGATCAAGAACCGTCTCGCCACTCGGGATGAGCGGAGCAAAACGCCTTACCCAGGGCGATGCATTCAAAATCAATTCATGCATATTGGGCAAAATACAAAATCAATCGTAAGTAAGTCCCATTGCTTCGCGGACCTCTCGCATAGTCTCTTGAGCAACTTTGCGAGCTTGATCGCATCCATCTGCAATGATGGAACGCAACAGACTAGGATCGTCGAGATATTTTTGAGCACGTTCAAACATGGGCTGTTGCTCGGCCAAAATGGCATCGATAACAGGTTGCTTACATTCAAGACAGCCTATGCCCGCTGATTTACAGCCCTTTTCAACCCACTGCTTCGTCTCTTCATTGGAATACACGGTATGCAATTGCCATACTGGGCACCGAGCAGGATCTCCCGCGTCAGTTCTGCGCACGCGCGCAGGGTCTGTCGGCATAGTACGAATTTTTTTAATAAGCTCTTCAGGCTGCTCACGGATGCTAATCGTATTGCCATATGACTTCGACATCTTCTGCCCATCAATACCAGGCATACGAGAAGCTGCTGTTAAAAGGGCTTGTGGCTCAGGCAAAATAATTTTGCGAGAACCCTCTAGAAAACCGAATAATCTTTCACGATCAGCCATAGATAGACTTTGGGCTTCTTGTAGCAATGCTTTTGCTTGTTCAAGAGCATCGTCATCACCACGCTCCTGAAAGGCTACCCGTAGCTCTGCATACATCTTGGCGCGTTTACTTCCGAGTTTTTTGACGGCCTCTAACGCTTTTTCTTCAAAGCCAGGTTCACGTCCATATAAGTAATTAAAACGGCGCGCTACTTCACGGGTCATTTCTACGTGAGGAACTTGATCTTCACCTACGGGCACAAACTGCGCGCGGTAAATCAAAATATCAGCCGCTTGTAATAGGGGATAACCCAAAAAACCATAGGTCTGTAGGTCTTTTTCTTTTAATTTTTCAATCTGGTCTTTATAGGTGGGCACTCGCTCAAGCCAGCCCAGTGGAGTTCCCATCGAGAGCAATAGAAATAATTCAGCGTGCTCGGGTACCTTGCTTTGAATAAACAAAGTTGCCTGGTTTGGATCAACCCCAGCAGCCAACCAATCTATCACCATATCCCAGACTGATTGCTCAATCACATCAGGTGTTTCATAGTGAGTGGTCAGAGCATGCCAATCGGCAACAAAAAAGAAGCAGGGATACTCAGATTGCAGGCGCACCCAATTCTTGAGTACACCATGATAGTGTCCAAGATGTAAATTACCCGTAGGTCGCATACCAGAGAGAACGCGTTCAGCAAACATCTTTAGTCTTTATCTTTGTTGTAAATCATTAATGAAATACAGACCACACTGGCGTGAGGTGGTCTGGCAGGTGCGGTAAATGACCTAAGTCAATATGACTCTCCGCTGGATCATGAAAGTCAGACCCACGAGAAGCTAAAAATCCATATTGCTGGGCAATCTTGCCATAAGTTTGATATTGATCAGGGCTATGACTGCCCGTGATGACTTCAATGCCAAGCCCACCAATGTCTTTGAAATGTTTATACAACTCATCCATCTGCATAGTATTTAGGTTATAGCGGCCTGGGTGGGCAATTACTGCCACTCCCCCTGCAGCCTTAATCCAAGCTACGGCATCATCTAGCTTAGCCCACATGTGAGGAACAAAGCCAGGTTTGTCTTCTACTAAATAATTTTTAAATACTTGTTCAGTATTTTTGCATACGCCCTGCTCAACTAAGAAACGAGCGAAGTGAGTTCGAGAGATAAGATCATGATTGCCAGCGAAATGTAATGCGCCTTCATAGGCACCAGGAATACCTGCCTTCAGCAATTGTTCCGCCATTAATTTTGCGCGGTTACCACGCCCATCACGAGTACGACGCAAGCCTTCTAAAATCCCCACATGGTCTGCATCAATCCCAAGCCCAACAATATGAATCGTTTGACCCATCCAAGTAACTGATATTTCTACACCACCAAGATACTCAATATTGAGTGCGCTGGCAGCTGCGCGCGCACGCTGTTGTCCACCGAGTTCATCGTGATCTGTTAATGCCCATAAATTCACCCCATTTGCTTTAGCGCGCTCGGCTAGAGCTTCGGGCGATAAAGTGCCATCAGAGACAACAGAATGGCAATGCAAATCAGCGTTAAGGGTCGAAAAACTGGTCATGAGCCTATTTTAGGTCAAGCTGGTATCAATTACCCGACGCGGCGCATCTAGGTAGTCGCGAGACTGCATTTCAATCAGGCGGGATACGGTTCTAGAGAACTCGGCTGTAATTTGGCCCTCCGTATATAGCTCTGATGCAGGTACGTCGGCTGACATAATGAGTTTGATCTTATGGTCGTATAGGACGTCGATCAGCCAAATAAAGCGGCGTGCCTCATTGGTCATCCTAGGCGGCATATAGGGCACCCCAGACAAAATCACCGTATGAAAAAGCTTAGCAATCTCAAGGTAGTCATTTTGAGAGCGTGGTCCACAACATAAGGTTTGAAAATCAAACCATACAACACCATTAGCCATATGCAATGGTCGCAGTTCGCGTGACTCAATCCGTAACGCAGGTCTATTGACCTCTTTTTGGTTACCAATCAAAGTGATAAACATTTGACCTAACCTAGTCTGAGTTTCTGCATTAGCTGGAGTTAAATACGCTTCAACTTGTGCCATCTGTACCCGACGATAGTCATTACCCGCATCGACATTTAAAACATCTAACTTTTCTTCGAGCAATTGAATTGCCGGTAGTAAACGATCACGATGCAATCCATTTGGATAGAGTTGATCAGGACGGTAGTTTGAGGTCATCACAAATTGCACTCGATCCTCAAATAGTGCGCTCAGCAAGCGATACAAAATCATGGCATCGGCAATGTCATTAATATGGAACTCATCAAAACAAATTAAGCGGTAGCGATTTGAGATTCTTTTGGCAAGCTCATCTAATGGATCGGATAAACCAGAAAGCTCATGTAATTCACGATGCACTTCACGCATGAATTCATGAAAATGAATACGGATCTTTTTTTCTAATGGGGAGGCTGCATAAAAACAGTCCATTAAAAAAGATTTTCCACGCCCTACTCCACCCCATAAATACAAACCACGAGGCAGGTCTGGCTTGAAGAACGCCTTCTTCAGATTGTTACTACGAATCTCTTTATAAGCAATCCATTCGTCTTCACACTCCTGCAAGCGCTCTACAGCACGGAGCTGCGCGGGATCGCTATGATACCCGCGGGTCTTTAGCTCTTGTTGGTAAAACTCAATCGTTTTCAATTACATATTTAATGCGCGTTGATCTGTAGCTAATGCTGCTTCGCGCATCACTTCTGACAAGCTTGGATGTGGATGACAGATACGTGCAATATCTTCAGCTGCTGCTTTGAATTCCATTGCTACAGCGGCCTCAGCAATCAAATCGGAAGCATTGGGTCCAATAATATGCACGCCAAGGATTTCATCAGTCTTCGCATCGGCCAAGACTTTGACAAAACCATCAGAGCGTCCCATGCCTAATGCGCGCCCATTCGCCGCAAATGGGAATTGACCAGCTTTGTATGCAATACCAGCCTCTTTAAGGGCTTGCTCAGTTCTACCAACCCAAGCAATTTCAGGGTCCGTATAAATCACCCATGGAATACAGTTGTAATCGATATGAGGCTTTTGCCCAGCAATCAATTCAGCCACTAGAACACCCTCGTCTTCTGCTTTATGAGCCAACATAGGGCCGCGAACAACGTCACCAACAGCGTATACACCAGGCGCCGCAGTGGCACAGGTGTGGTCATCAACTGGAATGAAGCCACGTTCATCTACTTTAAGACCGATCTTATCTAAACCCAACTTGTCGGTATTAGGTATGCGGCCAACAGAAACGATTAAACGATCACACTCTAACTTGGCAGCTTTGCCGGTACTGTCAGTGTAGTTAACAACAACGCCCTTCTTATCAAGCTTCACTTCGCCGATCTTCACACCCATATTGATGTTCAGACCCTGCTTCAGAAAAAGTTTTTGCGCTTCTTTAGCAACTCCCGTATCGCATGCCGCCAAGAATGTAGGTAATGCTTCGAGCATAGTCACTTCAGAACCCAAGCGACGCCATACAGAGCCAAGCTCTAAACCAATGACGCCAGCACCAATCACGCCAAGTTTCTTGGGTACTGAGTCAAACTTAAGAGCACCTTCGTTATCGCAGACCAAAACATTATCAACCGGCAAGCCAGGTAGATGGCGGGCTTTTGAGCCACTGGCAATGATGACGTTCTTTGCAGTAACCGTCTCTTTGTCTTTGCCATCAATTTTGATTTGATAGCCATCGGCACCCTTACCCTCAAAAGAAGCATGACCTTTTAGCAAAGTGATTTTGTTTTTGCGAAATAGATATGCAATGCCGCCTGTCATCTTGGTAACGATGTCATCCTTGCGAGTAATCATCTTCTTCGAATCAATGCTGACAGAGCCGACCTTGATACCGTGATCGGCAGCGTGATGAGCAATCTTTTCAAATTCTTCAGAGGAGGCCAATAAAGCCTTCGAAGGAATACAGCCGACGTTTAAGCAAGTACCACCCAAACGGGGCTCACCTTTAGGGTCATCAAAAGCATTCGATTCAGCACAGGCAACCTTAAAGCCGAGTTGCGCTGCACGAATTGCGGCGATATAGCCACCAGGGCCACCACCAATTACGAGAACATCAAAAGCTTGGCTCATGTTCTTCCCTTTTACAAATCAAGGAGAAGACGTGAAGGATCCTCTAATGCATCCTTCATAGCAACCAAACCAAGTACAGCCTCGCGGCCATCAATGATGCGATGATCATATGACAAAGCGAGATAGTTAATTGGGCGCACTACTACTTGACCATTTTCAACGACAGCGCGATCCTTAGTAGCGTGGATTCCCAAAATCGCAGATTGTGGTGGATTGATGATCGGTGTAGAAAGCATGGAGCCAAATACCCCGCCGTTAGAGATGGAGAAGGTCCCACCAGTCAACTCTTCAATCGACAATTTGCCTTCGCGCGCCTTGACGCCAAACTCAGCAATCTTCTTCTCGATATCAGCCAAATTCATTTGGTCAACATCACGCAGAATTGGTACTACTAAACCCCGTGGTGAACTAACGGCAATACCAATATCAAAGTAACCGTGGTAAACAATGTCATTGCCGTCTACGGAAGCATTGAGTAAGGGGAATTTCTTCAAAGCATGAGTTGCCGCTTTGACAAAGAAAGACATAAAACCTAACTTCACACCATGAACTTTTTCAAACTGATCTTTATACTTATTGCGCAATGCAATGACCGGGGCCATATTCACTTCATTGAATGTCGTCAAAATCGCATTGTTTGCTTGCGACTCAAGAAGACGCTCAGCAATACGCGCACGCAAGCGGCTCATTGGCACACGCTCTTCTGGGCGCTCACCCATCGGCATTGAAACCGTTGGAATAGGAGTAGATTTTGCGCCTCCAGCAGCAGCAATTAACGCATCACCTTTAGTGATCCGGCCATCACGACCTGAGCCAGCAACCTGACCAGCGTTAAGATTATTTTCTGCAAGAATCTTTGCGGCTGAAGGAGCGGCAGCTGCACCGGATGCCTTAGCTGCTGGGGCCGCTTTTACTGGTGCTGCAGCAGGAGCTGCTGTAGTTGCGGCTGGTGCTGCGGTAGCCACTGCAGTGCTGTCAATTTTTGCAATCAACTGCTCAGCGACAACGGTGCCCCCATCGCCAACTAAAATTTCTGTAAGAACTCCAGCAGAAGGAGATGGTACTTCAAGCACTACTTTGTCGGTTTCAATTTCAATCAAGATCTCGTCTTGACCAACAGCGTCGCCGACTTTCTTTTTCCATTGCAATAAAGTTGCTTCAGCAACTGATTCAGAGAGTTGTGGAACTTTAACTTCAAAAATAGCCATGATTAATCCTAGTGATATGTAAGTTGAGGTATGACGACGATTACTTCGTAATCACGTAACCTTTGAGTTTGGCAAATGCCGCATTTAATAAAGACTTCTGCTGTTCTTGGTGTAGATGAGCATATCCACAGGCAGGTGAAGCCGATGCAGGTCGTCCCGCATAAGCCAACTTCATGCCATCAGTCATGTTGTCTAAAATATTGTGCTGCACAAAGAACCATGCGCCTTGGTTTTGCGGCTCATCCTGGCACCAGATTACCTCTTCTACTTTTGGATACTTCTTTAACTCAGTAGCAAGTGCTTTATGTGGGAATGGATAAAGCTGTTCCAGGCGAATAATGGCTACGTCAGTGATTTTCTTCTCTGCACGTTGTTTTACCAAGTCGTAATACACTTTACCTGAACACATCACCAAACGGACTACCTCTTTAGGATCAATTGCCTCGTCGCGCTCTGGCAATACCGTGTGAAATTTACCTTTGGTAAATTCTGATAAAGGAGAGGCTGCCTCTTTATTGCGGAGTAATGATTTTGGGGTTAACAAGACCAGTGGCTTGCGGAACTGCCTAATCATCTGACGACGCAATACATGGAAGATCTGCGATGCAGTAGTTGGCTGAATCACTTGCATATTGGTATCAGCGCATAACTGCATAAAGCGTTCAAGACGTGCTGATGAATGCTCGGGGCCTTGACCCTCATATCCATGTGGCAACATCATCACCAAGCCATTAGCACGCCCCCATTTCACCTCACCAGAGGCGATAAACTGGTCTATGACCACTTGGGCACCATTAGCGAAATCGCCAAATTGTGCTTCCCAGATAGTTAAAGTATTAGGTTCAGCCGAAGCATAGCCATACTCAAATCCCAGTACAGCTTCTTCAGACAAAATAGAGTCAATCACTAAGAACGGTGCTTGATCTTTTGCGATATGGCGCAGAGGAATATAAACACCGGTATCCCATTTTTCACGATTTTGATTATGTAAAACCGCATGGCGGTGAGTAAAAGTTCCGCGGCCACTATCTTCGCCGGATAGACGAACGGGGTAGCCACTCGCTACCAAGGATGCGAATGCCATGTGCTCACCCATACCCCAGTCAATATTAATTTCTCCACGCCCCATTGCGGCGCGATCATTTAATACCTTTTCAACTAAGGGATGAACTTTAAAGCCTTCACGCACACTGGAAACGCGTTCAGCTAATCGCTTCCATTCTGTCAAAGGTATTGCGGTATCAGCCTCATCAGTCCATTTCTTATTCAAAAATGGTGACCAATCAACTGCGAACTTGCCCTTGTAATTGCTCAAGACTGGATCAGAGGTCTGAATACCAGCATCCATTGCAGCGCGGTACTCCTTTACCATCAGGTCGCCCGCTCCAAGAGGAAGGGACCCTTCTGCCTCAAGCTTGTCAGCGTAAAGCTTACGTGTACCGGGATGGGCAGCAATAATTTTGTACATTAAGGGCTGAGTCATTGAAGGTGTGTCTTGCTCGTTATGACCTAGCTTTCTAAAACAAACAATATCGATTGCCACATCTTTATGGAACTGTGTACGGAAGTCCATGGCTAACTGGGTTGCCAATACAACCGCCTCAGGATCATCACCATTCACATGCAGGACTGGAGCATCAATAATCTTCATGATGTCTGTGCAATACAAGCTCGAGCGCAAATCTCGAGGGTCTGATGTAGTGAAACCAATTTGGTTATTGATCACGATATGCACTGTGCCACCGGTGGAGTAGCCGCGTACCTCTGCCATCGACAAAGTCTCTTGCATCACGCCCTGACCGGCAATGGCGGCATCGCCATGAACCAACACAGGCAATACCTGCTGTCCTAAAACATCGCCACGACGATCCATTCGAGCGCGTGCTGAACCTTCCACTACGGGATTGACAATCTCTAAATGAGAAGGATTAAATGCCAAAGAAACGTGAACTGGGCCAGTTGGTGTAGAGATGTCGCTAGAAAAACCTTGGTGGTACTTCACATCACCTGCGGGTAATGTTTCAGGACCTTTATGCTCAAACTCAGCAAACAAATCTTTTGGCATTTTGCCAAGAGTGTTTACTAAAACATTGAGACGGCCGCGGTGAGCCATACCAATCACAATCTCTTGCACCCCTTTGGCGCCTGCTTGATGAATCAATTCATCCATACAAGGAATAAAACTATCGCCACCCTCAAGGGAGAAACGTTTTTGGCCCACATATTTCGCCTGTAGATAGCGCTCTAAGCCTTCTGCGGCCGTTACACGATCTAAAATTTGACGCTTTTTATCGACATCAAATGCGGGTTTTGAGCGAATGGACTCTAACTTCTCTTGCCACCACTTTTTAATCTTTTGGTCAGCGATGAACATATACTCAACACCAATCGTGCCGCAGTATGTTTCACGCAGTGCTTGCATTAAATCACGCAAGCTCATTTCGGTTCTACCGAAGAATGTATTACTAATATTAAAGACGATATCCATATCGCCATCAGTAAATCCGTAGAAAGCGGGATCTAACTCAGGAATGTCCGGGCGCTCAGTGCGCTTTAAAGGGTCAATGTCTGCCCAGCGATTGCCAACGTTACGATACGCGGCTATTAACTGCTGAACTGCAACACGTTTACGACCCATGTCTGAGCTGGCCGAATCAGAAATTGTTCTGATAGGTCCTTGCTTAGCGCGTTCAGCAAAAGACGCAACAATGGGTCCATGAGCAATGTCAGTTCGGGAAGACCCATCGACAGCTGGAACTTGCTTCACACTATCAAAATAAGTGCGCCAATGATCGCCTACTGAAGTTGGATCGTGCAAATAGGATTCGTAGAGTTCCTCTACATAGGGTGCGTTACCGCCAAAGAGATAAGAGTTATCTCTTGATTCCTGCATCATGATGCTCACCTTTCATCGGGTTTCCCGATTCAAACTGTGGTTATAACCATTCGCTTTCCGGCTTCACCGTTTGACGAATTGATCTGTGCAAATACTGTTGCTACCCTACTAATTTAACACGATTAACCTCGGTTAGATAAAGGACTTTCTCTCATTTGTATGATTTGGGGGTATTTCCCTAGAAAGATACGATGAATAAGAAGTTTCCTACTTGGCTTTAAAGATGAGCTGACAGATTCAGATCTATTTGATTTTTATTCTCTAAATCTTCAAATGAATTAAAGAAATTAAGGAAAATATGAAAATCGTTACTCCAGATATGGAATATCTCAGCACCAGACAAAGCGCCAAGATTTTGCAGGTATCACTCGGAACCGTTCAAAAGATGGTGGAATTGGGAGAATTGGTCGCCTGGAAGACACGTGGGGGTCATAGACGAATACTGGCAAGCTCTTTAGAACAGCAACTACAGAGACGAAAAAGGGCTATGCGCCAAAAAATAAGCCAAAATTGCGTTGCTATGGGCATATTTAGGCGGGTTGAAAATAGCGAGGATCTTCTTGTATCCATCCAAGACTGGCAGCTTAAGGTAGAAATGGAAGTTGCCGTAGATAGTCTTGAAGGCCTCATGAAGGCAGTTTCCATAGCGCCGGATTTGATCTTTTTGGATGCTTTGATACCCCCTGTAGAGCAGGTTCATTTAATACATTATCTTAGTAAAAACAAGGACACACAGAGGATTCCTATTCTAGTAGATGAAGGTTTTATCAAACTTCATCCAGGGGTTGTAGCACTAGCAGATGAAAACATGGGAAATAGGCCTCAGTTAACTGAAAATATTCAGCAAGAGCTTGAAAACGGCTTAATTGACATGAACCCACTCATCATTGCTTACCCTGCTACTAGCTTAGAAGATGATCAAACATGGCTTCATGAGGACCGACACCAACTATTGGAGCCTCTATTCATAGAAGCTCTGGCCAGAAAGTGTGCATAGAAGCCCCCCTCTTTCCCATAGAAAAAGGCCGCATTTGCGGCCTTTTTTACACTGTCTTACCAAGCACTTAGATTAAATAGCCGCTACGGTCTTTGCCTTCTATCCACTTGGGCGCTTTGCCCCGCCCGGTCCAGGTTTCACCTGTCGATGGATTGCGATACTTAGGTGCTACCTTGCCGCCAGCCCCCTTAACGCCCGCCTTACGGCTAAATAAGTCTGAAGCGCTTAGCCCATATTGCTCAATAATCAATTTGGCCTTAGCAATGCCATCAGCCTTTTCACGGGCAATTACTTCTTTAATCTGTTTATCTAATTGCTCACGCTGAGCTAATAGGTCTTTATAAGAAGACATGGATATTTTTCTCCGAATAATGGGTTATTTAAAGTAGCTCAATTAACGCAATTAAACTATTTAAGGAATCATTATATATAAATAAAATTAGACAGCAATTTATAT
>Ga0007796_10000454_pt1 | contig 13115 bp, 1 predicted proteins | sample CryBogmetaGMA0M_FD_60373 | JGI IMG/M metagenome (GOLD analysis project Ga0007796, IMG submission 60373) | Freshwater microbial communities from Crystal Bog, Wisconsin, USA - MA0M | ecosystem: Environmental > Aquatic > Freshwater > Lake | place: Crystal Bog, Wisconsin, USA | collected 2009-07-06 | reverse complement strand
GTCCACCGACCAAAAGTCAGTCGACACAGACAGACTCAATTAAACCCTCATACTCCATCAGTTGATCAATGTCAGTCTGATCAAGACCAATATCAAAATGGAGGACGTCCGGCCGGATTGGAGCACCGATCTCCCTGGCTGCCAAAAAAATCTGGGTGGCCGATACCAAGGAAAAATAAAGGACATAAACCTCGAGATGCCAGGACGGACATAGCCGAAGACTTAGGGAGCCGTTGACTTCAATGATGTAGTCCTTCAAGCAGCGAGCCTCTCCGTGCGACGAAACGGATAATAACTTATATAGTCGGTGAAGGTCTTGGCTGTCCTTGAAATGCTCGTTCCCTTTTTTTGCGCGCCAATGCAACACATGTCGGGACCATGATTTTTGTGATCTTTGGTTGCTTTTTGTTGGGCCCTCAGTTGTTTCCTTGAGTGCAAGAAAATCATTTTTTTCTGGCTCGAGCAGCTCGAGGCCCTTTCGAGATTTGGGTGGAAGCTTCTCTCCGTCTTTAAGCAAATCATTGCCGTCGTTCCATAAAGAAAAGCCCCTGTGAAGCAGATACAGCCGGGAAAGGTCATTGGGGTTTGTTGCCATATACCTGAAGTCAATTGCTATCTCCACCAATGAGCGGAGCTGAAGCTTGGCTTGCGCAGCCATGCCATTAAGAGAAAGAAGGCCGATTGCATTTAGCTGATGATACGTTCGCAGCAAGAAAGTGCGCGCGGCTCTGACCGTATAAGTTGCCTCTGAGTGTCCAGTGGAGCCAGGCACGATCCGCTTCCACTCTGACGACTCGACGGGCTTCTGAAGAAAACTGTCCAATTCAAGCACAAAACGATGAACCAGTTGATGCAGGTGTCTTGCGGTACCGCAACCTTGTTTACCGGAGAAGCGATTTGGCATTGCAAAGGGAATTGTATTGAATCATCAATAGCATACTCAGGAGCCGATGCGAATACCCTCTCATTGATTAGGGTCTCCTTTCTGGGCAGGTGCAACACGGAAGAAGCCCATCAAGCCACGGTAGAGGGTAAGCGTTGGCCGAGGGCCGCGTGCTTACTGAGCCGGCTATAGACCACATCAGCGAGCTAACGATGCAAACAATAGATTCATACTTTTGAGCTCGACGCCCCGAAGCAGACCTCAGATCACCAGGAAATCACTGGCAATCAGCGAGAGGTTGGCACCGATGGTGGCAAATGGCAGGCTGGCACTGGAGCCGCTGCCATCGGGATCGTAGAAGAGAGTCTGGCCGGTCTGGCGGATGCGTTGACTGGTATCCGTGAAGTCGGAACCATGAATGAAAGCTGCAGCTGACAGAGTCCCGAGTGTCAAAGCAGAGAAGACATTGCGATCGAGTTCGATGCGATCGTTTTCGCTGCGGTTGAAATCCGTGATGGCGTCGATGTTGTCGCCGCCGCTGATCAGCGCATCAAAACGGAAATGGTCGGCGCCGGCACCGCCGCTGAGTTGATCGTTACCACGCTGGCCCCTGAGGATGTCTTCACCGTCACCACCGATCAGGGTGTCGGAGCCGTTGGCACCGCGGAGATCATCGTTGCCGGCATTGCCGATGAGGAGATTGGCAGCGCTGTTACCGTAGAGAAAGTTTCTGAAATCATTGCCGCTGGCAGAGACAGGGGCTGAGCCAGTGAGCTGAATACCCTCTACATTCGCGGGCAATGCATAACTAACAGAGCTACGGATGAGGTCAACGCCAGCCCGGGCAGCAGAGGTTTCAAAGACAAGATCATTGACGTTGTCAACAACGTAGATGTCGTTACCGGCTGCACCGCGCATGGTGTCGGCTCCAGCGCCGCCATCAAGGATATTGCTCTGGGCATTGCCGTAAATGCGATTATTGGAATCGTTACCCGTGCCGTTGGTGGCTGAATCGCGCAACCAGAGATGTTCGATGAAGCCCGGTAGTGTATAAGAGACGGAGCTGTATAGGGTATCAATACCGCTGGCATCAACAATGACATCCTCCAGACGATCAACGAAGTAGGTGTCGCTGCCATCGCCACCATCGAGAGTGTCGATCCCGAGTCCGCCGGAAAGAATGTCATTGCCAGCGGCACCGGAAAGAAGATCATGGCCATCCGAACCGGAGAGATTGTCAGCTCCGGCGCGGCCAAGGAGGGTGTCATTGCCAAAGCCACCCGAAAGGGTATCGGCAAAGGGTGTGCCCTGCAGTTGTTGATCAGCCGGCTTGATGAAAAGGGTGTAGTAAGTCTCACTGAATGCCAGCCCGTCGCTCACCTTGAAGGTGAGGCTGGTGGAATGGCTGCCGTCGGCATTGGTGCCGGCAGAGAAACGCAGACGGCCGGCGCTGATGTCAACAGCGCTGATCTGTTGATTCAGGGTGACCGATACCCAGCTGTTGCCGTTGTTGAATTGCAAAAGCCCTGATGCCGGCAGAGCAGTGATCTGTACGGCCGTAAAGGCATCGCCATCTAGATCGACGAACGCGCCGAAGTCGCTGAGAGCGAGAGGAGCAGAAGTGTCGTCGAGGAAGGTAAAGGTGCCGTTGCTGGAAGTCGGTGAGTCGTTGATGGGGGTGACGTTGATGGTGATAGTGTAAACGGCTTCGCTGAAGAGCTGGCCATCATTGACTTGGAAACCAAAATCGGAGTAAGGACTACCGTGGGAATCTGCGTCAGGGACAAAACGTAGCCGCCCTGCGCTAATGTCGGATTCAGAGATTTCTTGGTTTAGAGCCACCGGAAGCCAGGCGGTGCCATTATGGAACTGTAAAATACCGGTGACTGGCAGGGCTGAGATCCTAATGGCAGAGAGAAGATCGCCGTTGATGTCGGAATATGAGCCAAAATCACTCAAGCCTAGAGAGACAGGAATATCTTCTTCCAAGGTTATACTATCATCACTTGATGACGGAGCGGAGTTTGCGGCGCCTCCAGTGCTTGGTATTAACGCTAAAGATTTATCGAATAAAAGTCTAGAAGAGACAGGATTGAAAAGGGTAAATGACAGACTCCGCGGGTCTGGGCCAAACTGCTGATTGAGTATAGGAACGAAAATATCCTTACTCACCTCGCCAGGAAGAAACTCCATGGTACCCGACAAAGGGAGATAGTCGCGCCAAGGAATAGCCGTGACAGCCGTAGTGGCATAATCAACAAATATTGGTACTGAGCAGCTTCGAGACAATGATATGGTAAAGTGCAAGGTAGAGGAGCCAGAAGAGCTGCCCCCTTCAATAAAACTTGAAATAATAAAGAATGGTATTTGCCAAGTTTCATCACTCCATTGAGTAGATGCATTCCATATGTCTTCGGTCCAAGTGTCTGAGGAATTCCAAACAGCTTCGGTCCAGTGAGAAATGCCTTCCCATGCCGCATCACCCCATACCACCATGGATTCAAATATATTCTCTGAGATAAGGGGATTATTGCCAGCCTGCGACGAGACAGCAATGTCATTAGAGTTTCTAAGAAAAGAAAGTAGTTCAGCGGAAACAGGATAATCTTGAACCATGAGCGAGAACAACCTTCCCTCGTCACCAACAGAATCAATAAGATTAAGTCTGAAGTCAACATAGTGGCCGATCTCCTCGAGGACAACAGAGGCTACCGAAGTCAAGTCATAGCTATTTTGAGCCAAGAACTCAGTTGCTATATATATATGGTTTCCTGAAAGAGAAAAACCCGCAGGAGCATTGTAGATTTCCTTTGATGCAACAATACTGATTGGCAAGGCATCGATAACATTACCAGACAACCATTGATCGCGGAAAAGATTCAATCCATCTGGATCTAGGAATTCTCCAAATACGAGACGACACTTGGAAACAAAGTCTGTATCAGAAGCAAAAGCCTTAAGCATGTCTTGGACAAGAAGAAGTGCATCCTTAAGAATTTGGCTCGTATTTATTTCGGCCTCGATAGACAGGGGGGTGAAATAGCCAGATGCCTGGAAGGCAGCAGCACTGTGTTCTATCGGATTAAGAGCCTTACGGGCTTGAGAAATAAGGCTACGGGCCATTGCCTCAGGGGATTCAATTTCAAGAGGAAGCAAACCGTCACCTGCGCCAAGAGAGTCGATAGCATTTTGGATTGCAGTACCGATTAAACCCCTGTTAAGCTCAAGTGTTCCACGAAAAGTAAAGGCAAGCCCGATATAAGCAGCAAGAGGTCCGCCTACAAAAGGAATCTTGGAGAGAGCTTTGATTAGTTCGAGGTGAAACTCCAGATAGTCAGGATCCGGGGAAGAGTAAAAAGTAAAGAAGAAGTCGTTGAGGGTATAGACAGAGTTGTAGTTAATTTGGGTATTTGGTAGATACTTGCTTAAGCCATCGTTGATTTGACTCTGAACAATTGGACGCCTGTGTTTCATGAAGAGAGGGACAGATTCCCATCCTTCTACCCAGGATGTCTTGGTATATGAGCCAGGGACGTACTTCCAACCCGCAAGACTAACAAAGTCAGCAGAGGAAATATAATGCATAGTTCTTTCGCTGCTAATAGGATTTTCTGCAGATAGAAAACTAATGCCTGGACTATTGAAGGTGACAACTTGTCCAAGTTTATCGCCATACAAAGCAGCTTGCCACTGAGTAAGAGCTCCTCCTAGACTATGCCCAGTAATATGTGGGCGATACTCAACATCTGCAACAGGATTACTAATGGCATCTAGCCAATCAAAGATTTCTTGTTTATGCAAAGTGAACTGATTGTATCCGACACCTTCAGGGCTTGTATCTGCAACAAAGAAGTCCAACAGTGGCTGCTTGGAGCCCCGATTCGCCAGAATAGGTGCTTTGTTTAAGTCATAGATAGTGGCCTTGGCGAATGTAAATGGGTTATTTTGTAGGTCTCTCTCAAAGAATGATAATGCGTTCAGGTAAGAACTAGAAGAAGTATCATCACCAATATCAGCTTTGATCTCATCGATCAGATTTCTTGCAGTTTGAGTAATTGATGCGTTTGACGCATTGTGAAGTACATAGAAAAAAGACTCGTCAGACGAAAGGCCAACGGCTGAAAATCCAGAACTATTATCATGGTCAAAGAAGTGGTTGATGCGGTAGCCTAGATCACCATAAGGGTGTTTATCGTTAAGCTTATCAACATCATCCCGCTCATTCCAATTTCTATAGGCTATATCTTTGGCAAATATCTCAAAGACTGAATCGGGGTTAGGAATTGCACCAGCAGGCTCTGTAGAAGGAAAGACTTCAATATCGATTATTTGAGTGGTTTGGCCTGGCTGAAAGGTGACAGTTGTCGTGGTTGAATTTGAGCGGTAGTCAATCCCTTCATCATCGAAAGCAGACGCCACTTTTGATGTAGCACTGCTATCGAGTAAAGTAATGTCAGCCGTGACGGTATCGAGAGAAGGAGCAGAGAGTGCAATAATTAGAGATAGTGTTGCCTTCTTGTCCTTGACAGAGATATGCTGATCGATAACTGACAAGGCCGGAATTGGAGAAGTTTTCATGACTGCATCAATTCCATTATCAGTGGTAATCCAAAAGGCAATGTCGCCTTCTGCATTAACTGAATCATATAAAGCTAGATCTGAAATCACGCCCTGGCCGATGCTACTCCCTTCACAGGCCACAAGAATAGGAGAATATATCTTAGCACCATCAATAATAGGATAAATACCTACTGTTGAAGAAAAGATACTCTTTCTTTCAACTGAGTCGTATGCGGTGTATGCGACATTTGCTACATAAGAAGCTGTGGTTTCGGAAGCCTGAGACTGAGAGAGTCGAGTAGGATTTCCATTTATACATACTGGAGAGCTAGAATCAAAGCTAGATATAAGGCCAATATCCTCTCCATAGTTTAGAATGCCATCAGAATTAATATCACTCCATGTCTCCCCTGGGTCAAGAAAACCATTCCCCGAGATGCCGGCAATTCGATAAATTGTTGGGGCCCCACTGATTGTGGTCCACAGAAAGATGCCAGGCCCAGGGGTCGTATCTAGAGACTCGGCTCCCCTGTTGTCCAGGTTACCATAAAAGGCAACAAGTTTTCCATCGTCACTAATTCGAGGATGTAGGCCTAATGAAGAAAATCCCATATTTGATGCCAAGTTCCAAATTATTTCATAGTTTTCTGAATTTCTTATGCGATAAGTGCTTGCCGAGATATTTTCGGAGTTTGGGGTGGCTTCTAAGAAGGTTAAATTATCAGCAGCCCAAACCATAGGGTAAGGAGGATTGGCAATTGCCAAAACATCATCAATGGCTTTTAGGTCCCTAGTGCTTAAGACTTCTGAATCCGCCACATAGGTTAGATAGTTTCCCGGGGGTAGTCCATTATTGAGTTTGAGCCAGCCAATATTCCGGATTGCATCGTTCGAATGGAAGCCGTCAAAGACCCATCCATTAAATACTGTTCCGCCGTTATTATCAAGGCTATATCCATTTCCAATAACATTAAAGTCGCCAAGATAAAAGTCCCAAAACGGTTTAAAAAACATAGAGAATGGGTCCCCTGCTAGTAATTGAAATGCATAGCCATCAGACACAAGTTCTACTGTATTAGGCCTGCTAGAGTTCCATTTTTCAAGAAACGTATAGAGTTTTGGCGAATAATCAGATATAATTCCTGGGCCTACGAGGCCAAAGAGGGGGTATGCCACAAGCGCGTAGAGTCCAGTCGCTGATTCAAGTCGCCTTACCAAGACCTCGCCTTTATTATTAATCTGAATACCACCAGAATAGCGTCGCTCTAACAAAGACTGGCTAATCGTTGAATCAGTGAATACGTCGTATATTCGAGTCGGATTGCGATGATTGTTATTTGCAAGAAATGACGGCAACGAAAAGTCTTTAATAAATCCGTAGACTGGATTAATGAAAGTACTGGCTATAATATTGGGCGCAATGTCTGTGATCTGACCATCACTCTTGACAACTAGTATTTTATCTTTTGAGAGATTGCTTGCAAGCCATCTCTCTGAAAATTTTCTATCTCTACCATCAGCAATGAATGCAGTCTCTCCAAGGTCATTGATGGATACCTCGGGTTTGATAAAATCGATTACTAAGGGAGCAGCTATGTTTGAATTATTCTCTAGATTCGATAGTTGTGTAGTAGCTGAAGCAAAAGTATCTAGATTGCCGCCCTTTAGCAATGTGTTGCTGACTAGTGGTATGGGTTTTTGCAAGAGGGATGTAGGAATGCCTTCTATATCTATGATGTCGGGGGAATAATCTCCGGTTGAGGCTAGGGTGGTATAGGTAAGGCCTGTATAAGCACTAGAAGAGAACGAAGATGATTCAAGGGGTACCATGTTTCCATCAGCAAGCTTGAAGAGATAAGCTGATGAGTTGCCAGCCTTGTCGAATATCTGTGCTTTAATAATATCATTATCGCTGAGTGTGGCATTAAGGATTTGTGTAAAAGAGCCGCCTTGTAGAAAGACTTGACCAATAGGGGTCCTGCTAGTCCTGTTAGACAGATATAAAACAAGGTTATTCTCGGAGCTCGAACCTTCGATAGTTAGTTGAGAGTCGCTAAATCTCAGTGAAAGATTCGTTGGAAATACGGGTTGGCTTCTGTCCAATGACCAACTGATAAAAGATTGTTTATCACCACCTCGGCCCCACTCATCCTGAATAGAGTCCTCCATAAATAGCAGTTCGTAATCTGCATCATTAACCTGGAATTGTGCAAGGCCGCTGATTTTATATTCATTTTCATTGATTCTGGCAATAGATATTGGGGAGACTGGATCAAGTGGGATCCCATTTTGCGAAACCCGTATATCCTTTACTGTAAATGATGATGGATCGATAGTTTTGGAAAAGCGAAGGGAGATTTCACTGACAGCTCGGTTCCGGAAGGTGCTAATTGGCGTAACTCCCACTATCTCCGGTGCCGAAGCATCCAGTGACCACGTAAAGCCCTTGGCATCAATGCCGCGATTACCATCGGCATCAAACACATTCTTGGCCGTTGCCAGGAAGGTATAGGTGCCACCGATATTAGTGACAGACTCCAGATTGGTGACCTCATAAGTACGATCATCAATCTGGGTAACGACGATCGAATCATTGCTGAGGTTGATGCCTTCATCACGGCTGATCTGCAGATCTTCCCAGGTGAAGGTTCCAGGCTGCAGGGGCTCTGAGAACCGGACCCTGATCGGTTGGATGATGGGTTTGGTGGTCGTTGGGCCTGTGAAACCACTGACGGAATCGACATAGGGGCGATCACCCGTCACCGACCAGGTTTCACGGACTTGGCCGGTGCCTCGGTTGCCGTCGAGATCCTCGATCCCGCTGGTTTCGATCTTCAGTTCATAGGTTCCAACATCGGTCGCTACAGAAGCGATATTCTCAATACTGAAGGCAATGGGGTAAGCATCACCAAGGGACTTGATCTGCAGCCCACTCGTGTCAACACGTTCGCCATCCAGGGTGAGGATGATGTCGTCCGTACCGAACGTTTCATCGCGGATCGGCTCGGTAAAGAGCACCTGGATCACATTCGCTGGTGGCTGATCCGCTGGCATGGGGAACAGCCATTTGAACGGCTCCTGGGGCGTTACATAGGCAAGATCGCGGACCTGGGGTGGCGTGGTGTCATTCGCTGAATAGTGAATCGTGTAGGTTTCGGTGGAATTGGTACTGTGGTAATCGAGTAGATGCAGCCGCTGCTCGTAAATAGGCTTGTCATCGTAGCTCTGGACACTGATTGGGTTGTCCTTATTATTGATATCAATTCTGATCTCTGCACCCTCAAACTCCGGGCTGACGGGGAAGGTACGGTCCGTTCTCCATACGTTACCAAGATCCACTGAACTGCCATCAGATCTGATGATGGATTGGATCGTGTAGAAACCACCGCTGGGGTCCAGAAGATTGAAATAGGACCAGCCACCTTCCATCGTTGCTTGCACTTGCACCTTGCGGTCACGGAAGGTGACTGTGCCGATGCTGTTGATATTCGTCGCGAGGTGGACATCCGCTTTGCCTCCGGAAGAGAAATACAAGGCATCCGGTGCTGCTTCTGGATCGACAATGTCGTTGACAAGAAAGTCAGGACGTGCATCCTGATCGGCATGCACTTTCTGGATCAGCTCATGGATCTTGACCTCCTTAATCAAGGACAGCTCGGGCTTGCCCAGGCTGTTGACGTGCTCAAAAGAGGCATTATATTCAATAAATTTTCCCTGGATGCTTGATTTGAGTAGCCAATCGGCTACAGCAGTTTCGCCCGGCTTGATCACGCCAAGATTGACACTCAAGGAGGGTTCGGCATCTTCTCCATTCACCTGTGAGCCGATGATGTTGAAATTCACCAACAGACCACTCTGGTTGCCGACTATCTTGGGCTGGGAGGATGTGATGCGCAGATCATTAGCATTGCCCTTTCCTTCGTTTCGTACCAAAGCCGCCAGCGTGAAGGGAACCGACGGCTCCACATAGGCTGTGTAGGGATCATCCGCATACACATTCCGAGAATGGAAATAATCGAGATAGAGCTCAGCTTGAGGATAGACGGTGATGGGTGGTGACAGCAGCGGCAGCCGGATTGTTTTGCCATCTTCGACATACGTCAGACTGCCACCGATTTCATATTGAGTGGCTTCCAACCGGGCTGCCTGGTTGGTGGGGATGAATGTCCATTCGGCAGACCCCAAGCCTTCATCAGCCTCCGTGAGCGGGTCGTCTGCGGCTAGCACCCCTTTGCCATCAACAGCCGTCATTCCTGTGAGAATGGGGCCATTGATCCCAAATAGGTTGGTGGCATCATTTCCTGATTTGTCTTTCAAGGTAAGTTCAACTCCAAGACTGGTAAGTGCCGAGTCATTGTCATTTTCAATAGAAAGTTTCCCGACGAATGCAGATCGCTCCATCAGCGCCTGTTGGCTGATTTGAATGCGAACTGTGGCATCGCTGATTGGAATGCGGATGACGATTTCGGGAATCTCGATTTTTGAGTCGGGCATTTCTGGGAGCTTGAACTCGGCTCCACCTTGGTTAACAATGTCAATATTCAGATAATTGATAAGCGGATCAAGAAGGGGGATGACATTACCTTCGAGCTCAAGACCAAATATCGGGAAGGGCGAATCTGTTGTGGTTGTATTCTCAGACTTGGTAATCCGAGTGATGCGAACAGGGATCGTCAGCGATTCCTTCGCATCAAGGCGGTTGATCGCATTTATTAGGGGCTGGAACTTGTATTCCTTACTAAGGCCAAGCATCTCGTCATCTGGGAATATCAAGCTAAATGGCATTGTGGACGCAATCAGTCCTTGGTTGGTGAATGTCATGTCGATCTGACTGATATTGCCAACCGACGACAGATAACCCATGTCAATCTGATCGGGACTCACACTTATCACAGGCGCCGGCACATCCGCCTCAAAGACACTAGTGATCGTGATCGTGTATTCATCCTTAATCTCGGTTGGCGTCACTGTCCAGAGATACTTCACCCTCTGTCTGGGCAAAAACGATGTAATGCTCAGATCAGACCCACTGCTGACCCGAATTGTTTGGGTATCGCTCTTGTGCTTGAGTGCACTTGCTTCAAGCTTGTAATACCCCTCTGGAATATCCGTCCATTTAATGGTACCGGAACTGCTAGTTTTGGCGCGGCGCCGTTCCTCGCCTGTAAAGTAATCGCGCAGAACTACATCGGCATCGCCCAATCTCGGATTGCCTTCGCCATTTAAGGTAAGTTCATCTTCAACTTGAACTGTCAGGGCGCCAACTGCAGTGGATACAGCTTTGAATGCGAAGGGTAATTGGGTTTGCCCTTGATCCGCTTGGAGCACAACATTGCCGCTGTAGAGCACCAGATCAAGATTTGTTGGTGGCGTAAGTAGCAGATTCACTGTTGCTTCAGCACCAGCCGCCAGCTCAGGGACCACAGGGGCTGAGGCCACGCTCAACCAGGGCAAGTCGGGTAGACGAATGCTTAAATTCGTTGCCACTGCTCTTCCTTCATTCCTGATGCTGAAACTGACCAGCGTCTGATCGCCCACCAGCATGCCGCTGCTGATCAGGCTTTTGGATGGCACCAGTACGGGTGCAAGCGGAATGGCTTGTGCATTAATTAGGAAGGAGGCGGTGACTCCCTCTTGACTTGACACTTGCAGTTGGAAGTCATCACGGAGTGTCTTGGAATCCGCAGGTACGAGCAGCGTATAGTTGATCTGATTTGATCCAAAGCTGTCTAGCCTTGAATCTGCATTGACTTCAAAGGTCCAGTCTGCTGGCAATCCAGCCGGCGTAATCTGTAGGCCGGTGACAGGAATGTCTGATAGATTGCGCAGCTCAATCACTCCCTTATAAGGAACACCGGCATCAGGGCTGATCAAAGAGCGAACCTCTGAAAAGGTAATGGCCTGGATTCGGAAGGTATCCTCTGCAGTTAGATCCTCGGCTGAGTATCCAGGGAAATATGCATTGATCTCATAAATACCGCCTTCCCCAGGCAGAGGCTTGAATACCTTATTGAAAAATCCATTCCCATCAGTAAGAGCTGACAGCTCACGCACATAGCCATTCGTTTTGACAGCGATTTTTACAAATTCATAGGGAACTCCAGAACCATCACGAGAACTAATTGCCTGACCCTTCAGTAGGATTCCTTGACCGGAGATCGCTGCTTCCACCTCCGTGGAAACTGTGGCCGTGTACGCAGGCGATACAGATACTGGCTTGATGATGAGATTGTTTCTCTCGCCCGAGTAACCTTCATTAACTGCATTCTGGCCATCAATTGAAGCGATCAGATAATACTCGCCAGGTTCTGCACTGGCGATGAAGGGAAGATTGCGTTGATATGACTGCCCAGTGAGTATATAGGCTTCTAATGATGAACTGTAGAGCTTCAGATCGAGGCTGTCGAGAACTGGATCTTTGGAGAGAAATATCTCATCAATCAATGGCTGGGTAGTGGCCTTTGCGCTGGCAGATCCTTGATTGGTAATTTCATAACTAAAGCTGCTTTCCGTGCCGCTGAAAATAATGGATGGCGTCGTGAACTCACTGATGACAAGATCAGGGAGTGAATAGGCGATTTCGAGGTTTTCTCTTCGTGTGGATTTGTTGCCAGCTAGATCAATTGCCTGTACCAGCAAATCATTAATATCATCGCGTGCTGGTGAGAATGTTCCAATATTAGGCTTAGATGCGGTGTTGACCAGCCAGTTCCCATTCGCATCTACAGTGACCAGCCAGACTGCCCCACCAAATCCAACACTGAGGTTTGATTCGGGTTCAGACGTTCCTTTTATCAGAGGGAAATACTCACGGCTGAAGCTGCCGGATTGATTGGTGATCGATGGAGGAGTCGTGTCAATAATCAACTCGCGATCAGTGGCATCAGAGATATGATTACCTTCTTCATCGACCAGAGCAACATTGATGCTATACACGCCTTCTCCAAGTGAATTGGAGGGTGACATGTCTAGACTCCAGGATTCTCCCTCACGAACAAGGCCGGAACCAGGTTCCGCTGTATAGGTGATGCCGTTGATAGAAACGCAAAGAGAGTAACCTTGTGCCTCAACGGCATTACCAGTTATCGTCGGTGAGGTGTGATTGGTTACCAGGGCGTTGACGCTGGGTGCTGGCGGTGGCACATCATCACTGATGAGTAAGATTGTTCCTTGCGTTGGTGGCTCGGATGCATAGTGATCTCCCTCAAGGAGCGTAAGGACAATCGTCTCGTCAGGCTCAACTTTAAAATCGTCAATAGGTATTACTATCAAATCAGCCGATGCCGCGCCTGCTGGCAGGCTCACCGCCACCAAAGAATCACTGAGAACTGTTGCTCCTTCCAGGCGATAATCGCGCCCCAGTACAGCAGTGCCACCAATAGCGACGTTGACTACAAGCTCTTTGGATCTACTCCCAGATGCAATTACTTGCCATGTAATCGCCTGAGAACCACTCTCGCCAAGACGTTCTGCACCAGGTTCTAGAGTTACAAACGTGTCATCAACACGGAGATAGAAAGACCCAGAATCATTACCCAGGTTGTCGGCAACGAGCAACGTGTAGGTGCCGCCAGCGGCTGCTGTGACATCGCTCTGAATGGAGGACCAGCCGTCATAGTCATTGCTTTCACCGACGTTTTGCACCAGAGAACCGTCCGGTCCATACAGCCGC
>Ga0007796_10000453_pt1 | contig 13118 bp, 18 predicted proteins | sample CryBogmetaGMA0M_FD_60373 | JGI IMG/M metagenome (GOLD analysis project Ga0007796, IMG submission 60373) | Freshwater microbial communities from Crystal Bog, Wisconsin, USA - MA0M | ecosystem: Environmental > Aquatic > Freshwater > Lake | place: Crystal Bog, Wisconsin, USA | collected 2009-07-06 | reverse complement strand
AGTGCCCCTGGCCCTCTACGCCTGGATGGTCAAGCGCTGGACCGTGATGGGCAAACTTGAACGCCTGGGCGTCTACGGCCTGGTCTTCCTGTTTTTCCCAGGCCTGATCCTGTTTGCCCCATTCATCAACCTGCGCATGGCCGGCCACAGCGAGGTCACCTAGGTGAACCGCGCCCAGGCCATCCTCCTCGGGGTGGGCGTCTTTGCCCTCGGCGGCATTGGTTACGCCCTGTTCCAGGCCAACGGGCTGGAAGGTTTCTCTGCGGGGATCGCCACCTCAGCGGTGCTCACGGTGCTGGTGCTCGGCTGGACCAGCAGCTACCTGTTCCGGGCCCTCACCGGCAACATGACCTACATGCAGCAGCGGCGCGACTACCGCGAGGCCTACGACGCCCTGACCAACGAACAGCTGCAGGCCAAATTCGATGCCCTTAGCCCCGAGGAGCAGGAGCGGCTGCTCCGGGAAACGGGCCAACTGGAGGCGGACAGCCCGCCCAACCCAGAGAGCGCCGCATAGGCTCACCTCTTCGCGAGCCCTCATGAGCGCTGTGTCTGCCGTTGCCACTCCGATTCAGCAGCGCTTCAGCGATCTGCGCCAGCAAGGCCGCTGCGCCCTGATGCCGTTCCTGATGGCCGGCGATCCGGATCTGGCCAGCACCCGGGCCACCTTGCTCGCCCTCCAGGCCCATGGGGCCGACATGGTGGAACTCGGCATTCCCTACAGCGATCCCTTGGCGGATGGTCCGGTGATCCAGGCAGCCGCCAGCCGCGCCCTCGCCGCCGCCACCACCCCCGCAAAGGTGCTGGAGATGCTCACCGGCCTCAAAGGCGACCTCACCATGCCGGTGGTGCTGTTCACCTACACCAACCCCCTGCTCAACCGGGGCATGGACACCTTCTGCCGCGATGCCGCCGCCGCCGGGGCCGCCGGATTGGTGGTGCCCGACCTGCCCCTGGAGGAAGGCGAAAAGCTCTCCCAGATCGCCGCAAGCCATGGGCTGGATCTGGTGCTGCTGGTGGCTCCCACCACCCCCACCGAACGCATGGCCCGGATTCATGCCGCCAGCCGTGGCTTCACCTACCTCGTGAGTGTGACCGGCGTCACCGGGGTGCGCACCAACCTGGATACCCGGGTGGGAGCCCTGGTGGGCCAGCTCAAGGACCAAGGCACCACACCGGTGGCGGTGGGTTTTGGCATTTCCGGCCCCGAGCAAGCCAGGCAAGTGCGCGACTGGGGTGCCGATGGCGCCATCGTGGGCAGCGCCCTGGTGAAGGTGATGGCCCAGGCCCAGGCCCAGGCCAACGGTGGTGATCCAGACGCTGTGGCCTTGGCCGCCGGCCAGTTCTGCGCCGACCTGCGCCGGGGGATGGATCTCTAGGACTGGATCTCTAGGACTTGATCTCTAGAACTGGACCGTTAGGGCCAAAATCCAACCCATGTTCTTTTCCGCCGCTTGCGAGCGCAACAAAGACTCAATCCTGGAAATTCTGCAGGCTTGGCTCCCGCCAGGGGCCCAGGTGCTGGAGGTGGGTTCTGGCAGCGGTCAACACGCCGTGTTTTTTGCCCGATCCATACCCAGACTTGCTTGGCAAACCAGTGAGCTGAGCGCCAATCTGACTGGCCTCGGCGAGCGCATCGCCCTAGAAGGGAGCTCTGGCCTAGCTCCTGGTTCCCAAATCCCCAGGCCCATCGCCCTCGATGTCAGCGCACCAGGCGATTGGCCCCATCAGCGCTTTGATGCGGTGTTCAGCGCCAACACCACCCACATCATGCCGGCCTCATCCGTGCCGGATCTGCTCGCCGGTGCCGCTGGAGTGCTGGCGTCAGGGGGGCTCCTGATGCTTTACGGCCCCTTCTGCGACCACGGCATCCCCACGGCGGCGAGCAACGTTGACTTTGACCTGCACCTGCGCAGCCTCGATCCAGCCATGGGGGTGCGCGATGCGGTGGTTATCGGTGAACAGGCCAGGGGCCTGGGGCTCAGTCCTGTGGCCGATGTGGCGATGCCCGCCAACAACCGCACCCTGATTTTTCGCCGCAACAGCTAGATCGCAACACTCAGGTCGGGTGCAGGATCTCTGCAATGCCAAAGAACAGCCTCCGCAGCGCCTCCGCCAAATCGGCCCCATCCAGCAAGCCGTAGCTCAAGCGCAACACCAAGCCATGGCTGTCGCCATGGAGCCCAAAGCTGGCCCCACTCACCGCCGCCACCCGGTGCTCCAAGACCAAGCGACGCATCAAGGTGTCGGCGTCCAGCTGGCCTCGCCCTGCTGTGATCTGCAGGAGGGCGTAAAACGCCCCATCCGGTTCGGCCAGTAACTGCACCGGCAAGCCCTTGGCCTGGTGCTCAGCCACGGCCGCGAGCAGTTGCCGGCGGCGGTCGGCCAATGCCGCAACCCTTGGCGCCACCCAGGCCGGGCCCGCCTGCAAAGCCGCAACCGCCGCCCGCTGAATCGGCACCGGCGGACAAATCATCACCGTGTCCTGCACCTTGGCCAAGGCCGCCGTGAGCTGCTCGGGGGCGGCCATGTAACCAACCCGCCAGCCCGCCATGCCATAGGCCTTGGATAGGGAATGGAGCGAGATGGTGCGGGCACTGCTCCCGCTCGCCGATCCCGGGCTCCAATGGGGCTCATCGCCATAGACAAAGGCGCCATAGGCCTCATCGCTGATGTGAAACAACCCCCTGCGTGCACAAAGGGCATTAATCCCCGCCAGCACCTGCTGGGGGATCACCACCCCACTGGGGTTATTCGGCGACACGGTGACGACGGCCCGGGTGCGGGGCGTCATCGCTGCCTCTAGGCGCTCCAGATCAGGAATCAAGCCCGCATCCACCGGCACCGGTAGGCCACCCGCCAGCTGGATCGCCATCACGTGGTTGAAGTAGTAGGGCACCGGCAGGATCACCTCAGCGGTGTCGTCTGCTCCGCCCCCACAGATCACCTGGGCAATCGCCGAGAAGGCCATGTTGCTGCCGGCCGTGACCCACAACTTGGAGCCCGCCAGGTCGAGATTGTGGTGCGTGCCGAGATTGCCCTGGATGGCCTCCAGCAACAGGGGTTCCCCTTGCACAGCTCCATAACGATGCAGGCCCGATCCAGGGTCTTGGAGCGCCTCCGCCAGGGCGCTCAACACCCCATCAGGCGGGCTCCAGCCCACCATGCCCTGGGCCAGGGAGAGGGTTCCAGGGGTCGCCCTCACCCAGCCACCCAGCTCCGCAATCACAGGCTTCAGCACCCGATCTAGGGAGCGCGCAGCCTGGGGAACGGGCCCAGGGGTGTCGATCATTGGACTCGGCTCAAACCCCGAATTTCTCGGTGGTCTTGGCCTTGCAGATCACCTTGGCCGAATCGATGGTTTGCTTCAGCTTCATCTGTTGCACCACGCAATCGCAGGTGAAGGTCTGCATGCCATCCGGGGCCGGCTTACCAGAATCCGCCACCTCCTTGTTCACTGCCTGCAGGCAAAACTTGCGGACCATTTGATCCACCATGTTGTCGCCGGCATTGGCCCCCATGGGCGCTCCAGCCACCAAGGCAATGGAGACAAGCAGCATCGAACGCAATCCCATGACCGAGGGCCAACTTCTCCCCTTCTACCAGGCTTCGACGCCAAAACCCAGGGCCTAGGTTCACCCTTGTGTGCAGGCCTAAAGGCCGATTGGAGTCCATGGCCAAGTTCGTTCTTTGGGGCACCTACTGCGAGAACGCCGAAGGCAAACGCACCCCCTTTCGCGAGGCCCATCTGGCGGGGCTCCAGGCCCTCAAAGATGGGGGCACCTTGGTAACCCTGGGGCCCACGGAGGGGAGCACCCACGTTTTCGGCATCTTCGAAGCCGAGGATCAAGCGGCGGTGGAAGCCCTGGTAAAGGGGGATATCTACTGGCGCGAGGGCATCTGGTCCGCCGTGGCGGTCTACCCCTGGATCCAGGCCTTCTAGGCCTTCGGCCAGCCCGCCTGGGCCTGGGCCCAGACATAGGCGGCTACGGCCTCAGCACCACCATCGCCCAGCACGGCTCCGTAGCCCGACATCTGGCCACGGCCTTGCGCCGCAATGGTGGCGATCGCGCCGGGGCCCGTGATTCCGTTGCGCTCAAGCGCTGCCAACTTCAGGGTCTTGCTGCGGCGCAGGATGTTGCCCCCGTTCACATGGCACCCGGCGCAGTGGTTCTGGAACAACTGGCCGCCCTTGGCGCCGCCCGAAAGCTCCCCCGCCCAGGCGGCCCTGGGCCAAAACACCAGCGCCACCAGGGCCACCAGCACCAGGGGCATCAACAAAAACCGTGCAACCAACTTGGGCACCTGGTGGAGCGGGCGAAGGGACTGTCCAGTTTGCTGGTACGGGCGCTAAATAGGAGCCTTCGTCGCTGAGCCAGTTCTGGCCGCTCCCTCACCCATCCGGTTGTTGCACAGCGCCGATTGGCAAATCGGCAAGCCCTATGCCCGGGTGCTGGATCCGGATAAGCGGGCCCGGCTGCGCCAGGTGCGCCTCGAAGCGATTGGTCGGCTGGCCGACCACGCCCGCCAGCAGGCGGTGCAGTTGGTGGTGGTGGCTGGGGATTTGTTTGATTCCCCCACCCCCAGCAGCTCGGATGTGAGCAGCGTCTGCGCTGCCATTGGCGCCATCCCCTGCCCCGTGCTGGTGATCCCTGGAAACCACGACCATGGGGCCCCAGGCACGGTGTGGCACAGCTCCTTTTTCCAAGCGGAGCAAGGCCGCCGCGCCCCCAACCTGCAGGTGCTGCTCGAGCGCAAGGTTGTGGAGCTGGATTCGCTGGTGGTGCTGCCCTGCCCCCTGCTCCGGCGCAGCGACAGCGTGGATCCCTGCAACTGGCTCAACCAAGTGGATTGGGATGGGTTGCCCGCTGGCAAACCCCGGCTCGTCATCGCCCACGGATCCGTGCAGGGTTTTGGCGCCCAAGATCTCGATGCCCCAGGCAGCTCCAACAACCCCACCAGCGCCAACAACCGCCTGCGCCTCGATGGCGCCTGGCTCGACGCCGTCGACTACATCGCCCTGGGCGATTGGCATGGCCTCAAGCAGGTTTCGGCCAAGGCTTGGTACAGCGGCACCCTGGAGCCCGACCGCTTCCCCAGGTCGCCCGACTACCAAGCCGGCCAGGTGCTGCAGGTGGAGCTGCGCCGCGGTGAGCCCCCCCAGCTCCAGCCCCTAGCCACCGGAAGCCTGGGCTGGCATCCGCTGCGCTTCAGCTTCCAGGCCGACAGCGATCTCGATCGACTGGAGGAGCAACTGGAGGGGCTGCTGGCCGGCCGCATCGGTGCCGACCTGCTGCTGCTGGAGGTCTCGGGCAGTTTGAGCCTGGCGGGCCACCGGTCCTACGAAGGGCTCCTGGAACGGCTGGAGGCCCAGCTGTTGCGGCTCAAGCTGCGGGGAGGCTGCGATGCCGCCCCGGGGAAGGAGGAATTGGCCCAACTCACCCAGCGGCCCGGCGATCCCTTGATTGCCCAGGTGGCCTCCCACCTGGCCGCCATGCTGCAAACCTCCTCCCCCGATCCAGGCAGGAATTCAGAGATAGCCCCAGGAACAGCTCCAGAGATAGATCCAGCCACAGCCCGGTTGGCCCTCAGCGAGCTCTACCGGGCCGTGCTGCTGGCCGATGCCGCGGCAGCCCCTTAGCCATGCGTTTACGCCACGCGGTATTGCGCCAGGTGCGCCAACACAAACACCTCGAGCTCTCCTTCCATCCGCGCTTCACCCTGATTGGCGGCCCCAATGAGGCGGGCAAAAGCACCCTGGTGGAAGCCCTGCACAAGGGCCTCTTTCTGAAAGCCACGGCCACGGGCAGGGGGGTAGAGGAGCTGCGCTCGAGGCTCCACAGCGGGCTGCCGGAGGTGGAGATTGGCTTTGAGGCAGGCGGCAGCACCTGGCTGCTGCGCAAACGCTTTTCCGGAGCCAGTGGCACCTGCCAACTCAGTAACACCAGCGGGGTTGCCCTCAGCGGTGCCGCCGCCGAAGAACGGTTGGCCGCCCTGCTCGGCGTGGATGGGGCCATCGAAGGGCGCCGCATTGGCCAACTCCCCCAGCGCTGGGCCCATCTCTGGGTGCGCCAGGGGGAGGCCGGCAGCAACCTGCTCAGCGGGCCGGGCGCGGCCTACGACCTGGAGCGGTTGGTGCAGCAACTCCAACACCAAGGACCAACCGCCACCTTGGAATCCCCCCTCGATCGCCTCGTTGACGAGCGGATTCAGCAGCACCTCGATGGCCTGTTCACCGCCACCGGCAAGGTGAAGGCCGGCAGCCCCTTGGCCCAGGCCCAGGAGCGGGTCAAGGAAGCCCAGGGCCAGCTTGAGCAAGCCCTTGAGCGCCAAGCGACCCTGGAAACGGCCATGGAGGAGCTGCGCGCCATTGGACTTCGCCTCAAGGAGATTGACGAGCAGGAGCGCCCGGCGCTGGCGGCCCAACGGCAACGGGAAGCCACCCTCCAGCTGCGGCGGGCTGAAACCAAGCCCATCCGCCAACAGTGGGAAGCGCTGCGCCAAGCCCAGCAAAGCCTGCACAACCTCGAGCTCCAACTCACGAGCCAGCGCAGCAGCCAAAGCGATCAGCAACGCCTGTTGCAAACCAGCCAGCAGAACCTGCAGCACCAAGAGCAAGCCCTGGTCCACCAGCGCCGAGCCCTGGAATCCCTCCAAGCCCAGGTCCACAGCAACCAAGAGCGCCAACAGCTGGCCCAGCACCTACTCGCCCTCGACAACTTGGATCGCGAAGCCCAGCAGCTTCAAACCCACAAGGATCAATTCAGCCAACTGCAACAGGAGGCCGAACACCGTAAGGCTGAACTCGCTGGCCTTCCTGCGATTGGCACTGAGCAGGTGAGGGCCCTGCGCCAAGGCGAGCAACGCCTCGCCCAGGCCCAGGCGCGCTGCCAAGCCATGGCCACCCATCTGAAGGTGCTGCAAGCCGACCAACCGGTGAAGCTCGGCGGCCAACCGCTGCTTGCCGGCCAGGAGGTGCAACTCAGCCGCGCCGAGGAATTGGCCATCGGCCCAGGCGTTCGCCTACTTATCAGCCCTGGCGGCGGCGACGCCACCGCCAATGCCGAACAACAACGGGACCTCTGCCAAGAGCAATTGCAACAGCTGCAAGGGCACCTCGGCGTCGCCAGTAGCGATGCTGCCGAACCCCTGGCCCAACGACGCCAGGTCCTCGAAGCCGAGCTCAAGCGCCTGCGCCAAGCCGCTTCAGCCATTCCCTGGGCCAAACTCGATGCCCAACTGGCTGAACTGAAACCCAGGCGCCTGCGCTTTGAGCAGGCCCTGGGCCGCCATGCAGCCCTGCACACCCAACTCCAAACCAGTCAAGACCTTCCCACTGGCCGCGATCAACTCGAAGCCTGGCTCGAGCAGCTGCGCGGGGCCAGCCAACAGCTGGGGCGCGATCAGCAGGTTCTCGAGCACACCGTGCACCAGGCCCAACACCAGGTTGAGCAGCGCAGGGCCAGCCAAAGGGCCCTGGAAACCAGCCTGGAGCAATTGGCGGGTGGGCTGTTTGCCCTGGAAGAACGGCGCCTGCTGCTGGAGCACAACCATGGCAAGGCCGAAGCCCTCGCCCACCAACTGCAAGACCTCCAAGGCCAACTGGCCCAGCACGATCAAGCCATCGAAGCCCTCGAGAACCAACGCCAGCAAGACCAGCTTTCTACACATGGCCAAGACGCGACAAACCTCGACCAACGCAGCCAGTTAATGGATGCCGAAAAGGACAGCCTGCTCACCGCCAAGGGACACAACGAGCAGCTTTGTTTGAGCCTGAGCGCAACTGATCCCCAAGCCGAGGTGGCCCAACGGCAGGCTGAACGCGAAGGCGCCGAAGCCGAAAGCGAGCGCATTCACCAACAGGCCGATGCCTGGGCCCTCCTGCAGGCACTGTTACACCAGGCCAGGCGGGAGATTGCCGAGCGCTACAGCGAACCTTTAGGCCAAGCCATTGGTCGCTATCTCACCGATTTAGGACCAACCCTCCAGCAGGTTTCCTTGGGCTTCGATCCCAAGGCTGGGTTTGGTGCACTGCAACTTCAACAGGGCCAGCAGTGCTTTGACTTTGAAGAACTGAGTGGTGGGATGCGCGAACAGTTGGCAGCCGCCCTGCGGCTGGCCATGGCCGAAGTGCTGCAACCGGCCTACGACAACAGCTTGCCCCTGGTGTTTGATGACGCCTTCACCAATAGCGATCCAGAGCGACTCTCTGGGCTGGGCGAGATGTTACGAAAGGGCAGCGAAGCCGGGATTCAGATCGTGCTCCTCTCCTGCAATCCAAGGGATTACGCCCCCCTGGCCCAGGAACTCGGGGACGTGGTGAACCTCTGAGCGGGCCAAGCCATCGCCTTCTGAAACCATGAAAAAAAGCCCCGGCAATGCCGGGGCCCTAAACGGCATCAAAGCCGAAATCACTCTTCGTCTTCGTCGGGCGCGCCGGCGGGGATCAAGCGAATCTGCTTGCGGCCAAGCTTGATTTCAAATTCATCGCCGGGCTTGAGATCGAGCATGGCGGTGTAGGCCTTACCGATCAACAGGTTGCCGTTTCCTTGAACGGTGGCCACATAGCTGAGCTTGCGCCCACCTTTGCCAACCTTTCCAGAACCACCCAGATCGACGCCCTTGGCCTCGAGCAGGGCTTCATAGAAAGCAGTGAAATTGAGGCGCTCGCCTCCATCTTTCTTGCCAGACACATAGCCGCAGGTGCGGACGATATCCGACTTACTTACGTCACCAAGCTCTTTGACCTTGGCCAGCAATTCAGAACCAGTAAGCATCGCGTTTAGGGGCGGCCCCAGTGATTACATCCCAAAAGATACACCATCAGCTGTATTTGGGAAGCACTAACCAGCCGAATGCACCGGAACAAATTCACCGTTCCCTGCATGCACAACTCCAAGAAGGTGATAGAACGCTTCGAGTGGCATCCCCCCCGCCATGGATACGATCCGCCTGCTCCAATCCGGCGATCGAGATGCATTGGCAGACGTGTATCACGATGCGGTCACCAGCCAGGCCGTTGGGTTGTATTCAAACGTCCAACTTCAGGCCTGGGCAGACCATGGCTGGCAGAGCGATGCCATCGACCAGGCCCTGGCCGATGGTTATGGCCTAGCCAGCTGCTGTGGCACTGATCAGCAGAGCATCGAAGCCTTCGGAATCCTCTCCCCCATCGATCGGCTGTCCTTGCTCTACTGCCGCGGCCGTTCTTGCCGCCAAGGTCGCAGTAGCGCCATCCTGGGAGCCCTCGAAAACCATGCCCGCGAAACTGGCTGCCGCCAATTACGCACCGAAGCCAGTCAGCTTTCGCGGCCCCTACTGAGCCGGTTGGGCTGGCAAGTTGAGGCCCAGGAAGAGGTGCGATTTGCCCGGGTGTTCTTCATCCGCTGGCGCATGATCAAGACCCTCACGTAACCCACGCCCCAAAGCCACTCTTTAAGCCATGGCCGAAGCCCAACTCCAGCAATTCCTTGAGAAGGTACGGCAGCTGAATGCCTTCGTAGCCCTCAGCGAAGCCACCCCGGAGGTGCGCCAGCAACTCCAACAGTGCAGCCACCACAACGAGGTGGTGCATCTAGCCCGTAGCCATGGCTTTGACATCGGCAGGCGTTGGGGAGAAGCGGTGTTCCCAAGCGCCACCGGGGGGACTGGGGGCCATGGCGACAGCAATCTGCTCTCTAGCCCCAGCCCGATGGCGGGCCAAGAAACCATCACGGTGTTAGTCGAACAACCAGGCTTGCGCCTGGAGCGGATTCACTCCTGCCAGTCGTCGAGCCCCACCGACTTCTGGTACAACCAAAGTGAGCATGAATGGGTTGTGCTTCTGCAGGGCAGCGCCCAGCTGCAGTTCGCCGATGAAGAAATGCCCCGCCAGCTCAGTCAAGGCGACTGTCTCTTGATCAGCGCCGGTCGGCGCCATCGGGTGGTGTCAACCGATCCAGCTCCGGGCTGCGTTTGGCTGGCCCTGTTCTGGCCGCCGGCTGACGCAGGTTGACCGTACGTACCAACCAAAAGGCCCCGCCCAAGGCGAGCACCGCCAATCCCAAGCCCGCCAATAATTCGGGCTGGTTGTTGCCATGGGGCAACACAATCACCTTCCGGGCGACCGCCGTCATGGCGGTGAGCAGCACCAACTCAATCTGCACCACGTGGCGGCGCAGGTAGGAGGTGATGTTCTGGAGCACCTCCAGGGCAATCATCAGGGTGAGGAGATCACCCAACACCTGGTTGAGCCGCGTGGTCATCCAGGGGGTGGAAGGTGTGGTGAGGGCCCAACCCACTTGCCAGATCAGCTGCAGGGTCGCAGCCACCATCACCACCAACAAGACCAGGCTCAGCACCTTGGCGAGCTGCTGCTCACCCCAATCCATGAACTCCAGGAACTCAACGTCATTCCAAACGCGACGGAGGCGCTTCATCGGATCAGCTGGTGAGAATCAGTTGTTGAAGCCATCGAGCTGGGCCTTGGCCTTGGTATCGCTGGGCGGATTCACCAGGCGGGTGTCGCAGGTAATCGAACCGTCCGCACCCATGACGCAATTGGTGGGCTCGATCTTGGTTTCAGGTCCAACGGATGGCCCCGGGCTCCAGAGAAACCGTTGGGCCTGGGCCTGCACCGGCATAGGCCCAATGGCCACCAGAAGGGCAGATGCCATCAGCAAGGCACGCAAACGCATGGGGGAATGGGTCGTTGGCTCCACTTTGCCTGGGTCCGAGGGTTAGGAGGCCTGATCCAAGCGTATTTCCTCCAGAAGCAAATCCAACTGCCCCAGGGAATCATCCAGGCTGATGCGCCCAGAGGTCTTAGGGGCTTCACCTTCCTCACCGGCTGGCCAGCCGTCTTCGTGCTGCCAAAGCTCTTCAATGCCGCAAAGCTGCTGGGCCAAACCATCCAATCCGCCGCGGCTGTAGGTGCGATTGAGCACCTCCAGCAGCACGGGCATGCGAATTGAACTGGCCTGCAGGGCCCGCCGCAAATCGGCCTGGGTGCGACCGGTGTGGCGCAACCAATCCTTCAAAAACGATTGGAGGTCATCCAACTGGTCGCTGGTAAGGATGGACGTCGACATCAGGATCAAATACCGAGCAAATCAGCGGCCAAGGGGAAACCACCGATCCAGTTTGCGTTGGGCACGAAGGCGAATTTCCGGCGTGCGATGACGGGCACAAAGACCCAACAACGTTGTTAAAGCCACCAGATCATCGCTGAAGCCCGCCGCCGGGATGAAATCCGGAATCAAATCCATGGGCACCATCAGATACAGCAAAGCTGCGAGCACGGTGGCTTTGATCGGATAGGGAGTCTGGGGATCCAAGATCAATTCAAGGCATTCCAAGGCCGGCCGGGCCACCAGGCGACCGGACCGGCGCAGCAAACGCAGCAATAGGGCCTCGTCGACCACGGTGCTTTCCAGCACTTCGGCATGAAGGGGCTCAGCCTGGCCAGGGGACGTCACAGGGGCAACACCACGGATGCCTCCAGCCTGACGCCTAAACGGCTTCGATCAAGCCAATTTCAACGCCCCTGCTTTGCAGCTTCACCAGCGCCCGTTGCACCACCTGGCGGCAGTACTCCCGGCTGCAATCGAGCTCCCGAGCCACCTGGGCCAAGGTCCGCGAGTCGTTGCCGCCATCCAAACCAAAGTGCAGCACCACCACCCGGCGCTCCTTCGCCGTCATGGTGGAGTGGTCCAGCAGCGTCCACACCGAGGCCGAGCGCTCGGCCTGTTCGGCGAGCTCCATGGGCGCCATGGCGTCACTGGGCACCAGATCCAGCAAGGCCAACCCATCGTCCATGGCGTTGACCGGGCCCTGCAAGCTCACGCTGATACCGCGCAGCTCGAAGCCCAACAACTCCTCCACCTGGTCCAGGGGCATGGACAACAGCTGGGCCAGCTGGGCCGCTTTGGGCCCCATGCCATTGGCCTGCAAAAAGCAGGCCCTGGCGGCCCTTAAGCGGGTGAGCTGTTCATTCACATTGGTGGGAATACGGATGGCGCGGCTCTGGGTCGAGAGGGCCCGATGCAATCCCTGGCGAATCCACCAATAGGCATAGGTACGAAAACGATGGCCCCTGGTGGGGTCGTATTTCTCGACGGCCCTGGCCAGTCCCAAGCTGCCTTCTTGAATCAAATCCAACAAATCCAGCCCCTTGTTTTGATAGCGCTTGGCGAGGTTCACCACCAGGCGCAAATTGGCCGTGATCATGTGCTGCCTGGCCCGCTGACCAAGCCGCATGGTGCGCCGTTCCAGGACGTCGTACACGCAACCAGGACCTTGCCCTTGGGCATCTTGGCAGCGCTCCTGCAGCACCACCAAAGCCTGCACCTTGCGGCCGAGGGTGAGCTCCTGCTCGGGGGTCAGCAATTGGTAGCGACCAATTTCACCGAGATAGGCACTCAATGCACTCGGCATACCTGGCCTAGTCAGTTCAATCAATCTAGGCAGACCTCTTGACGCCAATCTCCTGACAGTCTCTCGACAGCAAAGCCTCACCCTTGTGGGCTCACCCATTACGGTTGCCACCACTGCAACTCGTCCATGACTGGCCTGGCCGCCATCCCCCCCGACCTGCTCTCGAGCGCCGGGGTTGCCTACGTGCACTACGTGAGCTTCATGCTCTGCTTCGGTGCCCTGGTATTGGAGAGGCGCCTGATCAAGGCCAACCCCAGCAAGCAGGACGCCACCTTGATGGTGATCACCGATGTGGTCTATGGCATAGCCGCCCTTGCCCTGCTGGGAAGCGGCATCTTGCGGGTGCTCTATTTCGGCCAGGGAAGCGAGTTCTATACCGAAAATCCGCTGTTCTGGTGGAAGGTGGGGGTTTACCTCGCCGTTGGAGGCCTCTCGCTGTACCCCACCATCACCTACATCCTCTGGGCCATTCCTTTGCGCAAGGGCGAACTGCCCCAGGTGAGCGAAGCCCTGGCCAAACGGCTGGCCTGGATCTTGAACATTGAGTTGGTGGGCTTTGCCGCCATTCCCCTCATGGCCACCCTGATGGCCCGCGGGGTTGGCCTGCCGGGCTGATGCAAGTCAGGGCGATCGCCATCGGCCTGGCCCTCGGCCTAGCGGCGGGAAATGCGGGCGCCTGCCAGAGGCCAGAGGCAGCCAGGGCC
>Ga0007796_10000451_pt1 | contig 13121 bp, 12 predicted proteins | sample CryBogmetaGMA0M_FD_60373 | JGI IMG/M metagenome (GOLD analysis project Ga0007796, IMG submission 60373) | Freshwater microbial communities from Crystal Bog, Wisconsin, USA - MA0M | ecosystem: Environmental > Aquatic > Freshwater > Lake | place: Crystal Bog, Wisconsin, USA | collected 2009-07-06 | reverse complement strand
GCACCTTTAAAATGTGGAAAATCATGTAATACATGTGGGCGATCTGCAGGCATCCCTGTTGGCGGACCATCTGGGTGGTAATAATGAGAGTCATACAAATCGGCATTTGATGAATGAGAGGCTTCAGAACGGTGTGGGTCACCGCTTTTTGGGGTCACGACACCGCCATCTAAAATCTTTTTATACCAATCAAGTTCATTGCTTTGTGCGTTATCTGTGACATCACCTGTGATGACAACTGCATCAATTGCAGCACCTGTTAGGGGTCCACGTTTGATTTCGTTAGCTGCAGTGACCATTGCTTCCAGAACTTGTGTCGTTAAAAACTCTTGCGCACGGTATGTACCGATGTATGGCACTAACTGTGACAAGGGATTATCTGGATCTGCAATACGGTCTAGAAATTCAAGACGTGCGGGGGATGCAGCGTCGCAAATATGAATATCACTGAGGTGAATAAAGGCGGCAACAACTTGTGCGTTAAGTGGTTCATCACCGATAACGATTTCACCCTTGTCTAATAATAATTCACGCCAATTGGAATCAGCTGAAACTTTGGATCGGACTATGCGGTTTACGGATGTGCTATGCATTTGTAACCAAAACTTCCTTACTTAAAATGTGGAGTTGAACTTCTGATCCTGGATGAAGATCACCAGTTGCAGCACTTGTCATGAGCGCTTCTACTAATGTGCCTTCATGTGTTTTACAGGTAACACGAGATGATGCTCCTAAGAAGGATCGAGTAACGACAGTTGCATTAGAAGTTCCATCGGTCTTAACTGTTATTGCTTCTGGTCGAATTAGAGCAATCACATTTCCAGATTCGTTGCCTGACTTTAAAGCAACAATATTTTGCCCAAAAAGATTAATGTGACCGTCGATAAGTGTTGTAGGTAGATGATTCATAGTTCCTACAAATGTTCCAACAAACTCGGTGGCTGGCTTGTTGTACAAGGTATCTGGTGTATCAATTTGTTCTAACTTACCCTTATTCATTACACCGACTCGGTCAGAGATTGACATCGCCTCTTCTTGATCATGGGTAACAAATAAGGTGGTTGTTCCAAGCTCTAGTTGCAGACGACGTATTTCTTCCCGCAGATTGGTGCGAACTTGGGCATCAAGTGCCGACAGTGGTTCATCTAGCAAAAGCACCTCTGGCTCAATTACTAGCGCTCTAGCTAGTGCTACACGCTGTTGCTGACCACCAGATAATTGGTGAGCAAAACGCTTGTGATGATGATCAAGACCTACTAATTCTAGAATTGAATTAACTTTGTTGTCACGGACAGCTTTAGATACTTTTCGCATCTTTAGACCAAACGCAACATTTTCTGCAACATTTAGATGTGGGAACAAACTATATGCTTGAAAAACCATTCCCATGTTACGCACGTGCGCCGGATCGTTGGTAATGTCTTTTGTATTTAGTTGCACACTACCTGCATTCGATTTTTCTAAACCAGCAATAATTCGAAGTGCAGTTGTTTTGCCACAGCCTGATGGCCCCAACAGCGCAACAAGTTCACCCTTTGCAACGTTCAAGCTGAAATTATCTAAGGCAACGACTGCGCCAAATTGTCGAGTTAGTCCGCCAACAACTAATGAATCTGTAGTCATTTATGCTTCTTCCTGAACCGTATTAGAGTTTTTTCCACCAAAGAATGTGAAGCCAAACAACAGCAACCATGCAAAAAAGAGTGAGCCGACGGCAAGGGCCGTTGCTCCGATAATATTTTGTTGCGACGCATTGGTCACCCATACTGGAAATGTCGTCCAGTGAAGAAGTTGTGCCAAAGTAAATTCGCCAAGAGATAGCGCAACCATCAGAAACAGAGCTGCAAAAATTGAAGGTCTTATTGTCGGGACTATTACATTCATTAAAACGCGAATCCAGGATGCCCCTAAATTTCGTGCAGCATTTGTTAGCGTTGCTAGAGGGTGGCCAGACAAGCCGATATCTAAGGCTCTATACGTATATGGCATTGCGACAACTACATACATAAATGAAAGCTCGTAGACAGTATTTTCTAATATCGAAGGCAGCGCTAACTGTGCGCCAGTTGCCAAGGCAACCACTGGAATAATTAAAGGCAAGATTGTAAGAATTTCAATCAGGCGCTTGTAGCGCTGTCCGCTTAGGTGCAACCAGGTCACCGTAGGCACCATGATTAACAGGTTTAAAACTACGGCTAACACAGTAATTCTGGCTGTAATTGCAAGATTTTCAGCAAATCCCGATTGTTGGAAGATCCACCTATAAGCATTGAGACCGTGGGTCTTTTCGGCACCGTTTCGCATTGAGAATTCCGTTGCGGCATATAGCGGGAAGAAAATGAAGATTCCCGTGACAAGAAGAATGATCTTCGAACCTAAGTTTTTCATTTCTGTTGCCATTTCGATGTACGTGATTGAATCCAGATATACGGAATCATCGCGAGTAAGGAAACAATTATCATTCCAAATGCGAGTGCGTAGCCAAGATTGAATTGATTTACAGTTACGTTGCCATCAATTAATGATCCAATTTGGAGTGGAACTAGTGCAATGTTTCCAACAGTTAGAGCTCTTGCGGTAGCAAAAGCTGAAAATGCACTTGCAAAAAGCAACAGGAAACAAGCAATAAATGATGGAAGTAACAATGGGATTCCAACGCGCAGCCAATACTGTGCTTTGGATGCTCCTAGGTTTGCAGCACTATCTTTCCATTCGCTTCGTAATGCGGTTAAGGCTGGGGAGATAACAATTACCATGATCGGTATTTGAAAGTATGCGTAAACAATCACAAGTCCCGTAAAGGAAAAGAGAGTAAAACCCATTCCGTAAAGATCAATGCCAATTGATTTGAGTGCCGAAATAACCAAACCTGCTGGACCAAATGCTGCCAAAAACATAAATGCAAGAGGTACTCCGCCAGTGTTTGCTAAGACACCACTGATCGATGCCACAAACTTCTTAAGCGTTTGGCTGCCCTGCTTTTCAATTGCCATGGCAATAAGCAATCCTGGAATTGCACCGACTAATGCAGAAATCAATCCGAGGGTGATGCTGTTTTTAAATGCGAGCCGGTATGGATCCTGAAACAACATTTGTATATTTGAAAGAGTAAAGGCGCCTTCATTGCTTTTGAAAGCATTGCCGGTTAATGCGCCAATCGGCCACAAGAAAAATATAAGAAGAAAAAGGAAAAGCGGAACCAAGGGCAGCGGAAAAGAGGATAGAAAACCATGAAAGGCGCCCCCCTTGGAAGAGGCGCCTTTCATGTCAACGTTTGGATTCGTTGCTTGTTTCATATTTTTAGAGCTTTGGCCATTCAGTTACAACAATCGCCTTTTGCTCTGTCTGCTGATCTGGTGATGGTGCAATGCGCTTTGCTGTCTTTGGAACTGCAAAACCTTCTGGTGCATCAACGATTGTCTTCTTCTTGATCATTGCAGCTTCAGTAATTGGGTGTGCAGCACCTGCTACCCAAATGTTCTGTCCGCCCATGATTACCTTCATCAACTTTGAACCTGAAAGCTTGATGTCAGCTGCTGTGAGTTCCTTGGAACCCTTTCCAACATTCTGTGAGTACAAGAACTCTTCCCATAGGCGCGCTGCTGCACAGTGTGGTGCCTTAGCGTTAACTGCCTGTAGGTAAGGAGTTCCTTGTAGTGCAACATCTGAAGGAATAACAAACTTCAATGGCTTACCTGCAGCTGTTGAGGTTGCAATCGCTCCTGGACCGTTGAAGTCCCAAGTGATTGTTGCCTTATATGCACCAGCTGCGTAGTTTGCTGAGTTTCCAATTACTGAAACAAAGTTTCCGTTTGCCTTAGCAGCCTTGATTGCTTCGATTCCTGGAAGAATGTTTGTTGCGCTTCCACCGTTAGCACCTGCAACAGCAAATAGTGCCATTAGTGCCTGCTGTGAAGATGTTGGATCTCCTGAAAGTGCGAATGCACCCTTAAACGCTGGATCAGTTAGAAGTGCCTTGATTGATGTAGGCGCCTTTGGAAGTGATGCATCGTAAGAGATTGCTAGCACGCCGTAGTAATCGCCGTACCAAAGTCCTGCTGGGTCTTTCCACTCTGATGGAATGTCATTCCATGTTGCAACCTTGTATGGAGCAAATAGTGGCTTGCGTCCGATTCCAAGTGCGTCTGGAAGAACTGAAACACCGATATCTACAACATCTGGTTGCTTTGAAGCAGGAGCTGTCTTGATTGTCTGAATTTCATACGCTGATGAACCTTCAGGATTGTCGCTGTTGATCTTGATGCCAAAAGCCTTTGTAAATAGGTCAATTGCCTCGCCGTAGTTAGCCCAGTCGCGAGGGATTGTGATGATGTTAAGTTCTTTTTCTGCCTTTGCAGCCTTTACAAGCGCGTCCATGCCGCCTGCTTGCTGAAGGTTTTGTACGTTGCAGAAGTTAACTGCTGCTTGCGCAGGAGTTGTAACTACAATTAGACCTGAAATTGCTGTAACTGCAGCGATTGTCGCTGCAACTAAACGCTTGTTGCGCATAAGTGGGATCCCTTCCTAAGGATTGTGCGCGTACTCTCGTCTTCTAATGCAAACAGTTAGCGACTTGAAAGTAGATTGTCAGAAATCAGGTAGTGAACACTCACCGACAACTTGGGATTAAATAAGTGACTTTAATTCGTCTACAGAGTTAATAACAGATGTCGCGCCGGCATCATGCAGAATGTGTTCATCATGTGCCCCCGTTAAAACGCCGATTGCTTGACCAGCACCAAATGCAATTGCAGCATGCATATCGGCTGCGGTGTCTCCACAAACAATTACATTTGCAGGGTTTGTAATCCCTAAAGTATCTGCAGCTTTTTGCAACATATCTGGGTGCGGACGACCTCGACCAGCTTCACCAGGCGTTACTGAAATATCAATTAGATCTTTCCATCCAAGTTCAATTAATAATGTATCCAAAGTAGATCTGCTAAACCCTGTAGTAAGTGCAATTGCAATTCCTTTGGAGCGCAGGTACTTAAACAAATCCACTGCACCAGCAATTGGGGCTGCACCTGCTTCAGCTATTTCACTGATGTAGGACTCTTCAAACGCGACATTTGCAGTATGTGCTTTTTCTGCATCGCCCAATAACTCTGTAAACACATTGATCTTTGATTGGCCCATGGTGTCGACTGCATATTGGGTCCATTTAGCACCATGCGTGGGCCACAAATCAGGCTGTGTTGCTTCAAAAGCGTTCTTAAATGCTGCAATGACTAAACCATCATCGTTTAGAACAGTTCCAGCCACGTCAAAAGCAACCATTTCTACGTTCATTACAGCCCCTTAATTGTTTCTTCTGCAATTGCCGGGGCCAAAGTATTTCCTCGACCTCCGGGTCCTGTTACTGAAATTACGTTGTGCGCCATTTGGCGGCGATCGCAAATTGCTCCGTCAGTGCGTTGGCTATACACGCCGTCCCAGCGATTAACAATTGGAGGCAACTTCTTTCCTAATAAATTGCTAGCGACTTCATGCAGGTATGTATAAGGGTCTTCATCTAATTTAAATTCAAACGGTTCAGCGTATTCATGTGTATCACCAATAGTTAGGCTGCCATCTGCCCGTTGCACCATAAGTAGCTGCATATGGTTAGTTGAAGCGATGTGGTGCTGTGGAGGCAAATTCTCACGTGTTGGAACTTCATATCCCGGGTAGTAACGCATTGAATCACCATCGGCAATTGATGTCGTCAATACTTCATCTAACGGAGCGGTGCTCATCATCTGCAATCTCACACGTCGAATTGGTGCAGTATCAAACTGTTCTTTAAACAATGATGTGTGATCTGCTCCGGGGCACACAATGACAACATCGCCTTCAAAGATTTCACCATTTCGTGCAACAACAACTGCTGTGCTTGCATCACTTCGAACATCAACGACATCTAGATTATTGCGCCAAATATAATTCTCGTTGCGCAGTAAATACTCACGCATAGAATGCAAAACTGATCCTGGCTCAACCGTTGCATCCAGTGGACACCACAGCGATGCTAAGTAATTGCCACGAAGTGCCGGATTGATTTTTTGTGTTTCAGCTAGGTCAAGTATTTGCCATTGACGATCTGAGGCATCTTCTTTCTTCAAACACTCTTCCATGACAGCAATTTCTTCTTTATTAATTGCAAGAGTTAATGATCCATTTGCCCGAAAGAGCATTTCCGGAATCGTGGTGTGTATTTCATCCCAGAGTTGGCGAGCGCGAACCGCAGCTTGTAATTCAGCGCCACTTTTTCTACCGCTGACCCAGACCAAACCAAAGTTTCGAACTGATGCGCTTCGGGCAACTTCATCTCGTTCCAGTTGGATTACCTGGTGGCCGCACTTGATCGCCTCAAAGGCATGGGCGGTTCCGATGATCCCGCCGCCAATGATGACAATCTTCATGGTTGGCACTCTCCTCTACCCGCCTGAACAGCGGGTTTATCCCACGCGAAGGTTAGGCAAACTGTCGCGCTTTATCTTGCTTAAGTTACTGACGGGTAGCACAATTGCGCCATGAGCCATTACACAGCAAACCTTCGTGACATTGAATTCTGCCTCTTTGACCTATTAGGTCGCGACAAAGTTATGGGCACAAACCCATACGGTGAAGTTGATCGCGAAACTGCAATAGGAATGCTGGAAGAGATGAAGCGTTTGTGTGAAAACGATTTGGCCGCATCTTTTGTTGAAGGCGATCGCGTTGGTGCAATTCTTAATAAAGAAACTGGCAATGTAACTTTGCCGGAAAGTTTTAAGAAGTCATACAAGGCATACGTTGATGGTGAATGGTGGCGTCTTGATGCACCTGTTGATCTTGGTGGAATGAAAGTTCCGCCATCAGTTCGTTGGGCAATGGCTGAAATGGTGCTCGGATCAAATCCTGCAATTCATATTTACGCATCTGGTTATGCCTTCGCACAGGTTGCTTATGTTCTTGGAACAGATGAACAAAAGAAGATTGCAAAGCACATGGTTGAAAAGCATTGGGGTGCAACGATGCAGCTCACAGAACCTGATGCAGGTTCTGATGTTGGCGCAGGTCGCACCAAGGCTGTGCAGCAAGCAGATGGAACATGGCACATCACCGGAACAAAGCGTTACATCACTTCAGGGGATGCTGACTTCTATCCAAACGTTGTTCACTTTGTACTTGCACGTCGCGAAGGTGGCGGACCAGGAACAAAGGGACTTTCACTATTTTTAATTCCTAAGTTCATGTTTGATTTTGAAACAGGCGAAATGGGTAAGCGCAATGGCGTTTATGTCACACAGCTTGAAGACAAGATGGGTCTTAATGTTTCTGCAACTTGCGAAGTTAATTTGGGTGAAAAAGAGCCTGCAGTTGGTTACTTGCTAGGTGATGTTCACGAAGGTATTGCACAGATGTTTAAGGTTATTGAGTTTGCTCGCATGATGGTAGGAACAAAAGCTATTGCAACACTTTCTGCTGGATACATGCAGGCGTTGTCATATGCCAAAGAACGTGTACAGGGCGGTGACATGAAGGTAATGAACGATAAGGCTTCACCTCGCGTCACAATCATTAAGCACCCTGATGTACGCCGTTCATTAATGGTCCAAAAGTCCTATAGCGAAGGTATGCGCGCACTAGTGCTGTATACCGCTTCAATTCAAGATGAAATCGAACTTGCTGAAGTCTCTGGCGATAAAGATCGCGCTGCAGACATGATTGCGCTTAATGATTTATTGCTGCCAATTGTTAAGGGTTATGGTTCCGAAAAGTCTTGGACATTACTTGGCACTGAATCACTGCAAACATTTGGTGGTGCTGGCTTTACGCGCGACTGGCCAATCGAACAATATGTTCGCGATGCAAAGATCGATACTTTGTATGAAGGCACAACAGCTATTCAAGGTCTAGATTTCTTCTTCCGCAAAATTGTTAAGGATGGCGGACGTGCAATTGGTTTGCTAGGTAAAGATATTCAAAAGTTTGCTGAAAGTGGCGGAGTACATACAGCAGAAAAGCAAGCGCTACTCAAAGCACTTGGTGATCTCAATGGAATTGTTGCTGTGCTGGTTGGACATGCGATGGAATCACAATCTGATCCAGTAAAGATTTACACAGTAGGTCTCAATACATCTCGCTGCCTAATGGCTGTTGGTGACATCATCACTTCATGGTTGTTACTACGCCAAGCAGATATTGCGGTTGAAAAGTTGCCTAACGCTGGCAAGGACACCGATTTCTACACCGGAAAGATTGCCGCAGCTAAATTCTTCGTTCACAACTATCTGCCTCACATCACAGCAGATCGCAAGATCGTTGAAGCAACTGATGGATCAATCATGGAGCTATCTGAATCGGCCTTTTAGACCGAAATCTCGCTGTAATCAGTTACTCTTACTAAATGCTTAAAGAACGGCGCAATGAACTGCTGCTGATTCTTTCTGGGTTGATGTTTGCTAGCAACGGAATTACATCCAAGTTATTACTTGAAGGCCACATCAGCGCCTGGAGATTAGCTCAGGTGCGTGCGATAGGTGCAACTACCTTCCTTGCCATCTATTTATGGCGCAAAGCCCCGCATAATCTGCGCATCACTAAAACCGAAATCCCGCGATTATCAGCATTGGGTGCGTTAGGCATAGCAGCGGTTAATGGCACCTACTTTTTAGCTATTTCGCGCATGCACGTAAGCATTGCCCTGCTTATCGAATTCACCGCCCCAGTCTGGATCGTGTTGTATCTGCGATTTATAAAACGCAAATTTGTTCCCAACCAGATGTGGATCGCACTTGTTTTGGCTCTAACCGGTTTAGCTTTTGTCGCACAGGTGTGGGACGGCCTAACCCTTGATGGCATTGGCGTTATCGCGGCCTTTGCATCTGCTTTTGCTGTTGCTTTCTATTTTGTAATCGGTGAAGGCATTTCACATTCACGCGATGGTGTCTCGCTAACAATGTGGGGCTTTTTCTTCGCAGCCCTTACTTGGTGTTTATTACTTCCTGTGTGGAAATTTCCTTTTGATGTCTTCACAACATCTATTCCGCTCAGTGGACCCTTTGATCACACCAACGCACCGGGGTGGGCGCTAATTCTTTATGTCATTTGTATCGGAACTATCGGGCCATACCTGTGCACGATCACGGCGCTAAAGAACTTAAAGGCATCAACAACAAGTGCATTTGGAATGTTGGAACCAATTTTTGTTGGTGGTATCGCGTGGTTTTGGTTTGGTGAATCCTGGACGCTCATACAACTTGTTGGCGGAGTAATTGTTATTGCCGGAATTTATATGGCAGATCAAGCACGTAGTAAAAGTATTTAAGCTCCGAAGTTATCTTCTGGGGCAGTGTTCGCTTCACGTTGTTGAGTCCAGTCGGTACCGCTGCCAGGGTTTTGTGGCATATCAACGAAGCGCGCATAGTGCAGCTGAGCTGAGACGGTAATTGTTCTGGTTGGTCCGTTACGGTGCTTTGCAACAATTAAATCTGCTTCACCAGTTCGGTTTTGTGAATCGTACATATCATCGCGGTGCAACATGATGACAACGTCTGCATCTTGTTCGATAGAACCAGATTCACGAAGATCAGAAAGCATTGGTCGTTTATCGGTACGTTGTTCAGGTCCACGGTTTAACTGTGAGATTGCAATAACAGGAATGTTTAACTCTTTAGCCATCAACTTTAATTGGCGAGAGAACTCAGAAACTTCCTGCTGGCGGTTTTCCACCTTTTTGCCTGAGGACATCAGCTGTAAGTAGTCAATGACAATGAGTTTAAGGTCATTGCGCTGCTTTAAGCGACGCGCCTTTGCGCGGATCTCCATCATTGAAAGGTTTGGTGAATCATCGATAAATAATGGCGCCTCTGAAATTTCACCCATGCGACGAGCAAGACGTGACCATTCATCATCAGATAGCGAACCAGAGCGAATGTTGTTAAGTCCAACGCGTGCTTCGGCTGACAACATACGCATTGTGATTTCACTCTTTGACATTTCAAGAGAGAAAATAACTGAGGTTTGACCATCATGAATTGATGCATGGCGCGCGATATCAAGACCAAGAGTTGATTTACCCATTGCAGGACGTGCAGCAAGAATAATCATGTTTCCTGGATGTAGGCCATGTGTGAGTGCATCAAGATCTTTAAAGCCTGTCTTAACACCTTCAACACCAATACCTTTTGAGATCGCTTCGATCTCATCGAGTGCTTGTGGTAGCAACGTTGATAGTTGCACATAATCTTCTGATGAGCGTCGTTCGGTAACTGCGTAAACTTCGGCTTGTGCCAAGTCAACCATGTCATCGACTTCACCTTCGGTTGTGTAACCGTATTGGACAATCTTTGTACCAGCTTCAACTAAGCGACGCATGATTGCATGTTCGCGCACAATCTTTGCGTAGTAACCAGCGTTAGCAGCTGTTGGAACAGAGGAAATAAGTGTGTGTAAATATGGTGCACCACCTGCACGAGAAATATCTCCGCGCTTTGAAAGTTCTGCAGAAACAGTTACGGCATCAGCTGGTTCACCGCGGCCATACAAGTCAATAATTGCGTCGTAAATTAGTTCATGTGCTGGGCGATAGAAATCGCGATCACGAATAATTTCGATGACATCTGCAATTGCATCCTTGGATAACAACATTCCACCGAGCACAGATTGCTCTGCAATCAAATCTTGTGGTGGTGTGCGTTCAAACTCGGCGCCAACAGAGTTAATGTTGGGATCACGAGGGCGGTTGTTAGGAAGTTCTGCGATGCTCACGCGTTAAACCTCCCATAGGACACTGACAAGTGCGTTACCTGCCTGCGTAACTTAGGCCTTGGCCCCTATCGCACGCGAGAAATGCCCCTATTGCCTGGGGACAAAGCTGTGGGTAAGTGGGTGGATAAGGGCGGTTTCCTGTGTATATGGCGGTGGATCGATTGTGTATAACTACCGGTGCTCACTCTCGCACTGGCTAAAGACGCAGGTCGAAGGCGATATCTATGCACACAGCCCTGTGGATCAAAGTATTTTTTTAGATATCACTACGTGAGATTCCACTTCTAGTTCACCTTTGTAGTGCAGAGTTCACCCATGATCGTTGATTACGCCTTGTACACCAATGGTGTCCGTTACACGGAGCCTTCAAACTTGCCGGAACTAATTACAAAGGCAAAAAACGATGGTGGGTTTGTGTGGGTTGGATTAGCTGAACCAACACAAGAAGAGTTCGACAAGATAGTTGGAGATTTTCGTTTTCACCCGCTCGCAATCGAAGATGCGATTAGCGCAAAACAGCGACCAAAGTTTGAAGAGTATCCAGGGTTACAGTTTTGTGTACTGCGCACTGTTTTTTATGATGAAGCAAAAAGTGAAGTATCAACGGGCGAAATATTCTGCTTTATTGGGGATAACTTTATTGTTGTTGTTCGACATGGAGATGGTTCGGCATTAGTAAATACTCGCCATCAATTAGAAGCCCATCCAGAGCACCTTGCGAAGGGGCCATATGCGGTCTTGCACGCAATTATTGATCACAGTATTGATTGTTATATCGATATCGCTGCAGAACTTGAAACAGATGTAATGCAAGTTGAACAAAGAGTATTTAATGGAGATTTAGAAACACAGTCAGAGGATATTTACTTTCTAAAGCGTGAGGTTATTGAATTCCGCCACGCTATTGATCCACTTCTTTCGCCATTGCAAAAATTAGCAAGTGAAGGTGCGCCTCATATCAATCCAACACTCACACCGTTCTTTCGTGACACGTTGGATCACTTGTCACGTGCTTCAGATGCTGCTGCCGGGCTAGATACTTTGCTCACATCAGCTCTGCAAGCTGATTTAGCCCATATTCAACTGCAACAAAACATTGATATGCGCAAAATAACCGCCTACGTTGCTTTGGCTTCAGTCCCAACAATGGTGGCTGGTATTTATGGAATGAACTTTGATGTAATGCCTGAATTACGGTGGAAATTTGGCTATCCCATGGTGCTAACAGGGCTGATACTTGTTACAGGTTTTCTCTACCGCAAGTTCAAGAAAGCAAAGTGGTTGTAATAAGAAAGCAATAAAAAACCCGCCACAATTAAGTGGCGGGCTCTAGTTTTATTAGATAACTAGTTAATTTGGATTACTTGTCAGCTACAACGCTTACTGAAACCTTTGCAACCACGTTGTGACCCAAAGAGATCTTTACATCGTGTGAGCCAAGCTTCTTGATGTGGCCCTTAGTAGCGATCGAGTGACGATCGATATCTAGACCAGTTGCAGACTTGATTGCTGATGCAACATCTTTGTCAGTTACTGAACCAAAGAGTGCGCCCTTAGCGCCAACCTTGACCTTAGTAACAACTGATGCGCTTTCAAGCTTTGCCTTGATTTCCTTAGCGTGATCGATATCGCGAACTTCGCGTACTGAACGTGCGCGACGAATGCTTTCGATCTGCTTTTCTCCACCAAGTGACCAAGCAATTGCGTTTCCGCGTGGCAACAAGAAGTTGCGAGCGAATCCATCTTTAACAGTTACAACATCTCCTGCAGCGCCTAGGCCTGCAACTTCACGAGTAAGGATTAGTTTCATATGTCTATTCCCCTTATCGCGCTGAAGATGTGTAAGGAAGTAGTGCTACTTCACGGCTGTTCTTTACTGCTGTTGCGATTGAACGCTGGTGCTGTGTGCATGCACCTGTAACGCGGCGAGCGCGGATTTTGCCGCGATCAGAAATGTACTTGCGAAGTGTCGCAATATCTTTGTAATCGATGAATGTGACCTTCTGCTGGCAGAAGCTGCAAGGCTTCTTCTTAAACTTCTTGTTTAAGGCTGCAGCTTTTGCATTCTTATTCTTAGGCTCACGTAGAGCCTTGTTATTTCTTGCTCCCATTATGGTGCTCCTTTTCGGGCCCTAGTCCTTGCGAACTAGGAATGGATTGTCGGTTGGCTTACTTTGATTTAAAACTGTGTTTGTTTAGAACGGTGGTTCGTCGGTAGTAGATGTTCCCCATCCACCACCTGCTGGTGCTGAAGAAGAAGATGCTGCTGCCCATGGGTCGTCGTTAAATGAATCTGCTGCAGTTGGTGCAGAGAATCCGCCATTACCGCCTGCTGAACGCTGGGCCTTAGTGACCTTCGCTGTTGCATTGCGTAGTGATGGACC
>Ga0007796_10000450_pt1 | contig 13122 bp, 15 predicted proteins | sample CryBogmetaGMA0M_FD_60373 | JGI IMG/M metagenome (GOLD analysis project Ga0007796, IMG submission 60373) | Freshwater microbial communities from Crystal Bog, Wisconsin, USA - MA0M | ecosystem: Environmental > Aquatic > Freshwater > Lake | place: Crystal Bog, Wisconsin, USA | collected 2009-07-06 | reverse complement strand
GCCATTGACCGTATGGTGCAGAATCCGCCAACGTATCTTTAATCTCATCATCTTCGATGATTCGCCCGGCTTCAATATCAACTAAGAACATCTTGCCTGGTTGCAGACGGCCCTTGCGAACAATCTTTTCTGCTGGAAAATCTAACACTCCAACTTCGGATGCCAGAACTACTAAACCATCATCGGTAACCCAGAAACGTGATGGACGTAGCCCGTTGCGATCTAGAACAGCGCCGACTTGATGTCCATCGGTAAATGTCACACATGCTGGTCCGTCCCAAGGCTCCATTAGCGAGGCGTGGAAGGCGTAGAAATCACGGCGCTTTTGCGACATCGTTGCATGGTTCTCCCATGCTTCCGGAATCATCATTAAGACTGAATGCGGAAGTGAGCGACCACCTAAATAGAGAAGTTCTAGAACTTCATCAAATGATGCCGAATCACTGCCTGACATTTCAACGATTGGGAAGAGGCGACTTAAATCGCCTGGAATTAGCTCGCTAGCAAGTAGCGATTCGCGCGCACGCATCCAGTTGCGATTGCCTTTAACGGTATTTATCTCACCATTATGTGCGATAAAACGGTATGGGTGTGCAAGGGGCCAAGATGGGAAGGTGTTTGTTGAAAAACGTGAATGAACTAGCGCCATTGGTGAAACCACGCGTTGATCGCTTAGATCTGGGAAGAATTCTTCGAGCTGGCCAGTTGTGAGCATTCCCTTGTAAACAATGGTCTGCGAAGAAAGTGATGGGAAGTAGAGATCCAGCGAGTGTTCGGCGCGCTTGCGCAAGCAGAAGGCTAGGCGATCCAGTGCAATACCTGACTCGCTATTTTTTCCTGAAATAAATAGTTGCTCAAACTTTGGCATAACCGAGACTGCAGTCTTACCCAGAGATGAAGCATTAATGGGTAGTTCGCGCCAACCTAAAATATTTAAACCTTCTTCTTGCGCAATCTTGGATATCTCTGCGCGAACTTCGGCGCCTTGCGCAACAAATGCGATACCTGTCGCATATGAACCATCTTTAGGAAGTTCGAAATCTACGATTGCGCGATAGAAAGCATCAGGTACGCGAATTAAAATTCCGGCGCCATCGCCGCTATCGGGTTCTGCTCCAGATGCACCGCGGTGTTCAAGATTGCGAAGTGCGGTTAAAGCCTTCTCAACGATTTCATGTGTTGCTACTTTATTTAGGGTAGCCACCATCGCAACGCCACACGCATCGTGCTCGTTCGCTGGGTCATATAGACCAAGACGTGCTGGGTAGTTAGATGAAAGGGCCATCTAGGTTCACACTCCTGTTATCCACACTTAAAAAATCGTGAGGGACAACTTTGGCCCGTAGAAACCATCGAACCGAAAGGTGCGATGGAGCAAAAGGGTAGCAAGAAGTTGCCGAAATAGGCACTCCCAAAGCTTTGCTAATGCGTGGGTAAAAAGGAGCTTTAAATCCCGCTCACATGGAGCAATTGACCGATTCCAGCGGTGATAGCCATACCGAAGCAACCACCGAGGATGACGCGAAGAGTTGGAGCAAGAACCTTTGATCCAGCAGTCTTGGCGCTAACGATTCCGGTAACTATCAATCCAGCCACAGTAAATCCAACGATGCTCATCGCAACTTTGCCGGTTGTGGGTGCGAAGGCGCCTAAGAACGGAATCAAGCCACCAGTTGTAAATGCGGCAGCCGATGCAATCGCCGCCTGAACTGGGCGCGCCTTAGTGTGAGGGAATTGACCGAGTTCATCACGAAGATGTGCCTCAAGTGGATCGCGCGCATGCATCGCATTTGCTACTTCTAAGGCAAGCTCTGGCGTAAGTCCTCTCTTAATATAAATATGTTGTAGTTCAAGTAACTCTGACTCTGGATCAATTTTTAAATGCTCAATTTCAAGTAAGCGATCTGACTCTTCAATATCGTTCTGTGAGCGCACTGATACGTATTCACCGACTGCCATCGACATCGCGCCTGCAACAATTCCGGCAGCGCCTGCAGTTATTAAGAAGGTTTGCGCATCTGCGCCGCCAGTTTTCGCAGCTGTAACACCGATCATGAGCGAAGCAGTTGAAACTAGCCCATCATTTGCGCCAAGAACAGCGGCGCGTAGCCAGCCCGCACGATGAGTGCGATGTTGCATATTTCGTTGATGTACATCTTCTAGCGCCATACCTTGAGCCTACCTGATCTCGATTAAATTTCCGTTGAGATGCGCTTACTCTGGCCCCGTTGATTTCGTGTAAAAAGTGCTAGCCCGATGGTGAGGATCACCATGCTCATCCATTGATTAATTCTTAGCCCAAATAGATCATGAGCTGGGTCGATCCGCAGACCCTCAATGAAGAAGCGGGCAAATGAATAACCTGCGATATAGATGTAGAAGATTGAACCTGCCTGCCATCGGCTGGCGAAACTAAGTAGCGCCACCGCTAATAAGGTGCACCAAATTGCTTCATATAGAAATGTAGGGTGAAATGTTGCAACTAAGCCATAGCCACTTGGTCGAAACTTGTATGGAACTTCCAACGCCCACCACGTATTTAACGGCCTACCAAAGAGCTCTCCGTTAAACCAATTTCCGAAACGGCCAACTGCCTGCGCTAATAAAATCCCTGGAGCTAAGGCATCTAATAAAATTTTAAATGAGGGAAGCGCGATCTCTTTTGCTAGGCGCCGGTAGGAGATGTAAGCGCCTACTACACCTAGTGCGATCGCGCCCCAAATTCCTAGCCCACCCTTCCAAATCTTAAAGATAGCAAGTAAGTTTCCATCTTTACCGAAGTAAGCATCTGGCGAAGTTAATACATGGTAAATACGCCCACCAACAATTCCCGCGGGTATGGCAATTACTGAAACTTCCGAGACGACGCCTTTTAATTCCAGACCAGCGCTTTCACCATAGAGAGTGAAGCGCTTATCACCTAACCAGATGGCGACAACTATGCCTGCGATTATGCAGAGCGCGTAGAAATGAACCGTAAGTGGACCGATAGCGATCTGCGACAGCGTCGGAGTCGGTATCGAGCTATGCATATTTAAGCTTTTTTAACGGCGAGCATAAATTCTGCCAAGCTGTTATATGCCTTATTGCGATCAATCTCTTTGCCGTTGATAAAGACGGTAGGGGTTGAATTAACGTTGCGCTTGGCACCTTCGTTGGCAACATTTACCACCCAGTCTTTGTAACTATTGTTCGCAATACATTTGTCGTAGGCCTTATCGGAAATGCCAAGTCCCAGACTCAAGGTAGTTAAATATGAAGGTGACCATGCACCGGAATTCTCAGGTGGCTGATTGGCATAGAGCAGCTTGTGAAATTGCAAAAACTTTCCCTGATCTGATGCGCAACCTGCAGCATTTGCCGCAAGTTGAGACTCAGCCCCAAGAAAAGAAAGCATGTGGAAGGCAACTTTCGCCTGCTTGGTATTGATCAAATCTTCGATATAGGCACCGCTAATAGTTTCGAAGCGTTGGCAAGAAGGGCATTGGAAATCTTCATAGATTTCAATGAAAGGTACATCCTTCACATCTTTGTTAAAGACCATTCCATAACCATCTTCGACCGAAACGCTAGAAGGAATGGCAGCACTTGTATTTGTCTTCTTAGAGAGAACAGTAGGCACGAGCATGATCAAAACGACTCCGACAACTACGGCAATTACTAAATTGCGGGTGAAATTATCTTTACCGCCTGCTGGGTTCTTTGCTTGCGCCATCGTTATGCCACATCTCCTGTTTTCTTATTTACTGTTTTATTTACTGTTGTCTTATCAACTGCAAACTTAGTCACAGGGTAGCGAATTAAATAGCCGGCAAGAAGCGCCAGCCCTGTGTCTCTGAGAATTTCCTGTAAATACTTGGTCTCTCCAGGAGCAACCGCACCCCCACCACCAAAGCAACCGCAATCAATATTTAAGCCACGCGCCCACGCCTGTGAGATCGCGACAATAAAAATTATCATTGTGAATCCACCAAGAGCGGCCATGTATTTGGTTAAAGCCCCAAGCACTAGCAGGGCGCCAATGGCAACTTCTGCAAAGGGGAGAATAAGACCAAGAGCATTTGCTACCGAGATCGGCAACATCTCATAGGCGCGCACCGCCATCTGTGATTTATCTGGTGCGCTAACTTTTAAATACCCAGCAATAAATAAGACTCCCCCAAGGATTAGGCGAGCAAAGAGTCCAATCCAAGGTTGTGCAACTATAAATTTTTCCTTCATCGCCCTTCACGTACCCCCTTGGCAAGTTCGCGCGCTAATTCAGTTACAGCGACAAGCCCCGCCTCTTCACTTGGTGCATCCTGCATCGCCTTGATAAATGCTGAACCAACAATTACTCCATCTGCGTAGGCGGCTACCCCTTTAGCTTGTTCGCGAGTTGATACCCCAAGGCCAACTGCGATTGGTAGATCAGTAACTTTACGAACGCGGGCTACGAGATCGGCAGCACCGGAAGAGACAGTTGCTCGAGCACCAGTTACTCCCATCAAACTTGCGGCATATACAAAGCCACCACATTTAGAAGTTACTTGAGCCAGGCGCGCATCTTTTGTACTTGGCGCCACTACATAAATAGGATTGATTACAGAGCTATCAGTTGCGTCAATCCAACCGCTAGATTCTTCGATGGTTAAATCTGGGGTGATTACGCCTGATCCGCCATTTTCAGCAATCGCCGCTGCGAAATCTGCGACCCCAAAGCGTTCAATCGGATTCCAGTAAGTCATCACAACTGCCGGCACCGATTCGCTAGCAACTTTTAGCGCTGCAAGTACTTCCTGCACGCCAGTTCCATTTTCAAGTGAGGTAACTGCAGCGGCTTGGATAGTTGGACCATCCATAACAGGATCGCTATAGGGATAACCAATTTCAATGGCATCTACTCCCCCGGCGATAAAGGCGGCGATCACGCGATGGCAACCTGCTTGCGAAGGAAATCCAGCCGGAATGTATGCGATTAAAGCTGCGCGATTTTCAGCGCGAACCTTCACAAAGAGTTGATCTAAAGCGGTCATTAATCGAGGGGAATTCCAAAGTAATTTGCAGCTGTTTGTACATCTTTATCGCCACGACCAGAAAGGTTGATAACGATGATTGCATCTTTGCCGAGTTCATTGCCGACTTGCATGGCACCGGCTAGCGCATGTGCGGTTTCAATCGCCGGGATAATTCCTTCGGTCTTAGAAAGTAATGCAAAGGCATGCATCGCTTGTGCATCTGTAATTGCACGGTATTCCGTACGTCCTATGTCATGTAGATAAGCATGCTCAGGACCAACGCCTGGATAATCAAGTCCGGCTGAAATTGAATGTGACTCAACAGTCTGACCATTCTTATCTTGCAATACATAAGAACGAGTTCCGTGCAGCACACCAGGTGTACCACCGGTGATGGTTGCGGCATGGCGACCAGTTTCAACGCCATCACCACCGGCCTCAAGACCAATTAAGCGAACGCTTGGATCTGAAATGAAACGGTGGAAAATTCCAATCGCATTTGATCCCCCGCCCACACATGCCAGAACGGCATCGGGTAGGCGACCAGTTAATTCGAGAACTTGTTCGCGCGTTTCTTCGCCGATGATCTTATGAAAATCTCTCACCATGGTTGGGAAAGGATGTGGCCCGGCAACTGTTCCCAACATGTAATGCGTTCCTTCAACATTGGTAACCCAGTCACGCATCGCTTCGTTGATGGCATCTTTCAAGGTGCGCGATCCTGAGGTAACTGGAACTACTTCAGCTCCAAGTAACTTCATGCGTGCAACATTTAAAGCTTGGCGCTTTGTATCTTCTTCGCCCATATATACAACGCATTCCAGACCCATTAGCGCTGCTGCAGTTGCTGATGCAACACCATGCTGGCCGGCCCCAGTTTCAGCGATGATGCGCTTCTTTCCCATCCGTTTGGTAAGAAGAGCTTGCCCAAGAACGTTATTAATTTTGTGGCTACCGGTGTGGTTTAAATCTTCGCGCTTTAAAAGAATGCGCGCGCCACCTGCATGTTCGGCAAATCGCTTTGCTTCTGTAATGATGCTCGGGCGACCGGTGTAAGTGCGATGTAGTTCGGCAAGTTCGCTTAAGAAAGTTGGATCTAATTGTGAAGTGCGGTGAGCTTCCTCTAACTCTTCAAGAGCACCGATAAGCGCTTCGGGAACGAAGCGACCACCATACGGACCAAAGTGGCCCAAGATTGCAGAGAGATCTTCGCGCGAGGAAGTAGACATAGTAAAAGTCTACCCTTGGCCCAATAAGGTGCGCATCGCCAAATTTGGGTCAGCCGATGTGACTAGGGCTTCACCAACCAGGATCGCATTTGCGCCGTGGCGCTGGGCAAACTCCACATCGCTACGTTGTGAGATTCCAGACTCGGCGACTCGAATAACATCAGCTGGAATCCGCGGAATCAGATCTGCAAATGCGGCGGGGTCAACATCTAAAGTCTTTAAATTGCGAGAATTTACTCCAACGATTCGGGGTGATATTTCCATAGCGCGTTCTAATTCATCGGCGGTATGAACTTCAATCAACGCAGCCATCCCAAGTTCTGTAGCCAGATCATAGAAGTCGTGAAGTTGGCTCTTAGCTAGCGCCGCGACAATTAGTAGGACCATATCTGCACCATGTGCACGCGCCTCAAAGAATTGATATTCATCGACCATAAAGTCTTTGCGTAAAACTGGAATAGAAACCCTGGAACGCACTGCAGTTAAATCCGCCAACGTTCCTTTAAATCTGCGCTCTTCTGTCAAGACGCTAATCACGCTAGCACCAGCGGCTTCATATTGTTCGGCAAGTGCTGCCGGATCGCTAATAGTTGAAAGCGCGCCCTTGCTAGGAGATGAACGCTTTACTTCAGCGATAACTGATATTACATCTCTATTGAAGACAGAATGGGCATCTAATGGTGGTGCAGCTTGGGCCATATCTTCATTTAACTCGTTTAAAGATTTACGGCGCTTGGCTAAATCTTCGCGAACTCCAGAGATGATCGAATCAAGTACGCTCATTTTTCGCTACCCTCTTGCGTTGGATCAATTCCCTCATCTAACGCGCTCCAAGGTGTATGAACTTTTGGCTTACGCTCATAGCGCGATGAGATATTAAAGCGGCGCGAGATAACAAAAACGATTGCGATGATGACTACAAGTGAGAAAAATACTGGTGCAAAATCTGACATCTAAGAAACTTTCCCATTACTTGCCAACTTGTTAGCAGCGCTGATCGCACCCAAGACCGCAGCTGCTTTATTTAGGCACTCTTGATTCTCTGATTCCGGATCGGAATCGGCAACTACACCAGCGCCTGCCTGCACATATGCCGTTCCTTTATGAATAAGTGCGGTGCGAATTGCGATACAGGTATCGATGTTGCCGGTGAAATCTAAGTAACCGATCGCACCTCCATATAGTCCACGGCGAGTGGGCTCTAACTCCTCGATAATCTCCATCGCTCTTGGCTTTGGCGCTCCCGATAAGGTGCCCGCTGGAAAGACCGCGAAGAGCGCATCAACAGGTGATGAATTTTCAGCGAGTTCTCCAATTACAGTAGAGACGATATGCATCACGTGTGAATAGCGCTCGATATGCATGAAATCAATTACTTCAACTGTGCCTGGAGCGCAGATACGTCCCAGATCATTGCGACCGAGATCTACCAGCATCAAATGCTCAGCACGTTCTTTTGGATCAGCTAAAAGCTCTTCACCTAAGCGATGATCTTCTTCTGCAGAACTAGAACGTTTACGTGTGCCAGCGATGGGATGAACCATAACTTCTTTACCGGTTACTTTTACTAAAGCTTCTGGACTGGAACCTACAACTTCTACTCCATCGGTAAAGCGGAATAAATACATATACGGACTTGGATTATGCAGACGTAGCATGCGATATACATCTAGTGCATCAGCCTGGCATTCCATTGCAAATCTTTGCGAGAGAACGATCTGAAAGGCTTCACCTGCCACAATCTCATCTTTGGCCTTAAGTATCTTCGCTTTGTAGTCATCGCCTGAGATATTCCGTGAAAAGTCAGGTGAATCCTTATCAGCTAGTTCTGCAACAAATCCTGGAAGAGAACCTTGTAAATCATTCTGCATGCGATCTAAGCGAACTTGCGCATCATCAAAGGCTTGATCGACGCGATCACCAGTGCCATCCCAGTTAATTGCATTTGCAATCAAGGTAATAGTGCCTTCAGCGTGATCCATAACTGCCAGATCACTGGTTAACATAAACGCTAATTCAGGTAGATCGATATCTTTCTTGCTTAAAGTTGGTAGCTTTTCTAAGCGACGAACACTGTCATAACCCATATAACCAACTAGACCGCCGGTAAGTGGTGGAAGTCCGGCGATCTTTGGTGAACGCAAGTGCGCTGCTGAAAGTCGCAGCGCTGCAAGTGGATCGATTCCAACTGGCGCGCCAGCTGGAGTTGTTCCAACCCAGATCGCTTTGCCATCTTTTTCACTTAAAGTTGCCTGACTATTGGCTCCAATAAATGAGTAACGTGACCAGACGCCTCCATGTTCGGCAGATTCCAATAAGAATGTAGAGGGAGCGTTCTTGGCTAACTTTCGATATATACCAATTGGAGTTTCCCCATCGGCGAGAAGTTTGCGATAGACCGGGATGACATTAAAGCTCTTGGCATATTCCTGAAATTCAGAGCGCTGCATTAGTAATCACCGATTGAAGCATCAAGGGAAAGCGGGTTATGGAAGCAACTCTTATCCCCGGTATGACAAGCAGCACCGGTTTGTTCAACTTTGAGTAAAAGTGCATCGCCATCGCAATCTAATGAGATCGCTAGAACTTTCTGGGTATGGCCAGAGGTCGCACCTTTCTCCCAAAGTTCGTTACGGCTGCGGCTCCAGTAAGTTGCTTTACCGGTCTTTAAAGTTATGGCTAGTGATTGACGGCTCATGTATGCGAGCATCAAAACTTCGCCCGTGTTTACATCTTGGGCTATGGCTGGAATTAGATCTAAATCTGATTTTAAGCGCCCTGCAATATCCTCAGGAAGTTGCGGAGGTAATTGCGAATTCATGGCCTCATTCTGCCTTAGGCGATGCGGTTGTTGCGAATGGAATAACCTTGAGCGCTTAAGTACTTCTTAACATCGCTAATTCGATGTATTCCGAAGTGAAATACGCTCGCCGCCAGTAGCGCATCCGCGCCAGCATCTAGGGCGCTAGCGAAATCTTCCAAGGTCCCGGCACCACCGCTGGCAATTAACGGTACCTTTGAAATGGCACGCACTGCGGTAATCATTCCAATGTCATAACCAGCCCTTGTGCCATCGGCATCCATCGAATTTAAAAGAATTTCTCCTGCACCAAGTGCACATGCTTTCTCAACCCAGGCAAGTGCATCAAGTCCTGCGCTCTGGCGACCACCATGGGTGGTTACTTCGAATCCAGATTCGGTACGTGCGCGCCGTGCATCAACTGAGATAACCAATACTTGTGAACCAAAACGATCAGCGATTTCGGCGATTAATTCAGGGCGTGCGATAGCTGATGTATTTATCGAAACTTTATCTGCTCCTGCTCGCAGCAAGCGATCAACTTCTTCCACACTTCGTATTCCACCGCCAACCGTTAGTGGTATAAATACTTGTTCAGCAGTTTTACGTACAACATCTAGCGTTGTCTGGCGATCAGAACTACTTGCAGAGATATCTAGAAAAGTTAACTCATCGGCACCTTCTAGGTTATAAAGATTTGCCATTTCAATTGGATCACCGGCATCTACGAGATCGGTGAAGTTGACACCTTTTACAACTCGTCCATCTGTTACATCCAGGCAAGGAATTATGCGAACCGATAGCGCCATTTATTTTGCGCCCTTGGTAATAGTTAGAGCCTCTTGCAAGGTGAAGGCTCCGGCGTATAGCGCTTTACCAACGATCGCACCTTCCACGCCAATCTCATGCAGCGCCGAGAGCGCTGCTATATCGGCCAGCGAAGAAATGCCACCACTTGCAACCACTGGTTTCTTTGTCGCGTTGCAGACTTCGCGCAAGAGTTCCAAGTTAGGTCCCTGCAACGTTCCATCTTTAGTCACATCTGTTACTACATACCGTGCGCATCCATCACTTTCTAAACGCGCCATAGTTTCAAATAAATCTCCGCCTTCTTTGGTCCAGCCGCGCGCGGCAAGTACATGTCCACGTACATCTAAGCCAACGGCGATTCGATCACCGTGTTCGGCAATTATTCGCGCAGTCCATTCCGGATTCTCCAAAGCTGCAGTGCCAAGATTGATTCGACGACATCCTGTGGCAAGGGCGCGCTTTAAAGATTCGTCATCGCGGATTCCACCGGATAGCTCAACTTTTATATCCAAGCGACCAACTACCTCAGCGAGAATTTCGCTGTTATCGCCTCGCCCAAAGGCAGCATCTAAATCAACTAAGTGGAGCCATTCCGCACCTGCTGCTTGAAATTCCAGCGCTACTTCAAGCGGCTGGCCATAGATGCTCTCTTGTGAAAGTTCTCCTTGCACAAGTCTCACGGCACGGCCATCTTTAACATCTACTGCAGGCAGCAGCTCTAGATAATTTACTTGGCTCATAGCATCCCCACCCAATTCTTAATTAGCGCAAGGCCAGCATCACCAGATTTTTCTGGGTGAAATTGCGTGGCACAGATCGCACCATCTTCAACAGCGCTCAAAAATTTCTCACCGTGAGTGGTCCAGGCTTGCGCAGTACCAACTTTGGATTTGGCCGCGAATGAGTGAACGAAGTAGAAAGCTTGATCCTCTATCCCTTTAAATAGATGTGTTCCTCCAGTTACTTCAACGGTATTCCATCCCATATGCGGCAAAATCGGAGCTTCTAGTTTAGAAATACTCTCTTGCCAGATTCCAACACCTTTATGTAGTTCGTTGGTTGCGTACTCATCACCATCGCGAAAAAGTATCTGCATACCAACGCATATCCCGATAGTTGGACGTTTTGCCGCAACGCGCGCGCGCACGATCTCATCTCCCCCGATGGCAACTAATCCACGCATACATGCGGCGAAGGCGCCAACACCTGGAACAACAAGTCCTGATGCATTTAGGGCAACGTCGCGATCAGAGGTAACTACAACTTCGGAACCACTGCGTTCAAAGGCGCGTTGTGCCGAACGTAAATTACCTGACCCGTAGTCAAGAATTGCGATCACTATTAGAGCGAACCTTTTGTGGAAGGAACTCCTGCGATTCCGCCATCGAGTGAGACCGCATCACGAAGTGCGCGAGCTACCGCTTTAAATTGCGCTTCAAATACGTGGTGGGCATTTCGTCCTTCTAGCACGCGTACATGCAGCGCGATACGAGCTTCCGCAACGATTGATTCCCAGATATGTTTTCCAAGAGTTGTATCAAATGTGCCGATTAACTCAACGATTTCTGGTTGGCGGTGCACCAGATAAGGACGGCCCGATAGATCAACGGCTGCCTGAACTAAAACTTCATCAAGTGGGACCATCGCATCACCAAAGCGGCGAATTCCAACTTTGTCACCAAGTGCTTCGCGTAAGGCTTGGCCAAAGGCTAAGGAAGTGTCTTCAACTGTGTGGTGAGAATCAACATCAACATCGCCAGTTGTCTTAACCGTTAAATTAAAACCGGAGTGCTTGCCAAGTTGCGAGAGCATGTGATCGAAGAATGGAACGCCAGTATCGACTGAGATCGCACCTTCACCGTCTAGATTTAATTCGACGATTACATGTGACTCTTTAGTCTTGCGTTCTACGCGAGCTGTTCTCATTGGCTTTCTCCATTCAAGATCTCTTGCAGGGCATCGATAAATTTCTGGTTCTCGGCCTCATTGCCAATGGTCATACGTAAGTGGGCTAATAATCCCACATCTCTAATGAGAACTCCGCGATCTAGAAGTTGGCGCCAGAGTTGGGCTGGATCATGGCTAAATCCAGTAAATAAGATGAAGTTGGCTTGGCTGGGTACTACTTGCAACCCCATCTTCTCTAATTGTGAAATAACTGATTTACGCGAGTTCATAAGAGTTGAGACATTGCCCAAGAGTTCACCTTGAAATTCCAGCGCAACTTCAGCAGCAGCCTGGGTTAGTGAACTCAAGTGATATGGCAGGCGAACTAGGAACATGGCGCTAACCAACTCTTGATTTGCAACGAGATAACCTAAACGTGCGCCCGCAAAGGCGAAGGCTTTACTCATAGTGCGAATCACAACCAAGTTTGGATATTCGTCAATTAGCGTCACCGCAGATTGTAGTTCTGAGAATTCAGCGTAAGCCTCATCGACAATTAAGAGGCCACTTACATTCGCTGCCGCCTGGGCTAATTGAGCTATTTCATCCAGGGTGACTGTTGTGCCAGTTGGATTATTTGGAGTAGTAATAAAAGTTAACGCTGGCTTTACCTCAAGGATTTCGCGCTTAGCTTTTGCAATGTCTAATGAGAAATCGCTACGACGTCCACCATCGCGCCAGGTAACTCCAATGACTTTGGCGATTAGTGGGTGCATCGAATAAGAAGGTGTAAATCCCAGGGCAGGTCGATCGCCAAATGCCATAAAGAGTGACTGAATAATCTCGTTACTACCATTGGCTGCCCATATGTGATCTGCGGTAAATGATGTATTAGATAAACCGTTTATAAAGTTTGCCAATCCTTTGCGCAGATTAAGTGCATCGCGATCTGGATAGCGATTTAAATTAAGGGCAACTTGATAGGTGCGATCTGCAATCGCCTTAGCCAGTGCAGCAGATGGCGCATACGGATTTTCATTGGTATTTAAAGTTGCCGCAGCCGGAACTTGCGGCGCGCCATATGGTGAGAGCTCTTGCAACTCTTTGCGCAAGGGCATCCAGGTTGGCCAATCTTTGGCGCTCATAAATTATCCAGACGCGCCGACATCGCTTCGCCGTGCGCTGGTAAATCCTCAGAATTTGCCAGAGTAATAACAGTTGGTGCGATATCAACAAATGCATCTTTGGAATATTCGATGTAGTGAAGTCCACGTAGAAACGTCTGAACAGAAAGTCCACTGCTGTGGCAAGCACATCCCCCAGTTGGTAATACGTGATTGGAGCCGGCCGAGTAGTCACCTAATGAAACAGGTGAGAAGCGCCCGATAAATACTGCGCC
>Ga0007796_10000448_pt1 | contig 13129 bp, 20 predicted proteins | sample CryBogmetaGMA0M_FD_60373 | JGI IMG/M metagenome (GOLD analysis project Ga0007796, IMG submission 60373) | Freshwater microbial communities from Crystal Bog, Wisconsin, USA - MA0M | ecosystem: Environmental > Aquatic > Freshwater > Lake | place: Crystal Bog, Wisconsin, USA | collected 2009-07-06 | reverse complement strand
GTAGTATTTGATTCAACAAAACCAGAAGGTGCTAAAAGAAAAACCTCAAATAATTCTGTATTTAAGCAATACTTTCCTAACTTTAATTTTACTGGAATAAAAGAGGGATTGGAATTAACAATAGAAGATTTCCTAAGAAATTATGATAGTTTAAGAAAATAATTTGCCCAAATCCACGGTTCTCTCTAGTATAGGTAGATAGGAAGTAATAATGCAAAAAATAATAGATGGTCTAAAATTAGATTATGACGATGTAGTTATCGTACCAAAACGATCTCGTTTAGATAGTCGATCACAAGTTAATCTAATTAGAGAATATAAGTTTAAGTATTCGCCTAGAATATTAAAAAGCTCTCCGGTTGTTGTGGCTAATATGGATACTACTGGAACTTTTACTATGGCAAAATCATTATGTCCCTCTGATGCTATAGTTTGCCTACATAAGCACTATAATGTGGATGATTTAATATATTTTTATACTACCAGTCCTCATATAAAAGATAATGTATTTTATTCTTTAGGAATTAGTTCTAGTGACTTAGAAAAATTACACGCTGTTTTTTCTAATTTATCAAATAAAGGTATATCATATCCTAATATTTGTGTTGATGTTGCAAATGGATATATAGAAAAATTTGTGGGAACATTGGCCGAAATTAGAAATAACTATCCAGATTGTATTATAATGGCGGGAAATGTTGTTACCGATAATATGGCGGAAGAGATCATTATTCATGGAGGGGCGGATATTGTTAAGATTGGCATAGGCCCAGGTGCTGTTTGTACGACCAGACTTAAAACTGGAATAGGATATGGTCAATTGTCGGCTTGTTTAGAATGTGCCGATGCTGCTCATGGTCTTGGTGGTCATATTTGTGCCGATGGAGGATGTAAAAACCCTGGCGATATAGCAAAAGCTCTAGGTGCTAATAGTGACTTTGTTATGCTCGGTAATATGTTTGCAGGAACAGATGAATGTGAAGGTGATTGGCAATATGAATATACAAATGTAGTATATCATAAAGGATTCATGGGAATTCCAATGCCAGATTTAGAGAAAAGTAAAAAAGTAAAAAAGTCACTAAAGTTTTATGGCATGAGTAGTAAAGAAGCTATGGATAAGCACTATGGAGGCATGGCACAATACAGGACTAGTGAAGGTAGATGTGTTTCTGTGCCATATAAAGGATTGGCTATTAAAACTTTGGAAGATATTTATGGAGGATTAGTAAGTTCATGCTCATATATTGGAGCTGAAAATATTAAAGATTTTGGTAAAAAAACAACATTTGCAAGAGTAAATAATACACATACAAGGACATATGAAAAACAATGAAACTAAATTTGAACGCACCGATTGGATTTACTGGTTATGGAGTAGCCGGTATTAATATTTGTAAACAATTAGTAGCTAATAACTATGATGTTTCTTTATTCCCAATAGGCAATATTAATACAGAAAATCAAGAAGATACCAATCTAATGCAAGGCTTGTCTGCAAAAGGAGATTCTTTTGATTATGATTCCCCCAGCCTAAAAATATGGCATCAATTTGATCTCGTTAATAAGATAGGTAGGGGTAAATATACAGCATATCCATTTTTTGAACTAGATAAACTAAAATCATTAGAAGTTCACCATTTGAATTTTCCAGATCAATTAATTGTTGCATCACAATGGGCGAAAAATATTCTGATTGATAATGGAATAACAAGACCAATAACTATCGCTCCTTTGGGTGTTGATAGAAAGGTATTTCGTCCACAAGAGGGAGGTCTACAAGATCCAGAATTAGATAATGATGCTTATAAATTCGTCGCTATTGGTAAATGGGAAGTTAGAAAAGGATATGATATACTATGTGAATTATTTAATAAAGCATTTGAGTCTTCTGATAATGTACAACTATGGATTCTAGCATCATCTCACGAAAGCTGTTTTTCAAAAGAAGAACTGAATCAATGGCATAATTATTATTTATCATCAAAACTGAAAAGTAAAATTAAGATTTTTCCCAGAATTGGTTCACAGATAGATGTTGCTAGAATAATGGCTAGCTCTAATTGCGGACTATTTATTAGTAGGGCAGAAGGATGGAATCTTGAATTATTAGAAATGATGAGTACTGGTAAACCAGTTATAACAACAAACTATTCAGCACACACAGAATTTGCTACTAAAGATAATTCTATGCTTGTAGATATTGACACCACTGAAAAAGCATATGATGGTAAATGGTTTCATGGTTTTGGTAATTGGGCCAAGATTGGAAAAACACAAGAAGATCAAATTATTGAATATATGAGATTGGCATATGATCAAAAGTTAAACTCAAATGATAATGGTATAGAAACAGCTAATAAGTTTTCTTGGGAAAATACAACTCAAAAAATAATGGAGATTCTATGAATACGCTAGCTGTACTTGCTTTATGGAGAAATTCTGAATCATATATCCATAGAACTTTAGAAATACTTAACGAATTATCTAAAGAATATAGTACTGAGTTTTTTTTCTATGAAAACGATTCTACTGATAATACTAGACAGATTTTATCAAATTGGATATCAGATAGAGAAGGAATTTTTATGTACGAAGATATAAAAGCTCCAAAATTTGGATCTGTATCCAGTATTGATAGATTTATTCTTATGTCGTATTATAGAAACAAATTAAAACAGTTAGCAACTAAAACAACCAAAAAAATTTCTCTACTAATAGATAGTGATGTAATTTTTAATAATAAAGATGTCAATGAACTATATAACGGTCTTTTTATAAATAATGCAGCTATGTGTGTTGCGAATACTAGACAGCCACAAATACCTGATTTAGTGACACATAAACAGGATGGTTTTTATGATGTAATAGCTATCAGAGATAAATTTGGAAATGCTGGAATTTTCTTTTCGGATTGTCCTCTAGTAATAGAAGAAGATAGACAGGACTGGATTAATAATAGACCAATAAGAATTATGTCTGGATTTAGTGGGCTATCTACCATAAAAACAGATGTTTTACACAGATGTAATTGGTCCACTAATAATCATGTTGAACATATAAATTTCTGCTATGAGGTTGCTAAATATGGTCCAGTTTATATCATACCAAATAGTAGACCTAAAGTAGAAATAGATCCTCAGTTAATTACTAATAATATAGATAGATGGAAAACAATAGCACAGCAGCAACGGCAAGACCTATCAAATATTAGTCAGATATATTCCACAAGTTTATCCACCAGTCTATCCTTTATATGAAAATCTTAATATCAACAATTGTAAGAAATAGAATAAAAACTCTTGAATTATGGAAAAAACAAATATGTGATCTAGCATTATTGATGCCGGAACATGAATTCCATATTAGTGTATATGAAAATGACTCTATTGATGGATCAAAACAATGGCTAAGTCGTTGTGTTTTTCCAGAATACTTAATAAAAACATATACGTTTAATGAAGAAACATTAAATACCATACAATATGGCAGTATTAAAAATGATGAGAGAGTACACCTCCTGGCTTCTGCAAGAAATAAGAGTATTTTCCAATCTGTAGCACACATAGATTGCGACAAAATTATTTGTATAGAACCAGATATAATTTATGATGCACAACAAATCTTGTCTATCATTGATTCAACTCACGATATTATTTCACCCTGTAGTATTGATAATTTCAATAATCCTGAATATCATATGTATGATAGATGGGGAACTAGAAATATACCAGAAAAAGATGGATGGACAGATGATGTTTTATTAAAGGGGATAATTCCTGTTTGGACAACGTTTAATTGTTTTTGTGTATATAAAGCAGAACCAATTAGGAAAGGTGCTATATTTGATGGATTTAATACAAGATTAAATATACACGACTGTGACACAGCAGTGATATGTGAAAAATTTCGTGAAATAGCATATTCAAACATAGTTCTTAACGCAGATATCAAGGTCTATCATCCAGTATAGGAAAAATAATGTATAATTGGTCTTTGAATATTAATAATTTTACAAATCAAGATAGATTATCTATTTCAGAGTTTATTACTGATCCAGATAACAAATGGACTCAAGATAAGCAAGTTAAAAAATTTGAACAAGAATTTGCATCGTTCGTTGGTTCTAAATATAGTGTTTTTGTATCTAGCGGATCAACCGCCAATACAATATTAGCACAATATACAAAAGATACTACTAATAAAAGAAAGGTGATCTTGCCATCAACGACTTGGCAAACATCATGTTCTCCTTGGATAAGAGAAGGTTTTGAACCAATTTTTATAGATGTAGATATGAAAGATTTTTGTATAGATAAAGATATGCTCAGTCGATATTTGGAAAAATTTCATAATGATGTAGCTTGTGTATTTCCAACATCATTGATAGGGTTTTCTCCTGATATGCATGAGTTTATGAATATATCCAAAAAATATGATGTTAAAATCATGTTCGATAATTGTGAGAATACTTTAGGTAAGTATGATAATCGCAATGTGTCTTCATATTTTACAAGTACCACATCAACATATTTTGGTCACCAAATCCAATCTGTTGAAGGCGGATTTATCTTCACAAATTGTGATATTGAATATGAGTATTTTTTAATGTTAAGAAATCATGGTATGACTAGAAGTTTATCAGTATATTCTATTGATTCAGTTAAATATCGTAATATTGAAGTAGATGGTAGTTTTGATTTTTATTGTCTAGGCAGTAATTACAGAAATACAGATATAAATGCTTTTATTGGAAGTATTGATCTAAAAAGAGCTTCTCAATATGCTGAGAAAAGAAAAAAACTATATGAAATTTTTCAACAGAATCTTAATAGGGATTTATTTTACCTACCCGAAACAAGAAATAAATGTGAAGATGTTCCATTTTGTTTACCTATAATAGTTCAATATGAAAAATTAATTCATAAGGCTAAGAAAATATGTGAAGAATTAAAAATAGAAAATCGGCCAATTATATCTGGATTTTTAGGATATCAAACTTGCTATAAAAACTATTTTTCTCTACCAAATATCTACTATAATAATTCAATTATGTTACATCATAAAGGATTCTATGTTGGTTTGCATCATGGATTAACTGAACAAGATATTCTATATTTATGTTCTAAACTTAACTCGATAGATTGACCATATTATACTAATGGTGTATACTAATTTCTAAGGAGATACTCTATGCCAATTCCATCACCAGAAAATAATGAAGATAAACGAAAATTCATAGAACGCTGCATGAGCAGCGAAGTAATGAAAAAGGATTATCCAGACTCTAAACAAAGAGTAGCTGTTTGCTATAGTCAAACTAAGAAAAAATCTAGAGGGTCTATTTTACTAGATTGTGCAGAGTTATATGCTATACAAGCAGGAATTGCTTTGTGGGACGATGATTGGAATGAGTTTACTTATGAAGAAGATATTTTGGATGTTATTGATGAAGATGGCAGGGTGGTTGCTAAAGATAAAAAAGCGGAAAGAAAAAGAGTTACGCTTAACAAACCCTTTCGCACTCCAGACGGCCCCAAAAAATTCGCCGTATACGTCAAAAATGAGTCTGGCAACACGGTTATTGTTAGGTTTGGTGATCCCAACATGGAAATTAAACGGGACGATCCTGAGAGGAAAAAGGCTTTTAGAGATCGAATGAATTGCGATAATCCAGGCCCAAAATGGAAAGCGAATTATTGGAGTTGTAAAATGTGGTCAAGTACAAATGTTAGTGATTTAACTTAAGGAGAAAAGATGTCAGACCAAACGACAATAGAAGAATTATTAAAAGAAGAACCAGTAAAAGCACAGGAAATAGAAGAATATTCCTCAAATCCCGTTATTGAACTTCTCAAGAAATCCTTAAATATACATTGGCAACAGACTACATCACTATCTGCTCAAGCTGTTCATCTTGATAGATGGGGATATAAAAAATTAGCCGCTATTATTAAAGAAGATGCTATGCAAGAGCATGAACACGCTATGCTAAATATAGCAAGATTAGAATTTTTTGATGAAGACTACCAACCATTAGTAGTCGCTCCAGCTTCTTGGTCAAGACACGATATGTTAGCTATGATTAAGTATAATCTTGATTCTGTCAGAGAAGCATCAGCAGCAGAAAGAGCTACTATTGTAGCGGCAAGAGCGGTTGGTGATGAAATTACTGCTCAAATTATGATTCCTCTTCTTCAAGGTAGCGAAGATGGAATAGAATTATATGAGGGATATTTAAAATTAATTGATCAAATGGGCCTAGACAACTTCTTATCTTTGCAGGCATAATAAAATGAGTAGACTAATAGAAATAATGAAGGCTGTTTCAGAAGAAATAGCTTGTCCAGAAGCCACTAGAAATATATCTGTAAATTTAGCTAATCGTCAAACTTGTGTTGATAAAGCTAATTACGGACCCTCCAATCCTGATCTAAATAATGAAGAATTTTGGCAACAAAAAGCAGATTTGTTCAAAACATCCATAGATAAAGTAAAAACTATGAGATGTAAAAACTGTGCAGCTTTTGTACAAAAAGAAAAAATGCTAAATTGTATTCAAAAAGGTTTAGCGAGTCAGAATATTTCAGAAGATCAGATAGCTAAAGATATTATGGATCTTGCTAATTTGGGATATTGTGAATTATTTGATTTTAAATGTGCTGGTGAAAGAACTTGTGACGCATGGATTACTGGTGGTCCTTTAAAATAAGGGTTTATTATGAATCGCAAACTTGATCTATTAAAAGGCGTAGAACAACAAATAGCTAAAGCTGCTGAGATGTATGGTGGCACAAAGCGTAGCGAATTAAAAGATAATGATTTTCTATTTCCAGAAACAAGATCATTTCCTATTGTAACACCAGCAGATGTTCCTCATGCTATCAATAATTTTGGTAGAATGGGTGGCAATATGAGCTACGACGCTTTTCTTCGTAAATTATACAATATGTGCAAAAGAAAAGGATCAAATTTTATTGCAGCACTACCAGATGCTTCAAAAGAAAAATTAGGTATCAAAAAAAGTGCAAAAGCCGAAGATGAAACTCCTGAAATAGAATTAACTGAATATAAAAATGAACTATATGAAATGAATATAGCGGCTCTTAAAACTATGTTTCATCATATTAGTAGAATATTAAACAATATAAAAGATCCTAGTGTCATGGAAAACTTGACAGAACCCTGGCTACAGGGTAAAATCTCTGTAGCAGAGGATTATATCAGTACGTTGCACGATTTCGTCATGTATGCCCAGGAATCAGACGATAGTGTAGTAGCTGCTGATAAACCCGGCTTGTGGGAAAATATCAGAAAGAAAAAGGAAAAAGAAGGTAAGAAGTATCGCCCCGCTAAACCGGGAGATAAAGATAGACCAGACCCTGAACAATGGAACAAGCTCACAAAAAAAGACTGACGATTGTTTTTGATTTAATTGATTGACACCAAAGGAGACACCATGGAATTTGATACATTGGTTGAATATTATACTGTTGCTAAGAAGACGATTTCTAAACTAGGTAGAAGATATTACCCATCTCTTGTAAAAGAAATGCTCAATAATGAAGATGCTATTAGTACTGTGGCATCTGCAATTATGACAGCGGACTGGAAATGGGATGCTAATAAGAAAGGTAAGATATCTGGACTTAGTAAAAGTAAGTATTCTTTTAGAAATCAGTATGTTATCTGGGCATTGAAAGATTATATCAGTGCTAAGTATAATAAAAATCACAAACAAGAAAAGCTTATTGAACACGCCAAGAATAATAAAACTAACGAATTTTCATCAGACCCCGCAGAAATATATGAAGAAAAAGAAGAACGGGGCGATCTAATTAATAAGATCAATAATTGTGGTATGACAACGCTACAAAAAAATCAACTCATAGAATATTACTTAAATGAGAGAACATATGAAGAGATAGGTTCGGAATACGGTGTGACAAGAGAAGCTGTTAGGCTGAATGTCAAAAAGGGATTGGAAAAATTAAGAGGATTAATGAATGCAGTGTAATATTCATGTTTTTTTCTACACATATTATGCAGAACAAATACTCGTTTTATCAAAAGATGACAAAGACCTTTTGCTGCCTTCAACATCATTAGAGAATCACGATTCATTAGATTCTGCAATACGCAATTTACTTTTAGATATTAATCATCTCAGCTCTCCAAAATTAGTATCGATGGAATACAGTAAAGGAAAATCATTAGATTTATTTTATAGTATCCACATACCAAACAATAGAGTATATAAAGAAAAATTCTTGGACATTACACCCTATATACCAGAAAATCAGATTGTGAGAAAATTTCTATGCGTAATTTGATTCAAAAATTGAGAAGTTATTTTCTCAAACAAGAGATCAAGCAACCAAAATCTAAAGAGTCGGATCTTTATTGTTTAACTATTATATGTAATAAGAACACATATGAGATGGCTATGTATGTTGATTATGACCTTATATTGAAAAACAGTCAAGATCCAGTGACAGATCCTGAAAAATTTGCTGCTTTTTTGCATACTCTTTATTCAGATAAGGAGTTATTTGGTACTATGATAAAGAATAATCTAGAAGTTAATAATAATGATTTTACTAATACTGTAAGTAAATACCTAAATTTCTGGTTCAGTGAAGACCTGAAAAAGAAAAAGAAGAAAAAAGAACCACTCATTGACCCACTACAGGTGTTTAAACATGGATAATTTAATTATTTGGGAAAAATGGAGAGATCCTTTTTTGGGATATGATGAAAACGAGATAGATGTAGAACATCAAAATCAGAAAGCCGTTATAGACGCGGTTAATGATCATACCGATGAACCAGCGCCCGTGGCTAATTCTACTAAAGATGTTCGGGTTTTATCTACTCCTCTAGGTATTATTCCTTTTAATGAGTTTACTGCTTCTGGAAAAATCTTTAATTTCTGGACAGGTCATACTAATTTTGATATTAGCGAAGACATTTGCAGAATAATGAAACGAACAGAAGGAGTCGAGACATTAACTATCTTTACAAGATACAGATTTAGAGTCTCTGTGGGTAAAGCTTTTGATGAAGCATCCATAAAAAGTAAGTTTTGTGAAAACGTATACAAATATCTTGATCAACAAAATGATTAACGATAACGATACTGAACTAAGTAATATCCATACGTTCAATATTGATGATGCCTCAAGAGAAATATATCTTCATCCATACATTGATTCATTAGAAGAACCTAGTGAAGCAACAATAGATTTTAGATGTGCAGTTAACTTGGAAAAAAATATTAGATATCTGGATAGTAAGTCTATTGAGCCTATTTTAATACATATGCATTTGCCGGGTGGTAATTGGGAAGATGCACTAGGGATGTATGACTGTATTAAATTATGCAAGAGTAGGGTGATTATTCTTGCTTATGGTAAAGTAGAATCTTCTAGTAGCATTATCTTACAGTCGGCTGGTTTAAGAATATTGATGCCTAATACATATGTGTTAATTCACTATGGGTCTTTTGGGTTAACAGAGAGTGACCACCCCGGCACTGCTATAAGCCACGCCCACTGGAATGAAAAAGAATTAGATAAAACACTAAATATCTTTACGGATAAGTGTATGGAAAGCCAATTAGTCAAGGAGAAAAAATGGAAAAGATTAATAACTAAGAAACATATTGCTGGTCAATTAAGAAGTAAAAGTGATTGGATACTATCAGCAGAAGAGGCGGTGTATTATGGTTTTGCAGATGGGGTTTTGGGTACTAAAAAATTCCCCAATATAGACTATCTAAAAACCTTTATTAAGAAGCAATAATGAATATAGAATATGCCAACTATGATATCGCATCAAACGAACAAGAATTCAAAGAAAACATAAACGCGGCCATAAAATATAAACCATCTGTAATTTCTGTATTACCCTCGTTTATAAAACTAGCTAAATCTAGTCTAGCCACTGAAACAGACTCTCTAATAAAATTAGCCGCAATTATAGATTATCCTTTAGGTGTTATGGATAATATAGAGAGAAAAAACTGTTTAATCCGTGCTATGGATAATGGTGCCCAAATTATCGAAATGGTAGTACCATCCTATTTATTGTGTAATCGCAGATATGAGAAATTAAAACAGGACATCGTATCCTCTGCTGAATTATGTGAGGCGGCAAAAGTTGAAGTCAGATATGTATTTGATTATAGTGTTTTTAATCAAGAAACAGTCTTAAAAGCCTCACACCTACTACATAATAATAAAATTAATACCATTTTAATGTCTACGGCTTTTAGACTAGATGATATAGCTGATCATATAATAGCCGCTTCCGTAGTAAAGAAAAAAATAAAAGATCTAAATATTATTATCAACGGTAATATTTGGAATAGTAGGCACATAGAACTCATTAAAAAAATAGAAAATCTAGAAAGTGTTAGATGTTATTCTATTAATTCTCTAGATAAATTGGCTAATATGTAGTTAAATTATTTTTACGCTTTATGGATTTTTAGGGGTATTATTATTTACAGATTACATCTTTTACATGGAGCAAAATATGGCCGAATTAAAACCAACTACAGGTGCTGCTTATACCGTTCCTTCTAATGTTAAGGGTAGCGGAGCCGTAAATAATCGTGGAGTTGCCACAAGAACTGGTTCTTCCGCTTCGGGCAAGCTATCTAACGTTACTGTTAGTAGATATAATGCTGGTGTATTTGGATCAACAGTAATTGACAACTCATGGGTTGATAAAGCATTGAGTGCTGGTACTTTTCTGTCTAATACTCAAAGACCAATCGGAATCAAAGTAACTAGTACTTTGGCCGGTGTTGCTAATACTCTACTAAGATCTGGTGCTGATACTCCAGCATTCTTTAGAAGTATCCATAAAAGAGAAGTTTGGAGAACTCAACTCTATACTACTGCTATTAGAGCAGGAGCTTGGAATATGGTTACTGCCAAATGGACAAGTGGTATGGCTGGAATTAGCGGTGCTGGTTATGTAAGCGGAATCACTGACTCTTACAATAGTGACGTTGCTGCTAATCCAAGTAGATCTGTCCCTGGTAGACTAGTATTTAAGGGTGGTGCCATAAATCCAGTAACTAAAAACTATGCAGCAAAAACTGGCTGATATTCAAATATAATTAAATTTAAATCAAGGAAATAGGCCAATGATATTATATCGTTGGCTTATTTTACTAATGGAGACAAGCAATGGATCATATTTGGCAATATATCGCTACAACTAGTATGGGAATTATAATAAGCGGTATTAGTTTTTGGCTAGTGATCGCTAAAAATATGATAACTAAAGAAGAAGTTAAACATATGATTGAACATCAATCTCCGTATGTAAGTGATAAACAATTTATTATGGAGAAATTAGCAACACATAAAGAAATGCAAAGTCAATTTGCCAATGCTTTGCAACGTAATACAGAAGTTATGGTGGAACTAAAAACACAAATAGCTGTTTTAGGAGAAACATTAAAAGCTTTAGAAAAAAGAGTAGAAAATTAATATAAAGGGTAAAAACTATGCCAAGACCATTCACAGATATTCAAGCTTGTATTAGTGGTAATGTTGTAAAAAACGGATCTATAGTTACTAATGCTAGACCCGGTGGAGCTTTTTCAAAAGAATTAATTGGAGCAGAATCATTTGCGGGATTAACATTAGGTTTTCATAATAATATTTCTAGCTTACCAACAATCGCAACATTGTCTAACAAGTATGGTAATAGATTCTATAATGGTGTTTTTGTTAGAATTGCATCAGCTTCTGGCGTAATAGGATAAATATATGGCACTAATTAAACCGGGGTATAAAACTAGTGAATTCTGGTTTACTATGGTTTCTTTTATTTTTAGCGGACTATATCTACTCGGTGTAATAGGAGATATACAGCAAAAAGATGAACTGATTACTAACGTGAGCCATGCCGTAGAGTCTTGTATATTGATCGGCGGTCAAACACTCGTTCTTTACAAATACATCAAAGGACGAAATCATATCAAAGAAACATGGTGGAATTCAGCGTCAGAAGAAGATAAGAAAGAACTAAAAGAACTCTATTACAAAAAAAAGAAAAAGAAACCCAATGCAACTAAAAAATCTAGTACAAGAAAAAACAACACTACTAATAAACCAAGCGAAAACGATAGTAAAGAATAATCCAGTTAGTTTAACAGATGCTTGGAAAATATTAGATAATAATATTAGTGATGTTGTTATTGTTTTACAATATTTTGCTTACGATCTTTCTAAACCAGAAAAAAAAGCAAAAGCTATGGAAATAATGAGTAATTTTTATGACAGTGTTTTTACTGTTGTAGATTTTCCTTTTATTCCAAAAATATTACAACCAGTTATGCAAAAATATGTTAAATTAATACTTATGGCTTTGGTCGATGCTGCAATAGATTCTTCTGTTAGAGATATGCACAGAAAACTAAACCCAGAGTTAATGATCGTGCAAAGTGGCGTTAATTAAAAAGGAAATAAAATGAAAGATACATTATTTACTGTTAACTATGATGAATTTAGCAAAGGAATGAATTCTCCTAATTTATTACTCTATGCTGGTATTGGACTTGCAATATTTGTATTATTTAATAAAGACGCATTAAACTATGCTAAAAATTTGATTAGTGTAGTTAAATCTAAAGTTACTAAAGTTACTACTCCTTTAGTTATTACTGATACAATGGTCAGTTCTGCTGTTCCTCTTATTCCAAAGTTACCAGCAGCTTATGAGCCGTCTACAGACGAACTTTTTTTCGCTCTTATTGAAAGCTGGAAAAAAACACGCGACTTAGCAGTAAAAACAAACTGTACGGAAGCTGTTAAGGTTGCCGATCAAATGTTTCCTTTTTTAAGTCCAAATGGTTGTAAGAAAATCGAGGAAAAAGTATGAATAAAACAACTCTATTAATTATCGCCGCCGTATTAATTTTTCTTGGAATATTCAAACCAGACTTCTCTCATCTGCTAAATAGACCAGACCAACCAGTAGTTGTGGAAGTTGTAGAATTAGTTGTTCCCGGTGATGACCTTAAAGTTGTCACAGAAAAACTAGTAAAAGTTATCAGCAGTAATGAAATTGATAAACAAACCCGCAATAGATTAAGAGACCTATACAT
>Ga0007796_10000446_pt1 | contig 13152 bp, 8 predicted proteins | sample CryBogmetaGMA0M_FD_60373 | JGI IMG/M metagenome (GOLD analysis project Ga0007796, IMG submission 60373) | Freshwater microbial communities from Crystal Bog, Wisconsin, USA - MA0M | ecosystem: Environmental > Aquatic > Freshwater > Lake | place: Crystal Bog, Wisconsin, USA | collected 2009-07-06 | reverse complement strand
ACGTAATCGTTACCATCGCCAACCAAATCCAAGGTGATACCACGCGCTAAGAAAGCTGCAAAGCTTTGGCCAGCGGTACCATTCAGCTGAATATGAATAGTGTCATCAGGTAAACCTGTATGACCATAACGTTGTGCAACTTCACCGGAAAGCATTGCGCCAACTGTACGATTCACATTCTTTACCGGAACGATGAAAGAGACCTTTTCACCACGCTCAAGAGCAGGCTCGCTCTTTTCGATCAAGATATTGTCGAGTGCACTTGCTAAACCATGATCCTGAGTGAGGACTTGATAGCGAGGAACGTCTGCAGCAACTTGCGGAGCTGCAAAGATCTTGCTGAAATCCAAACCATGCACTTTCCAGTTATCAATTCCTTTACGGGTATCTAATAAATCAACGCGCCCGATCAAATCATCAAACTTACGAATTCCCAACTGCGCCATGATTTCACGAGCCTCTTCTGCAATGAAGAAGAAGAAGTTCACTACATGCTCAGGCTTACCAGAAAACTTCTTACGTAATTCTGGATCTTGAGTAGCAACGCCTACTGGGCAGGTATTCAAATGACACTTGCGCATCATGATGCAACCCTCAACTACCAATGGGGCTGTTGCAAAACCAAACTCATCCGCGCCTAATAAGGCGCCGATCACAACATCGCGACCGGTTTTCATTTGACCATCGGCCTGTACACGAATGCGGCTACGTAAACCATTTAGAACTAAAGTTTGCTGTGTTTCAGCCAAGCCCAATTCCCATGGTGAACCGGCATGCTTAATAGATGAGAGTGGAGATGCGCCGGTACCACCATCGTGGCCAGCGATCACAACGTGATCGGCTTTTGCCTTGGCAACACCAGCAGCAACTGTACCGACACCTACTTCAGATACCAACTTCACAGAAACGTCTGCCTTTGGATTAACGTTCTTCAAGTCATGAATTAACTGAGCAATATCTTCAATTGAATAAATATCATGATGCGGAGGGGGGGAAATCAAACCAACGCCAGGCACAGAGAAGCGCAACTTACCAATGTAATCCGATACTTTTCCGCCAGGTAATTGACCGCCTTCACCAGGCTTAGCACCCTGTGCCATCTTAATTTGGATCTGATCTGCAGAGCGCAAATATTGAGTGGTCACACCAAAACGTCCGGAAGCAACTTGCTTAATCTTGGAACGTAATGAATCCCCATCGAGTAATGGAATGTTGGCTTCTACTACATCGCTACCTAAGACGCTAGCAAGAGTCTCGCCCTTCTTGATTGGAATGCCTTTGAGCTCATTGATATAACGATTTGGGTCTTCGCCACCCTCACCGGTGTTGGACTTACCACCAATGCGGTTCATTGCAATCGCCAAGGTAGCGTGTGCTTCAGTAGAGATCGAGCCCAGAGACATTGCACCCGTTGCAAAACGTTTCACGATTTCTTTTGCAGACTCCACTTCATCCAATGGAATTGCTTTAGCTGGATCAATCTTGAACTCAAATAAACCCCGTAAAGTCATTTGTCGTTTGGTTTGGTCATTGATGATATTGGCGTACTCTTTATAAGTTTGGTAGCCCTTCTCAGCGCCAATACGAGTAGAGTGCTGCAGTTTCGCAATTGTGTCCGGAGTCCACATATGGTTCTCACCGCGGATACGGAAGGCATACTCACCACCGGCATCAAGCATATTACTTAATACTGGATCGTTACCGAATGCGGCAGTATGCATACGTAATGCTTCTTCGGCTACTTCGAACACACCAATACCACCAACATTAGAGGGCGTTCCTTTGAAGTACTGATCAATCACTTTCTGATTCAAGCCAATAGCTTCAAAAATCTGTGAGCCGGTATAAGACATATAAGTCGAAATGCCCATCTTGGACATCACTTTTTGTAAGCCCTTACCAACAGCTTTGATAAAGTTTTTAACCGCTTTCTCGCCAGATAAATCTCCTGATAAGCCTTTCGCCATCTCAGTCAATGTTTCCAGAGCGAGGTAGGGATGAATGGCTTCTGCGCCATAGCCAGCCAAGAGGGCAAAGTGGTGGGTTTCACGTGCACTACCAGTCTCAACTACGAGACCAACGCTAGTACGCAAACCTTTTTCAACCAAGTGCTGATGAATTGCGGAAGTTGCTAACAAAGCTGGGATCGCCACATGCTTCTCGTCAACCTGACGATCGCTCACAATCAAAATGTTGTAGCCCGAGCGCACTGCATCCGCAGCCTCAGCACATAAAGACGCTAAGCGTGCTTCAATACCAGCTTTGCCCCATACCGCTGGATAGCAAATATCCAGTTCATAAGAGCGGAACTTACCATTGGTGTAGTGACCAATATGACGAATCTTGGTAATGTCATCAAAATCTAAAATTGGCTGACTCACCTCCAAGCGCATTGGCGGGTTGATATTGTTGGTATCTAGTAAATTGGGTTTGGGGCCAATGAAAGAAACCAATGACATCACCATGTTCTCGCGAATAGGGTCAATCGGAGGGTTAGTAACCTGCGCAAATAATTGCTTAAAGTAGTTATATAGCGGCTTGTTCTTATTTGAAAGAACAGCCAACGGACTGTCATTGCCCATTGAACCAATTGCCTCTTCACCATTCATAGCCATAGGAGCCATGAGGTATTTGATATCTTCCTGGGTATAACCAAATGCTTGTTGACGATCCAGTAATTTGGCGGCTGGACGAATCGTAGTTTTTTCATCTACCAAGTCAACGCGGCTTGCATCCACCTCATCCAACTTCACACGAACAGCATCAATCCAGCTCTTATATGGCTTAGCTTTAGATACTGCATTCTTGAGTTCTACGTCATCAATGATGCGACCTTGTTCCATATCGATCATGAACATCTTGCCTGGCTGCAAACGCCATTTTTGAACAATTTTGCTCTCAGGAATCGGTAACACGCCTGCCTCTGAAGCCATGATGACTAAGTCGTCATCAGTTACGTAATAACGTGCTGGACGTAAACCGTTGCGATCCAATGTTGCGCCAATCTGGCGACCATCTGTAAATGCCATCGCAGCAGGGCCATCCCATGGCTCCATCATCGCTGCGTGGTATTCATAGAACGCACGGCGATTGTCATCCATCAATGCATGCTGTTCCCATGCTTCCGGAATCATCATCATCATTGCTTGAGCTAATGGATAACCAGCCATCACTAATAACTCTAGGCAGTTATCAAAACAAGCGGTGTCTGATTGGCCTGGATAAATTAAAGGCCACAGTTTTTGTAAATCATCACCAAGCACTGGGGAGCTAATCGCTCCCTCGCGCGCATTCACCCAATTGACGTTTCCTTTAACGGTATTAATCTCACCATTGTGCGCAATCATGCGATAGGGATGCGCCAATTCCCAAGCCGGGAAGGTATTGGTGGAAAAGCGCTGATGCACTAGAGCAAGGGCTGAAACGGTGCGTGGGTCTGTTAAATCTTGGTAATAGGCGCCCACTTGATTTGCCAAAAGCAAGCCTTTGTAAACAATGGTTCTGGCAGACATCGATGCGACAAAATATTCTTTACCATGCTTTAAATGCAAATCTTGAATCGCATGACTTGCTGTTTTACGAATGACATACAGCTTACGCTCAAGCGCATCTGTTGTCATGATGTCGCGGCCACGCCCAATAAAAATTTGACGAATAAATGGCTCAGTCATTCGCACTGTTGGCGACATCGGTAATTTCACATCGATTGGAACATCTCTCCAACCTAAAACAACTTGACCCTCTAAACGCACCGTGCGCTCTAATTCTTGTTCGCAAGCCAAACGTGAACCATGCTCTTTAGGCAAGAAAATCATACCAACGCCATACTCGCCCAAGGGCGGCAAAGTAACTCCTTGCTTTGCCATCTCTTCGCGATACAAAGTATCGGGAATTTGAATCAAGATACCAGCGCCGTCACCCATTAATGGATCGGCACCAACCGCTCCCCGGTGATCTAAGTTCTCCAAAATCTGTAAGCCTTGGGAAACGATCTCGTGGGTTTTTTTACCTTTGATATGCGCGACGAATCCAACGCCACAAGCATCATGCTCGTTTCTAGGGTCATATAAACCTTGAGCCAATGGACGAAGTTCAGTATTGAATTGTGTAGTCATAGTATTTCCGTGAGGCATCAAAGGCCAGATAACTTTTTTGGAAGATCAAATATAGGTGAATACCCATGCTGATGCAATATAAATAAAATGAGTCTGTCCCATTTAATTTGATCCCGCACCAAAATGAATTACTTAAATAGGGACAGAGTCGATAGCTAGCCAGAAAGCATTAGTAGCTTATGGCGATTAAAAGGATCTAAGTATTTGAATTTAAAGAGTTAATTTTCTTGGGTCGCCCACGATATCGAATTTGAGTGAGTTCAGGAGCATCTTTGAAGAGTTTTTTAGCGTAAATATCGCTTACCCAGGGCTTAGACCGAATTAATGATTCAGTAATTTGTCTGTCCTCCCAGTGTGGCGCCCCTTCTTTTACAAAATTAGCCCAACTGATTTGCCTTTCAAATGGGGTATTACCTAACTTCCAAAAGTGCTGATGATCTACAAGCCAAGACTCTGAATTGCCACCAATATGGGTTGCAAAGCTAGTCCAAGTGGAGTCTTGGGGGCTTGATTCATATCCAGCTCGAACTGGATTCAACTCAATATAACGCTGACACCGCAAAAAATAATCGGGATCAATGAGTGACGAACGATAGCGCCCTTCCCAAATTGTTCCAGAGCGATGATGTTGTTGATTGAAATATTGAGCGTAACGCCTGCCTAAAGACTGCATGGTTTTTGCTAACGAATCTTCATTTTGCGGAGTGAGGAGTAAGTGCACATGATTTGGCATCAATGCAAATGCATGGACTGCACAACCAAATTGTCTAGCTGCTTCGCGCAGCCACTCTAAGTAAATGCGGCGATCATCGGGGCTAAAGAAAATAGTTTCACGATTATTACCCCGCACCATTACATGCATCACTTGGCCAGGTATTACTGTGCGAGCTTGGCGAGCCATGGTGTAACGAACTATTGCAGTTCGCGAACGCCGCCATTGCGAGAAAATTCAGGTATAAACCAATCACCATCAAATTGCGTTACACCTTCTGGAACTGCGCGAGATTCCTGGGGACTATCTTTTAAGGCAGTGGTCATATAAGAAATCCACATCGGCAATGCAAGGCCGCCGCCAGTCTCTCTATCACCTAGGCTGGCTGGTTTATCAAAGCCGATCCAAGCAATCGCAACCACCTTGGGGTTGTAGCCAGCAAACCAAGCATCGTGCGACTCATTGGTAGTACCTGTTTTTCCAGCAATATCACTCCGGCCCAACTTCGCTCTCGCTGAAGCTGCAGTTCCGGTCTTGGTTACTTCCTGCAACATGCTATCCATTACAAAAGCAGTCCGGGCATCCAACACTCGGGTGGCATCTTCACGCGCATGAGTTGGTTTTGCTTCAAATAAAACAGTGCCTTTGGTATCAACCATTTTATCAATCAAGAATGGATCAACACGATATCCGCCATTTGCAAATACGCTATATGCGGCAGCCATTTGCAATGGGGTAACCGAGCCCGCACCGAGAGCCATTGTTAAATAAGGGGGATGTTTTTCAGGCTCAAAGCCAAAACGCTGAATATATTCTTGAGCATAAGATGGGCCGATTGCACGAATGATACGCACGGATACCAAGTTCTTTGATTTAGCTAAAGCATTACGCAACCGCATCATGCCGTCATATTTGCCATCGTAATTTTTTGGCTCCCAAGCCTGACTTCCAGTCTCCATACTTCCAATAGATAAGGGGGCATCGTTCACCATAGTGCTTGGGGAAAACCCTTTTTCAATCGCAGCAGCGTATATAAAGGGCTTGAAGGAGGATCCTGGCTGACGTAAAGCTTGAGTAACGTGATTGAATTGATTGCGGCGAAAATCAAATCCACCAACCAAGGATAGAATCGCGCCCGTTTCCGCGTTCATAGAGACAAATGCTGCCTCTACCTGAGGTAACTGAGCCAGTTTCCAGGCTCCCCCGTCTAAAAGCAATCTCACTACTGCGCCTGGACGAAGGCGCTTTTTGGGCTGAGTGCTATCGGTGATCGAGGCAGCTGCTAATTTCATGCCCTCACCCTTCAAGGTAATAGTGTCACCAGTTGCAATCATGACCTGCATTTCTTTTGGCTTCACATCGAGAACAACTCCTGACTGCAAATCATCCAACTGTGGGTACGCAAGCAAAGCTTCGTCAATTGCGCGTTGGCGCTTAACCGGGTCTTCTGGCAGATTAATAAAACCTTCTGGCCCACGATAAGCATGGCGCAAGTCATATTCAAAAATGCCACGACGCACTGCTTTATAGGCAGCGTCTTGATCTGCTTTTAAGATAGTGGTGTAAACATCAATACCCTGTGAGTAGATAGCTTCACCATACTGATTAAAGAGTAATTGTCGAACCATTTCTGCGGGGAAGTCAGCGCGTACCGCAAATTCATTACCTAGCCCCCGAATATGCAACTCTTCAGCCATCGCTTTTTGATATTCCTCAGCATTGATGTATCCAAGATCACGCATCCGCTGCAAGATATACTCCTGACGAATTTTGGCGCGCCGAAAATTGCTAACAGGGTTGTAAGCAGAAGGTGCTTTGGGTAGGCCTGCCAACATGGCAGATTCTGCAATCGTGATGTCCTTCAACTCTTTACCAAAGTAAATCTGGGCTGCACTTGAAAATCCATACGCTCTTTGACCCAAGAAAATTTGGTTCATATAGATCTCAAGAATCTTGTCTTTAGTCAGTTGAGACTCGATTTCCCAGGCCAAGAGAACTTCATATATTTTTCGACTAAAGGTTTTTTCATTACTTAAGAAGAAGTTTCTAGCCACCTGCATGGTGATTGTTGAAGCCCCTTGAGAAAGATGTCCCCGTAAATTGGTCACAGCGGCCCTCAAAATGCCAACATAGTCCACGCCACCATGAGAATAAAAACGATCGTCTTCAATAGCCAAGACTGCGTTACGCATACTCAGCGGGATTTCGTTAAGAGGAATCACCTTGCGGCGCTCTTCTCCAAATTCACCAATCAACACTTTGTCAGCTGTATAGATGCGCAATGGCGTCTTTGGGTTGTAATCGGTTAAAGCAGAAATTTTGGGTAGGTTTGGCTTTGCCACCAAAAATGCATAGCCCATTAGTAGTGTCACCACTAAAGCAAACACTACACCAATGATGAGCAAGGCCTTAATAAGGGGATTGCTGGATGACTTGCGAGTATGACCAGGCTCTAATCGCGATTGCCGGGCGCGTCGGTCAAGCTGACGGATTGGCCGCTGGGATTGCGTCGGCTTGTCTTTTGGGGGGAGGGCCATATTCTCAAATTATAGGGTGCTTAAGCAATTTACCCGAAAGCACCAAAACCCTCGTTATTAAGTTTTTGGGGTTGAAAGTTCTGACATTGAATTCAAGCTCAACCGATGGATTTTGAATAGCGATGCCCAAAGAATAGAGGCATGCCATCACGCCAAATTTCCCCCCAATCCTTCGATGAGATTTTGAGTGACCTTGGAGACGATCCAGCTATCCCAGATCCCCATGGAATTCGCAAAACACCAAATTCAAAATTTCCTCACCCAACACCCCAGAGCCAGCCCAATAAAAACGTCAATCTAGAGTTTTTAAAGGGGCTTAATTTGCCCATACAAGCTCAAAAACTGAGTGGGCTATTTGTTATTTGCTTCTGTTCATTAGGGTTCTGTGGTGGTTTGTTCCTGGTTCATGAGTCCTTTATTGATCAGGTCCAATCCATTACCCAGTCATCTCAAAAGAACATCTCTGCTCTCCAAAAAGAATTTGGTCTGCTGCGTGAAGAATTACAGCAAGAACAAGATAAGCTATATGAATCAATTGATGAAATAGAAGTGAGTGTTCACTCTTTTAAAGAAAACAGGTCAACATCCAAGTCCTTAGTCAAACCCAAAGCGCTTCCACATGAGGGTGAACTAAGCCGCTGGCGGTACTTGGGAGCCAGCCAAAAGGGGCTTACCCATCAAGCAATTTTTAATACGGGAAAGCAAAGTGAAATGTTTGAAAAAGGGGTTGTCGTTCTGGGGGAATGGCGACTCAATCATATTGAAAAAGAAGGGGCCACCCTTACCCATCCTCATGGCAGAACACTTGTCCTCAAGCCCTCTAAATCCGAATGAATTCATACCCTAAATGCATGGCTCATTATTTAAAAAAATGGGGTCTCTGGCTAATCATATTGGGCACATTTTTCATGCGTCCCCCTCATGTCGATGCTTCTACGCAGAACCTTTTAGAAACTCCGATTAGCCTGCAGTTTGTCGACGTAGGGGTGGTTGAACTTTTGCAAGTTCTCGCCAAGCTTGGCAACACCAACTTTTTACTGAGCGAATCCATTCAAGGCAGGATCACGGTGGACCTGCACAATACTCCCTGGCAAAATGCTCTGCACTCTATTTTGGCCAGTAGGGGTTTGCGACTCATTAGGAATGGTGAGATTTACTGGATTGGGCCTTATGCAGAAATCCAAGCTTTTCAAAAACATCGACGGGAGGATGCGGCACTTCCTTTTGGGGGTGACCATATTAATAGCCCGCGACAGATCCTGATTGAAGCCCGCATCGTAGAAGCTGATGAGCGCTTTGCTCGTGAATTAGGAGTAAAGCTGGGATACCAAGCAAACTCATTGAGCAATCTAGATCAAAAGATCTCAGGTAATTACGATCTAGGAGGATCTGGATTAAATGGTTTTAACCCAGCAACAGTGGCAGCAACCCTGGTTTCGCGGAACGCTAGCCGCCTGTTACAAATGGAGCTCTCCGCCCTCGAGTCAGAGGGGCAAGGAAAGATTCTCTCCAACCCCCGCATCATGACAGGTGATCAAGTTAAGGCAACAATTGAACAAGGAACGGAATTGCCCTATCAAACTACCTCTCAAAACGGTAGCAAACTGCAGTTTAGAAAAGCCAACTTGCGTTTAGAGGTTCTGCCGAAAATTCATCCTGATGGGAAAATTTCGATGCTGGTGGGTATTAATAAAGATACCATCGGCATGAAGACCGAACAGGGCTACGCTATCGATACCAAGAGCCTTAGCTCTGAAGTCACTGTAGAAAATGGCGGCACGGCCATTATTGGAGGCATCTTTCAGACCACCGAGAGAGAAGATGAAGTGAAAATCCCTTTGCTGGGAGATATCCCCTTAATTGGCCATTTATTTCGCCATAAATCTAAATTACAAGATAAAACTGAGCTTCTTGTCTTCTTAACCCCGACCGTTCTAGACAAACCCTAATAAAATCAAAGGGTGAACTCTTCGACAAACAATATTTTTCTGATCGGCCTCATGGGAGCCGGAAAGTCGACCGTCGGTAAAGTGCTTGCCAAAAAACTAGGGCGCCGCTTCCTAGACGCTGACCATGTCATTGAAGATCGATGTGGCGTTAAGATTCCCGTCATTTTTGAAATGGAGGGAGAAGCGGGCTTTCGTAAACGAGAAGCACAGGCTATTCGAGAAATTACTTCCGAACAAGATATTGTTTTAGCTACTGGCGGGGGCGCTGTTTTATTACCTGAAAATCGGGATGCACTTAAAAATCGTGGCACTGTAATTTATTTGCACGCCAACCCCATTGAACTTTGGCATCGCACTAAGGGTGGCGAAGGACGACCTCTGCTTCGAAATGGGGATGCCAAAAAAATTCTCGAAAATTTGTATACGGTTCGCGATCCACTCTATCGTGAAATTGCTGATCACGTCATTGAAACTGGTAAGCCCAGTGTCAATCAATTGGTCAATACCTTAATCATGCAGCTTGAACTTGCTTGAAAACTATGATGAAAACACTTGAAGTAGATCTCGGCAATCGCAGCTATCCTATTTATATAGGAACCGACCTCATTGATCAACCAAACTTATTTAGTGCTTGCGAAAAAGCTACCTCAATCTACATTATTACCAACACTACGGTAGCGCCACTATATGCAGAGCGCCTCACAAAGACTTTAGAGAAATTGGGTAAACCCGTTAGAACCATCATCTTGCCTGATGGCGAGTCCTATAAAGACTGGAAAAATCTCCAACTCATTTTTGATGACCTGCTCAAGTTTGGCGCAGATCGTCAAACGATGTTAGTTGCTCTAGGTGGCGGTGTCATTGGTGATATGACGGGTTTCGCAGCTGCCAGTTTTATGCGTGGCATCCGTTTTATCCAGGTACCTACAACCCTACTAGCTCAAGTAGACTCATCAGTTGGCGGCAAAACTGGCATCAACCATCCATTAGGTAAAAACATGATTGGGGCTTTTCATCAGCCTGCCGCAGTGATTGCCGATCTCAACACACTGAAGACCTTACCTCCGCGAGAACTGTCTGCAGGTCTTGCGGAAGTGGTGAAGCATGGCGCTATTGCTGATGCACAATTTTTAGACTGGATTGAAGCAAATGCTGCTGCATTATTGGCATGCGATACAAATGCAATGGCACATGCTGTTCTACGCTCATGCGAAATTAAATCCGCAGTAGTTTCTGCTGATGAAAGAGAAGGCGGTATTCGCGCCACTCTGAATTTTGGTCACACATTTGGGCATGCTATTGAAGCCGGCATGGGATACGGAGAATGGTTGCATGGCGAAGCTGTGGGCTGCGGAATGGTTATGGCTGCCGACTTATCATGCCGCTTAAAGTACATCAGCAAAGCCGAATTCGAACGCCTCACCAAAATTATTAAGTCAATGAATCTGCCTATCGTCCCACCAAGATTTGGTGCAGAGCGCTATATGGAGCTGATGCAAGTGGATAAAAAAACGGAAGGTGGACAAATTCGTTATGTGGTCTTAGAAAAGATTGGTAAGGCACAGATCAAGAGTGTTCCTGATACTCAAGTCATTGAAACCTTAACTGCCACTGGGGCTGATTAATTCCACTAGGATTTAATCAATCCAATCTTGAGTGGCTGTCCAGCTTGTGCGCTAGCAAATTCAGATAAATCGCTCAAAAGCTCTTTACCAGTTTTGGTATCCAACCATAAAGGCTGAGCCATAGTCCCCGCCCAACGATAGTGATAGCCGCCCGACTTGGCAGCCACCCAAATTTCATGCAAAGGTGGTTGCGTATTCACCACAATCACGCTTTTGTCCCTAAAGCGGATATTGATGACATTTCCGCCCTGGCGCTCTACATCTAAATCAAGATCAAATTCATCGTCAGCAGCTTCTAACGCCACTTCAATAGATTGCAATAAATTGCTTCCCAATTGGTAAAACTGCTTGTCGTCAATGGTTTCTACGCCTGAATTATTTGGATTCATCCCCGAGCCCTGCATGCTATATTCAATCATTCGTTTTAGAGACATTCATGATAGCGATTCTAAATAGAGCACTCAGCATTACTCTCCTAATAGCCCTTGTTGGATGTGGGGTTAGGGGGCCTCTATATTTACCCACTATTCCCCCAGTTCCCCCTGCTCCTGCTGAGCCTGAACCCAAGGGCACTCTCTATCCACCACAAACCCCTGCTCCTACAAGCACCCCATCATCGGCCAAGCAATGACAAGTAAAGCAATTCCACTTCCTAAGCTATCTGGATTCTCTGAGCGGAACGGCAACTGGTATGCCGAAGAAGTTCCACTCGCAGAGCTGGCAAAAGAATTTGGTACGCCGCTCTATGTCTACAGTAAAAAGGCTTTGACTGAGGCTTATCAAGCATATGACAAAGCGTGTGTTGACAGCAAAGGCAAGCGTCGTGCCCGAGTGCACTACGCTATGAAAGCCAATAGCAACTTAGCAGTAATTGATTGCTTCAAAAGCTTAGGCGCTGGCTTTGATTTGGTTAGCGGGGGTGAATTAGCGCGTGCTTTAGCAATTGGCGCAGACCCATCAAGCTTGGTATTTGCAGGCGTTGGTAAATCTACAGCTGAAATTGCTGGCGCCTTAAAAGCAGGCGTCAAATGCATTAACGTCGAGTCGATCGCTGAGCTCCAAAACATTAATCGCGTAGCAACTAAGTTGAACTGCCGCGCACCAATCTCATTGCGCGTTAATCCAGATGTGGATGCACAAACCCATCCTTATATTTCCACCGGCTTAAAAGGAAATAAATTTGGTATCGCGTATCACGAGGTTTTAAAAACTTATCGTGAGGCAACGCAGCTTTCACAAATTGATGTGGTTGGTATCGATTGTCATATTGGTTCACAGATCACCACTACCGCACCCTATCTAGATGCCTTAGATAAAGTGTTAGATTTGGTTGAGCACCTCAAAAGGGAAGGTATCGTGATTCACCATCTAGATTTAGGCGGTGGTCTGGGGATTTCCTATAGCGATGAGACTCCCCCAGATATTACAGAGTTCACTAATACCCTTTTGAACCATGTAGCAGCGAGAGGTTTTGCTCATCTTGATATTGTTCTTGAGCCTGGTAGATCCTTAGTGGGCAATGCAGGCGTACTTCTTACCACAGTTGAATATCTCAAGCCGGGTGCAGAAAAAAACTTCTGCATTGTGGATGCTGCTATGACTGAACTTCTGCGCCCTGCTTTATATGAAGCCCATCATGGCATTGTTCCTGTTCAGGCCAAATCAGCCAAGAGTTTGACTTATGACGTTGTTGGTCCTGTTTGTGAATCTGGAGATTGGCTAGGAAGAGATCGTAGCCTCACTGTAGAAGAGGGTGATCTCCTAGCAATTCTATCAACCGGTGCCTATGGTTTTGTGATGGCATCGAACTACAACACGCGCCCAAAACCAGCAGAAATTATGGTTGATGGAAAAAATGCTTATGTCATACGTAGTCGTGAAAATACTTCAGACTTGTTTGCTAGTGAAACAATATTGCCAGGCTAATTTCTAAGCTATTTGGATAATAAAAACCCCGCTGCATGAGCGGGGTTTTGTTTTTATTGCTAACTTAATTAATGCAAGCCAGCCATGTAATCAGAAACGGCTTTCATTTCTTGATCAGAAAGCTTAGTAGCAATGATTGTCATCTGATTACTATTTTTACGAGTGCCTTCACGGAAAGCGATCAACTGGGTATAGGAATAGTCAGCCCACTGACCGCCTAAGCGCGGATACTGCGCAGGAATACCAGCGCCTGTTGGGCTGTGGCATGCCGCACAAGCAGGAACACCC
>Ga0007796_10000442_pt1 | contig 13190 bp, 7 predicted proteins | sample CryBogmetaGMA0M_FD_60373 | JGI IMG/M metagenome (GOLD analysis project Ga0007796, IMG submission 60373) | Freshwater microbial communities from Crystal Bog, Wisconsin, USA - MA0M | ecosystem: Environmental > Aquatic > Freshwater > Lake | place: Crystal Bog, Wisconsin, USA | collected 2009-07-06 | reverse complement strand
GATGAGTACCTTTGCGATGGCGGCGACCAGCACGCGACCGCCGCGACCGCCGGCAACGGTAACTTGCGAGGGATCGACCCCCGCGACGCAGTGATCCGGTTCCAGGCCGAGGCCAAGCCACGTGTACTCCCCACGAACATGGTGTGCATCTACGCTCCTCGCTTTGGCGCGGTCAGGCGTCCATTCGGGACCAACGCGGTTCTCTCGGTCGATGTGCTGGCGGCGAACGAGCTGCTTCAGAAACAACAACTTCAGGCCGCGCGTCAGGGTCCGAAAAAGATGATCCTGAACCAGAACCCGGAAGCGTATCGGCTTCGCTTGCGGGCCTCGGAAATGGCGGACAAGGCCCATGTTGGGGTGTATGACGAGCTTCGTGTGCTGGCGGGAGTCAATACCCTGGAGCGCGTTCACGGCAACATCAAGGTCCAGGGGCCTGAAATTCAGCGAGAACGTGTCAAAGCCGTGGGGATTACCACGCCAACCCGCCTGGTCGCCATCAAAACCGCGGAAAGCGCGGTGGTGCACGGGATCATTCAGGGGGCGAACGAGAAAGTGATGAGCTGGAAGCCCCAGGAAACCGTCGGGGTCGAGGAGCCTCCCAACAAGCCAGGCCTGGCAGTCTTGAAGCAGGTGGATGCCAACGAGGCGGAGCCGGGCGACTACGTGAACTTCACCATCCGGTTCCGGAACATGGGCAACGTGCCGATACGGGCCGTGTCCATTGTGGATAGCCTGCTGCCGAGGTTGGAATACGTACCCCAGTCGGCCCAGGGTCCCAAGGGAACAGTGTTCACCGCCGAGCCCAACCAGGCAGGCTCGACCGAACTGCGCTGGGACCTGCCAGGCGCACTCAAGCCGGGCGATGAGGGGTCCGTCACCTTCCGTGCCAAGGTCCGATAAACCCCGATGAAGGTGTCCGATTGCGATTGTGAGCACACCGGGGATCAACATTGCTGCTGACAAATTCTTCGATCAATGTTGAACATTGGCCTGGACCACCGTAATCTGGAACTGAGAACCTGGATAACTTCCCTCTCGCCCGTTCGCGGATCTACTCATGCTGCGAATTCTTGGCGGTCCCAAGCGGTTATGTGATGGTATCACCCGGCGTGACCTGCTGCACGCCGGGTCGATTGGCCTGTTCGGCCTGAACTTGGCGGAGTGGAACACCGCATTCGCCACATCCACGGACGCTAGTCGCGTATCAGCAGGCTTCGGCCGAGCGAAGTCCTGCATCATGATTTACCTTTATGGTGCGCCTAGCCAGCTTGAAACCTTCGACCCGAAACCAGACGCCCCCGCCGAGATTCGCGGAGAGCTGGGGACGATCTCCTCGATTGTGCCTGGGCTGAACGTTTGCGAAGGCCTGCGACGCATGGCTGGCCTGATGGACCGGGTCACAGTGTTGCGGTCGGTGACCCACCAGTACCCGATTCACGGGGTGGCGTTCGCCACAACGGGCATCCCGCAAATGGAACTGGCCATGGAGCTGGCCCCAAGAGATTCACGCCACTGGCCGTTCATTGGCTCGGTCGTCGACCTGATCGACGAACAGAACCAGCCCAGGGCAATCCCAGAGGTTCCCCGTAACCTGATGCTGCCCTGGAGCTTCAGCACGCAGCGCGTGGGTGAAATTCCCCGCGCGGGTCCGTATGGTGGGTTCCTGGGCGGGTCTTACGATCCTGTGGCCACCCAGTTCGTAGGCAAGGGAACGGTGAAAGCCCACAAGACCCTGACCACGATGGTCTGGGACGATGTCGAGCCCTATCGAGGGATTTCGCCCGAGAGCCGGTTCCAGCTCTCGGCGGTTAGTGAACCCCCACCCGGCCTGACGCTCGACCGGCTCGACCGCCGCCGCGACCTGCTCGGACAGTTCGAGGACGTCCGTCGGCTTGGCGAGAATCAACTGCACGCCGCTAGCGCCGATCGCCACCGAGCACTGGCCTACAGCCTGATGCACTCCGACCGGCTTCGCCGTGCGTTTGATCTGGGAGCAGAGTCCGAATCAACCCGCGACCTTTATGGCATGACGCTGCTGGGTCAGGCGTGCCTCAACGCGCGTCGGTTGGTCGAGGCCGGCGGCCGGTTCGTCTCGGTCTTCTGGGATGAATACGGGTTGGCCGGTACTGGCTGGGACACCCACTGGGACCATTACGACCGCATGCGGAATGAGCTACTCCCGGGGCTGGACCGAACCCTCTCTGGCCTGCTGATCGACCTCGATCGCAGGGGCCTGCTCGACGAGACCCTGGTACTCGTGCTGAGCGAGCATGGGCGCACCCCAAAAATCACGCCCGGCCAGGGCGGCGGCCGGGATCACTGGTCGCGCTGCTACTCGGTTGTGATGGCGGGCGGCGGCGTGACCCGCGGCAACGTGATCGGGCGATCCGATAAAATCGGCTCCGACCCGGTCGAACGACCGATCTCCCCCAAGGATATCCTCGCCACGACCTATCACCTGCTGGGGATCGACCCCAAAACGGAAATCCGTGACCGCCAGGGGCGGCCCTCGACTCTGACCCCCACCGGCGAAGTGATCGCCGAAGCGATCGCGTAAACTTGCGGACGTACAACACGAGAGCCTCAGCGACTTTCTGTGCGGGAATCGCGTTCCGCATCACCACGTGCATCTAAGATCAGACGCGGAAGATTCAACTCTGGATATGAATCGCATGTTCTTCCAGCGACTTTCAGCGATCCGTGACCGCTTTACGTGGTTGAGTTTACTGGGCATCGCGATCGTCTCCGCCGCTTCCGCCGATGATCCGGCTGCCGAAGCTCTATCGAGTCATCGCCAGGTCTGTGGCCTTGACGACCGGTACTTTGAGGAACAGGTCTGGACCAAAGTTGGCGAGCGGACATGCCTACGGTGCCACTCTGCGCGGGGGGATGCGTCGGAGAGTCAATTTTTGCTTGTGAAACCGGATCTTTCGGGCGATCGGCAGCTCACTGACCTGGCGAAGAATCGAGAGGCATTTCATGAAATTGCCAAGATCAGGGAAGGCGATCAGTTCCGCATTCTGCAGAAGGTGACTGGGGGCCTCGACCACGGTGGCGGCTCGGTCCTTAAGCAAGACTCGACGGGCTATCGAATCCTGGAGCGGTTCGTCAAGCAGAGCAATGGGTTGACCGTCGAACCTGCTTCCCTGGAAATCGGCAAGGTACCAGAGACTTCGTTCTTCGACGGTGTTGTCTTTTGCACTCCCGATCAATTACTGAGGCGGCTTTCCCTCTCACTCTGTGGTCGACTGCCGTCGCCAGCCGAACAGGCCACGGTTGAAATGGACGGCAAGGAAGCGCTGGAGAAGATCCTCGACCGGATGATGTGCGAAGAGGCTTTCTACACGCGATTGAAAGAGGGCTTCAACGATATTTTTCTGACTCTGGGGATTGAGGACAACGCGGAGACGATCCTCTCTTATGACCATTTTGAGAAGACTCGACTCTGGACAGAGACGTTCGACCTGAGAGATGTTCCCGAGGCAGATCGACAAAAAGCGCGCTGGAAGTTGGCCGATGTGTACCGTCAGTCGCTGCTACGGGAACCCTTGGAATTGATCGCCTATATCGTCCGGAACGAGCGACCGTTCACTGAACTGGCCACGGCGGACTACATCATGGTTTCGCCGCATTCGGCCCGGGGTTATGGAATTTTCGAAGAGTTGAAGGAGAGGTTCAGCAATCCAGACGACCCACAGGAATACATTCCGGCCAGGCTCCAGGCCTTGAAGGACCGGGAAGGGAAGACCCAGGAGTCGGCCACGGGGCTTTACCCTCACGCCGGTTTCTTGAGCATGTTCCACTACCTGCACAGGTACCCATCGACGGATACGAATCGCAACCGCTTGCGTGCCCGGATGTTTTACCAGCATTTTCTGGGTATTGACATCATGCAACTGGCTCCTCGTTCCTCGGATGCTGCCGCGGTTGCGGCGAAATTCAAGGTTCCGACGATGGAGGCTCGGGATTGCGTGGTCTGTCATAAATCGATGGATCCGGTGGCCGGGATCTTCCAGGATTTCAATAACGAGGGGAACCTGGGACCACGCAAGGACGGCTGGTATACAGATATGTTCGCCGCGGGCTTTGAAGGCGAAACCATGCCGGCGTCTGAGCGCTGGCGTGCCCCGCAGTGGCTGGGCGAGCGGGTTGCCAAGCATCCTCGATTCCCGATCGCGATGGTTGAACATGTTTATTACATCATGATGGGACGAAAAGTTCTCCAGGCTCCGGATGACATCGACAGTCCAACATTCAACGCACGGGTCAAGGCTTACCGGGCCCAGCGGCAGATGATCGAGCAAGTCGCGACCAAATTCACTGACTCGAACTTCAACCTCAAGGTCGCTTTCAAATCGCTGGCTCAGACCCCGTTTTATCAAGCCGATGGACTTCGTTCGGCCGAAACCGATCTTGATCGCCAGGCCGAACTTGATGATGTTGGAATTGTGCGACTGCTGGCGCCCGAGCAGGTGGAACGAAAGCTTCAGGCGATCTTTGGTAAGCCCTGGGGCCGATTCAGTACGGAACTCAGCATCCTGTACGGAGGGATTGACTCGCAAACCGTCACCGAACGTAATGCCGATCCAAGCGGGGCGATGGGAGCGATCCAACGCATCATGGCTAACGACATGGCCTGCCTCCATGTCGCGCGGGATTTCAGGCTCGCTCCGGACGAGCGAAAACTGTTCCCTGGTATCGAACCCGAGACCGTGCCCGGCGATACCGCCAGCGATCGAAAAATCCGCGAAACGCTGGTATTTCTGCACCACCGGCTGCTGGGCAGAAACTGCTTGACCGATGACCCCGAAATTCAACGGAGCTTCGAGCTTTTCGCAGGGATCGTGGCAGAGGCAAACTCCAGGGGGAATTTTGAACCTAAGGAGACCTATTTCTGCGGTGGTCGAGAGGAGTTCAGAGCCGATGACCCGCACTACACCCTGCGGGCCTGGCGCGCGGTGGTCACTTACCTGTTACGCCAGCACGACTTTCTCTACGAGTAAGAACGGCATTCATGTTTCGACGTGATTTTCTGAGAACCTGTCAGCAAGCTGGATTGGGGTTGGCCGTTCCTCTGGGTTGGTCCTCGCTCGTGAGAAGCCAGGAGCAACAGCCCAGCTCCGAGGGCGGCTATCCTGGCCCATATTATGTCGTCTTTAACGCTTCGGGCGGCTGGGACACAACCTATCTCATGGATCCCAAGGGGGTCGAGGGGATCAACCGGCTCTACCTAAAAGGAGAGATCGAGACGGTTGGTCAGCACAAGCTGGCCCCCACGGCCCGCTCGATCCAGAACGGCATGAGCAACGAGGCATTTTTCAAGAAATTTGGTTCAGAACTGCTCGTGTTCAACGGACTCGACCTGTCTGTCAATAACCACACTCCATGCGCACGCTACATGGCGACCGGCAAGCTCGACAGCCTTGCCTACCCGACCTTCCCTGCCCTGGTTGCAGCCTGCCTCGGCCTGGATGCGCCACTGGCATTCCTGACCTTCGGTAATTACTCGGCCACCGGGAATCTGGTGCCAATGTCACGCGTGCCTTATCTCCAGTCTCTGAACATGCTGGCCAGGGCCGATTCGGTTGAGGGGATCGACCAGCATCCCTACCATGAATCGTTCGTGGCCGACCGGATCGAACGGGCACTTGAAGAGCAGTTCGAAGCTCGTGTCTCTGAACGAAGGCTGCCACGGGTCGAGCGCAGTCAGAGCATGCTCTACTCGGCACAGGTGCATTCCAAGGCCCTGAAGCGCGTGGTCCCTTACATTCCGAAAGAGGCCGCCAAGGAACGGCTGTCTCAGCAAGCGGATATCACGCTTGCCGCATTCAAGGCCGGCGTATGCGTTTCGGCGAACTTATCGATCGCTCAGTTCGACAGCCATAACAATAACGACCAGGACCAGATGAAATTGATTCCCGAGTTCCTCGCCGGAATCGATTACTTTCTGAACAGGGCCGAAGAATTACAGATCCGCGACAAGATTGTGATGATCATTCAGAGCGAAATGGGCCGGACCCCGAACTACAACAACGGGAACGGCAAGGATCACTGGTCGATCGGCTCGGTGATGTTCCTTGGCGCGGGGATTGCAGGGAACCGGGCGCTCGGGGCAACAGACGACCAGCAGAACCTGATCCCCATTGATCCGTTGACGTTGGTGCTCGATGCTGAGAAGGGAATTCGGGTACGGCCGGAACATCTCCACCAGTCCTTACGAGAGCTTGCTCACATTCAGGATCATTCGCTCACTCAACGATTCCCACTGGGCGTTCCCAAGCAGGAGCTCTTGCAGGGGTTCTGGGGTTGAGGTCTCGACCCCAGCACTAAACGCGTTGGCTAGATCTTCTGCATCCTGAAAACCGCCACACTGGATCAGTAGCTGAGGATTTCACGATAAGGTTCCCGCCCAGCCAGGTGACGATTCAAGCGAAACAAAGGAACCGACTCGCACACTTCCCGTTCCCCGAGCCAGGTCGGCGGCAGATCGGCTAACCCGCAGTAGCAGCCCCGAAACCAGCCAGTAAAAGAACCTCTTTCCAGGTGAACCTCCAATGCCAGTCGAACCTTTCATCGACGCCCACAGCCATATCTGGACGCCGGACGTCCACCATTACCCGCTGGCCAAGGGGTTCACGGTAAACGATATGAGCCCCAAGTCATTCACCGCCGAGGAATTGCTGGCGGTCTGCCGACCCAGCAACGTGGGCCGCGTGAACCTGATCCAGATGAGCTATTATGAGTTCGATAACTCCTACATGCTCGACATGATCGCCCTGTATCCAGACCGTTTCGTGGGCACCGCGATCATAGATCCCTTGGGGGCCGACCCCGCTGGGGCCATGAAAGCCCTTGCGCCCCTTGGAGTTCATGCGTTTCGGATCCAGCCACGCTACTCAAAGCGACCGCCCGCGAACTGGCTCGAACCCGAAGGCTATCGCGCGATGTTCGCCGAGGCGGCCCGCGGCCAGCAGGTCCTGAGCTGCCTGATCGATACGGATGGAATTCCAGAGGTCGATCGCATGTGTCGGGCGTTCCCGAACGCTCCCGTCATCATCGATCACTTGGCCCGCATCGGAGTCGATGGCCAGATCCGAGACGAAGACGTGCTCACCCTTTGCAACCTGGCCGAACACCCGCGAGTTTACGTCAAGATCGGCGCCTTTTACGCCCTGGGAAAGAAGCAGCCGCCATACACCGATCTCGCCCCACTCATCCGCCGGGTACTCCAGGCGTTCGGGTCTCGCCGCCTGATGTGGGAGAGTGATTGTCCGTTCCAGGTCGTCGATCATACCTACGCTCAAAGTATCGATCTGATACGAAAGCACCTGGATTATTTGAGCGACGACGACCGCGATTGGATCTTGCACGGAACGGCGGAGCGACTGCTTTTTTCAAAGCTTGCCGGCTGATGGGCACGGTCAAATAGCCCGCTCAAGCGCGGCCTGGTTGATGTAGTGTGCTTGACCTGCCTGGTCTGGCGGCATTAAAATCCCAAGTTCTACAGGCCGCGAGGATTGTGGCCCGTTCCGAATACCCACTGTCGAGCCGCGCGATGAAGAACGAGAAAGAGCAGCCCCACCACCTCACCAGTGAGGTTGCCGAACCGATTCATATCCATGGTGAACATGCGGATGAGACCCTTCTTGCTGCCTGGCTGCGGAAGGGGCTCGAAAAGGGGACCGGTTTCTGGGTCAGCCTGATCGGCATGCTCGCGCTTGCAATAGCCCTGGTCTGGGTCATCAACTCGACCCTGACCCGCCCGCCTGCCGGCTCCCAGGCATGGGACGACCTGATTGTGCCTTCCCAGGTGAATGTTCCCTCGGACGATCCTCGTTACGAAGGAATGCCCGCGGCGGTACGACCATTAATCAAGATTGCCGACGATAATCCCAATACGACCGCGTCTCCCTGGGCCCTACTCCGGGCAGCGTCCGAATTGCATGCCCAGGGAATGCGAGATCTACCCAACCGCCGGGAGACCGGGCGACCACTGCTCCAGCAGGCGATCGAGCTTTACGACCGCGTTCTCAAATCGGCCGCACGCACTTCTCCGGAGGCTCTTGACGCCACTTTGGGAAAGGCTCGCGCTTTGGAGTCTCGCGGCGACCTGTCGGAGGCGATCGAGACCTACAACCTGGTCGCTACCAATTTCCCCAACGCACCCGAAGCGAAGACCGCCGAACAACGCGCTAAGGATCTCAAAGATCCCGATGTGATTGCGTTTTACACCGACCTTTATGCCAAGGATTTTTCGACTTTTGGCGCCACCAAGGGCGGAATGCCCGGCGGGACCACTCCTTTTGGTTCTGGGGCCGGCGGCAGGGAATCGATCGAGGATCTGCTCAAGAGACTGCCGACCAATGTTTCTGACGGCCCGGGTGCCGGTTCGCCACCGGCGCGGGCCACGGGCGAACTGCCTGCCAACCTGCTTGCCCCCGCGGCACCAGCCGGCGCCAAGCCAGACACGGCCCCCCAAGCCGAGCCACCAGCAGCGGAAACGCAGCCTGGCAGCCCAGCGACCGGAACCGTGCCAGCGCCTGATTCTCCGGCCCCTACCGCCACTCCCTGATTTTCTCCTAGCGAGTGGGACGGGACTCTGTTCTGACCGGCCCCTCGGTCTTCCATCATGCCGCCAGGTTTATCTGAAACTCCTGAAGAATTCGAAGTCAAAGGCCGTGTCACAGGTCGGCGGCTGGATGCCTACCTCGCCAGTCGCTATCCCGACTTCTCTCGCAGTATCATTCAAAAAGTGATCGATGCCGACGCGGTCCTTGTGAACGGTAAGAATGTTCGCGCCTCGTACAAAGTTCAGCAGGGAGACCAGATCCGAATCTGGCTCCCTGATATTGGAGACGGTACCCCCACCCCCGAGGACATCCCGATCTCTGTTCTCTTTGAGGACAGTTACTTCGTGGTGGTTGATAAGCCGCGCGGGATGATTGTCCACCCGGCGAAGGGCAACTGGTCCGGCACGCTGGTGAACGCTCTCCAGTTTCATTTCGACAAGCTATCCACCGTGGGCGGTGAAGAGCGCCCGGGGGTGGTTCATCGTCTCGATAAAGACACGACCGGCCTGGTGATTGTCGCCAAAGACGATCAATCACATAAGAAACTGGCTTACCAGTTTGAAAACCGTACCATCCAGAAACAATATCTTGCCCTGGTGTATGGCGAACCGAGCCGGGATCAGGATTATATCGAGCGGCCCGTTGGCCATCACCCGACCTATCGAGAAAAAATGGCGATTCGCTCGGTCGAGGACGGCGGCAAGACGGCTGTGACGTTTTATGAGGTGATCGAGCGATTTCGCGGCTACGCCTTGGTGCGTTGCAAGCCCGAGACAGGACGGACACATCAGATTCGCGTGCATCTGACGCATATTGGCCACCCGATCGTCTCTGACAAGATGTACGCCGGACGAGACAGACTTACGCTTGCCGATCTCACGGGTGCATTACCCGATAGTCCTGAAGCCGGGCAAATCTATATCGATCGCCAGGCGCTCCATGCTCACAGGCTCCGCTTCACGCACCCGACCACGGGAGAGATCATCTCGCTTGAAGCGCCCATGCCCGCCGATTTCGCGGCTGGACTCGAGGGATTGAGAACGTATCGAAAGCGATAAACACCATCGCGGTTCACGATCCGTTTGCACATACGGGAGAACCGTCCCCGACTTTATTTTGCCGTGGTTCGTGCGTGCAGATCATTCCTGAACTGCGATAAGATCCAAGACGCGAGTCGATCTTCGGTCTTTGATGCTGTTCGCTGACCAAGATCATGGAAAGGTGACACGCGGATTCAGGGTCGAGGAGGAAAGCGGGATCATCGTCCAATGGAAGAGTAATCGAGCCTCAAAGCTCCGATCTCACTCAACCATCACTTACGCATCAACCGGGCCAATGATCAGCAACGGGCCTTATTTACCTGATAAGACACCTGTATTTCCATGGATGCCGTGTTGTAGTTTACTCTAGAGACGTTTAAAATTTGTAATATCGTTTGCCTTGGGTCGAGGCTTTGCTGCTAAATTGTTACTTGTTACGCGTAAACATGCTTGCGCATGGGGTTGGTCCATGAAGCCTCTTGTGTCCTCTACTCCTGAAATCCTTGGTTGTAGCAACTGTCCGGCCGAGCGGGCTTGTTTTCGTTTTGATCAAGGATTCGCGAAATGCCCCGCGTGCGAGGTCCAATGGGCGGTCGGACCTCATGGTAGCATTAACAGCCTGACGAATCCCGCGCAGTCTGTGCTCCACGAAATTGACGGCATGAGAAGTGAACACCCCGAACTGTTCCCGACCCGAGAGTCGTTCATCTTTCAGCAGGTCGATCAGCTCGTGACGTTGGATGCGCTCATTCAACGAGAAGAGGGATCGCCCAAGAATTACTACCGTTCCACTTACCTCAATTTCTTGCATGCCTTCGAACAACTCAATCTCACGGGATCAGAGCGAGTACTCGAAGTTGGCGCGGTGAATGATTTTCCGTTCCTGCAAAAGTTTCGAGACCGCGGTTGTGAATGCTTCGCTACGAATCTATATCTCCGATACGAAAAAGATCGAGAGCCGATCGCGCAGGTCGTGCTTGGTGATATGAATGCCCTTCCTTACAGGAACGGGGTATTTGATGTGGTTCTACTTTCCGCGACGTCGCACCACTCCCCTGACTTGCCAGGATTGATGGCTGAACTCTCTCGCGTCGTTCGACCTGGCGGATACGTCTTGCTGCTCAATGATCCGACGCATGGCCTGCTGAAACACTCACTTGATCGGTTTGGATACGGTACTCGCAAGGGAGGAGACCGTCACGACCTCGTCAATGAAAATGAGTATTCAGCTGCCGCTTATCATCGTTTAGCGAAAAGCAATGGATTCAATGTCGTTGATTCCTTTTTTTCTGTTTATTATGACGAAAAGCTGCAAAGTGGGAAGGTTGGCGGGGTCCGGTTCGCGCCGCTGGCAAAGCTTGTGAGCGTGGTTTGGCGTGTCGCGCCGCTCAGGGCATTTCTGAAAACCGTTGGGTTCTACCCGGCCCAGATGTTACTCGGCCTGGAACTCAATATGACCCTGAAGAAAAACGCCGATCTTCCCGCTGGCAAAGCTTGATCATAGACCGATCTGAACTTTTACCGATTCATGATTCGGCCGCACGTAGAAACCACCCCAAGAGTCGTCAGCCGATGGCGATAGTTCCACATGTGCTACCCGATCGTGGATCGCTGTCGAAGGGAAGTTCAGCAGCCGGCACCATGAGCCGGACATCCTCCCATCTCGTGAAAGCCTTATATCCTCCAAACAATCAGATTGACGCCATCGAGGCACGTTCGTCCTTCGCCAACAATGCGGACCATTCGCCAGCGAACAACGGATGGTTCCGAGGCTAAACCAGGGTGGTGTACGAACCACGCGAGTCGGTCGGGAGGGGGCTACCTTGCCGCCACGTCCGACCAAATCGTACTGTATTTCCGACGGGTTGATCTGTTACGAGGGCTGCCGTGAGTGTCGCACATGATATTTGGGCCGGGGTCTGGTGGCTCACCGGCCGAATCAAACTGCGCTGGAAGGAAGTCGTCTCGTTTGCGATCGCTTTTCGACTGGTGAACTGGGTGCTCCTTGCACCTCTCTCTGCCATCATCTTGCGTAGTTTTTTAACCAGGTGGGGCCGCGCATCGGTTGGTAACTTCGAGGTCGTATCGTTCCTGCTCTCTCCCACTGGACTGCTCGCAATCATTGTGGTGGGAGCCATTTCGTTGGCCACACTCTATCTCGAACTCGCGGGCCTGATGCGGCTGCTGGATAACGAGCGTGTGACGTGGTGGCAAGCTCTGACCGGACCGGCAACCCACTACCCGAGGCTTGTCTGGCTGGGAATCAGACAACTCATTCTCTATCTACTTATTTTAACGCCATTCCTTCTTGGTATCGGTGCGCTTTACTTCGTTCTATGGAGAGGACGGGATTTGAATGGCCTGCTTGTTCTTAAACCGCCTGTCTTCTGGCTTGGCGGTGCACTTGCCGGGGCACTGCTTGCCGTGTATAGCGTGATCGCGGGCCGGCTTTTCCTCAAATGGATCCTTGCCCTGCCGATCATCCTGTTTGATTCCGGTGTCACGGTGCGGCAAGCACTCGCTCGATCGAGCGAGCGAACGAACCAACGCCTCAAAGAAATCGCGAAGGCCGTGGGGACCTGGGCAGTCGCTCAAACACTGCTGACAACTGCAATTGTCGTGTTGCTCAAGTACTTCTCGGCCTGGGTGCTGCAACAGTCTGGATCTTCTCTGGCCTGGGCTGTGCCGGTCACTGCCGCGTTGCTCACACTTCACGGCTTCGCGCTGGCCGGACTTTCCGTGATCGGAACCGTCAGCTTTGCCGGTCTCGTGCTCACACTCTACCGGCAGAGCGGCCTGCGTCGGGAGGAACCAGAACCGATCCAGGTGAGGACTGGCCCTCGAACTCTGATCACGGCTCCGAGACTGATCATCGGTAGCCTGCTGACGCTGATCGTACTCACAATCCGGGGAATGCATTCGAGCCTCGACAGTTTGGAACTCCAGGACCAACTCCAGATTACCGCACACCGCGCAGGCGCGGCGAACGCTCCGGAAAACAGTGTTGCCGCTCTGCGAAGAGCGATCATCGATCGAGCGGACTGGGCCGAAATCGACGTCCAACGCACCAAAGACGATGCGATTATCGTACTCCACGACACCGACCTTGCTCGCGTGGGAGGCGGGAAGCGGCAGGTGGGGCAGACCACACTTCAGGAGATTCAGCAGTTTGATATCGGAAAACTGCAAGGGCCTGAGTTCGCGGGCGAAAGAATCCCCACATTCGATGCTTTTCTGGAGGCGGCGCGGAATCAACCGATCGGCCTGACGGTTGAACTCAAGCCGCATGGAAAGGATGACGAGGAGCCGCTTACCAGACTGGCCATCGCCGCAATCAGGCGCGCGGGGATGCTGGATCAATGCCGACTTTGCTCTCAGTCGTATGAAAGCCTGATGATCGCCAGGAGACTTGAGCCCGGTCTCAAGGTCGGCTGGATCGGTGCCAACGCACTTGGCGACTTGACCAAGCTCAACGTCGACTTTCTGATGCTGAAGACCGACCTTTGTACAGAACAGCTCGTCGAGCGTGCAACCCTTCAAGGCATGGCGGTTCACGCGTGGACAGTCAACGATCCTGGAT
>Ga0007796_10000440_pt1 | contig 13198 bp, 10 predicted proteins | sample CryBogmetaGMA0M_FD_60373 | JGI IMG/M metagenome (GOLD analysis project Ga0007796, IMG submission 60373) | Freshwater microbial communities from Crystal Bog, Wisconsin, USA - MA0M | ecosystem: Environmental > Aquatic > Freshwater > Lake | place: Crystal Bog, Wisconsin, USA | collected 2009-07-06 | reverse complement strand
GGCATGGGTTCCTTTCCAGTGGACCCAGGTATCGTAGAAGCCGGAGGCATTCCATGCAGACCTGGAAATCCCGGGCCACGTCGGCCGATGCCGTCGTGTCGCACCTCACCAGCGGCATGAACGTGTTCGTTCACGGGGCCGCCGCCACGCCCACGCCGCTGCTCGACGCCCTGGCCCGGCGGACCGACCTCGTCGGCGTGAAGCTCTGGCACATCCACCTCGAAGGGCCTCTGGCCTTCACGGCTCCCGAGCACACCGGCCGCTTCCGCTCGATCTCGCTGTTCACAGGCCCCGGCCTCCGGGAGCCGGTCGCCGAGGGCCGCGCCGACTTCGTGCCGATCTTTCTCTCCGACATTCCGCATCTCTTCACGAGCGGCCGCGTAAAGCTTGATGCGGCACTCGTGCAACTCTCGCCCCCCGACCGTCACGGCACCTGTTCGCTCGGCACGAGCGTCGACACGGCGCGGGCGGCTGTCGATACGGCGGGAGTCGTCCTCGCTGAGATCAACGAGCGAATGCCCAGGACCCACGGCCACACTGCCGTGCCACTCGACCGGGTGACGGCCTGGACGGCGACCGACCGCGACCTGCCGGGCCACGACCTCCTGCCGCCAAGCGACGTCGAGGATCGAATCGGGGCGCACGTCGCCGCGCTCGTTGAAGATGGCGCCTGCCTGCAACTCGGTATTGGCGGGATCCCCAACGCTGTGCTCGCCCGGCTCGAGGGGCGGCACGATCTCGGCATCCACTCCGAGATGTTCTCCGACGGCGTCGTGCGGTTGATCGAGTCGGGGGCGGTGACGAACACGCGCAAGGCGATCCATCCGGGCCGAACGATCGCGAGCTTCGTGATCGGCAGCAGCCGGCTCTACGACTTCGTCGATGACAACCCGCTCGTCGAGTTTCACCCCTGCGATCGCACGAACGACACGAATCTCATCCGGAAAATTGACCGGGTGGTGGCGATCAACTCGGGCCTTGAAATCGATCTCACCGGGCAGGTCTGTGCCGACTCGATCGGCCACCGCATCTATTCAGGGATCGGCGGCCAGATGGATTTCGTACGGGGTGCGGCCATGAGCCACGGCGGCAAGCCGATCATCGCCCTGCCCTCAACGGCGGCCGGCGGTGGTGTGTCGCGAATCGTGGCCCAACTCAGGCCCGGCGCCGGCGTCGTGACGACGCGGGGCCACGTGCACTGGGTGGTGACCGAATATGGCGCCGTCGACCTGCATGCCGCGACCCTGGCCGAACGAGGAAAGCTCCTCGCCTCCATAGCGCACCCCGACTACCGCGAGCCGCTGCTGGCGGCACTCCGCGATCTCAAGCGGTCGTCATCCTGATCCTAGGGTGCCGTCGGGCCCAGCGTCGGCGACTGCGGCAGCGCCATCGGCAGCGGCGGCGCGACCGGAGCCGGCTGCTCTGGGCTCGATGCGGCCCCCGGGCCGCCGGGCGGTCCGGGCATCGGCTTCTCGCCGGTGGCCACAGCCAGGCTCTCCCTGGCGTCTTTGAGATTCGGATTGATGGCGAGCGCCCGCTTGAACGCGGCGATCGCCTCGTCCTTCTTGCCCTGCTTGAACATCGCCACGCCGTAGTTGTTCATCAGCGCACCGATCGCAGGGTCGTAGGGGATGTTGGGATTGCGCGTCGCCGCAATGGCTTCTTCGCGCGACTTCTCCATGCCCTGGATCAGTTCGAGGTACTTGGCCTCGGCCTCGGCAAACCGGTTGCCGGCAGCCAGGGCATTCGCGAGATTCATGTGGATCGCGGGCACATGGGGTGTGACGCGAACCGCCTCCTTAAACTGCTCGATCGCCTCGTCGAGTCGTCCCTTGGCCGAGAGGGCGGTGCCGAGGTTGTTGTGCGTCTCGCCGAGGTCGGGCCGCAGGGCCGTCGACCGCGTGAAATGGTGCAGCGCGCCCTTGATTTTCACCTGCGTCGCCGGGTCGAGCAGCACCGGATTCGGCACCGGGATGTCATCCACGTGGCCGCGGGCGAACTTCTTCGCGCCGAGCCGGTTGTGAGCCTGCCAGGCGTTTTCATTGTGCTGGAGCGTGTGGGTCCAGAGTTCGTCCTCGTTCAGCCAGGTGACGGCCAGTCCATAGGACATCCAGGTGAGCACGGCGAGCGCGGCGGTACAGCCCGCCACGAGCAACGGCCGCTCGCCGGAAGGCAGCCGGTCGTACCAGGCCGCGACCGCTGCCGTGATCAGGGCGATCAAGCCGATCATTGGCAGGTAGATGAAGTGGTCGGCTGCCCAGGTGATCCGCATGTAGGAGATCGTGATGAACCCGAGCACCGGGGCGACCATCAGCACGAAGAAGCCAAGGCCGAAGATCGCGTGCTTCCCCCATGTGGCCCGGTTCTGCCAAAACCACCAGGCTGCTCCCAGAAACACCGGGATTGGGAGGAGGTAGAACAGCATCTCTCCGACTTGTCCGGGCTTGGATAGGTCGAGCAGGTCGATGTCCCAGCGGGTGTAGATCGGCAGGAGGTTCACCGGCCAGAGAATCGTCGCGATGTAGAACAGCAGCGACGTCCCGGCGATCGCCAGCCGCGAGAAGATGCCCTTGATCGACGGCAGACCACGCCCGCGGCTGACGACGCGCACCCGATCCCGCCATTCCGCCGGGACCTTCTCGAAGTCGGCCTGCTCGAGCAACGCGCCGGAGTAAAGCTCCCGCCCATCCACACCGAAGATGCTGGCGGTCGTGTTGGCTGGAAGATCGAACAGCCGCACCCGGCCCTCGGGAAACGTCTTCTCTCCATTCTTGGCGCCGAATTCGCGCACCCGCTGACGCCACTCGAATGGGAGCTTGGCGAAGTCGGCTTCGTTCTGCAGGGGGCCGGCATGGATGGGTGACCCGTCGGGGGCTGTGATCTCTACGGTTCGCGACGAGACCTTCACGCTGCCCTCGCGATACGTCGCCGTCCCATTACCGATGAACGACGGGACGACGATCGTCTCCTGCCCGATGGCCCGTCCATGTTGGAAGTAGATCGTGACGATGCCGAGCACGATCGAGATCACGAAGAACGGCGCCGTCCGCACGAGGTCACGGACGGTCACCTCGCCCCATTTCCACCAGGCGTAGAGCAGCAGCACCACCGGCAGTGCCACGACCGACGTCTTGGCCAGCATCGAGAGCAGGAAGAAAATGATCGCAAGCGCATAGTGCCACCACTTCGCCGGATCGTCCTCGGCCGCGTCGTCAAACTTCACAAAACGGATCGCCGCCAGCAGAAAGAGCGGCAGCGAGAGCGTGTTCTTGAGTTCCGACACCCAGGCGACGCTCTCCACGCAGACGGGATGCACGGCGAACAGGAGCCCCCCAAACCAGGCGCATGGGATTTTCATCACCGCAAACAGCCGCCACAGCAGCAGCGAACTGATCGCGTGCAGCACGACGCTCGTGGCGTGGAAGCCAGTCGGCCATGGGGCCGACGGGCCGCCGGGTTGGATTGGCCCCCCCGTCCGCGGATCCATCTGGAAGAACGGCCACTGGGCCCACAGCGCCGAGTAACTCAGTGGGAAGTAGTCGGCGCCGTCTGGGTTGAACCAGAGTTTGGCGAGGGTGGCGGCAGAGTCGGGCGGCACACTCGGGTCGGGAGAAATGCGGTGCTGGATGATCTGGTTCGCGGTGAGCAGCTGGTCGTCGTCCCAGAGCCAATCGGCGTGATGCACCGGATGGCACACGGGGGAGTAGACCCAGAGGCATGCCAGCACGATGACGGCGGCCCGCATCAGCCACTCCTGCCAGCGGCTTGCCGGCTCACCGCTGGTCGGCGAGGGCTCCACGGCCGAGGGAGGGGACTTTGCCGAGCGGCCCTGGCCTTGCCTGGGGCTCACGTTCTCACGAGGGGTGGCCATGCGACGCGCGCGTCCTCATCAGGGGATCACCGAAATAACGAGCGGAAAAACCCGCTCTTTTCAGCCTATGCTGCGATTCCCTTGGAAACAATGAGTCATCGGTACTCTGCGGGGGTGGGCCATCTCGCCGGCTCATTCGCTTGACGCCGCCACCGGTCGCGGCTATAGATGCAACTGTGTTGCATATAGTCTCACGCCGCGATCCTCGCCAATCGCCTCGCCGGACGCCCTCCGGACCCGGCGGATTCAGCCTCGTCGAACTGCTCGTCGTGGTGGCGATCATCGCGACCCTGATCGGGCTCCTTCTGCCGGCGGTGCAGTCGGCCCGCGAGTCCGCCCGGCGAACCGCCTGCAGCAGTTCGGCCCGGCAACTGGGGCTGGCATTGCTCCATGCCCATGACCACCTCGGCCGCTTTCCCTCCGGCTGGTCGGGCACGGTGCAACCCCACGTGCCGACCGAGGAAGTCGACGAACTCCCCGGCTGGGGATGGGCATCTCGCCTGCTGCCGCAAATCGAGGAACAGTCGCTCTACGACGCCATCGATTTCGGCCGACCCATATTCGATCCGACAACACCCGACCTCCACGCCCTGGTTCGCGGTCGGTCGGTGAAGGCCTTCGCCTGCCCCTCGGACCTGCCGGGGCCGGGAGAAACGTCGCCGGGGGTGTTCGGGATCGGTCGCGATGACGGACTCGACGAGGGCGGGCATGATCACGCACCGCACCCCGTCGATGGTGGCGAACTTGGCGTCCTCTGCGAGGTCGGCAAGACGAACTATGTCGGTTGCTATGGCTGGCAGCACGAGGTTGAGGATGAGCCGGCGGCGGGCGACGGAGTGTTTTTTCGAAACAGCCGAGTTTCCATTCGGCACGTCACCGACGGCTTGAGCAAGACGATCTTCCTTGGTGAGCGAAGTTCTCGAATGGGCTCAAGCTCCTGGCCGGGCGTGATCGTCGGTACCGAAGCGACGCGGGCCCGGGTGGTCGCCTCGGGAGACCACGTTCCGAATACTCATTCGCTCGGACACTTCGACGACTTCTCCAGTGGGCATCCGAACGGCGTGAACTTCGTGTTCGGCGACGCATCGACGCGGTTCATCGGCGACGACATCGACGAAGACGTGTTTCACGCCCTCTGCACCCGGGCCGGGGCCGAACCAGCGGTTTCGCCTCGCTGATCCCCCGGTTTTCCGCTGCGTGACAACTCACCGGTTATGCCGGCCATCCCTCTGCGGTTGCTTCTTTCAGGTGCTGCCCGTTCGGGCTGCGCCCGAAAAGGAGAACTGCCGTGATTGCTGCCGCCAAAAAGGCGTTGAAACTGCTGCCACGCGGCCGGACGACAAGCCCCGCCTCGCGAATCACCGCCGCCGATGTGGCCGCCGCCCGCCGGCGGGCTGAACTCGCCGCCCGACGCGAGGCTTTGTTCGCCCGTGAGATCGACTACATCCCTTGCCGCCAGTTCCTCAAGGCCGACGCCGAGGCCTTGGCGACCAAACCCCCGGCCGACGCCGCCGTGCCGCTGGAGTCCCGTGACGGACCGCCGGCAGATGCCAAGGGACTCACGCCCTACCTCGCCAGCTTGTATCAAAACCGACTGCTCTCCAAGGAAGAGGAGCAGTTTTACTTTCGGCGGATGAACTGGCTGAAGTTCCGCGCCGCGACGACTCGTGGGCGGCTCGACCGCCGTCGGGCGACTCTGCGGCAGATCGAGCAGGTCGAGGGCTGGCTCACCGAAGCCGAGACCGTGAAGGCGATCCTGATCACCTCGAACCTCCGCCTCGTCGTCTCCATCGCGAAGAAGTTCATCGATCCCTCGTGGACCTTCGACGAACTCGTCAGCGAAGGGAACGTGGCGCTCATGCGGTCGGTGGAGAAGTTCAACTTCGCACTCGGCAACCGCTTTAGCACCTACGCCACCTACGCCATCCAGCGGCACTTCTTCCGCCTCTCGCACCGCGGCCGCCAGTTTCGCAAGCGGTTCGTGGCCGACGATGAGTCGCTCCGCGATCGCGCCGAGTCGGCGCCGAGCACCGAGTACTGCTCCACGGAGCAGATCGACGTGCTCAAGGGGCTCTTCAGCCAGTTCCTCGGCGACCTCGAGCCTCGGGAGCGAAAGATTGTCGTGGCCCGGTTCGGCTTCGACGGCAAGCCGCCACGAACCTTCCGCGAACTCGGCAGCCAGATGGGCGTCTGCAAGGAGCGGATCCGCCAGATTCAGACCCGCGCCATGGAAAAGCTCCGGGCAATGGCATCCGAGGCCCGCCTCGAGCAGACCGTCGGCGACTGGCTCTGACGCCGGGCCGGTCATGATGGCGCGGTGGAGCAGCGCCGCAGCCGGCCGGAGACATGCTCGGCGCCGGCGGCACTTGTGAGTTCCCTGCCCAGCCGGAATGTCGGCGCCCAGCGTCCACAAGTGTCACCGGCTTCTGCGCGTGCCTCCGATCCGGCTGCTCGCCCTTCCGGGTATCAGAATGCCGGGGTGATTCAGCGAGGGGCTGCCCGTGCCCGGGAGCCGGGCTATGGGAGCAAGCGAAGCCAGGATGGCGAAGCGCAGCGGACATGCAGTGAGCGTCGGGCACGATGCCCGACGCGAACGTCCGGCGACGGGCGCGGGCAGCCCCGAGCCTCGGGTTGACGCGTGAGGCGCACGAGCCCCCGAAGCCCGACGAAAAAGCCTTGCACGGCCGGTCGTCGATCCCTATCCTCCTGCCCCGCCCGGATTCCGGATGGATGGCCCACGGGAGGATAGGAGCATGGCGATCACGCTCGCAGAACTGGCAACGAAGGTTGGCGGCACCCTCGTCGGCGGTGCGCCAACGCACCCCGTGCTTGGTGCCGCCACGCTTGAGACCGCCGCAGCCGGCGACATCACGCTGGTTGACGCAGGCGACAAGCTCCACCTCCTTACCAAGAGCCGAGCCGGCGCCGCGATCGTCCCTGCCGGCACCGGCCCGCTCGACAGGCCCTCGATCGAGGTCGCCGACGTCCATGCGGCGTTCGCCGCTGCGATCACCACCTTCCGGCCGTCGCGGTGCGAGCCGCGGACCGGAGTGAGCCCCCAGGCCGTCGTTGATCCCACCGCGAGGCTCGCCGCCGATGTCGACGTGCATCCATTTGCGACCATCGGGGCCGACGTCGAAATCTCGGCCGGGGCCACGATCCACTCCGGTGCGAGGATCATGGCCGGCTGCCGAATCGGCGCGGGGAGCGTCGTCTTCCCCAACGCGGTGCTCTACGAGAACACCGTCGTGGGTGCGCGATGCATCGTCCACGCCAACGCGGTGCTCGGCGCATACGGCTTCGGCTACAAGCCGGGCCCCGAGGGCTACACGATCTCCGCCCAGCTCGGCTGGGTCGAACTCGCCGACGACGTCGAGATCGGCGCCGCCACCACGATCGACCGCGGGACCTACGGCCCGACGGTGATCGGCGCTGGCACCAAGATCGACAATCTGGTGATGATCGCCCACAACTGCCGCCTTGGCCGCCACAACATGATCTGTTCGCAGGTCGGCGTGGCGGGCAGCACGACGACCGGCGACTGGGTGGTGATGGCCGGCCAGGTGGGAGTCCGTGACCACGTGCACATTGGCGACAAGGCGGTGCTCGGCGCCCGCTCGGGAGTGTCGAACGACGTCGAGCCCGGGAAGACCGTGCTCGGTGAACCGGCGATCGACCTCCGCGATCGCAAGCTGCAGCTCGCCACGATCTCGAAGCTTCCCGAAATGCGTCGCGAGCTCAAGCAACTCACCGCCCGCGTCGCCGGCCTCGAAGGATCAGGCGGTCGGGGAGCCGAGGCTGCGTGACGAGGAACGCCATGCCCGAGCCTCGCATCCTCGCCAGCGACCGTCCTCTTGAAGGAGAGCTCGTCGGCATTCTCGCCGGCTGGGGACGCTACCCGGTCGTCGTCGCCGAAGAGATCCGTCGCCGCGGCGGCCGCACCGCGATCCTCGCGATCCGCGACCACGCCGACGCCGCCCTCGAGCCGCTCGCCGACGTGCATGGCCATGTTGGGGTCGCGGAGATCGGCGCGGCAGTGGACTTTTTTCGCCACGCCGGCGCCCGCAGGGCGACGATGGCCGGCAAGATCCACAAGTCGAAGATTTTCGCCCGTGGGGCGTGGACCCGCCACCTGCCCGACTGGACCGGCCTCGCGACGTTCTGGCCCCACTTCGTCAGCCGCTGCCGCGACAATCGCGATGACTCGCTGCTCGGGGCGATCGCCGCCACGTTCGACGCGGCGGGCGTAACGATCTGCCCCGCCACCGACTTCGCCCCCGATCTGCTCGCTGGCGACGGCGTGATCGCCGGCCCCACCCCCACCCACCAGCAGCTTGCGGACGTCGTGTTCGGCTGGCGGCTCGCCAAGGAACTCGGCCGACTCGACATCGGCCAGACGGTCGTGGTCAAGAACCGCGCCCCGCTGGCGCTCGAGGCGATCGAAGGCACCGACGAGTGCATCCGCCGCGCCGGCCGGCTCTGTCCGACCGGCGGCATGACCGTGGTGAAGGTGGCGAAGCCCCAACAGGATCTGCGGTTCGACATGCCGACGATCGGCGTGGGCACGCTGGAGTCACTGGCGGCTGCCGGCGCGGTCGTGCTCGCGATCGAAGCGGGCCAGACGATCCTCATCGACGAACCCGAAGTCACCGCCGCCGCCAGCCGGCTGGGCCTCTCGGTGGTCTCGTGCCACGATGCCGGCGGTGTTCCGCTCGTCGAGGGACTGACGGCCGCGGCGTGAACCCAACCACCGGCCGGTGGACCCTATACTCACGGCGTATGCTCGCCCGAGTCTTCCGCCGCTCGCTCGTCACCTGGCTCTGCCTCGCGGCGATGGCCACCCACGGCAACGCCGCTGACGGGACGGCTGGGCGGCCGCTGCCGATCGACACCGCAGTCGATGCATCGATTCCAATTCCGCCGGCTGCGACGCACCATTGCGGCCGCGAGATCGCCCAGACGATGCACTTCACAGGCGCCCCGTGGCTCGTCCGCGAAAGCCGACAACGTGAGGAAGACTGCCGGCTGATGCTCGATGCGCTCGACGTGCGGCCCGGCCAGACCATCTGCGACATGGGCTGCGGCAACGGCTTCTACACGCTTGAACTCGCGCGGCGCGTCGGCCCCAAGGGTCTCGTGTACGCGGTCGACATCCAGCCCGAGATGCTCAGGATGCTTGCGGAAGCGGCCGGCCGGGAGGGGCTGACGAACATCCGTCCGGTGCTCGGCACCGCGATCGATCCGCGGCTGCCGGCCGCCGCGATCGACCTCTGCCTGTGCGTGGACGTGTATCACGAGTTCTCCCATCCTGACGCGATGCTTGCCCACGTCCGCGAGAGCCTCGCCGATGGAGGCCGGCTCGCGCTGGTCGAGTTTCGCGGCGAGGATCCGGCCGTTCCGATCAAGCCCCTGCACAAGATGACCAAGGCCCAGATCCGCTCGGAACTCCAACCAGCCGGTTTCCGGGTGGTCGGCGAGTTCGACCGCCTCCCCTGGCAGCACCTGGTGTTCCTCGGGGCACAGCGGCCGGTCGAACGGGCCGCTGGCCGAGAAACACCGTGAATTTCCGGGTTTCGGGCCCCCCACTGGCCGGGTTCCGATTATTCCGGTGGCGCCAGGTTGCATTCGCCTTCGGGCAGGCGGATACTGATGCACGTTGTCAGCCCCGGACCGGATTGGGTCCCGCTGCCCCCCCTGCTGGTGTCCCATGGCGATTCGCCCATCGAGTTTTTCGTCGGCAGACTCTGCCGTACGCGATCCGCGCGGTGGGTCGCTTGATCCCGCGGTCATCGTCGATGCGTCGGGTGGGACGCGACTCTCGACTGCAGGCGAGTCGACCAACTGGGTGCTCGGCAACAGTGCGGCGATGCGCCGGATCGCGAAGTCGATCGAGCGGGCTGCCGAGGTCGAGTGCACGGTGCTCGTCTGCGGCGAAACCGGCACCGGCAAAGAACTCTGGGCGCGGTTGCTCCACCGCAGCGGTCCCCGCCGCAACAAAGCCTTCATCCCGGTCAACTGCGCGGCGCTCACGCCATCGCTTGCCGAGAGCCAACTCTTCGGCCACGAGAAGGGTTCGTTCACCGGCGCCAATGGCCGTTCGCTCGGTATCTTCCGGGCGGCCGAGGGTGGCATGGTGTTTCTCGACGAGATCGGCGAGATGCCTGCTGAACTGCAGGCCAAACTGCTCCGCGTACTGCAGCAGCGCGAGGTGCTCCCTGTTGGCGCCAACGAGCCAGAGCCCATCGATGTTCAGATTGTCGCGGCCACCAACCGCGATCTCGAAAAAGAGGTCGAGAAGGGGACGTTCCGCGAGGATCTCTACTACCGCCTGAACATGATCGAACTGCGGGTGCCATCGCTCCGCGAGCGGGCCGAGGACATCCCGGCCTACATCGAGTTCTTCTCGACGAAGTTCTCCGATCGCTACCGGCTGCCGAAGTGGAGCCCGACCGCCGAGGCGCTCGCCGAGTTCTGCTCGTTCGAGTGGCCGGGCAATGTCCGGCAACTCGAGCACGTGATCGAGCAGGCCTACGTCCTGCAGATGGAGCCGAAGATTCCGGCTCGAAAGACGGCCGAAGGCGGTGCAGCGGCGATCACCGCACCTGGACGCCTGCCGTGCCTCGACCTTGCCAAGCTCCGCGAGCAGGCGATCCGCGAGGCTCTCCAGATGACCCGCGGTCACAAGGCGAATGCCGCCAAGCTTCTTGGTGTCCACGCCAACACGATGACGCGGCTGCTCAAGGAAATCGAGGGCGGCGAGGCTGCCACCGATGACGAGTCGGCCGCCTAGTTTGTCCCGGCCAAGCCCGCCCCAGTGGCTGTCGGCCGGCCATCTGTGTGCTGCTGGTCAGGGCAGCCGGCAGGATCCATCGGCACAGCCACCCGAGATGCGGTAGCGGTTGCGGGCAACAAGGCGATACAGAGCGGCCCAGAGCGGCATGCTGCCTGGCACGTGGAGCGGCAGGGCAAGCGGCCACAGGGCCACCAGTCGTCGGGAGAGGTAGCGGACGGCCGCCGCGCCCCGCCATTCCCGACCGCGGGTGTCCACCACCACCATCTCCTCCATCATCTCCTCCCGCGACAAACCCGGAAAGGCCTCCGAAACACGGGGGTCGTGGAGAGAGGTGAACTCCAGCCGGCCGGTGAGGTCGAGTCGGCGAAGGATCGAGATCTGGCCGCGGCAGAAGCGACAGTTGCCGTCGTAGAGCACGGTGTCGCGGGGCGGCGGAGATGGCGGGGCGGACAGTGTTTGGGCCTGGGCCATGGTGGCGCCCCGGTGGCTGTGAGCAGACTCCATGCTCCTAACCGCTCGGCGGTACCGCCGCCAACGCGGGCGTGGTTTCCCGTTTAGAGATGGCCGACGCTTCCGCGGCCTATTGGCCCCGCCGACGGCCGCAGGCTCAGGTTGCCGAAGTGGAGAATCGTCCCCGCTCCGATCGAGAGTAGCGTCCACGGAGCCCAATCAGGTGCGGTCATCGTCCTTGCCGGACCGCTGCCATCGATCGGCACCACCACGGCGGAATCGACCAGGAGCATCTCGACGCCCAAGACGCAGGCGAAGATTCCGGCCGCCAGAAGCACGCTCTTCGTCATCGTTGCCTGCCGCGGCTGGGCCGCATCTCCTCACGGGCCGTCGACCACCCGACGGACCGTGCTGCTTGCATCGACACGCGACCGCCTGCCGCGTGAACAGCCGGGCGACTCGGGCAGGGTGGAACGGTCATGCCGGCCGTGCCGGGTGCGGCCGATGCCGCTGCGATACGGTTCACGCGTGATCCTCACGCGTTCACGAGGCTCGGGGCTGCCCATGCCCCGTCGCCGGACGTTCGCGTCGGGCATCCTGCCCGACGCTCTCTGCATGTCCGCTACGCTTCGCCATCCTGGCTACGCTGGCTCCCATAGCCCGGCTCCCGGGCACGGGCAGCCCCTCGCGGCCTCTCCTAGCACAGGTTGGCAACCTGTGTGTGTCTTCCCAGTTCGACTTGGGCTCGAGTGTGATTTCGGAAGGGGGAGCAGCCGGATCGGAGGCACGCGCAGAAGACGGTGACATGCGCGGACGCCGGGCGCGGGTATTCCGTACGAGCCGTGAACTCGCACATGCCGCCGGCTTCGAGCATGTCACCGGCCGGCTGCGGATTCACGGCGACCCGCAAGGATCAGGTGTGACCCGTGTCAGGCGTCGGCAGCCGCGGCGGCGTCGCCGTGATCGGCGACATGGGGCCGCACTGGCCGGCGTTCGGTGTCGGTGCCGGGCACAAGCTGCGGGGCCCCGGTCGAGGCCTCCACAATCTCCTTGAGTTCAGCACCGTCGATCACTTCGCACTCCATCAGCCGAGCGGTCACCGCCTCGAGAGCCAACCGCCTGGTCTCGATGATCCGCCGCACTTTGGCCATGCCCTCGTCGATGATCCGGCGGACTTCCTCGTCGATCTCGCGGGCCGTCTGCTCGCTGTGGCTGCGGGCGGCGGGCAGGTCGGCGCCGGCGGCAGCGAGGAACGGCGACCGTGGGCTCTCCCGGTAGGTCACCCTCCCCAGCCGGCTCATGCCGTAGTCCATCACCATCGACCGGGCGATCTCGCTGGCACGCTCGAGGTCGTTCTGGGCGCCGGTGGAAACATCGGCATAGACCGCCTCCTCGGCGATCGTGCCGGCGAGCAGCACCTGGATCCGGCTCTCGAGTTCGCTCTGCGTGAGCAGGTAACGGTCGTCCTCCGGCCGCTGCATCGTGTAGCCGAGCGCCGCAAGGCCGCGGGGAATGATCGACACCTTGTGCACGGGATCGGTGTTGGGGAGCGAATAGGCGACCAGAGCATGGGCCGCCTCGTGGTAGGCCACCCGTTTCTTTTCGTCCTCGTGGATCACCCGCTTCTTCTTTTCGAGGCCGGCAGTGACCCGCTCCACCCCCTCATTGAACTCCTCCATGCCGACGGCGGGCTTGTTGTTGCGGGCAGCGAGCAAGGCCGCCTCGTTGACAAGATTGGCCAGATCCGCGCCGACGAAGCCCGACGTGATCCGGGCGATCTGCCCGATGTCGACGGACGGATCGAGTTTCACCTTCGACACGTGCACCTTGAGGATCGCCTCGCGGCCGCGGACATCGGGGCGATCGACGAGCACGTGGCGGTCGAACCGACCGGGCCGCAGAAGCGCTGGGTCGAGCGTCTCGGGACGATTGGTCGCGGCGAGCACGATCACGCCCGAGTTGCTGCCGAAGCCGTCCATCTCCACGAGCAGCGCGTTGAGCGTCTGCTCGCGCTCGTCGTGGCCGCCGACGACGCTCGTCCCGCGGGTCTTGCCGAGCGCGTCGAGTTCGTCGATGAAAATGAT
>Ga0007796_10000439_pt1 | contig 13200 bp, 18 predicted proteins | sample CryBogmetaGMA0M_FD_60373 | JGI IMG/M metagenome (GOLD analysis project Ga0007796, IMG submission 60373) | Freshwater microbial communities from Crystal Bog, Wisconsin, USA - MA0M | ecosystem: Environmental > Aquatic > Freshwater > Lake | place: Crystal Bog, Wisconsin, USA | collected 2009-07-06 | reverse complement strand
GCTCAACACAAAAATCATCCGCCAGAGCCGGCCTCTTTTAGAATGTGCAAATTGCACGTTGATAGTTTAGCTGCACATCCAGAAATTGCACCAGCACTGATACAGTGGATGAAAAACAAAGCAGCATCACCGCTTGCACTTGTTGGAAAAGATACCCCGTTTGTGGCCAAGGGTCCAATTGGAACATTAGGGTTAAACATCAGGCATGCACACCTTACACAAGATCTTGCAGTATGCTATAGAATACATGGTAGACCCACTATGATTGATTTGTATGGTGTATTTTCTCACAAAGAGCTAGGAACTGGAGATGCTGCCAACATCAGAATGCAACAACAAATGGCCAAAAGATTTGGCCATCAAGAATTTAAATAATCATTCATTACACATCAACACCCGCCGCGGCGGGCTTTCTTTTGACTGTTATTTTTGACCTATATACTAGCATGGGCAAACAAACTGAATACTTTGAACGCATTGGATATCAACCCACGTACTGGATTGGTGATCGAGTGTTCGGACACTGGAACAAAATACCATTTGTTGGCACCGTGGGAAATGACACAGTGATTGACAACACTGGACCCAGGATTTCTATTCACCTGGATCTACCAATCAAGTATGAAGGTGTGATCCGCAACATCATTATAGTCAAGCATAAGGATATTGCCAAATTGAAAGAGTTTTAACTTGACTTTGACCACATGATGCTGTATACTGTAACTATCAACAACTCCAGGAGAAAAACATGGCACGAATTACCAGTCAAATCGCAGCAGAAGTCATCGGAAATCGATACGAATTGGTATTGATTGCAGCACGGCGAGCACGAGAACTAGCACGTGGAGATATGCCTAAAGTAACCAAAGTGTCCGGACATGCAGTCACTGCTCTACGCGAGATTGAGCAGGGCTTTGTGGATCGCAGTTGGCTGTATAAACCGCAAGACATTGTGAGCAAGAGCCATCACCGCAAATATTGAAGTACACGGTGCTTGTGAAAAAGGATAAATATCTTCATGAGCACCAATCAATTCCGCCGGTACCTTGACCTCTTGAATGAGGCTGACGATCTTGTACCCCCAAACACCAACGTAGCACTACCAAGTGCAGGAACATTCAGCAACGACCAAGCTCTTGCTAATGCCCAAGCACAACAAAATTCAGAGCCACGCTGTGCAGTTTGTGGAACTCCTCAAAGCCAACATCAGAATTTACAACATCAATTTGTAGCTGGTGGTGCAGCAAATCGCCCCGAAGCAGTGGCACAAGCCGGTGGTGCAAGTGGTGGAGATCGTGGTCGTATTGCACAATTGCAAACAGAGCTCAAAGCTGCTGGTGCCAACTTAGGCCCTACAGGGCCAAATCGTGATGGTATAGATGGAGATATGGGCCCGTTGACCACTGCTGCTATGGCCAAGTATCCGCAGATTGCTGCAAAGTATGCTGATATCAGCGGTGCTCCTACCCAAGCTGCTACTCCTGCTGTGGATACTAGCAAAGTAACTGCTGCATTGAATGCCATTGACACAATCATTGCCAAGTACAAAGGCAAGTCAAAGGTTTCTGAAAGCAAGCAACGTATCTACGAAGCTGATCGCCCATTAAGCGCAAAAGAATATCAGGCACGTATTGCACAAAATATTCCTCCAGACGTTGCTGCTTCGCAAGAAACTCCAGGATTCCAACAGTCAAAGATACAAAAAGGAGGCTATGTTCCTCCCGCAGCAACGCCTACTCAACCAGTTTATAATCGATTCAATGCTCCAAGCTCAGCGCCGCTTGAGTTAGCAAAAGCACAGCCTTATACCCAAGCAGCAGCCACAGCAGAAAAAGGTCTTCTCAAAGGTGCAGGCAAAATGGCAGGCAAAGCTGTGCCATTCGTTGGTACTGGATTAAGTCTTAAAGATGCGTATGATCGTTGGCAGTCTGGTGATAGAACTGGTGCTGTAATCTCAGCATTGGCTGGTGCTGGATGGTTGGTTCCTGGACCAGCAGGGTGGGCATTAGGTGGTGGACTTGATGCATATAATCTTTATAGAGATTTTCAGGCTCCAGATGTTTCCTCCGAAGATATCTCTGCTGTTCAGAAAAATTTAAAAGTTGTCAATGACTGGGCTCAGGTTCCAGCAAACATTGCAGCAATGACTCCTGAATTAAAATCTCAAATTGCAAATGCCAATGCTGCTGGAAATGCACTCATCAAGCAAGCATCAACACCTGCGCAAACGCAACCAGTTGTGCCCGCAGCAGCACCGCAACTCAAGGACACAGCAGACAATCTTGACAAGTTGTTGAAAAAATACAATTTTGAAAGTCGACAACCCAGAACACTAAGTGAACAATTGGCACGTGATCGTGACATAGTGAATGAAGGAGTAGCCTCCACAGTTGGAAAATGGGCGTTGGGCGCAGTAGAACCAATTGCCAGGCGCACACTTCAAGGTGCGGCTATCGGTGCAGGCGCCGTTGGCGCAGTCAAAGGATACCAGGCATATCAATCAATGACTGCTCCTTCTGCATTAAATCCAACAGACAAAGCCGAATTTGACCGTTTGGTAGCTGAACTTGGCCAGCTGGTACCCGATGAAGCTGCATACAATGCGCTGTCGCCAGATGCCAAACAGAAATTTGATCAAATAGTAAAACGAGCTACCGCAGCAAAGAATATCACAACAGGAAACAAATGATTAAATCTAACTCAAACTACCGCATGCCCAAAAGCATCAAACGTCAACTAGCAGTTATTGTAGACAATCACCTGCGCGGTGATATTCGCAGACTCATGATCCAAGCTGATCTTGCCAGTCGTATTGCTGCTCCCCGTCAGAAAAACTCTGACAAAACTCCTGTAATTTAACCAATTTTTGTTGTGAAAATACCACACTTTTTGTGTGGTATTTCAGGTTGACCGATATCTTACAATCGGTTATAATAGTCATATACACAGCAAAAAGGAACAGCTATGCAAGAAAGTACCCTGGATACTAAATCGGCACCAAATGCATTCTTTGCAGCTCAGGATGCTCGTATGCGTAACTATGCACAAGGCAGCAGCTACAGTGCAGCAGAAAAATTGCGGGCAGAACGCATGAAGCTAGGCCTCGAATTGGTGTATGCCGCTGATGAAATTCACATCAATTATCGTGGCAAATTCATTGCTGTCAAGCTGTCAAATGCCCGTGTACGCGATCGTGCCAGTGTGAATGCCCTGGAAGCTGCATACGCTGTGGAAGGTATTGTGAAACGTGTGAGTGCGCAAGGTACAATTTACCGTATTCCCCGCGCAGTTTGAGGTTGACCGCTATTGGCAGATCGGTTATAATATACACATACGCAGTAACAAACAGGAGTAGGTTATGAAAGTTAAAGATCTTATCGGGCTGTTGGGCCACATGGACGCAGAAGCCGAAGTTCACTTCTCTTACAATTATGGCGATCACTGGCGCACAAAGGTTGCTCCTGCTGTGGACCAAGTGTTTGAAGGTGTGGTCAAACGCAGTGACTACCACGGCATGGACAAGCTCTTGGACGAGGACGACATGTACGAAGACGAAGGCGACTACCAAGGTACACGCCGCGTGGTAGTAATTGGTTGACCGGTATTGAGAAATCGGTTATAATACTTGAATGTTCAGCAATAAGGAGTCTCAAATGTCCACAGCAACTTACCAAGCACTCACCGAGCGACAAAAGCGCGAAGTCCGCATGTATGGCGTGACTGAAGCAGGCATGCGTGAAGCAGTGGAATCGTCTATGACTTTCCGCTTCTCTGGTCCTGCTATGATGGCAGCAAGCCTCATGAGTGACGCACAAGAGATGGTTGGTTACGGTCCTTATGATTCGGATACACTGGCCAACATCCTGGAAGATCAGCGTCAATTGCTGAATCGTGCCAAGTGGATCCTGTTTGAATATGCAATGAAAGACAGTGATCTGGTTGACCGATAATACAACCTCTGCTAAAATACACACATACGCAGCAACAAACTAGGAGTAAAAAATGGGTACACGTAGTCGAATTGGTGTGATGCATGGTGACAAGTGCAAGAGCGTTTATTGCCATTGGGATGGTTATCTCAGTCACAACGGTGCTATCCTGCAAGAACATTATGACAGTTCCAAAGCCAACAACCTGGTAGCCCTGGGAGATCTCAGCTCGCTAGGCAACCAGATTGGAGAAGCGCATCCCTTCAGCAAGTTCGGTATCGACAAAGATGATCCAGACTTTGACAAACTTGTCGCTCTGACAGAACTGGCAGAAGACAATGGCTGGACCACTTTCTACGGTCGCGATCGCGGCGAGAAGGACGTGGATTTCAAGGTAAGCCAAAGCTTCGACGAGTTCCTGGAACTGGTAGACCACTGCGGTGCCGAATACTTCTACATCATGCGAGATGGCATCTGGTACTGCGGTAGCCTGTATGCTGTGGAAGGCATGCTGCCTAATACCTTGTACGTGCTGCAAGAGCAATTGGCCAAACAAACCGCTTGACCTGAAATTCAAGATCGCTTACAATTAACTTATCAACAACAGAAAGGTATATACCATGTCAGAATCCCGTACAGTTACTTCGCGCCAAGCGCATAAATCCCTGCTGAAAGCATTCAAAGTCAAGCGTCCTTTGTTCCTGTGGGGTCCCCCTGGTATTGGCAAGAGCGAGCTGGTTGAGAACATCACCCGTGACCTTAATGGTTACATGATCGACCTGCGACTGGGTCAGATGGAACCCACTGACATTCGTGGTATTCCTTTCTACAACAAAGAGATTGGCAAGATGGATTGGGCTCCTCCTGTGGAACTGCCCGATGAAGAACTGGCCAGCCAGTATCCAGTTGTTGTTTTGTTCTTGGACGAACTCAACAGTGCCGCAGCCTCAGTTCAAGCCGCTGCTTATCAGTTGATTTTGAATCGTCGCATTGGCAAGTACAAACTGCCCGACAATGTTGTGATGGTAGCAGCAGGCAATCGCGAAAGCGACAAAGGTGTGACTTATCGCATGCCTACTCCGTTGGCAAATCGTTTCATTCACCAAGAAATGAAAGTGGACTTTGCTTCGTGGCAAGAATGGGCTGTGCTCAACAACATCCACAAAGACGTGGTTGGTTACTTGAGCTTTGCCAAGCAAGACCTGTATGACTTTGATGCCAAGAGCTCAAGCCGTGCATTCGCTACACCGCGCAGCTGGACCTTTGTGAGCGAGCTGTTGAATGATGCAGACGGCGATGACGACACCTTTACCAACTTGGTAGCAGGTACTGTTGGTGAAGGCTTGGCAGTGAAGTTTATGGCTCACCGCAAAGTGTCCGGTCGTATGCCCGACCCAGCTGACATCTTGAACGGCAAGGTCAAGGACTTGAACGTGAAAGAGATCAGTGCCATGTACAGCCTGGTTATTTCCATGTGCTACGAGCTGAAGGCTGCTGTTGAGAGCAAGGTAGAAGAAAAGAAGTTTCACGAAATGACTGACAACTTCCTCAGCTACATGATGCGTAACTTTGAAACTGAGTTGACTGTGATGGGTTCGCGTATTGCGTTGACCACTTACAACTTGCCGTTCAAGCCTACCAAGCTCAAGCACTTTGGTGAGTTCCACAGCAAGTTTGGAAAGTACGTGTTACAAGCCCAAGGCTAAAACAGGTATGGGGACTACGGTCCCTATATTTCATCATGCGTTATGAAATTACCAAACTGGATTATCGCCACAATCATCGCACTAGATATCAATTCATGATCCGCTTCAGCACCAGCCCAATAGGAGGCACTGGTGCATTGGACTTTGATCGAGCTCGACGTTGGTTCAATCAAACATACGGATGGGCACAAGAAGCTGAGTTGCAGGTAGCAATGAACAAGCAATCTCGAGCAACCAATGCTCCGTCTGAATCTAATCCACATTGGGCATATCAAACTGAGTATCGTGATTATCGTATCTATGTGGCATCTGATAAAGAACTAGCGTGGTTTCAATTGGCCCATGTCCGCGAACCATAAAGTAATTGTCAAAAAGAATCTCATTATCTTTTGTTCACCTGCGCATTGGGACATTATTTGGCAGAAGGTGTTAGCCGATAACAGTCCCAGCATTGTTGTGAGTTGGGTGTTGAAACGTGAGCTGGGATTCACTGTGCGGCAGCATGAGGAATGGATTCGGTTTGTTCCACAGGGTTCTATAGTGCAAAGACATCGATGCATAAAGCAGGTGCATTTGGACTTTTTTAATGAAGCTGCACTAACTTGGTTCCAGCTAAAATACCTCTAAATGTTGCAAAACTCCCACACTTTTTTTGGTTGACCAGTATTGCAAGATCGGGTATAATATACACATACGCAGCAAAAAGGACGCAAGATGTTTGAAACAATGACCCGCACCGAAGAACTCCAGAGCATTTTCTGGGATATGTACAAGGATGCCTACGGTGTTCGCCCACGTGGCATCAGCACACATCTCTGGGATGAGGACAAGTTCAACCGGGAGTTTGACTTCCTGCAAAGCGAGATTGTTAAGAACGAACGTGAGCGTAAGATCGCCGAGCACGAGGCCGCACACGCCTTTGAGATGCGGATGCTGAGCATCATGGCTTGCGGTGCCAAAGACCGTGAGATGGCCCTGCGTTGGATCCACGAGGCAGAAGGTTCTAACGGTGACGACGAGTTCCTGTGCTACTTGGTTGGACTGCCCTACCACTATTTTAAGTAAGAAGTTGACCAGTAATTTTTATTGTTGTATAATATAAACATTAACAAGGAACGATTTATGGCAACCAAAGGCACCACCGCTAACAAAAAAGAAGATAAATTTAAAAATCTCATTGGGCCCAAAGATGAGAAACTGGACGGCAAAGTTCGTGAAAAACTGATCACTGCCCGTGTGGGCTTGCTGTTGAAAGCCAGCTTCTTTGGTAACTTGGCAACTCGTCTCAAGCTGGTTAACGCAGATGAGTGGTGCGGTACTGCTGCAACAGACGGTCGCCACTTCTATTACAACACTCGCTTCATTGAGATGTTGCGTCCCAAAGAAATTGAGTTCTTGTTTGGACATGAAGTGTTGCATTGTGTTTATGACCACTTTGGACGTCGCAATGAACGTGATCCACAGATTTGGAATGTGGCCAATGACTTCTGTGTTAACGCAGACTTGAAAGAACATGGCGTTGGTGAGTTCATCACGTCAGTGCCTTGTTTGTACGATCGCAAGTACAACGGTTGGAGTTCAGAGAAGGTGTACGATGACCTTATGAAGAACGTGAAGAAAATCAGCTTGGCAGATCTTATCGACCAGCTGTTGGATGATCACTTGGATGGCGAGGGCGATGCAGACGGTGATGGCGATGGTGACGGCGATAAAAAAGGCAAAGGTCGCCCTAAACTGAGCGAAGCTGATCGCCAAGCTATCAAGGACGAGATCAAAGAAGCCATGATGGCTGCTGCCGCTACTGTGGACGGTGCTGGTAACATTCCAGCTGGTGTGCAGCGTCTGATCAACGAAATGACAGAGCCGCAGATGAACTGGCGTGAGCTGCTGCGCATGAACTTGGAAAGTACCATCAAAAGCGACTATACTTGGATGCGAGCGAGCCGTCGAGGCTGGCACATGGATGCAGTAATGCCCGGTATGAAGCCCGATGAGATGATTGATATTGCTATTGCGATTGATGCATCTGGTAGTATTGATCAAGATATGTTGCGTGACTTCCTTGGTGAGATCCAAGGTATTATGGATTCGTTTCCTGCTTACAAAATCCATGTTGTGACGTTTGACACTCGAACATACAATCCGCAGCAATACGATTCTGACAACTTGGATGGTATCTGTGACTATGAAGTAACAGGTGGCGGTGGTACTGACTTTGATTGTTTTTACGAATACTTCAAAGAAAACGACATTGTGCCGCGTCGCTTGGTAGTGTTTACAGATGGCTATCCTTTTGGCAGCTGGGGCGATGAGAACTACTGCGAAGTAACTTGGATCCTGCATGGAACTACAACTATTGTTCCACCCTGGGGTGTTCATGCTTACTACGATGAACACAAAAAATAATACTAACGTGTTTTACCAAATCCCCCAAGAAATTTAACTTGGGGGATTTTCTTATGTAAATATCTATATGGAAAACACCGACACTCAACTCACAATTAACGACATCGCGCTTGCTCGCGATATTATCGACGCTGCTGTCAAGCGTGGTGCCTTTGCTGCTGCTGAAGCGAAGCAAGTTGGAACCTTGTATGAAAAGATTGATCTTTTTATTAAGGCCGCTATAGCTCAAGTAGAGGCAGAAGCAGCAGAAACTAAGCCCGAGACCGAAGTGCCAGATTCTACAGAATCTACTAATCTTTAAGGAGAATATCATGGCATTTTTAAAACACATTGGTAAACATGGCGACCGTAAAGTTGCAGTAATCTTTAGACAGATTCCCGGCGACGATCACATGTGCCTTTGCATCTATCCTGACCTGCTGTCTATTAACATTCACGACCCTTTGATGAAGGTGTTGGAAAGTCCAGTAGGACAAGCTGCTGAAGAATTTGCAGATGCATTGAATCGAAACATTCTGCCCGATGGTCGTAACATGTTGCAGACCCTGCATGCTGAACGACTGATGAAGCGTGTGCAAACTGAACAAGTGTTGATGACACCCAACATGAATTCTAATGTTAGACTCAGCGAGCTGAACAAGATTCTCAATGAGATGAAAAAGGGCGAAGACGCTGTGCGTAAAATGGCAGAGATTGATAACAGCCGTGGTATTGTTGATCCCAAAGTCAAACGTGCTGCTGAAGCTGCTTACAAAGCAGGGCAACAAGCTCGCAATGCTCCGGTAGAAGCAGGTTATACTGCTGCGCCGTCAGACGGTGCATTGGATGATAAAACCATTGCTGCTAACATGCTTACTCAAGCTGTACGCATGCACAATGAAGCAACTGGCATGATCAACGAAGCAGCCAGAATGAGAAAAGAAGCTGAAAGAATGTTTCCTGGTGTGAAGATGATGGACTTGCCCAAGATGGTTCCAATTCCACAAGTTGAAGTTGACGCACCTAAAGTTGCCGCAGTGAAAAAAGGCCGCCCTGCAAAGGCCAAGGCTGCTGCTCATGCCGCTGAGTGATGAATTCTTAGCCAAGTGGGATTACATAATTTCTGAAGTCGACAAGACCCAAGTTCCGTTACGATGCATTAACAAAATGATTATCAAGATTGATGGTGGTAAACAAAAGACCATCAACCTTGCCAGACTACGGCGCGACGGGCTTGACGACGATGAAGTTGAAGAAATCCTAAACAGGAATCTTTCAATGCTGGGAGATACAGTACGCACCATCGACTTTGTAGTGGATGTTAACACTGTGGCTGGCATTGTACAACCAGCCACTGACAAATTACTAAAGAAATTATGAACGTTCGATTACTCAGCCATAGCCAACCAACAGAAGAATTCGTAAACCAGGGCATTGATGATGCCCAAGAACTAGTGGCATATTGTGCCCGTGTAAGTAATCCGTCAAATCAACTCAATACAGATACTAGTGAAAAACTCATCAAGTATCTAGTCAAGCATCAACACTGGTCACCATTGGAAATGGTATCAGCTTGCATTGAGATCACAACCACACGTGATATTGCTCGACAGATCCTACGCCATCGTAGCTTTAGCTTTCAAGAGTTCTCACAACGCTATGCTGATCCAACTAAAGATCTAGACTTTGTGCTACGAGAAGCACGACTGCAAGACACAAAGAATCGTCAGAATTCAATCGAGGTAGACGATAGCACATTACAGCGTCTATGGGAAGAGCAACAACAGTTTATTATTGCTTCTGCTAAAAATGCATATGAATGGGCAATTGCTAATGGTATTGCTAAGGAACAAGCTCGTGCTATTCTACCCGAAGGCAACACAGTCAGCAGACTGTATGTCTCGGGGACTTTGCGTAGTTGGATACACTATTGTGAGTTGAGATCTGCCAACGGCACACAAAAAGAACACATGGATATTGCCAAAGAAGTGGCAATAGTTATATCTAAGATATTTCCAATGATTGGTGAATTCTGTAATGACTAGAAATGTTGTTGATTGAAATATCAGCATGACAGATTATACAAGAACATCTTACTTGCTTTCGGCCTATTGCAGATTGTCTCATTTTCTTTAGAGTCTCTAAAGAATGAACTCTGCCAGTGTTATATTTTGTTCTGTCTTTTGATCGTTTCTCTTTTAAAATTTTAGCCTGCTGCTTACCATGTATTTCTTCATAGGATTTTCCTTTGCGAGTAGTTGATAATTTTTCTGATCGGAGACGGCGTAATAGTTTTGCTTTTTCCTCTCCATATCGTTGTTCGTAAGTTTGCCCTTTACCTCGATTTAATTTTGAATAATCAATGTGTTGGGATGTATCCCCGCCGTCGCCTGATTCAATTTTAAGATTTGCCCAATCTTTAGATTTTACAATATCAAGTTTCTCTGACAGAGGAATTGAAAATTTTTGTAGTTCTTCATTTGTAAGGAATGTTCCTAAAATGTCAGTAGTGACATCGTATCCATGTTTTTTAATGTGCTCTGTCCATCTTTTTCCTGATCCTTTATATTTGTAAGGGTCTCTCACTGTTTTGCCTAAATACTTTAGTCCTGTTTTATTATGTGTTTTGATGTAAAGATAGATCATGCCTGGTTCTCCATGATGTATTTATGATACTTGACATTTTATTGAACTTCGTGTTATACTAGCACATGGCCATTTTGCGTAACTTAGAGCGAGAACACAGTAAGCAAGGTAGACCACCTGAATGTAAAGTTATCAACGGTAACGTTGTTAAATTTTCAGACATGGTGGTTCATAAATTTCGCATAGGTGATGTTGATGATCCTGTGCTGTACGCTGCTGAATCCATATGCGAATGGCAGCAGACCGAAGCTGGCAAGTTTGTGATGGAGAACGCTGTAGAACCACCTTGGTGGGTGCGGCACATGGATCCATATGACTATGGATATCAGTTTGCCATCGTGGCTCGTATGAAAGAATCAGATCAAACTTTTTACACATTGAAGTATGTTAACACCTGAAGTTGAATACATAGACGAGCGGGACATGGTCCTACCTCCTCCAGTACGCAAGCAGATATGGAATGGCACAGAGTTTGTTCCGTTCTTGCTGTATCGTAGTAAAGGTGTTCCTGATAATGAACGAAGAGAATGGTTATGGGATACGTATGGAGGTCCAGGTGTGTACAAATATGGAAGTCATTGGGACTATTCCGACAGCGGCGACGTTACATATATGGACGATAAAGTCTATATGTTTTACACATTGAAATGGGGCACAAAATGAAAATATTAGTCACCGGACTCCTCAAGACCCATAAAGAATTTTGAAACTTGCAGGAGAATACCGTGTTAAAGACTATGCTCGTCGGGGATGTTTTGATTATCCTATACTTGGGCTTAGTGCTGTATATGGTCCCGTGGATGTGGAACCCAGTATCGTTTCAAAATTCATGTTCTCAGCAATGCCAGGCAGAGTGCTCAAAGTCAACGAATCACTAGACGTTACCTCCGTTGACTTTTGCATTTATGCTATTTTTACAATAATTTTTGCTCGCCCATCAGCTTCAATTGCAATCACTTTGCCTACTGCATTTTGGTATTGTTCAAATGTTGGGTTGCTGATTGCTTGACCTTTGATTGCACCATTGTCATTGACCGGAATAATGTATTGACCGGCGGTTGCACCAAACACATTAACCGGTACTTGACCAGTGAAGGCAATACGATCAACTTTTTGTCGTGCATCTTCCAAAATAATATCAAATGCAGCTTTGTCGACCATATACTGTGCTTGTCGAGCAGCAAATTCTTCCTGAGTTTCGTCATCTAGTTTACGTACAACCTTGGGCTCTTTTACTCCGATAGCAGCTTCGTTCCCCCAGGTATCTCCACCAACCAACCCGGGTTGAGTGGATTTCACCACAAAAGAAATAGCATCAGCAAAAACGTTGGTCAATTTACCACTGGCATCAATACCACATACATCGCCTTTGGCAATGGTAAAGTTGCCGGCCTTGGTCATGTATTCGGCATAGTCGCTGCCATTTTGATTGATTGATCCAGTAGCACCAATAGATCGACTTGTTGAACTTTGACTACCAATTTTCATCGTGGTCGCAGACCCATTTGGAGCATATGAGTCTGCGGCATATATTAATACTACATCAGATGTTCCCGGTCGGGAAATGTCAAACAACAACCCACCTGTGGCAATATTGGTGTTATGAATAGCTACTTCACCAGTGGGGTCAATGTGTATGCGCTCAACACCAGAAGTACTGATACTTACTGCATCACTGGCAGTGCTGCCAATACCTGTATAAGTGGTTGCTGCCGGTTCGGTGGACAAGAATCTAATACCACCATACAATGCTAGTTTTGTGGCACTTGGGTTGGCTGCGCCACCCATGCCAAAATTGCCATTTGCGGCAATCTCCATACGTTGGGTATTGTTGGTCCAAAAACTCAATGGGGTGTTTGTGGTCACCTGAAGTGCCGACACTCCTGCTCCACCTGGATAAGTGGAACTGGCAGTAAACATATTCATTGTACCAACATCAGATTGGGTAACAAACAAACCTGCAGCGGCCGAACCGGTATTACCATTATATACACGGGCAGTAGTTGATGCATTTTGTGATTTTACCACATCTAGTATAAAACTTGGCGTGGTTGTGCCAATGCCTACATTGCCGCTGCTTGCGTTAAACCCAACTATATTACCAGTTGCCACAGTCGGGGTTTGATTGCTGCCGGCAGCAGCAACACCCACAATATATTCAAATACATTGGTGTTGGCTGTGGCATTAATTGCTGTGCTTGGACCAGTTGCGCCTTGTACCCCTGTACCAGTTATGCCTTGTACACCTTGTGCTCCTTGAGTACCTGTAGTACCTGTAGTGCCTTGTGAACCAGTACCGCCAGTTACGCCTTGAGCACCTTGACTACCTGTATTACCTGTTGTGCCAGTGGTACCTTGACTACCTGTATTACCTGTTGTGCCAGTGGTACCTTGACTACCTGTAGTACCTTGTACACCTTGTGCGCCTTGGCTACCGGTTACGCCTTGGGGACCTTGCACACCTTGGGTGCCTTGCAACCCTGCATCAACAAACGTCCAAGCGGCAAATGTGCCCGACCCGCCACTGTTAGTGG
>Ga0007796_10000438_pt1 | contig 13202 bp, 10 predicted proteins | sample CryBogmetaGMA0M_FD_60373 | JGI IMG/M metagenome (GOLD analysis project Ga0007796, IMG submission 60373) | Freshwater microbial communities from Crystal Bog, Wisconsin, USA - MA0M | ecosystem: Environmental > Aquatic > Freshwater > Lake | place: Crystal Bog, Wisconsin, USA | collected 2009-07-06 | reverse complement strand
AGTGTCGATGGCATCTACGGGTGGCGCTGAAATAAATTCGCTTTTCGTGCCATCAGTTACAAATGCACCCTTTGGTCCAAGTGTGATGACAATATCTTTGCACCCAACAAGTTTGGCAAGTGCCTTTGCTTGTTCTTCGACCCCTTGTTCAATTCCAGTTAGAGCTGCGGCTTCACCTTCATTTGGGACTAAAACATCGACTAGGCCAAGCCATTGTGTAAGTGGTGCTACTGGTGCTGGGGTCAGCACAACTTTAACGCCATTTTCTTTAGCAAGTTTTGCAGCGGCTAAGTTGCCATCAATTGGAAGTTCTAGTTGCAACAATAAAATATCGGATTCAATAATTGTTTTAGCGTGGCGCGCAATGTATGCACTATCCCCTAAATCATTTGATTGCGGAATTATGATGATTGAATTATCGCCATCTGTTGTTTGGACAGAGATGTGGCCCACGCCCGTACCGAGCTCGGTGCTTCGTTCAATATCGTTCGAATTAACTCCTTCAGCAACAAAGGCCTTCATGAAGTCATCGCCGAAACCATCGGTACCAAGATTTCCAAGCATCGCGCTTATGCTGCCAGCGCGACCAGCAGAAATAGCTTGATTAAATCCTTTGCCACCAAGTGCAATTGCAAAACTATCTCCGCGAAGAGTTTCACCGCTTGCTGGACGCCTTGGTGTGTATGCCACCAGATCCATCATGAAACTACCGAAGGTTGTTACGCGACCGCTCATTTATTTGTTGTGCTTCCGAGGGTGCCACCTGGGTGGCGCTTGCCAAAATCACTTGCGGTGAAATCTTTGTGAGTCATTAGCGCAGCTGCGAGAGCATCACCGAGCGAGAGAGTCAGGGTTGTCGATGTAGTTGGCGCAAGGTTTAGTGGATCCGCCTCTTTTTCAAATGCAATATGCAACAGCACATCAGCCGAAGATGCCAGTGGTGAATCAGATTTTGCGGTGATCGCAATTACCTGATTACCCCAACTCTTAGCCATGTTAGCGATCTGACAAACCTCAGCAGTTTTTCCAGAATTTGAGATTGCGATTAGCACATCACCTGAAGTTAATACACCCGAGTCGCCATGCAGCGCATCGGCAGAATGTAGAAAGAATGATGGTGTCCCAGTGCTGGCAAAAGTTGCAGCAATTTTTGCACCGATTAGTCCGGACTTGCCCAGACCAGTTACAACAACATGGCCGTTGCAATTTGCAAGAATCTTTAGTGCGGGCTCTAATTGGCCAGCAATTTGCCCACGAAAAGCTTGCAGCGCTTTGATTTCAATATCGAGTGCAGCGTCAGCGGAAGCAATTGCTTTAGAAAATTCTGACATTAGAGGGCGCCTTTACTCACTTCGCCATTAACGCTCCGAGAGATCTTCCACGGATTTGCATTCTGCAGCGCTGGTGGAAGTAAGTCATCGCGGAAATTCTGGTGTGCAACGGCACGCAAGAATCGATAGATTGAATCCAAACCAACCGATGTAGTTTGGCTAGATGATGATGGCCACTGGCCACCGTGTTGCATCGCCGCCGTAACAGCGACTGCAGTTGGGAAGCCGTTCATGATTACGCGACCGCTGCGATTTGCCAAAACGTCAACCAAATCTGAGATTTGATCTGCGCCAGTTGCGTGTACTGCCGTTGTTAATTGACCTTCCATTGCACTCGCTACTGCAGTGAAATTCGCATAATCGGTGCGAATAATTACTGTGGTTGGTCCGAAGTGCTCTTCTAATAATTCGTGATTTGCTTTCGCATCTTTCCAATCAACGATGAAAACGGTTGGCGTAACACCAAAACCAGCATCAGAAGGCTTACCAGTTAATACTTTGATGCCACCAGCACTCGCTAATTTTGAAATTGCACTACCAAAACGGTCAGCGATTCCCTTATTCAATAGCGGTGCTACTGCAAGGGTTGCAAGATAACTTTCAACCTCAGTAAGGAAAGCATCGCCAGAGGCATCTGATGGAATAACCAAAATACCTGGCTTGGTGCAGAACTGACCTGAGCCCAGAAGCGCAGAATCCATTGCTGCTTTCGCTAGGTCAACTCCCTTTTCGCTTAAAACATTTGGCGTGAAGAAAACTGGATTTAGACTTCCCATTTCAGCGAAGACTGGGATTGGATTTGGTCGCTTGGCGCAGATATCTAACAAAATCTTTCCGACCATGCCAGAGCCAGTGAAGCCAATCGCTGTTACTTCAGGAGCAGTTGCAATCCAATGTGTTATTTCAGGATTTAAACCCTCGGCCATTCCAAAAGCATCTGCGCTAATTCCTTCCGAAACTAAACCAGCAACAACGGCTTCGTGAATTATCCGGCAGGTATTTGGATGCGATGGATGTGCCTTAACTACTACTGGGCAACCTGCAGCAAGCGCGGATGCCGAATCACCGCCGATAACAGAGAAGGCAAACGGGAAGTTACTTGCGGCAAAAATTCCAACTAAACCAAGGGCTTGATTGGCTTTGCGAATATCTGGTCGCGCGGCAGGTACCCAATTTGCATCAGGAAGATCAATCACTGCCTGATAATGCGTGCCGGTTTCGACCATTTTTGCAAACTGTTCTAACTGAAAAACTGTTCGTGAAAGCTCGCCAGTGAGGCGGCCATTTGGAAGCGCAGTTTCGCGCATTGTCACTTCAATTAATTTTTCTCGTGATGCTTCAACCTTCGCCGCGATAGCGCGCAGTATTGCGGCTCGCTTTGTCGGTGAGGTTGCAGCGAAATCTTTCGCGGTTGCCGCGGCTGTGGAAATTAGCGATTCAACTTCGCTCTTGCTCATCTCGGCGATTGCATCGCCAAATCCTGCGCCAGTGGTCGGATCTACTGCTTGAAATGTTGTGGTCATGGCCTAACCCTATCGGTTGAGATTATTTGCGTCTTGCAGTTGTAAATCTCGGCCGTTGGGTCAGGTCCATGTGAAGCGCGATGGCCTCAAAGTCTTGCCCAAGTTCGCTGGCAATCAGCGGTCCTTGTAATTCGTTATGTTCGATCGCGAATAAGCCACCACTTTTTAAGAGGCGACTTGCAGCAGTTATAAATTCTCTTGGGCTTGCCATTCCATTGGAAGGTCCACCAAAGAGTGCGAGTGATGGCTCAAAATTTAGCTCCTGTGGAATTTGTGCGCCGTCCGGCAGGTACGGTGGATTCGCTACGACGACATCGCATTTAACCCCTTCAAGTACGCTCGCCACATCGCCAGCAACCACACGTACATCAACATCATGCTTTGCAATATTTTGCTTTAACCAAACCAACGCTTCTGGTGATTTTTCTACCGCAACCACGGTCACCTGCTTTTTGCCGGCGGTTTCCGATGCTATAGAAATTGCAATCGCCCCAGTGCCAGATCCGAGGTCAACCAAGCTGACGGGATCGGCAAAGGTATTTAATTGGTGCAGAACCTCATCGACTAATGATTCAGTTTCTGGTCTTGGGATCAATACACCGGGACCAACGTCATATTCCAAATATCTAAATGGCGCAGTCCCAACTATGTACTGCGTTGGTTTGCCAGTTAAGCGCTCGGCAATTGCCTGTGAATAAAGCTCTTTGGTTGTTTCACCCTGCTCGTTATCTAAATCAATGACCCGCGCATGTAACTCCATGCGATTTATTCCCAGAACGTTTGCAAGCAATAATTCGGCTTCAACTGCTTCAATATTTTTAGAAGCGAGTTGTTCTTTACCAAATTTCAATAATTCTTTAACGCTCACCTGAGGCCAACTTCGCGGTCTTATCTGCTTCCAAAAGAGCTTCAATTACTGGATCTAATTCACCATTCAGGACGGAATCTAAATTGCTTGATTTGAAGTTTACGCGGTGATCACTCAAGCGGTTTTCTGGAAAATTGTAAGTTCGGATGCGCTCGGAACGATCAACGGTTCTGACCTGAGATTTACGAGCGGCCATGGCTTCGGCATCAGCTTGTTCTTGGGCGTGGGCAAGCAATCTGGCGCGCAAGATGCGCATTGCAGAGTCCTTATTTTGTAACTGTGATTTTTCATTCTGACAGGAGACAACAACACCGGTTGGAATGTGGGTAATACGTACTGCCGAGTCAGTGGTGTTAACTGACTGACCACCAGGGCCGGACGAACGGTAAACATCAATTCGAAGATCTTGTTGGCGAATTTCTACATCAATTTCATCGGCTTCAGCCAAGATGAGAACACCAGCGGCGGAGGTATGGATTCGTCCCTGCGATTCGGTTTCTGGAACGCGCTGCACGCGATGCACGCCACCTTCAAATTTCAGACGTGCGTAAGGTGATTGACCTGGTTCAGCAACACCCTTTGATTTAACAGCCATAGAAATTTCTTTGTAGCCGCCCATTTCAGATTCAGCGTAATCAATAATCTCAGTCCTCCAGCCATGCTTCTCGGCATATCGTTGGTACATCCGAAGTAGATCACCAGCGAAGAGCGCCGATTCATCGCCACCAACGCCAGCCTTTATTTCAAGAATCACATCACGATCATCATTGGGATCGCGTGGCAATAACAATTCTTCGAGTTTTGTTTCGGCTGCTTGCAAACTTGCTTCCAGGGCCGGAATCTCACTGGCAAAATCTGCATCATCGGCGGCCATCTCCTTGCCGGCAGCTAAATCATCTTGCGCAGATTTCCAAGCACGATAGCCAGCAATAACTGGACCGAGTTGGGCATAACGCTTACCAAGTTGACGGGCTTTTCCTTGATCCGAGTGAATTGAAGGATCAGCCATCGCCGCTTCAAGGACGTCATACTCTTTTAATAATTCATGCACGGAGGCGAAACGATCGGTTGCCATTTCACTCCTCCTATTTTCTTAGTTTTCTTAGTTTATTCTTAGTTGATTTTCAAATTACCTGACACAAAAGAAAAAGACCGCAGTGCTTGCGCAGGGCAAACACGGTACGGTCTTTTTAAGAAAGCTACTTTGCGGCGTCAGCCTTTTTTCCAAAACGCTCTTCGAACTTAGCTACGCGGCCACCAGTATCGAGGATACGTTGCTTGCCGGTGTAGAACGGATGGCAGACTGAACAAACTTCAACATAAATTGAGCCAGATGCTTTTGTGCTGCGGGTAGTGAAAACTTCACCGCAACCACAAGTAACTGTGGTCTCTAAATATTCTGGATGAATCTCGGACTTCATTTAATGCTCCTATTACTTCTCGTGAGGCTGGGTCGGCAGGATTACCGTGAACCAGCGATGGAACTTTTGGATCTCTTGGAACGGGTTGAAGGATAGCCCGTAGGGGCGCTCCCCCGCAAAACTCTGCTCAATTGTGAGCTATCAGGAACCGTTTGTGGAAGTTCCACCCTCGCTCGTAGTCGTTTTCTGGATCTGCATCAAGAATTCAACGTTCGACTTAGTGCCCTTCATCTTCTCGAGGAGAAGTTCAAGTGCTTGTTGTGGTTCAAGTGCATGCAGAACACGACGCAAGCGCCAAACAATATTTAGCTCTTCAGTTCCCATAAGGATTTCTTCCTTACGAGTTCCGGAGGCAACAACATCAACGGCTGGGAAGATGCGCTTATCTGCAAACTTACGGTTCAAGATAAGTTCCATGTTTCCAGTTCCCTTAAACTCTTCGAAGATAACTTCATCCATCTTGGATCCTGTATCAACAAGTGCTGTAGCAAGAATTGTTAGCGATCCGCCATTTTCAACATTTCTGGCTGCACCGAAGAACTTCTTTGGTGGATAGAGCGCTGCCGAGTCCACACCACCAGACAAAATACGTCCAGAGGCTGGGGCGGCAATGTTGTAAGCACGACCAAGACGAGTAATTGAATCTAGGAGAACGACAACATCGTGGCCAAGTTCAACCAAACGCTTTGCGCGCTCGATCGCAAGTTCAGCGACGGAAGTGTGGTCATCTGCTGGGCGATCAAAGGTCGAAGCAATAACTTCACCCTTAATGGAGCGCTGCATATCAGTAACTTCTTCCGGACGCTCATCAACTAGAACCACCATCAAGTGACATTCTGGGTTGTTGGTTGTGATTGCGTTAGCGATTGACTGAAGAACCATAGTCTTACCGGCTTTAGGTGGTGAAACAATAAGTCCACGCTGGCCCTTACCAATTGGTGAAATCAAATCAATTACTCTTGTTGTGAGAATGTTTGGTTCGGTCTCAAGACGCAGACGCTCCTGCGGATAGAGCGGAACTAGCTTGGCAAACTCAATACGATCTTTTGAAGTTTCTGGGTCGCTGCCGTTAACTGTTTCCACGCGCACGAGAGCATTGAACTTTTCCTTGCGCTCACCTTCGCGAGGTTGGCGCACTGAACCAGTAAGAACATCGCCCTTACGTAGGCCATAGCGACGTACTTGTTGAAGTGAAACGTAAACATCATTTGGACTCGCTAGATAACCACCGGTCCGGATGAATGCGTAATTTTCTAGAATATCGAGGAGACCGCCAACTGGAAGTAAAACGTCATCTTCAGAAATTTGAATTTCGCGCTCTTCACGATTACCGCGATCACGGAAGCGGTTATTGCGATCGCCTCGGTCGCCACGATCCCGACGATTGTTGTGACGATCATTTCTATCATTACGGTTATTACCGCCGCCAGCCCATTCCTTTTTATTTACATCAGCATCCGATGCATCATTTGGATTGGATCCTTGGTTCTCGCCATCATCATCGTCAGAACTATTTTGATTCTGGTTCTGGTTTTTATTTGAATCTTTATTGCCACCCTTACGGCGGGCATCGCGCTCAGCGCGACGTGCTTCGCGTTCAGCCTTTGCGGCTTCGCGGTTTGCGGCCTGCAGGTCACCAATGGCTTGGACGAGATCGCCCTTCTTCATTGTTGCCGCTTCTTCAATTCCAAGTTGTCCAGCAACTTTCTTAAGCTCGGGAAGGAGCATCGCGGAAAGTTCACCGGATTCTTTTGCTGCGCTAGATTTAGTATCAGCCATGTTTTTTTGATTTCTTCATTTCTATGTATGCTAAAAAAGGATTTTATTTAGCTCTTTGATTTTTGTATTTATCCAGGATATCCGCCGACAATTTCTCGGCTACCAGATGAGTAAAACTTAGCATATCCCCGAGCGTATGTGCAAAAGATCGGAGCTTTATTCCTCTCTTATTCCGCTCTTACTCGACGCCGCGAGCGGAGATAGCCACCTTTTGAGCGGCAAATGCTGGTGTCCCCACCTTTATAAACTCTTCAACCTCGATCTCATCCAAGGTGTGCAATACGAGTACTGAAGGTCCGGCGCCCGAAATCATTGCTGGTACACCAGCGGCACGAAGTTTATTAACCAGTGCCATCGATTTAGGCATCGCTTCGGCCCGATAGTTTTGATGCAGTAAATCTTCGGTAGCAGCGAGCAACAAATCTGGCCGCTCTTGTAACGCATGAACCAGGAGTGCGGCTCGAGATGCATTTAGTACGCCATCGCGATGCGGAATAGTTTCTGGAAGAAGTTTTCTAGCCTTTGAAGTTGCTAGGTGACTTTCTGGAATAAATAGGACTGCTTTAATGCGGGGATCCACTTTTATGCCAACGCCCCGACCGATTTCACTTTCAGTCCATGCAATTGTTGCACCACCCATTACCGCTGCTGCAACGTTGTCCGGATGTCCTTCAAGCTCGGTTCCAATTTCGATCATCGCTTCATTCGTTAATAAAAATTCGCCACCAAGAACTAGTGAACGTGCAAGTGCTAAACCACCAACAATTGCCGCAGCCGATGAGCCTAGTCCGCGACCTTGTGGAATAACATTTAATTGTCGCAGCGCGATACCGCGAGATTTAGCGCCGCTAAATTCTCGAGATCCCATATGCTCAAATCCACGAATCATGGCCTTTATAACTAGGTTGCTCCGGTCCTTCTTAATATCTTCGCTACCTTCACCGCTTACATCAACGTCGAACTCATTTTCATCCAAAATTTGCGCGGCATAGCGATCACGAATATCTAGCGCAAGCCCAAAAGTGTCAAAGCCCGAGCCTAGGTTTGCCGAAGTTGCGGGCACACTGACTTGTGACATTGCAGCTTTAAAACTTAACCGAGCACCTACAGCTGCCATTTATGCGAGTCCAATCACTTGTGCTGCGCGTTTTACATCTACCGGAATGATAGTTGGATCACCGGCATCATTTAATACCCACTGGACATCCTTAAGGCCATTTCCAGTAACTGTAATAACAATCTTTTTACCGTTAGGAAGTTTGCCTTGTGATTGTTTCTTTATTAAGCCAGCGATACCAGCAGCACTAGAAGGTTCGACGAAGACGCCTTCCTTAGATGCAACAAGGCGGTAAGCCGCCAAAATCTCTTCATCAGTTACTGAATCAATAAGTCCACCAGAAGAATCGCGCGCATCAACGGCTTGCTGCCAAGATGCCGGATTTCCAATTCGGATTGCAGTTGCAATAGTTTCAGGATTTGTGACGATCGCACCATTAACAATTGGCGCCGCGCCAGCTGCTTGAAAGCCCCACATCTGTGGCAACTTTTTCGCCAAACCATCTGCGTAATATTCTTTATAGCCCTTCCAATATGCCGTGATATTTCCAGCATTGCCGACCGGCATAACATGCAAATCTGGCGCATCACCTAGGGCATCGACAACTTCAAAGCTTGCGGTTTTTTGCCCGTCAATGCGAAATGGATTAACCGAGTTAACAAGTGCAACTGGATAATTATCTGAAAGTTCACGAGCCAAATTTAAGCAGTCATCAAAGTTGCCTTGAACTTGCAGAAGAGTTGCGCCGTGAGCAATTGCTTGCGCTAACTTACCCATTGCAATTTTTCCTTCTGGAACTAACACAACTGGGCGCATGCCAGCTTTGGTTGCATAGGCAGCGGCAGATGCTGAAGTGTTTCCAGTCGAGGCACAGATGACTGCGCGCGCACCGACTTCGGCCGCCTTTGACATGGCCATTGTCATTCCGCGATCTTTAAAGGATCCAGTCGGGTTTGCACCTTCAACTTTTAGCCAAACTTCGTTATCCAACATCTCAGAGAGAACACATGCCGCGACGAGTGGCGTCCCGCCTTCAAGCAGCGTAATGACCGGAGTCTTCTTGGAAACCGGTAGTCGATGGCGATATTCCTCAATTACCCCGCGCCATTGATGTGCGCCGGCTTTTTTTCCAAAAATGTTCATGAACTCATTCCTTCTACCCGAATGACACTCGCAACATCTTTCACTGAATCCAGCGCTTTTAAACCAGCAACAGTTTCGGAGAGAGCGCCATCTGTAGCTTTATGTGTCATAACAATTAATTCTGCATTTTCACCGCGGCCAGTTTGGCGCACAGTTTGAATTGAGACATCATGCTTTGCAAATGTTTGGGCAACTGCTGCTAACACGCCTGGGCGATCGGCGACTTCAAGGCGAATTAAATAACGAGTTCTCGTGTTTCCAATTGTCGCAATTGCACGATCTGCATAATCACTTTCACGCGGCCCAAGGCCACCACTGATTCGATGCCTTGCAACAGCTACTAGGTCACCCAAAACGGCAGATGCGGTTGGTGTTCCGCCCGCACCGCGGCCATAGAACATCAGTGCGCCCGCTGCCTCGGCTTCAACGAAAACAGCATTGAAGGATTCTCGTACGGCAGCTAGCGGATGGTTTCGGGAAATTAAAGTTGGGTGCACGCGAACTGAAATTTGCCCATCGGAATTCAATTCTGCGATTGCAAGTAATTTGATAACTAAATCTAGCGAACGGGCAACAGCAACATCAGTTGAAGTAATTTTTGTTATTCCTTCACGGTAAACATCATCACCTGTCACGCGTGAATGAAAGGCTAACGAGGCCAGAATTGCAGCCTTTGCGGCGGCATCAAATCCTTCAACATCAGCAGTTGGATCGGCTTCGGCAAAACCAAGTGCTTGGGCTTCGGCAAGTGCATCGCCAAAAGCAGCGCCCGACTCATCCATCTTGGTCAGGATAAAGTTTGTCGTGCCATTAACAATTCCCATAATTTTTTGGATATGGTCACCGACAAGTGATTCGCGAAGTGGACGCAAGATTGGAATCGCACCAGCAACCGCAGCTTCGTAATACAAATCAGCGCCAAACTTATCCGCCGCAGCAAATAGTTCACCGCCATGTTTTGCAAGTAGCGCTTTGTTTGCGGTCACCACTGACTTACCAGATTCCAAGGCGGCAAGAATCAGCCCGCGAGCCGGTTCAATCCCACCAATGACTTCAATGATCAAATCGATATTTGGATCTTTAACGACCGACGCTAGATCGGTAGTCAATAATTCTTTGGCGATGTTCTTGCGATTTAAATCGCGAACCGCAACTTTTACTAATTCTAATTTTGCACCAGATCGAGCCGCTAAGTCATCGGCATTCGCAACGAGCAGCCTGGCGATCTCACTTCCGACCACCCCGCAGCCGAGCATGCCTACTCTCAGGGATTTGCGCTCTGCGTTCATTGGCTTATTCTCCCCTATTTTTTCCGCGCTTGGTTTCAATTAATTATTGTGGTGCGCCGGGCAAATTAGAGCGTTTTAGGCGCTTCAACTACATCTAGCGCAAGTAAATCAGCCTCTGTTTCACGGCGCAGGATCCTTCGTGCAGTGCCATTTGTTACCGCCACTACTGCTGGACGTGGCATATGGTTGTAATTGCTGGCCATGCTTCGACCATAAGCACCCGTTGCTGGAATTGCAATTAAATCACCTGGCCCAATATCACCGGGTAGATCTATCTCTCTAATAATAATGTCGCCACTTTCACAATGCTTGCCCACGATTCGGGCCGATACACCAGCGGCAGTTGATTCCCTATTTGCAAGGAGCGCGGTGTAAATCGCACCGTAAAGTCCAGGACGAATGTTGTCACTCATTCCACCATCAACTGCAACATAAAGCCGACTGGCCCCGCCATCAAGTAAAACTTTCTTTGTCGTGCCCACTTCGTAAAGAGTTGTAGTCGAAGGTCCAGCAATTGCCCGACCAGGCTCGATCGAAATTTTTGGTACAGCGATTTTATGTAAGGTGCACTGCGAATGAATAACTTTTGCCAAACTTGCCATTGCTAGATCTGGATCATAAGTTTGCTCACCGCCAACATATGCAATTCCATATCCGCCACCCATATCTAGTTCAGGGAGTTCGCGCTGGAATTGATCGCGGAATTTTCCAAGTACTTCTATCAAACGTGTTGTTGCAACTTCAAAACCTTCAGAAGTAAAAATTTGCGATCCAATATGACAGTGCAATCCAACCAATTTGAGGTTTGCGGCCGCTTCAACAGCCAGAACTGCGTCCCAAGCTGCACCACTTGAAATTGAGAAGCCAAACTTTACGTCCTCATGTGCCGTAGCAATTGCTTCGTGCGTGTGCGCTTCCACGCCAGGTGTTAAACGGAGAAAAACAGATTGAATCACGCCCGCAGTTTTCGCCAAACGATTAACTCGCTCGATCTCCTGGCTTGAATCAATGACTATCTTGCCAACACCGACACCAATTGCGGTTGAAATTTCTTCTTCTGATTTGTTATTACCGTGAACTTCGATCTTTTCTGGTGGAAATTTTGCAGCGAGTGCGACCGCTAACTCCCCGCCAGTACAAACATCTATTCCAACTCCAAGTTCGGCAAGCCATTTTGCAACTTCAACTGAGATAAATGATTTTGATGCGTAATAGACGTGGCCAGCGTTGCTGCCAAAGTGGCGCTCGAGCGCGGACTTCCACGCCAGCACCCGCGACCGAAAGTCGTCTTCATCTAATACGAACAATGGCGTTTTGAATTCCGTTGCAAGTGTTGTTGCTTTGCAGCCAGCTATGACTAACTCCCCGGCTTGAACCTTGGAGTTAATTGAAAAGACTTCTTGCAAGAATTTCATCCCTACATCTTTTCTGGTGCGCTAACACCGAGGAGTTCTAAGCCGTTTGAAATAACCTGAGCAGTTGCTGAACATAAGGTAGCGCGAGCTGCATGAAGTTCGCTGGGAGTTTCATCTCCAAGGGGAAGAACCCGGCAATCCGCGTAGAAGCGGTGATAAACCCCGGCTAACTCCTCGACATATCTGGCAATTCGATGTGGTTCGCGCAATTCTGCCGCCCCAGCAACTATCCGAGGGAATTCACCAAGCGCACCGATTAATTCCCGTTCCCGTTCATGTAAAAGTAGCTCTGGATAAATCTGGTCTGAGCCAAATTTAATTCCAAGTTCAAGAGCATTTCGCAACACCCCACAAATTCTGGCATGCGCATATTGAACGTAGTAAACCGGATTCTCATTTGTGCGACTACGCAAGATGTCGACATCCATCACCATAGGTGTTTCCACTGGATAGCGAATTAATGTGTAGCGAGCGGCATCAACACCAACTTTTTCCACTAACTCTTCCAAGGTAATAATGGTTCCGGCACGCTTAGAAAGCTTTACCTCCTCGCCACCTTCCATGATCTTCACCATCTGCCCGATCATCACATCAATGTTGTATTCGGGATCATCACCATTGCAAGCCGCAAGAGCTTTTAGCCGTCCAACATAACCATGATGATCGGCGCCCAACATATAAATACAAATATCAAAGCCGCGTTCCCGTTTTGAAATGTAGTAAGCCGAGTCCGATGCGAAGTATGCAAGTGAGCCATCTGACTTAACCATCACCCGGTCTTTATCATCACCAAAATCTGTTGTACGGAGCCAAGTTGCGCCATCTAAATCAAATACATGCCCCTTTGTCTTTAAGACCTCTTGGCAATGGGCAAAGAAATTTCCTTCATAAAGACTTTTCTCGGAGAACCAGACATCAAATTCGGTTCCAAATGCCTGAAGCACAGATTGCTGTTGTGTGAGTTGTAGTTGGTAACCGTAATCTCGAAACGCTTCGGTAAGTTCAGGCTCTGCTAATTTTAAAATCTCTGGATGCGCAGCAACAATCTCGTTAGCCAAATCATCGATGTAAGCACCGTGATAACCATCTTCGGGCCGGGCTTTACCTTGCGCCGAGCTCCTAAGAGATGCACCAAATAAATCCATCTGAACGCCACGATCATTTATATAAAATTCGCGCGTTACCTTTGCGCCAGCTGCACTCAATACTCGACCTAGCGCATCACCAACCGCGGCCCACCTAGTGTGGCCTAAGTGCAATGGGCCAGTTGGATTAGCGCTAATGAACTCTAAGTTAATAGATTTTCCAGTCAGGACCTTTCCGTGGCCGAATTTCTTGCCATCACTAATAATTTTTGCAATCACACCACCTTGGCT
>Ga0007796_10000437_pt1 | contig 13215 bp, 11 predicted proteins | sample CryBogmetaGMA0M_FD_60373 | JGI IMG/M metagenome (GOLD analysis project Ga0007796, IMG submission 60373) | Freshwater microbial communities from Crystal Bog, Wisconsin, USA - MA0M | ecosystem: Environmental > Aquatic > Freshwater > Lake | place: Crystal Bog, Wisconsin, USA | collected 2009-07-06 | reverse complement strand
GGGTATCGACCAGCACTTCATGCTGGTCGATACCCTCACCGCGCTCGACAACGTGATGCTCGGTGCCGAGCCGGGCAGGCTGCTGGGCCGGGCGCAGCAGCGCGTGCGCGTCCGCCTGGAGGCGCTGATGCAGGCCACCGGTCTGCACGTGCGGCTCGATGCCCTGGTGGGCGCGCTGGCGGTGGGCGACCGGCAGCGGCTCGAAATCCTCAAGGCACTGTACCGGGGCGCCCGGGTGCTGATTCTTGATGAACCGACGGCCGTGCTGACACCGCAGGAGACGCTGCAGCTGTTTGGCGTGCTGCGCCAGTTGCGCGACCAGGGCACCACCATCGTGCTCATCACGCACAAACTCAAGGAAGTGATGGCGCTGTGCGACGAGGTGACCGTGATGCGTGCCGGGCGCGTGGTGCAGGCCCTGCCGATTGCCCAGGCCAGCATCGAGGGGCTGGCCGAGGCGATGGTGGGACGCAAGGTGCAGATCGGGCGCAGCAGCAGCGCAGTGCGGCCCCGGGGCGAGGTGGTGCTGCAGGCGCGTGCGCTCCAAGCCCGTGATGCGCTGGGCGTGGTGCGGCTCGAAGGCATTGACCTGGACCTGCGCGAGGGGGAAATTGTGGGCGTTGCCGGGGTTTCGGGCAATGGCCAGAGCGAACTGCTCGATGTACTGTCGGGCCTGGCGCGGCCCCAGGCGGGCAGCTTGCAGCTGGGCCCGGCGCATTTTGGTGCGCAGCGGTGGCTGGACCCCCAGACGGCCCGTGCGCTGGGTCTGGCCCATGTGCCCGAGGACCGGCAGGAGCGGGCGCTGGTGATGGACTTTGCCGCCTGGGAAAGTGCGGTGCTGGGCTACGACCATTTGCCCCGCTACGCCCGCCACGGCTGGATGCGCCACCGGGGCATGCGAGTGGCCACCGCCAGCATGATGGAGCAGTTTGATGTGCGCCCGCGCAACCCGACGCTCGCGAGCAGCAAGTTCTCCGGCGGCAACCAGCAGAAGCTGGTGCTGGCGCGGGAGCTGGGCCAGGCGCCCAGGGTGCTGCTGGTGGGCCAGCCCACGCGCGGTGTGGACATCGGGGCGATCGAATTCATTTACACCCAGCTGCGCGCCATGCGCGACGCCGGCTGCGCAGTGCTGCTGGTATCGAGTGAGCTCGATGAGATTCTGGCCCTGTCCGACCGGGTGGTGGTGATGCACCAGGGCCGCATGGCCGGTGCACTGGCGATTGCCGATTGCACCGAGGCCACGCTGGGACTGCTGATGGCCGGGGGCGCAGCATGAGCACGGGCGCCACACTGCCGCGCTGGGCCGATCTGCTGCTGTTGCCGGTGGTCTGCCTGGGCGTGGCGCTGCTGGCCGGTGCCGCCGTGGTGGCGCTGGTCGGGCAGAACCCGGGCGAGGTCATGGCGGCGCTGGTGCGTGGCGCCTTCGGCACGCCGCGCGGCCTGAGCTACACCCTGTACTACGCCACCACCTTTGTGTTTACCGGGCTGGCGGTGTCGGTGGCGTTCCACGCCGGCCTGTTCAATATTGGCGGGGAAGGGCAGGCGCTGATGGGCGGGCTGGGCGCTGGACTGGCGGCGCTGGCCTGGTCGGCCGCGCTGCCGGCCTACGCCATGCTGCCAGCGATGCTGGTGTGCAGCATGCTGCTGGCGATGGCCTGGGCCGCTGTGCCGGGCTATTTGCAGGCGTACCGGGGCAGCCATGTCGTGATTACCACCATCATGTTCAACTTCATCGCCAGCAGCCTGATGGCCTATCTGCTCGTCAACCACCTGCGCCCGCGTGGCGCCATGGCGGTCGAAAGCGCCGCCTTTGCCGAATCCGCCCGGCTACCCTCTGCGCGCGATGTGCTGGGCTGGATCGGTGTGGACTGGCCAGCTTCCCCGCTCAATGCCAGCGTGCTGCTGGCGCTGCTGGCGGCGCTGGGGGTGTACCTGTTCCTGTGGCACACCCGGGGCGGCTACCGGCTGCGCGCCGTGGGCGCCAGCCCGGGGGCGGCCGAGTACGCCGGCATCCGCTCGCGCCGCACGACGATGCTTGCCATGGCGCTCTCCGGTGCACTGGCCGGCCTGGTGGGTATCAATGAGGTGGCCGGGGTCAGCGGCAAGATCGTGCTCGACTTTGTCGGCGGCGCAGGCTTCACCGGCATTGCCGTGGCGCTGATGGGCCGCAACCATCCGCTGGGCATTGTGCTGGCCAGCGTGCTGTTCGGTGCACTGTTCCAGGGCGGGGCGGAGGTGGCGTTCGATGTGCCGGGCTTCACCCGCGACATGGTGGTGATGCTGCAGGGCTTTATCGTGCTGTTTTCCGGCGCCATGACCTACCTGGTGGCGGCCCTTCTGGCGCGGCTGCTGCGGCTTTTGGGGCCTGCGAAAGTGCGCCATGGATGAGGCGCTGTGGGGCTCGGTGCTGGCGTCCACGGTGCGCCTGTCCACGCCGCTGATTCTGTGCGCCCTGGCCGGGCTGTTGTCGGAACGCTCGGGCGTGGTGGACATCGGGCTGGAGGGCAAGATGCTGTTCGGTGCTTTCGCCGCTGGCGCCGCCGGCGCGGTCTGGGGCTCCACACCGGTGGCGCTGTTGGCAGCGATGGCGGTGGCGGTGGCGCTGTCCTGGCTGCACGGGGTGGCCTGTGTGCTGTACCGCGGTGACCAGGTGGTTTCCGGGGTTGCTATGAACATCATTGCCGCCGGGCTGACGGTAGTGCTAGGCATCGCCTGGTTCCACCAGGGCGGGCAGACGCCGCCGGTGGCGACCGCCGTGCGCATCCAGCCCCTGTGGCCGGACGCCGGCCAGACCCTGGCGCAGTTCGGCCGGCTGGCAGGGGTGCTGGGCGACGGTGTGCTGAGCCACAGCAGCCTGGTGTATTTCGCCTACGCGCTGGTGCCGGCCGTGTGGTGGCTGCTGTTTGGCACCCGCTTTGGCCTGCGCCTGCGCGCCGTGGGCGAAAACCCGCAGATGGTGGACGCCGCCGGTGTTTCGGTGGCGCGGCTGCGCTGGACGGCGCTGACACTCAACGGCATGCTGTGCGGTCTGGCAGGCAGCTATCTGGTGCTGGCTCAGAGTGCCAACTTTTCCCACAACATGACCGCCGGGCGAGGCTTCATGGCCCTGGCGGCGCTGATTTTCGGGCGCTGGCACCCGGTGGGCGCGCTCGGGGCTTGCCTGCTGTTCGGGTTTCTCGACGCCGTGGCGATCCGCCTGCAAGGCGTACAGATGCCCGGCGGGGCAGAGGTACCGGTGCAGGCCATTCAGGCCCTGCCCTATGTGCTGACTGTGGTGCTGCTCGCCGGGTTCATCGGCAAGGCGGTGGCGCCGCAGGCGCTGGGGCGCCCCTACACGAAAGAACGCTGACGGGCAGCACCGGCCAGCGGACCCCTGTACAAAAACTGGTAGGCTCCACGGCTCTGGAGGTTTCATGAAGTCTGTTCCTGTTCCGCTGTCGGCCCTGTGGGGCCTGGTGTTGCTGCTGGCGGCGCCTTGGGCCCAGGCGCAGGCCGCACCCATCCGCATCGGTGAGATCAACAGCTATTCCAGCATTCCGCAATTCACCACCCCGTACCGGCAGGGCTGGCAGCTGGCGGTGGAAGAAATCAACGCCAAGGGCGGCCTGCTGGGCCGCACCGTCGAGGTGATTGCCCGGGACGATGCCGGCAAGCCCGAAGAGGCGGTGCGCCACGCCATTGAACTCACCACCAATGAACATGTGGATGTGCTCGCCGGCGGGTTCCTGTCCAACGTGGGGCTGGCGCTGGCGGACCACGCACTGCGCTACAAGCGCCTGTATGTGGCCAGCGAGCCGCTGACCGATGCCCTGGTGTGGGACAAGGGCAACCGCTACACCTTCCGGCTGCGGCCCAGCACCTACATGCAAGCGGCCATGCTGGTGGAAGAGGCGGCCAAACTGCCGGCCAAACGCTGGGCCACGATTGCACCGAATTACGAATACGGGCAAAGCGCGGTCGCTACTTTCCGTGAGCAGCTCAAGGCGCGCCGTCCGGACGTGGAGTTCGTCGCCGAGCAGTGGCCGGTACTGGGCAAGCTCGACGCCGGCTCCACGCTGCAGGCCATGACCCAGGCCCGGCCTGATGCCATCTTCAACGTCACCTTCGGCGCCGACCTGGCCAAGCTGGTGCGCGAAGGCAACCAGCGCAATGTGTTTCCCCGCATACCGGTGGTGTCCCTTCTGTCGGGCGAGCCCGAGTACCTGGACCTGCTCAAGGACGAAACGCCGCGCGGCTGGATCGTCACCGGCTACCCCTGGGACCAGATTGACGCCCGCGAGCATGCGTCCTTTGCCGCCAATTACTACCGCAAGTTTGGCGAGAACCCCAAGGTCGGGTCGGTGGTGGGTTACGCCACCATGCAGGCTATTTTTGCCGCGATCAGCAAGGCCAAAAGCGTGGACAACGAGAAGCTGGTCACCGCCATGCGCGGCCTGAAGTTCCTGACGCCCTTCGGTCCGGCCGAGTTCCGCGCCATTGACCAGCAGTCCACCATGGGCGCCTATGTGGGCCGGCTCGACCAGCGCGGCGGCAAGGGCACCATGGTGCAGTGGCGCTATGCCCAGGGGCAGGACTACCAGCCGCCGGATGCGGTGGTGCGCAGCCGCAGGCCGCCCGAGGCGATGCGATGATGCCCGACCGGCTTGGTCAGGCCGGTACCGCAGACACTGCTCCATCCGAGTCTCCCCGCGTTCGGGAAGTGGTGGTGGTCGGTGCTGGCTTCGCCGGCATTGGCGCTGCGATCCGCCTGCGCCAGCAGGGCGTGGATGTGCTGGTGCTGGAAAAGTCCGACGCCATTGGCGGCGTGTGGCGCGACAACACCTATCCTGACTGTGGCTGCGATGTGCCATCGGCCCTGTACTCCTACTCCTTTGCACCCAACCCCGGCTGGAGCCGCATGTTCGCCAAACAGGAGGAGATCCGGGCTTACAGCGAAGACACCGCCCGGAAGTTTGGTGTGCTTGCGCACGTCAGGTTCGGGCAGGAGCTGGTGTCGGCCACCTGGCAGGCGGCTGACAAGGTCTGGCTGCTGCAGACTCCCTCGGCCAGTTACCGGGCCCGGTTTGTGGTGATGGCCTGCGGCCCCATGCATGTGCCCGTGACGCCGCGCATCCGGGGACTGGAGACCTTCACCGGGGTGCAGTTCCATTCCGCCCGCTGGAACCATCGCTGCGATTTCCGCGACAAGCGGGTCGCGGTGATCGGCTCGGGAGCTTCTGCGATCCAGTTCCTGCCGCAGATCCAGCCCCTGGTGCGCCAGCTCACGCTGTTCCAGCGCACCGCGCCCTGGGTGCTGCCCAAATTCGACTGGGAGATACCAGAAGGTCTGCGCACGTTGTTCGGCAAGTTTCCGCCGGCCCAGGCGCTGTTGCGCAAGCTGCTCTACTTGCAGTTTGAAATGCTCAACAGCAGCCTGAAGTACCCTCGCCTGATACGCCGCATCGAGAAGCTGGGCCTCAAGAACATTGCCAGGGGCATTGCGGACCCGGGGCTGCGGGCCCGCGTCACACCCAACTTCTCGCTGGGCTGCAAGCGCATTCTGCTGTCCAACAACTGGTACCGGGCGCTGGCCCGGCCCAATGTGCAGGTGGTGGGCGGCATTGCCGAGATCCAGGGCAACCGGGTCATTGCCAGCGACGGATCGGCCAGCGAGGTCGACGTCATTGTGTTCGCCACCGGCTTTGAGGTGGCAGACCCACCGATTGCCAAAGTGATTGTGGGCGCCTCCGGGGTGCGCCTGTCCGAGCGCTGGAACGGCTCGCCCGAGGCCTATCTGGGCACCATGGCGCAAGACTGCCCCAACCTGTTTCTGACGCTGGGGCCCAACCTGTACACGTTTTCTTCGGCGTTTGTGATGATCGAGGCGCAACTCCAGTTCATCGTCTCTGCCATCACCACGGCGCGCCGAAAAGGAATCGCCACCATTGCCGTTGATCCTGCCCGGTCGCGCCGCTACAACGCGCAGGTGCAGGAATCCATGCAAAAGACGGTGTGGAACAGCGGCTGCTCGAGCTACTTTATCGACCGCAACGGCCGCAACAGCACCAACTGGCCCTGGACCACGTTTTATATGCGCAGCCGCCTGCGCCGCTTCCAGCCTTCCGACTACCTGATCGGGCACGGAAACGCCACAATGAACCACCATTGACCATGAGCCTGCAGAACGTACTCCTCAGCGCATTGCTCCGGTGGCAGCGCAACGCCAGCCTGCAACTGACGGCGGAGCACCGCCTCAAGCGCGCCCGTAAATTCATGGCGGCCGAGCGCGGCCGGGTGAAGCCGTCGATTGCGGTGCGCAAGGACAGCATCGCCGGCGTGGCCGTGGAATGGGTGGTGCCCAAGTCCCGGCTGGAGGACCCGCAGACGCCGCTGTGCCTGTATTTCCACGGCGGGGGTTTTGTCATGGGCGGCCCCAACAGCCACCGGGACATGGCGGCCTGTCTGGCCGAAAAAGCGGGTATCCGAATGCTGATGGTGGACTACCGGCTGGCGCCAGAACACCCGTTTCCGGCTGCGCTCGACGATTGCCTGGCCGTGTACCAGGCCTTGTTGGCCCAGGGCATACCGACGCACGGCCTGCTGCTCGGCGGCGACAGTGCCGGCGGTAACCTGGCGCTGGCGACCTTGCAGACGGTGCGCGACCGCAAGTTGCCGCTGCCGCTGGCCTTTTTTCTTTTTTCGCCCTGGCTGGACCTGGCCAACCGCGCTCCGTCCTTTGCCAGCAACGCCGCCAGCGATGTGATGCTCAGCGCGCAAATCCTGAACGACGCTGCGCTTTTGTACACCCACGGCACTGCCGTCAGTGACCCCCGGCTCTCGCCGATACTGGGCGACATGGCCGGGCTGCCCCCTTGCTATATGGTGGTGAGCCAGACGGAGGTTCTGCGTGACGATGCCCTGGGCTTGCACCGCAAGCTCGTGGACCAGGGTGGCCACAGTACCTGTGTGGAATGGCCCGATACACCCCATGCATTTCCCGTGCTGGCCCGGCTGCTGCCGGAAGCCCGCAAAGCCTTGGCGCAGACGGCGGCGTTTATTGCGCAGCAGTTGGCGGCGGCGCCGCGTTCGGCTCCGTGATGCCGGCTGCACCGCGCCGGCGCTGACGCGCGGCTTCCAGGCTGCGCAGCAGCGACTTCTCCACCGGCAGCGGCTCGGCGCCGATCCGGGCCACCAAAACCTGCGCGCACAGCGCAGCAAAGCTCAGCCCGCGGGACCCGAAGCCGGTGCAAATCCAGAGGGATGGCGCGGGCCCCTCCTGCAGCGGACCCACCAGGGGCAGGCGGTCGCGCGCGATGCAGCGCGTGCCCTGCCAGGCCCCGACAGCGCCGCTGCGAAAGTCATCTCCGAGACCGTTGGCCAGCTGTGGCAAAAGCCCCTGTAGTTTGGCGAAATTGGCGTCGCGCTGGTGCTGCTTGTCTTGTAGCGCGTGTGCATCGGCCTCGTAGGTGGCACCCATGTACCAGTGCGCGCCAGCGTCATCGGCCCCGGTCGGTAAAAAGCTCCCATTCCCGTTCACCGGGAACGGCGGCAATGCCGGGGGCCCTGCGGGTATGCGCTGGTGGTGCACGCTGCCGTGCACCTGCCCCAGCCCGCTTGCCTGGGCCAGCGCGGCTGGGAGCAAGGTGGAATCCTGGGCCAGACCCTGCAGCAGCGCAACGCTGCCGGCGGCATTGCACAGCACCAGCAGGTCGGTCTGCAGCAGCTCCTGCCCTTGTGCGTCCCGCAGCGACCAGCGTGCGCCCCGGCGCACCAGGCTTGCCACCGGGCTATTGCCGCAGTAGCGAATGCACGGGTGTGACAGCCAGGCGCGCACCATGCGGGCCGGCTTGATCCAGCCGGCGTGCGGATGCCACAGGCTGCGCCCGGGCTGTGGCACACCGCCGGCCCAGGGCTGGTCTGCAAGTCGCGTCGCGCCCGGCTGCTCCCATCCGTGGGGCGTGTGGTCTGTCCGGCCTGGGGGGCGCAACTCCAGCACGCCCGAGGGCGCCCAGTCCTGCCCGGTGCGCAGGGCTTCGGATGCGGCGCTGAGCATCAGCCGGGTGCCGCTGCGCGACAGGCGGGAGCGCGGACTGTCGTCCGCCGACACATGCGGCACCAGCAGCCCCGCAGGCAGGCCGGAGGCACCGGCGGCCGGCTCGGCGTGGGCGTCGAGCACCGTCACCTGCCAACCGCGCAGCGCCAGCGCATGCGCCACGCCCGCGCCCCCCAGGCCGGCACCCAGCACCACACAGTGTCCGGGCGCCGGCGCGGCCAGCGGGGCAGGGTGCCTGCGCCGGTGCGCCGGCCAAGGGGGGGCAAAACGCCACCCGAGGGCGGCGTCGGACAGGTCCAGCTGGAATCCGGCCGCGTGCAAGCGGGCGGCCAAGGCCGCCGACGGCTGCGGGCGGCCGCGCCAGCACAGGCGCGCGCCGGGGCCGCAGACCTTGGCCAGCGCCTTGAGGCGCCACAGGTCCCAGGTGCGGGCATCGGGGTGCAGCAGCACCGCATCGGCCTGCATCTGCAGTTCTGCCAACATGGGTGCCAGCGGGCCCACACACAGGGTGAGTGACACCTGGCCCTGCGCCAGCAGCAAACGGGCAAAGCCGGGCAGCAAACCCCAGCAGCGCGCCGCCAGTTCCCGGGCCAGCGGGGCCATTGTGGAATCTGCGGACGCCGCAAGGTCCGCCAGTGCCGCAGGCAGGGCGCGGGCCTGCTCCGGGCTCAGGATGCCCACGTAGTGCAGCATCCGGTGGGACTGCGCCTGGTTTGGTGTCGGTGTCTGCCAGGCGCGCCAGCACGCCAGAAAGTCCCGCGCGTCGTCCCACGCGGTGTCGAGCACCGTCCGCGGGGTGGAGCCCGTCATGCCAATGCCCGTTCAGGGCGCGGGTGGCACGTACCCCTGGGCGGCATCGGCGCCGTCGCCAAAAAAATGGTTTTCCATCTGGCGCGCCAGGTACTGCCGGGCACGTGCGTCTGCCAGGTTGAGGCGGTTTTCGTTGACCAGCATGGTCTGGTGCTTGAGCCAGGCGGCCCAGGCTTCCTTGCTCACGCCCTCCCAGATCCGCTTGCCGAGTTCGCCGGGATAGGGCGGAAAGTCCAGCCCTTCGGCTTCCTTGCCGAGCTTGATGCAGTGAACCATGCGTGCCATGTGAAACCTTTGTAAATGTCAGGAGGCAATCTTAAACGGAGTTCTGGCGCACAATGGTGGCCCCGTCACTCCCCGGGCCGTACCGGATCCCTCCCGCTGTGAACCTGCTTGCCGAAACCATCGACTACGCGCCCCGCCGGGTGTTTGCCGCCATCAGCGTGGTGTGCCTGGCCCTGCTGGCTTTTGGCCTGTACCTGCAGCATGTGGCCGGTCTGGAGCCCTGCCCCATGTGCATCGTGCAGCGCTATGCTCTGGTTTTGATAGTGCTATGCGCAGCTATTGCGGGGGTCTCCGGCCGAAGGGGCGTGCACCTGGCCGGTGCTGCGCTGCTCCTGGTGCTGGCGCTGGCCGGTGCCTTTGTGGCGGCGCGCCAGAGCTGGTTGCAGTGGTACCCGCCCGAGGCAGTGTCCTGCGGGCGCGACCTCTACGGCATGATCGAGAGGTTTCCGCTCAAGCGCCTGCTGCCCATGATTTTCCGGGGGGGTGGCGACTGCACCAAGGTGGACTGGACTTTTCTGGGCGGCTCCATCGCCAACTGGTCGTTCGTCTGTTTTATGGTGGTGTCAGCCCTGGCGGCGACCCTCGGCCTGCGCCAGATGCGCCGCGCCTGAACGGCCCGGCGCGCACGCACCGCGCTGCTGCGGTGTGCAGGCGCTACCAGGGTCCGTTGCGGCACAGGCGCGGGCTGCGCTCGCCCGGTGTGCCACAGGGGCTCATGGCGTCGGCGTCCGGATGCGGCGTGCCAGCGCCGTCCATGCGGGCGATGCGCGTGTCCCAGCGGCGCAGCCCCTTTTTGTCGAGCGAGAGCCGCAGCACCCAGCCGACCTTGGCCTCGGCCAGCTCGAAACCGTCAAACACGAAGTTTCCCAGGCTGTAGACGATCAGTTTGCCTTTGTAGTATTCGCTGCCCTGGGTCACATGGGGGTGGCCGCCCACCACCACGCTGGCACCGGCATCGATCATGGTGCGGGCGAGCTGGCGCTGCCGCTGGGTCGGGCCGGGCTCGCGCTCCCAGCCCCAGTGCATGAAAGGAATGACCACATCTGCGCCCGCCTTGCGCGCTGCACGGATGTCGGCCACCACCTGGCTGTCCTCGCTCCAGGCCACGCCGGGGTGGGTGGCGCCGGCCTCGAAGGAGCGTGGCTTGAATTCGTTGTAGCCGAGCACGGCGATCCGGATGCCATGGCGCTCGATCCACAGCGGCGCATGCGCCTGGGCAGCGTTGGGCCCGCCGCCAAAGGTCTTGATGCCCTGCGCCTGCACATGGGCCAGGGTTTCCAGGAACGCGCCCGGTCCGAAGTCGCCCGAGTGGTTGTTGGCGACGCCCACCGCATCAAAGCGGCCGCGCAGTACGGCGGCGCTGGCCGGTGCCGCCCGGAAACTGAAAATTTTGTTGTCCAGTGCCCGCCCGGTCTGCGGCCCGGCGATGGCGCATTCCAGGTTGCCAATGCGGTAGTCCGCACCCGCGAGCAGCGGTGCAAACGGGGCCAGCGGATCGCCGCCGGCGGCAATCGTCTGCCCCGGCCCATCGTCGAGCATGATGTCACCGGCAAAAATCAGCGAGACCCGCTTGCTGTCTGCGTGTGCTGCTACCAAAAAGATAGTAAGTGCGGCGGCCAACAGGCATTTTTTCATGGTTTTTTCATCTCGCACCAGTACTGCATTTCGCCGTCGCGCACCGGCTCGTAGACCCAGTGCTGGCCGGTAAAGCCGTAGCCAGACGATTGCATGCGCACCGGGTAGGGGAAGTTGGCCTGGTGGATGGGCACCGGTACCGGCTCGCGGTCGGCACTCACGTAGACCCGGATGCCTGCGCTGCTGCGGGGCGCCGTCTGGAACACCACTTTGAACTGGAAATAGGAGCCCACGGCCACCGGCTCCACCCCGTAGGGGGATGCCACCGGATCCACCCACAGCCGCTTTTCCTCGCCGCCATAGGTGTAGTGGCAGAGCACGCGGGGGTTGCGTGCGCTCTGGCCTGCACAGACCGACGCGCTCGCCAGGCCCAAGACCGCGGCAGCCAGCAGCAGGCGCGCCACGCTGGCAAGGGGTGCGCGCTTCATGCCTGCAGCTTTTTTACCAGGACCTGGCTCTTGCGGTCCCAGTTGTATTTGCGCTTGCGGGCCTCGGGCAGCCAGTCCGCATCGACCTGGGCGAAGCCGCGCTTGAGGAACCAGTGCATGGTGCGCGTGGTCAGCACAAAGATGCTGTCCAGGCCGGCCGCGCGCGCGCGCTGCTCGATGCGCTTGAGCACCCGCTCGCCGTCGCCCTGGCCCTGCACCTCGGGCGATACCGTCAGGGCCGCCATTTCCGCAGTGCGCGCCTCCGGATAGGGGTAGAGAGCGGCGCAGGCAAAAATCACACCGTCGTGCTCGATGATGGTGTAGTTGCCGGCATCGCGCTCGATCTCGGTGCGGCTGCGGGTGACCAGGGTGCCGTCCTTCTCGAAGGGCTCGATCAGCTGCAGGATGCCGCCGACGTCGTCGGGCACCGCCTCGCGCAGGCTCTCGAGCTTTTCGTCCACCACCATGGTGCCGATGCCATCGTGCACATAGACTTCGAGCAGGATGGCGCCGTCCACCGCGAACGGAATGATGTGGCTGCGCTCCACGCCCGCCTTGCAGGCCTTGACGCAGTGCTGCAGGTAAAAGGCCACATCGGTCGGCTGGTTGGCCGCTGGCAGCTCGGCCAGCAGTTTCTCGGCAGCGGCCAGCGGCAGCTCGGTATCCACCGGATTGTCCTCGCCGGCAGGTTCGCCCGGGCGCATGCGGATGCCGGGCACCTCGGTCAAAAAGATCAGTTTGTCGGCCTGCAGGGCGGTGGCCACCGAGGTGGCGACTTCCTCCATGGTCAGGTTGAAGGCGTCGCCCGTGGGTGAGAAGCCGAAGGGGGACAGCAGCACCATGGCACCCATTTCGAGCGTGCGCGCGATGCCGGCGGTGTCCACCTTGCGCACCAGCCCGGAGTGCTGGAAATCGATGCCATCCACAATCCCGACCGGCCGGGCGGTGATGAAATTGCCCGAGATCACCCGCACGGTCGAATCCGCCATCGGCGTGTTCGGCAGGCCCTGGCTGAAGGCGGCTTCAATCTCGTAGCGCAGCTGGCCGGCGGCCTCCTGGGCGCAGTCGAGCGCGACCTCGTCGGTAATGCGTATGCCATGCGAGTACTTCGGGGTGTGGCCCTTGGCGCGCAGCTGCTCGGCCACCTGGGGCCGAAAGCCGTGCACCAGCACCACCCGCACCCCCATGCTCTGGATCATCGCCAGGTCCTGCGCCAGGCTCTGCAGCTTGCCCGCCGCTATGGCTTCGCCGGCGATGGCCACCACGAAGGTCTGGTGGCGGAACTTGTGGATGTAGGGCGCGACCGACCGGAACCAGGGAACGAAGGTGAAGTTGAAGACAGAGGTCATGGGTTCCGGGCAATGTGCTGAGCGGGGATAATTGGCGATTCTCTACCAAGTGTGTTCCTTGACCGCCAGCCCCCTTCAAATTGATTTCCCCGAGTCCCTGCCGGTATCGGCCAAGCGCCAGGAGATCATGGATGCCATCACGGCGCACCAGGTGGTCATCGTCTGCGGGGAAACCGGCTCCGGCAAGACGACGCAGCTGCCCAAGATTGCCCTGGCCCTGGGGCGTGGCCGGCTGAACTACCCGGCCGGCGCGCGGGGCCGGCTGATCGGGCACACGCAGCCCCGGCGCATCGCCGCCTCCAGCGTGGCCAAGCGCATCGCCGAGGAACTGCGCACGCCGCTGGGCGAGGTGGTCGGTTACAAGGTGCGCTTCCAGGACCGCTTGTCGCGCGACGCGTCGGTCAAGCTGATGACCGACGGCATCCTGCTGGCCGAGACCCAGACCGATCCGCTGCTCAGCGCCTACGACACCATCATCATTGACGAGGCCCACGAGCGCAGCCTGAACATCGACTTTTTGCTGGGCTACCTGCGCCAAATCCTGCCGCGCCGGCCGGACCTCAAGGTGATCGTCACCTCGGCCACCATCGACGCCCAGCGCTTCGCCGACCACTTTGCGACACGCAGCCGCCGGCCGCCGGGCCGCCCCGGGGCGGGCGACGCCCCTCAGGCAGAC
>Ga0007796_10000436_pt1 | contig 13220 bp, 10 predicted proteins | sample CryBogmetaGMA0M_FD_60373 | JGI IMG/M metagenome (GOLD analysis project Ga0007796, IMG submission 60373) | Freshwater microbial communities from Crystal Bog, Wisconsin, USA - MA0M | ecosystem: Environmental > Aquatic > Freshwater > Lake | place: Crystal Bog, Wisconsin, USA | collected 2009-07-06 | reverse complement strand
TTTCTCACCTGTGCAGCAGGCGCAGCTGGAGCAAGAGCGTATCTCCGCAACGCGTGCAATTGCGGAACTCAGCGAAGTGATTCATGCCACGGCGCCAAGGGTCAAGCGTGTTCTTGAGGAGGTGATCGGCGAGGAATTGCCACAACTGGATCAAGCGCGATAGGCAACGGAAACCTGCCTGTAATTCAGTTGGCCTGTATTGGAAATCCTGATCCAGACGGTATCCCTACGGAGGAGGAGACTTTGAATGACCCCGACAAGGCGGGAGAAGTACAAGCTGGACGAGGACGTCACGAAGGCCTCCAAGTGCCGCTCCCGGCGTCGCTTCCCGAGCGCTATGCCCTTCTGGGGTTTGCTGGTCGATCATCCCGTGCGAATCGCCCAAGTGTGGCGGTCTTCAGGGGCTGGGCAGACGATTGTGTCTACAGCCTACTAGCCTTACCGAGGGAGTGACATGTCGAAGCGACACAGCGACACCAACGAGGACGACGACGGCGGGGAAGGTGGACTCTTTACGTTCATGGCGGCGAATTGGCTGCTGCATGTCCTCGACCTGCCGAGCCATTTCCCGGACATCGTCGCCTCTACGAGCGGCGATTTTGAAGAGGCCTCAGCACATGTTGAGCAGGAACTCGGCATGACCGGGGATCTGATCGTGAAACTGCACGCGACGCTCATCGATGATTTGCCCGGTGATGACGTCGAGCCCAGGGCACGTTCTCTCGTCGCCCGGATGGTCGGCCTGGAAGACGAGATCAGGTCCATCATCTCGGGCTTTGACTCAGATGCCTTGACTTAAGAGGCCCGGCGAGGAGGGCGATTCAGCTCGATATCGGAATTGGCTGGGCACGCCTGCAGTCGTATGCGAGCCAGCGATAAATGCCGGCTTGAAGGTGGGTGGACAGACTGGCCGCGCAGGCGTGGGGCGGCTGATCGCAGAACAGGCTCCCTAACTGGCACAAGTATCCGAGCACAGGGAACCCCGATTATCGGCCTTGGTGACCGTGGGCCCCCGCCCTGATGAGCCGTTTCAGGGCACCACCAGCACTGACTGGATGAGGGCAATACGACTACGTCGTTCCGCACGTGGGCAATGGCGAGTCGCGATTGGCAACGGCAAATCCGTGGCTCAGAATACACGGCCGTGTCAGGCCACGAACGAATCGCGAGGCGTCATGAACGTCAGATCTTTTGCCGACGACCTTCTCGGCCTTGAAGGCTTCGCCCGCCGCCTTGAAGCCTATCTTGAAGTTGAGCATGAGTACGTGCCGGGCAGCCTAGTGGTTTCACTCAATGGCAAGTTTGGTGCGGGAAAGACAACATTCCTGAAGATGTGGAAGGAGTCCGTGAAGTCACGAAGCGCGGCGAGCGGGCCCATCGTTATCCACCTGAATGCCTGGGAAAGCGACTACTTGGGAGATCCCATATCTGCGATTATCTCCTCGCTTGAGGTTGCAGTCGGCCCGAACGACCCGAATGTTCGAGGCATTGTGCAGGCTGCCATGGATGTCGGTTGGTTCGCTCTTGCTATCGGCGGACAAGTAGCGTCGAAGACAACGGGAATCGACGTTGCCGCAGCTGCCACTTTTACAGAAAGCAGGAGCAAGGCTCGGCCAAAGACTTCTGCGGGGAATGCCTACTCACACTTCAAGGAACGCCAGTCGGCCTTGGTCAACTTGAAACGCCAGATCGAAGGTTTTGTGGCGGCAGTTGCCCCTGCCCGCATCATCTTTTTAGTCGACGAACTTGATCGATGCCGCCCCGACTATGCGATCGCCTATCTTGAAACGATCAAGCATGTATTTGATGTTGTGGGGCTAACATTTGTGCTGTCCGTGGATCGTGCGCAATTGGAGAGCGTCGCCAGAGCTATTTTCGGACAGGGGCTCGACTTTGGCGAGTACTATCGCAAGTTTGTGCATCGCGAGGTGGCCCTCCCTCCTATTTCGGAAGACGGCTACATGAAGGTAGCCGTGGCTTATGTGTCGGAGTATCTGCAGAAGGCTGGTAAGCGGCTAACCCTTCTTAGGGCAGATAGCGTCACGAACGATCGAATCGTCGACTGGATCGCAGGTCTTCGGCTGTCGCCCCGGCAGATTCAAGAGGTCTTTCGGATCCTTGGTCACGTTGCCGCGAAGGAGCCATCGGATGCGCGAGGCACGCTCACCTTTGCATACGCGGCCGCCGTTATTGCGATGGCATCGCTGAAGGTGAGTGAGGCTAACATATATCATGAGTTGGGGCGTGGAGTGTTTGCTCCGCAACGGGCAAAGGAACTGTGCGAGCGAACATCAGCGGGCGGGCCATGGTGGTTACTGTTGTTCTTCTTTGGCGGAGGCCTCTCGGTGCCGAAGGCCACAACTCCCATCGCGTTCGCCGATGAACTCGGGCTGTATGTAGACCTACCACAGGAGCGAAGAGAACGTGCCCTTTCGTGTGATCGCTACGATTGGGGCCACCGTGAGAAGTCGCTTTCGTTCATCTACTCATTGATTGAGTACGTTAGCACCTTTAGTTGACTGCACAAGGTAAGTGGCACCACAGCACCGAGGAGCAGGGTGGGCGATAGTCTTACAGGCGTTCCCATCTGGGGGATACTGGCCTGCATTGGAAGTTCTGATCCAGGCTGTTGACGGCGGTCGAAAACGGCGGCGCGGGAACCGTGTCGCGGCGGTCCAAAATGGCGGCGCACAACCGTGCAGTTCTTTGCGAGGGGACGATCGGGGCGACAGCCCCGATCACACCCCCCTTCAGAGAGAGGCACAGGAGTGCGCAGCGACATGGAGATTTGGAGCGAGATACGGCGTGAGGTGCTGACCGGCGCCTTGAGCAAGCGGGCTGCGATCGCGAAGTACAAGGTTGGCTGGCACACGCTGAAGAAGATCCTGGCCCTCGACGAGCCGCCGGGCTATCGGCAGGCGAAGCAGACGCCGAAGCCGAAGCTGGAGCCGTTCCTGCCGGTGATTCGGCAGATCCTCGAGGACGATGGCAAGGCACCGACGAAGCAGAAGCACACCGCCCACCGCATCTTCGAACGCCTCCGTGACGAGCACGGCTACACCGGCGGCGAGACAGTGGTGAAGGATGCGGTTCGTGAGTATCGAATCAGCCGCCGCGAGGTGTTCCTGCCGCTGTCGCATCCACCGGGCGAGGCCCAGGTCGACTTCGGCGAGGCGACGATCCGGACCGCCGGGAGGGAGACGAAGGCGGCGATCTTCGTCATGACACTGCCCTCTTCGGGGGCGATGTTCGTGCAGGCTTTTCCCAAGGAGTGCACGGAGACGTTCATGGAGGGACACCGCCGGGCCTTCGAGGAGTTTGGCGGCGTGCCGAGACGGATCACGTACGACAACTCTCGTATCGCGGTGATCGAGGTCCTCAAGGGCCGGGAGCGGAAGCTCACCAAGGAGTTCCTCCGCCTGCAGAGCCATTACCTTTTCGCGGAGCACTTCTGTCGGGTACGACGTGCCAACGAGAAGGGCCACGTCGAGCGGCTGCTGGGGACCGCACGGCGGAGGTTCCTCGTACCGGTGCCGAACGTTGATTCATTCGAGACACTCAACCGGCATCTCCTCGAGTCGTGCCGCCGAGATCTCGACGAGCGATCCCGGGGCCGATCCGGCACCAAGCGGGAGTTGCTCCGCGACGATGTGGCAGCTTTTTTACCGCTACCAACGCGAACTTTCGAGGCGCGGCGTATCGATGACGGCACGGTCAACTCGGAGTCGCTCGTGCGCTTCCAGACGAACGACTACTCCGTCCCCGTCCGCTACGCGCATCGGAAGGTCATCGTTGTCGCGACAGTTGACGAGATTCGGTTCGTCTACGAGGACCGTCTTCTTGCTCGGTACCCTCGGTGCTGGGATCGAGAGCAGGTGTTTTTCGAGCCGGTTCACTACCTGGCGCTCCTGGAACGCAAGCCCGGTGGCTTCGACCATGCCCGCCCTTTGGAGCAGTGGAACCTGCCCGATTGCTTCGCCTTGCTCCGCAGGAGAACGGAGGCGGAGGATCCGACGTCGGGAACGAGATCATTCATCCGGGTGCTGCGACTCCTGGAACGTTTCAGCCTGAAGGAGGTCGCCTCGGGCGTTGAGTACGCCCTCGACATCGGCATCACCGACTCCGACAGCATCCGCTCGGTCGTCGAGCATCGGGCCGACGGTCCCGTGCGGCTCTTCTCACTCGACGGCAGACCGCATCTGGCGTGCGTGCGTGTGGAGACAACGCCTGTGGCCGCCTACCAGGCTCTGCTCTCCGAGGTGGTGACATGAGCAAGACCGAGACCAAGAGCACGGTGCTGCTCAAGCACCACCTCAAGGCCCTGAAGCTGCCCACGATGCTGGCCGAGGCCGAGAAGATTGCCCAGCGGTGCGCTGCCGACAACGCCGACCACCTTGCATTCCTCCTGCAACTCGTCGAGCTGGAACTGATCGAGCGGGAGCGGAAGGCCGCGGAACGCAGGCTCAAGGCGGCCAGGTTCCCTGCCACGAAGATGCTCGACGAGTTCGACTTCTCGGCCAGGCCAAGCGTCAACAAGCCCCAGGTGCTCGAACTCGTGAAGGGAGAGTACCTCGACCGCCGCGAGAACATCCTGCTCGTCGGGCCGTCCGGCACGGGGAAGACGCATCTGGCCACCGCCTTCGGCATGGCCGCTTGTTCTCAGGGGCGGAAGGTGCGGTTCTTCCGCGTCACGGAACTCGTGACCCTGCTCCTCGAGGCCAAAGAGGAGCGGCATCTGCTGCGCATGCGTCAGCAGCTGGCGAAGCTCGACCTCCTCGTCCTCGACGAACTCGGGTATGTCCCTGCAAGCAAGGCCGGAGCCGAACTGCTCTTCGACGTCATCGCGACGGCGTACGAACGCAACAGCCTCGTCGTGACCACGAACCTACCCTTCGAGAACTGGACCGAGGTCCTGGGCAGCGAACGGCTCACGGGAGCAGCGCTGGACAGGCTCACCCACCGCTGCCACATTCTTGAGACGAAGGGCGAGAGCTACCGTCTCCAAGACGCCAAGCGGCGACGGCGGCGGACGGACTGACGAGCGAACCAAACCAACCGCGACACCCCCACTGTCTCAGGGGAGATCGACACCACCCAGCGCCACCATTTTCGACCGCCCCGCGCCGCCGTTTTCAACCGCCGTCAACAGGTGCCTACGCCGGAGGATCTATCGCGTAAACCGCCAGCACTGGCGAGAACCGCCGCCGCAGCAACTCCTTGACAGACCCCCGCGTAGAGGTAGAGTGATCGCCACGATGGCGTGACCCGACTGATGAGTGAGATCGTCACTACAGCACGGGGGAGGCAGGAATGCATGCGGGGGCTTTGACAATTGATTGCTCGGCGTGTCATCAAAGGGCACGAACGCACTGTCGGCATTCAGCATCGCGTCTGCGTCACGCGGGTTCGCGACGATCTCATCCGGCATATGCTTCTTCCGTCTTCTCGGGGCCATCGAAAGTCTCGTCTCCAATGAAAGCTAAGACCTTCATGTCGCCTGGATCAGGATTTCCAATGCAGGTCAATCGTTAGCCGTACGTGCATACGGACAAATGCATTGAACGCGATGGGTTCTGCACAAATATTGAGGGTAATTGTGCAGGACGGTAGGGAAGATACTTATGTCGGCAATCACGGCGAACAAGATGAGGAAGGGGAACGCGGCAAAGGAGGAAGGAAATGGAGCACTACAAAACAAGCCCAGCGACCGACGAGTGGAGCGGAGTCTCTGATGGCAACACGAGGCATACCACGCCGTCCCATCTGATCACAACTAACACCCGCCTGTAATCTGGTGACGGTTATGCAATCCTCGCCCCAAGGTTTTGAGACCTTTCTAAAATATCCCCTCGTAGATGCGATTCTGAATCGGCGGTCTCGCCGCGTGGCTGAGGGAGTGTCGCCGATCAACGCAGCGTCACTGTCTTACCGTGCTCCTTCTCCGCACGACTCTCCTAAGCCACTGTCGGAATTAGAGGAAGCTGTCCTTATCTGGGCTACAGGAGCTACCGGATATGTGCTTCCCGACCGACCGTTCGAGGACAACAGCCCGAAGCCTCGAAAGATCCTAGGAACTCCTAATCTAAGCTTTCATGGTCGAGCTGCCGGTAGTACCGACAACTCGCAGCCAACGTATTTCTTAATGCTAAATGATTCCGGGACTTACTTTATCAAGCACCTGCAAGATCGCATTTGTACGGAAGTTAAAGACGCTATGTCTCCGGACGTCTTACTGGCTCGTGCCGCACAATGCAAGGTCAAGCTTTCCGAGAGGCGGCTATTTGCCGAAGAAAAGTATCGGCAATTTCCAATTTACCTCGATTCTAATCGGCTGTTGTCGAATGTACCCGGATCAACGGTGTTCATTCCAATCATCGACATGTCACGCCAGTACATAAACGCACTGATGTATGTCTTGACTGAAGAATCGAAGTGCCGACCAACATTCGTCGATGACCGAAACTTCTACCGCCCCGCGGGGGTTCGCAAATGGATGAAAAATCCCTCATTGATCCATGCCGATGAATTCGCGCTAAATCGAGATCTGAAAGTGCCTCTGGGTAAGCTGGGTGGCATGCGAACGGAATATGAATCGTACTTCCTGTTGCACAACATGATGCTAATGCTGGAGCCGCTCGGGCTTGGTGGTTGGGTCCACGCATCAATTGGTCCTCCGTACATGCTCGGAGATCCGTTCATTTCGCCCGGCACTAGGGGCGTTCTTAACGTTCATTGGCACGTGCCGGTTCGCAGCCTGTTTCAGCGGTTCACGCTGGACCTACTTCGATGGGCAAGTCCTCTCCCGGCAATGCGGGCAAATCCGTGTGGACTGCTAGCCCCCAACGCCGAACCGCACACGGCTTCGGAATCTGATTGGCTCATTCGGTGCCTATGCCCACCGACTTTCACCGTGGACAAGGCAGTCGATTTAGTCTTGGATGAAAAGCAGCGACACTACGACGATAGGGCATATTTCACAAAGATTTTTCGCAACAAGCAGATGGGTGATTCGTTCGTCGACAAGGTTCCCCGTTATGATCGTGACGTGATTGCATGCACAAAAGACATACTGCAGTACCTATATGAGACTCACGGAAGGGTTCCTGCGCACTGCGACTCGCTGTTTGTCCCAGGAATATGCTTGCAGGCACACCACCTGAACATTGACTACTACGACAGATTATTTGGTGGACGCGGGTACACTCCGCGTCATCGCGATCACGTGAATCAATGGCATTAAATGGCTACGCTTCTCCTAGGTTTACGAGAGGTATACTTCCAATGAAATGGCTGTTTCAGCTACTTATGGTCTCGGCACTAGGGTTGGCTGGCATCGCGACCGTCTCGTATGTCGCTCCTGCGGAAGCAGCGAGGGCTGCTCAGGAAGCAGTCCGTGACGCAAGTGTAAGTTATCAAAATACTAGATTGTCAATCTGCGTCACAATCCTCTTGTTGATCCCGACATATTGGGCATTTCTGCTCCAGAGGCGAACTGGTCCGGGAACGTTGTGGCGTGCCTTTTGGACCGTCGCATGGCTGACGTTTATAGTGCACTTGTACTGGGCAATGCGGGTGATCATGACGTTTGATACAGAAGGAAACCCCACTGCGGTTCCAGAAGAGATTAGTTGGACTCCAGGTAATATGGTGGCAAGACTCTTTGAAACCAGGCTGGTGAGTGCACCACGTTTTGATATCGCTGTATTTCTCTGGTGGACGTTCGACGTCATGCTGTCCTGGGTACCACAGCTGAACGGAATAGCCACAGAACCTGCGGTTAAGTTCGGTGCCGCGAAAAGGATCGATTTGGAGCCAGCAGGCGGGAGTTGGTTTGTCCGATTTCAGCGTAGTGCGATAAGCGTTCTGCTGGCCGTTGCAATGCTTGTCGCGGCCGTGCCCCAAGGGCACGGTGCGGTTCGCCTGATAGGCTTGCTGTTTGGAATGTCTACGGCCTGTGCAATAGTTGCGCGAATTGTACGTCGTCCATTCTATCCCGAGTCGGTCAGCGGTAAACTGTTTATCTATGGGTTCGCGCTTTTAAATAAGTGTTTTGTGTGGCACAGGTTGCCGAAGTGGATTGCGCTCTTCAATCTCGCAGCGCTCCGAGAACAACTGAGGGCGAACAACCTCCATGGAACCGAATCAATTCCAGTGACGAACCCCTGCGGAGTTGCGCCGGCTCCGACGGCCGCCCCAAGCGACCTTTATGTTCGACGAAGCGACGGCTGGTTCAATGACTCCAAAGTGCCGGCGATGGGATCCGGAAGCGAAACAACAGATCCTTCGTGTGATCCTATGATTCACGATCGTTCAAATCCCTACGCGCGTTTTGGACGGAACGTCCCTCTCGATAAGGCCAAGTGTGACACAAAAACTCTTTTTACTCCGAGTCCTCGAGTGATCAGCGAGAAGCTGCTAGCGCGTAAGAAGATGATCGAAGCACCAACGCTAAACTTGCTGGCTGCTGCGTGGATTCAGTTCCAGACGCATGATTGGTTCAATCACGGCGAGCCAGTGGAGGAAGGTTCGCATAGAGTGCCGCTGCCGGAAGACGACTCGTGGCGTGACCCGGTGACCGGTAAGGCTGAGATGACTGTACGAGCGACACGGCCCGATCCGACGCGACCCGATCTTAGGCCCACAGATGATCTACCTCGAACGTTCGTGAATGCGGAGAGTCACTGGTGGGATGCTTCACAGATATACGGCAGTTCATCAAAACAGGAAGCTTTACTACGATCCAACCAAGATGGGAAGTTAGTCCCCGACGGCAAGTTGGGCTTGGACGAAAACGGTGAGATACCGTTCGATCTTGGTTCTCCAAATGGAATCGCTCTGTCAGGCTTCGTAGGTAACTGGTGGGCCGGGTTGAGTCTATTGCATGATGTGTTTGTTAAAGAGCACAACGCAATTTGTGATATGTTGCGTTCACGTAATGCAAACTGGGACGACAACCGCGTGTTTGCTACGGCCAAAATGATAAATGGCGCATTGATGGCTAAGATCCACACAGTAGAGTGGACACCAGCGTTATTGCAGCATCCATCGTTGCAGAGTGGGATGAGTGCTAATTGGTGGGGGCTCGCGACTGAAGGGGTTACAAGAACACTTGGCCGCATCGGGCCGACCGAGGCGTTTGGTGGCATTCCAAATTCAGGTGTTGATCACCATGGGACGCCGTTTACGTTGACTGAGGAGTTTGTGTCGGTATACCGACTGCATCCACTGCTCCCCGATTCGATCACAGTCAAGAAGCTCGATGACGAGCAGTTTTCTCAAATATGCGCGACTGACACGGATGCGGTGGGAACCGAGAGCGAATTGAGGAAGCGCATTCTCAAGCACGGCCGCATCAACATCTGGTATTCGTTCGGACTTCAAAGTCCTGGAGCACTCACTCTACATAATTACCCAAACTTCCTGAGGCGTCTGACCCGAACGACGGTTGGCAAAACAGTTGATAGCGTTGCCGGAAAGCGCGATATGCAGGTGGAAGCAATCGACTTGGCGACAATAGATATCCTGCGAGACCGTGAGCGGGGGGTTCCTCGTTACAACGAGTTCCGGCGTCTTTTCCACATGCGACCCATTCGTTCATTTGATGAATTTGGCAGTAATCCCTACCACGACGATCTCCCACGTCAACTTCGTGAGGTTTACGGACAAACAGATGGAGTGGACAACGTAGAACTCTTGGATGTCATGATCGGCATGTTCGCGGAGACGCCCCCAACTGGTTTCGGTATCAGCGACACAGCATTTAGGGTGTTCATACTTATGGCCTCGCGACGGCTTAAAAGTGATCGCTTCATCGCCGATGCTTTCGGTGAAGAAGTGTTTACGAAGGACGGGGTCAGCTGGGTCAACGACAATTCAATGGTTAGTGTGCTCGTTCGGCACTTTCCCGGCCTGTCCGGGCCGCTGTATGGAGTTGGGAACGCGTTTGTTCCGTGGTCCTGCCGGGATCATCGTCAAACGTCTTGATTGCTGGTACTCGCTGCGTCTCCGGTCATGTGTAGTCTTGTGCTGCATTACGCAAGGACTGTGAAATCGCCACATCGCGTCGTGTTAATTGCAAGTGGCAGTCCGCTGGGAATGCTGCGGCGATATATGTCGCTTCGACTGCCCGTCGTGTAAGAAAAAAGCGGGTTCCGACCTCTCGAATTATTTAGTAGTGTCTACACTAAGTGTCCTACCTTGAAGGGTGTCGTTAAATGCGTTATTGCACGTTGGCTCTTGTTTTCGCAGTGTTTGTGGTGTGCTCTACGAAAGCAGAGCCACCAGTTGTGAATATGCTGGCCTTTTCATCCCAGGGAAATATCACATCGCGGTCAGCCGAGGCTCTGACACGGTTGACCGCAGAAGGTGCACCCACTCCGACACACATCTACGTGCTCTCGCACGGTTGGAACAACACCTATGCAGACGCAATGAATAGCTATCAGCGAATTCTTTCTCACATGGAGAATGTTGCTGATCGGTACTCGCTTAGACCGGCGGATTATCGTCCTCTTGTTATTGGCGTGTATTGGCCTTCAAAGGCGGGCGCTGACGAGAGCGCGAATCGCTCAATCTCCGAGGATTTCCATGTTGGCGATGCTCGTGATGTTCTTGATCCCGCGTTGCTTGCAAATCAAGTTCCCGCCCTGCCGCCTGCAACCTGGAGTTCAGATGTTGCAGCGATTAACGAGTTGATGTCCCTTCCGGTCGAGGCCCTTACTCCCGGTGACTACAGCTTGATGGATGCCGTATTCAAGAGATATCGATTGAGCCCCGCAGATGGTGAGGGTCAGCGAGCTCAGATTTTTGGTGGCACAGTGGAGCGAGGAGCAGATCTTTCGCCCCGGGATATGCTTGGATTGCTGAGTTTCTGGAATAAGAAGGAGTTGGCGGGGGTCGTTGGAAAAGTCGGCGTGGGGCCTATGTTGTCTTCGCTGCAGTCACGTTTTCCAGTTGCTCGAATGCATCTCTTCGGCCATAGTTTCGGGGCGAAACTGATGCTTTCGGCGCTGGCGAGCGATGCGGGAGGGCGGCCGGTGAGTTCTGTTGTGCTTATTCAGCCAGCAGTGTCTTGTTTAGCATTCAGTCCAGATGGCGGGTACGAAAGTACGCTTCGGCGGGTGACTGGGCCGCTAGTCGCGACTTATTCGAGTTTCGATCGCGCGCTCGCGTTGCCGTACTCCGCGGCATCTAGGCTAGCGGGGCAATCCTCGGAGAGGTCGGCGAATGGCTTTGACGCGATGGGGTCGGTTGGGCCGGATCCCAGTCGCTTTCGGTTTACGAGGATGGTGCGTCCGGGGGCGTCCGATATGTACGTGTGGGATCGTTCGTCTCCGGTGGGAATTGATGGCTCCGATTTCATCACAGGGCATAGTGAGTTCTACAATGATGCCACTGCTAGACTAATTTGGTCAGTGATCCTTGACGGTGATCCTGCTTCTGGTGAATCGCGATCGGTGGAGCCTGATGAGCTCACTGCTCTAGTCGAGTCCGCGCGCGTGGCTTCTCGTGGTGCAGTGGACGCGGAAAATCCTGTCGCCTACTTGACCAAGTTCTCCAACGCGTTTCAGGCAGGAGTTAAACGCTCTACCGGCGCTGCGGCTCGCGGGAACGGCGCGGTGACGTTGTCGTTGGTGCCTGCAGCAATTGCGGATACGGGTGGTAATATGTTCGGAAGAAATACTAGCTCAATCGTTCTCACGGATCGGCGGTCCGCAGAAAATCTCCGGGCGATTATAGATCGGAACTCCTTAGCACGCGAGATAATCGCGACTGGGAACGACCCGCATATGAGCGTCGTTGTTCGGGATTTGTCCGAGCCACAGTGCGTCTGTGTGGGGTGGCGTAGGACCGCTGGATTCGCGGCTGGGCGTCCTCTTGAGTCCGGTTGGAACTGGTTGGGAAGCGGTTGCGTTGTTAGGGCCAGTTCTGGGGAGTCAGTGGTTGTTACGGCGGCTCATGTCAAGCCTGCCCTCGTTCCGGTGGGCGATGTTGAGTTTGGGGTTCTTCTAGGGGACTGCTTTACGAATCCTCGTGAGCAAAAGGTTGTGGTCGCAAAGCGGCGAGTTGAGCATCATGACTACGATCCTAGCGCGCACAAGAACGATATAGCCGTTCTTAGGTTCGCCGAGGCATTGGACCTGTCGGGGGCGGAGCCGTTTGAGTGTGGTGATGTCCCGACCGCTATTGGGGAATCTGGGCACGCCTTGTACTTCGTTGGTTTCGGATCTACTGATGGAACACAACGCATGGCTTATGACGGATTCAAGCGTCGCGTTGTGCTGCCGCTAGTGCCGTTGGAGTACGATGAAGGACAGGCCAGTGATTTCGGCTTAAACAATGGCCTTGAGTTCGTTGCTGCAAAAGTTGGACAGGGCATCGATACCTGTTATGGTGATAGTGGTGGGCCGGCCTATGTTGTTGAGGCCGGCAAGAAGAAGTTGTTGGGGTGCATTCTGCGAGGCGTGAAGCACAGTTGCGGGGAAGGTACGATACAATTGCGAGTTACGCGATACTTGGACTTCATCGATCAGTGCGTGCAGGTGGAATAGCGGATGTGTTCCTTTATAGTTCCTGAGAAAACTGGTTTGGAACGTGATTGTTGTCCTGCTTCATGGTGTCGTCGCTTATAGAGAGGGCTAGCAGGCTGTGGATAAAGTCGTCTTCCCAGCCGCAGGGATGGCGCTACACTCGGGCGATCTGACTCGGACGACTGGCCCACGAACCCAGGAGGGGGTATGGCACTCGGGAAGCGACGCCGGGAGCGGCAGTTGGAGGCCTTCGTGTCGGCCTCCGACCTGCCGCGATCTCCAGGCCATCCGTTCTACGCGCGGCTCAACCAGCTGCTGGCCGAGAACGGCTTCGACGCATTGGTCGAGCGGCTCTGTGCGCCGTATTACGCGGAGACGATGGGGCGGCCGGGCGTGCCTCCGGGCGTCTGCTTCCGGATGCTCTTCGTCGGCTACTTCGAGGGCCTCAAGTCGCACCGGGAGATCTCGTGGCGGTGCACCGACAGCCGCTCGCTCGGCGAGTTCCTCGGGCTCGGGCCCGCCGATCCGGTGCCGAACCACTCCTGCGTGAGCAAGACGCACAAGCGGCTGCCGAAGGAAGTCTTCGACGAGGTCTTCCGCTTCATCCTCTCTGTCGCGGCCCACAAGGGCCTGCTCTGGGGCGATGCGATCGGGATCGATTCGACGACGATCCGGGCCAACGCCTCGATG